>Ga0070679_100003800_pt1 | contig 13856 bp, 10 predicted proteins | sample KBSC63BmetaG_FD_65652 | JGI IMG/M metagenome (GOLD analysis project Ga0070679, IMG submission 65652) | Corn rhizosphere microbial communities from Kellogg Biological Station, Michigan, USA - KBS C6-3B metaG | ecosystem: Host-associated > Plants > Roots > Rhizosphere | place: USA: Michigan... | reverse complement strand
GGGGGTGGAAAGGAACTTGCCCCCCGTGCAGCGCCGCCTCAACCCTTGTGCTGTCGGTGGCGTGGACCACAGGAATCCGGGTAAACTCCACGCAGGGCCCTGCGCTCCGCTGAGCCCGGTCAAATCACAGGTGCGAATGCCAGCACGGAAGAAGCGAATCCCGCACGGCAAGACCGTGCGGACCAAGCCCCGCACGAAGTCCCGCGGTAAGTCGGCGCCCGCGGCCATGGACGACACGCCAGAGGCGGTGCAGGAGCCAGTGGCGGCCCAGGCGGCCGGCGGCGCGAAGAAGGCGCGGCCGAAAAAGAAGCAGGCGGCCCGCACAGCGGGCGGCAAGCGCTCGAGCCCCGAGCTCCTCGCGCACGCTTCGACCAATGCCCAGGAAGGCTACCGCGAGCGCACGGAGGCGGGACACCGCGCCGCCGGCCGGACTCCGCCCTCGGAGAAGACGCCCGCGCGTTCCTCGGGCTCGGCGCGCGTGGTGGACACGTCCATTCGCAGCGACATAGGTCCCATCACCGAAGACGAGAAGCTCCTCCAGTCCGGAAGCAGCCTCTCCGACTTCACGCGCACAGATACCTGGCGCGTGATGCGCATCATGGGCGAGTTCATCGAGGGGTTCGACAACCTCGCCGACGTGCGCAAGGGCGTGACCATCTTCGGCTCCGCGCGCACGCATCCGGAAGATCCGCAGTATCGGGCGGCGCAGGAGGTCTCGCGCATCCTCGCGGAGCACGGCTTCGCGATCATCACGGGCGCCGGCCCCGGCATCATGGAAGCGGCGAACAAGGGCGCCAAGGAAGGCGGGGGACGTTCTATCGGGTGCAACATCGAGCTGCCATTCGAGCAGGGCGCGAATCCATACGTGGATACGCTGATCAACTTCCGCTACTTCTTCGTGCGGAAGACGATGTTCATCAAGTACTCGAACGCGTTCATCATCTTCCCGGGCGGCTACGGCACGCTGGACGAGGCGTTCGAGGCGCTCACACTGATTCAGACGGGCAAGATCTACCAGTTTCCGGTCATTCTGTTTGGCCGGCACTACTGGGCGGGGCTCATCCGCTGGCTCCAGGCGCGCGTGCTCGGTGAGAAGAAGATCGGCGCTGGCGATCTGGATCTGATGCTGCTCACGGACGATCCGCAGGAGGCCGCCCACACGGTCATCGACGCCTGGGAAGCGCAGAACGCCCGCGGTTCCAAGAGCAAGAACCTGCCGCGCGACTGAACGCGCGGCATTCACGTTTCCTCATCACACGCAATGGCCGACAAGAAGAACGGCGGGAAGACGGGCGCCCCGGGCAAAGCCTCCGCCGCAGGACCGAAAGGAGAACAGAAGCGCGCCGCCGAGGAACGCGAGCGCTCCGGCGCCGCGCACACGTCGCAGGAGCGGAGCAGGTTCCTGCGCGGCGACCGGATTCTGCCGAAGCCCATCAGCGGCAGCGAGACGGTCGCCGATCTGGTGGACAACGCGTTTCTCGCCTACAACGCCGCGCGGCTGCGCGAAGCCTGCGGGCTGTACACGCGGAAGATGCTCGAGCCCGACGTCACCGTCGGCATGACGCTCACGGGCGCGCTGACCCCGGCGGGGCTCGGCATGGCCGCCATCATCCCGCTGATCGAGAGCGGCTTCGTGGACTGGATCATTTCCACGGGCGCGAATCTCTATCACGACACGCACTTCGGGCTCGGGCTCTCGATGCATCGAGGCAACGCGCAGGAGTCGGACGTCGTGCTGCGCGAGGAAGGCGTCGTTCGCATCTACGACATCTTCTTCGACTACGACGTGCTGCTGTCCACGGACGCGTTCTTCCGGAAGATCATCGCCGGACCGGAGTTCCAGCGCGCCATGTCGAGCGCTGAATTCCACAACCTCTGCGGCAAGTACATCCGCGAGCGCGAGAAGGCCCTCGGCATCGGCAGCAAGTCGCTGCTCGGCGTCGCGTACGAGTGCGGCGTGCCGATCTACACGTCGTCGCCCGGCGACTCGTCGATCGGCATGAACGTCGCCGCGCTGGCGCTCGAGGGGAACAAGTGCCTGATCGATCCGAACATGGACGTGAACGAGACGGCATCCATCGTGCTCGCCGCCAAACGCGGCGGCGGGAGATCGGGCGTCATGATCTGCGGCGGCGGCAGCCCCAAGAACTTCATGCTCCAGACCGAGCCGCAGATTCAGGAGGTGCTCGGCATTGACGAGAAGGGCCACGACTTCTTCCTGCAGATCACCGATGCGAGGCCGGATACGGGCGGCCTGTCGGGTGCGACGCCGGCGGAGGCGGTGAGCTGGGGCAAGATCGACCCGGATCGGCTGCCGGATGCCGTCGTGTGCTACCTGGACAACACAGTCGCGCTCCCGCTGCTCACGGCGTACGCGCGCGCGCGCCGCGAGCCTCGCACGCTGCGCCGCTTGTACGATCGCCGGGTGGAAATGATGGATGCGCTGCGGAGGGAGTTTGCGGCTGGATCGCACCGGTAGCTGCTCTTTCCGCCGCTGGTGCGCGTCAGTACGTTGTAACAGTCACGTAGCGGTTCCACGGCGCCCGGCCCCTTCGGCCGGGCGTTGGCCGTTTGTCGCCTTTCGGATCGACGCAGATGATTGAAGAACTGAAACAGAAGCTCGGCGCGGAGGTCGAGAAGCTCCAGTACGAGCTGAACGTCACGCTGCCGCAGGAAATCCGGAAAGCCGTGGAGCTCGGCGACCTCCGCGAGAACAGCGAGTACAAGGCGGCGCTGGAACGTCAGCAGTTCGTGCAGGCCCGCCTCGGCCAGCTCCGCATGCGGCTGAGCAAGCTCTCGTCCATCGATCCGTCGCAGATCCCGAACGACCGCGCGGGCCTCGGCTCCAAGGTGATCGTGAAGGACAAGAAGACCGGCGAGCGCGAGACGTACTACCTGGTGTTCGGCGATGCGGTGGAGTTCGAGGAGGGCCACGTGACGATGGCATCCCCGATCGGCCGCGCGCTGCTGAACAAGGCCGTGGGCGACGTGGTGCAGCTCCGTCTGCCGAACGTCGTGCGCCAGCTCGAGGTCATCGAGCTGAAGACCATCCACGACACAGCCGGAGCCGCGGACATCTAACGCTCCAAAGGCGAGAGCAACTCGATCAAAGGGCGAGAGCAACTCGATCAAAGGGTCAGAGCAACTTGAAACTCCGTTTCAAGTGCTCTGACCCTTTGATCGTTAGTGCTCTGACCCTTTGATCGTTCAGCGCCCACCACCAACCACCACTTGCGCGCTTCAGCGCCGAGTGCAATGCTTCCCGTACCAAGTACGGGGAGAACGCATGGCGGTCGGACCGATGGACCTGATGCAGGGCACTCTCGACGTGCTCGTGCTCCGCACCCTCGCCTGGGGGCCGATGCACGGGTACGCCGTATCGCGCTGGATCCGCGACCGCACCGAAGGGGAGCTCGAGATCGAAGACGCGCCCTTGTACAAGGCGCTGCACCGCCTCGAGCGCGCCGGGTGCGTGAGCGCCGAGTGGGGCGTCTCGGAGAACAACCGCCGTGCGCGGTACTACGCGCTGACGGCAGCCGGGCGGCGCCAATTGCTGGCCGAAGAATCCGCCTGGCGTCGCTACGCCGCGGCTGTCTTCAAGGTGCTCGAACCCGCGTGACCCAGTCGCGGCACCGGCGGCTGTTCAAGCTGCCCTGGCGGTCGGCGCGACAGATCCGCGCTGACATAGAGGACGAGCTCCGCTTCCACATGGACATGCGCGTGGAAGCGCTCGTCGCCACCGGCCTCACGCCGGAGGCCGCCAGCGCGCGCGCACTCAAGGAATTCGGAGACATGACGGACGCGCGCCGGTACATCGGCCGCATGGATGCCGACACTGAAGCCGCGCGGCGGCGGAGCGATTTCATGGGCGATCTGATCAGCGACATCGGCTACGCGCTCCGCAAGCTGCGCGCGGCTCCGGCTTTCACCCTGGCTGTGGTGCTCACGCTCGCGCTCGGAATTGGCGCGAACACGGCAATCTTCAGCGTGGTGGACAGCGTGCTGCTGCGGCAGCCGGCGTTTCCGAATCCCGATCACCTCGTGCGCTTCAAGTACACGCAGGCCGGGCAGGGCGACGCCGGGACGCCGCCGGATCTCGCTGACTACCGCACCCAGGCCACTCTCTTCGACGGGTTCGCCCTGCTGAACGGGATGCAGGCCTCGCTGGCGCGCCCGGGCGCGGACCCGGAGCGCATCCTCGGCACTCGCGTGAGCGCCAACTGGTTCAATCTCCTGCGCGTGCGGCCGCTCCTGGGCCGTCTGTTCGCGCCCGGTGAGGACGCCTTCGGTGCACCCAGTGTCGTGGTCCTCAGCGAGGGCGTGTGGCGGCGCAGCTTCGGCGCCGATCCAGCCATCATCGGCAAGACTGTGACGATCAATTCGGCGTCCACGCAGGTGATCGGCGTCGTCGCTGACAGCGAACGCTATCCCGTCACGGCCGAGCTCTGGATGCCGCTGTCATTTCCGCCGGCACAGCTCACGGATGGGGTGCGCGGCGCGCGTTGGCTCGGCATGATCGCCCGGGTGAAAGACGGCGTCTCCGTGGAGCGGGCGAACGCGGAGGTCCTGCACATTTCCGAAGCGATGGAGAAGCGCTTCCCCGAGGCCTTCCGCGATCGCCGCATCTCGATCGTATCCGTGCACGACTACACGGTCGGGGACATGCAGAAGCCCCTCGCGATCATCATGGCCGCGGTCGCGTTCGTCCTGCTGATCGCCTGCGCGAACGTCGCCAACCTGATGCTGGTTCGGGCAGCAGCCCGCGAGTCGGAGTTCGCCGTCCGCTCCGCGCTCGGCGCCGGCCGCGGCCGCCTGGCTCGGCAGCTCGTGACCGAGAGCGTGATCCTCACCGCGATCGGCGCCGCGCTGGGCGTGCTGCTCGCGGCCGCCGGCATGCGCGTGCTGATGCGGCTCGCCCCGGCCAAGCTCACATCGGTCGCCTCGGCGAGTCTTAGCGGCGGCGCGCTCCTGCTCACGGCCGGCGTCGCCATCGTGACGGGAGTGGTCTTCGGCCTCCTGCCCAACATCGGCGCCGCGGCGGGCAACGTCGCCACGGCGCTCCGCGCCGGCGGTCGCGGGACACGGGCGCAGGCCTCGAGCAGCCGGCTCAAGCGCCTCATCGTGGCCACGGAAGTCGCGCTCGCGATCACGCTCATGGCGGGCGCCGGGCTGCTCCTGCGCAGCTTCGGGAATCTGATGTCGGTGGACCTCGGTTTCCGGCCGCAGGGCGTCCTCTCGGCGCAGCTGCGCCTGCCGGACCAGCGGTACGACAGTCTGGCCGCCCAACGCCAGTTTCAGGAATCGCTCATCGAGCGCATCCGCGCGATACCAGGAGTGGTGAGCGCTGGACTGATCAACGTATTGCCGCTCGACGGCGACGACTTCGATCTGAGCTTCACTGTGCGCGGTCGTCCGGCCGTGCGGCCGAGCGATGAGCCCGACGCGCAGGTCCGGACGATCACACCCGGCTTCTTCGCGGCCAGCAGCGTCCCCGTATTACGCGGCCGCGATGTGCAGGCGAGTGACAGGGATGGCACGGAACAGGTGGTCGTCGTCAACCGCGCCTTCGCAAAGAAGTATTTCCCCAATCAGGACCCTCTCGCGCAGCACCTGACGTTGGGTTGGTCGATCAACGGGACGCGCATGGGGGGCGACGTGGTGGGCGTGGTCGGCGACATTCGTGGCGCCGAGTTGTCGGCCGATCCTCCGCCGACGATCTACCTGCCGATGGCGCAGAGCAGTACCAACACGGTTGGCGTCGTGGTTCGTTCGAACGTGGCGCCCGCGAGCCTCGTCCCGTCGGTGCGCGGCGTCGTTCGTGATCTGGATCATCTCATAGCGCTCTTCGACGTGCAGACCATGCAGGAACGGATGGCGGCCTCGGTCGGGGCGCAGCATTTCTATGCGACGCTCGTTGCGACGTTCGCGGCGGTGGCGCTCCTGCTCTCGGCTGTCGGCCTGTACGGGGTGATCGCGTACACGGTCACGCAGCGTACGCACGAGATGGGCGTCCGCGTCGCGCTCGGCGCCTCCGCGTCTCGGATCGCCCGCATGGTCGTGGCCGAAGGCCTCACGCTCACGCTTGTCGGCGCCGCCGTGGGCATCGTCTGCGCGTTTTTCGCGGCACGAGTGATCGCCAGCCTGCTCTACGGCGTCGGCTCCAGCGATCCGCTGACGTTCATCGGCGCCGTACTCGCCTTGTGCGTCGTGGCGGCCGCGGCGAGCTACCTGCCAGCGCGCCGCGCGGCCGCCGTGGATCCGCTGGTCGCCATGCGCGGCGACTGATCACCCGCCCGCCCGCGCAAAAATCCGCGCGATGTCCCCCTGGAACTGCCCCACGGCGGCCGCTTGCGCGGCGGCGGACCATTTGAGCTCTGGCGCGACGAATGCCGCCACGCGAGCCGCCAGGGACGCGCCGTTGTCCCGTAACTCGAACGCCACAGGCAGCCGGCGAATCAGCAGGTCGCCGAGCGTCATAGCGAATTCGGATCGCACGGCCCAGCGCAGCTCACCCATTCGGTAGGGATGCCCGGTGACGAGCGGCGCGCGCGATGCCTCGTCCGCGTTCACCACCGCCCACACGGCCGTCCAGGACGAGCCGTAGCTCGACAGGAGATGCTCGGCGAGCGAGCGGTCGCCGACGACGCGCGTGGCCTCAGCGACGGCTCGTTCGAAGTCGCCACAGTCCCCGCCAGGCAGCGGTTCGCTATCCGTACTCGAGCGCCGCGCTTTCAACCCCGCGACGGACAGCGCCCGATCCACCGCCTGCCTCGCCATGATGCGATACGTCGTCAGCTTGCCGCCGGTGATGCTCACGAGCCCTCGCGCATCGTCCGTGATCGCGTGTTCCCGCGAAGCGGCGCCCGGTGTGCTTCCCGGCGCCGGCAGTAGCGGCCGGATTCCGGCCCACGCCGCGATCACGTCGTCCTCCACAAGCCGCGCCGCCGGGAAGTACGCGTTCGCCGCGGCGAGCAGATACAGCACATCCACCGAGGAGGCCCGCACGGCATCCGGCGACTCCGACGTGTACGTGTCGGTGGTTCCTATGATTGTCTGATCACCCGACGGCAGCACGAAGAACACCCGGCCGTCCTGCGGCGCGATGAGCGTGAGCGCTTCCTGATTGCCCACACGCGTCCGAGGCACGGCGACATGCACCCCCTTGCTTCCGCGCACAGTCGCGGCGGCAGAGCCATCGGGCCGCCACTCGTCGCTCCACGGCCCGCACGCGTTGATCACCGCTCGCGCCCGCACGCTGATGCTTGCGCCGCATCCGCCAATCGCATCGCGCACGGAAGCCCCGCGCACCCGGCCGTTCTCCACGAGCAGCCGCACGGCCGGCGCGTGGTTGCAGACCACGGCGCCATGCGCCGCGGCGCCGATGGCATTCGCGAGCGTGAGCCGCGCGTCGCTCGTGTGCGCATCGAAGTATGTGGCGCCGCCGCGCAGCCCACGCGCGAGCAGCGACGGCTCCGCGCGTGCGACCTGCGCCGCCGAGAGGCGTTTGTGGGGCGCCACGTTGCGGAACAGCGCGAGGAGGTCGTACAGCGACAGCCCGGCCGCGAGCTTCCACCGCTGCACCCGCGCGCCGGCGTACACAGGCCAGGTGAAAGGCAGCGGCCGCACGAGGTGCGGCGCCAGGCGCAGCAGACGCCGTCGCTCGGCGCTCGCCTCGAACACGAGATGGAGCTGCCCGTGCTCCAGGTAGCGGACGCCGCCATGCACGAGGCGCGAGGAGCGGCTGGATGTCCCGCTCGCGAAATCGTCGCGTTCGACGAGCGCCACGCTCAAGCCCCGCAACGCGGCGTCCCGCGCGATGCCGCAGCCCGTGATCCCGCCGCCGATCACGAGAACATCGAACTCGCGGGTGGCGAGCGCCTGGAGCGCCTGCGATCGCGGGATTGGAGCGGGAATCGCCATCGCCACCAAGCTAGCACGCTAGCTTCCGAGACATGTCACAGGCGCCCCTGCGTCCGTACGGCACTCATGGCCGGCGCGTCGCCATCGTGGCGGGCGTGCGCACGCCGTTCGCCAGGGCGGGCACCGTCCTCAGCGGCCTCTCGGCCATCGATCTGGGAAAGGCGTGCGTCGCGGAGCTCATCCAGCGCGCGGAGCTCGAGCCGGAGCTCGTCGAGGCAGTCATCTACGGCACGGTCGTTCAGCAGGTCACCGCGCCCAACATCGCGCGTGAGATTTCGCTCATGCCCATGCTGCCGCGCGGCTGCGAGGCATATACTGTCGCCCGGGCGTGTGCCTCGGCGAACCAGGCCATCACCGACGCGGCCGATCAGATAGTGCTCGGCCACCACGATGTGGTGATCGCCGGGGGCGCCGAGTCGCTGTCCAATGTGCCGATTCTGCACTCGCGATCCATGGCCGCCAAGCTCATGGCGCTCTCGAAGGCGCGCAGCGCAACGCAGCGGCTCCGGATCGCCGCGTCCATTCGCCCGCGGGATCTCGTGCCCATCACGCCGGCGATCGCCGAGCCGTCCACGGGCGAGACAATGGGCGAATCCGCCGAGAAGATGGCGAAGCTCAATCACATACCGCGCGACGCGCAGGACCAGTTCGCGCTCCGCTCGCACAGATTGGCCGCCGTCGGCGCCGAGGACGGCCGGATGGCCGCCGAGATCGCGCCCGTCTTTCTGCCGCCGGCGTACTCGTCGTCCATGAACGCCGACAACGGGATTCGCACGGACACGTCGCTGGAGAGGCTCGCGGCGCTGCCGCCGGTGTTCGACAAGCGCTACGGCTCCGTCACGGCGGGAAACTCGTCTCCGCTCACGGACGGGGCGAGCGCGGTCCTGCTCATGAGCGCCGAACGAGCCGCGACGCTCGGGATTCGACCGCTCGCGTATATACGCTCGTACGCCTACGCGGCGCTCGACCCGGGCGAGCAACTGCTGATGGGTCCCGTGCTGGCCGCGCCGCTGGCGCTTCAGCGCGCGGGGCTCACGCTCGCCGAGATGGATCTCGTCGAAATGCACGAGGCCTTCGCGGCCCAGGTGCTCTCCAACCTCCAGGGTTTTCTGTCGCGCGAGTGGGCGAGGCGGGCTGGATTCTCGGAGCCGCTCGGCGAAGTGGACCGATCGCGCTTGAACGTCATGGGCGGCTCGATCGCTATCGGGCACCCGTTCGGCGCCACGGGCGGCAGGATCCTCACGACGCTCGCGAATGAGCTCGTGCGCCGCGACGGACAATTCGGACTGCTGACTGTCTGCGCCGCCGGAGGCATGGGACACGCCATGGTCATCGAACGCACGTGACGACGCTGCATCTCGAGATCGAGAGCGGGACGCTCATCGTCACCATCGATGCGCCGGGCCAGAGCGTCAACACACTGGGCGCCTCACTGGTGACCGAGTTCGAGCAGATGATGCGGATCGCCGCCACGGACGAGCGCATCAATTCGGTGCTGATCATTTCCGGAAAGACCGACGGCTTCATCGCCGGCGCCGACATCGAGCAGATCCAGCACCTGAACGGCGTCACCGGCACGGAGCTGAGTCGCACGGGCCAGCGGCTGCTGGACCATCTCTCCACCCTGAACAAGCCCGTCGTGGCCGCGATCCACGGCGCCTGCCTCGGCGGCGGTCTCGAGCTCGCGCTCGCGTGCACGTATCGGATTTGCTCCAGCCACCCGTCCACGAGCCTGGGGCTCCCCGAAGTGCAGCTCGGCCTCATTCCCGGCATGGGCGGCACGCAGCGTCTGCCGCGGCAGGTGGGGCTCGACGTGGCGCTCGACATGATTCTCACGGGGCGCGCGCTGCGCGCTGAACGGGCGCTTCGCGTGGGACTCGTGCACGAGATGGTGCACCCTTCCACGCTGCGCGAGACAGCCCTCGCGCGCGCGGCGGCGCTCGGCCAGGGCACGCTCGCGGTGCCGCGCAAGCGACGAAAGCGCACCACGACGGTTCTACTCGAGCACAACGCCATCGGCCGCGCCATCGTCTTCCGCAAGGCGCGGCGGAGCGTCCTGGCCAAGACGCACGGCAACTATCCGGCGCCGCTCGTGGCGCTCGACGTCATTCGCACGGGCTACGATCGCGGAATGCAGGCGGGGCTCGACGCCGAGTCGCACGCGTTCGGCCAGATGCTCGCGACGCCGCAGTCGCACGAGCTCGTCTTTCTGTTCTTCGCGAGCAACGCCGCCAAGAAGGATCCGGGCGTTCCGGAGCCCGCGCCCGATCCACGCGAGGTCCGTCGCCTCGGGATCATCGGCTCAGGCTTCATGGGCTCGGGGATCGCTACCGTCGCATCGCAGCATGGCACCCTGGTGCGCATGCAGGACACGGACACGGCCAGGATCGGGAAGGGGATCGCCGCTGTGCGCGACATAGTCCGCGAGCGCGCCCAGAAAGCGCGCATGAGCCACCATCAGGTGGACGATCAGCTCGCGCTCGTCTCGGGCACGACCGACTACTCGGGCATCGGCGCCTCCGATCTCGTGATCGAGGCCGTGTTCGAGGATCTGGCGACCAAGCAGCAGGTGCTGCGCGACACCGAAACGCGCATCGCGACGGACGTCGTGTACGCCTCGAACACGAGCACGATTCCGATCGCGGAAATCGCATCGGCGGCGGAGCATCCGGAGCGCGTGCTCGGCATGCACTTCTTCTCGCCTGTGCACCGGATGCCGCTGCTCGAGGTGATCACGACATCCGAGACGACGGCCCAGGCGACCGTCACGGCCGTCGCGTACGGGAAACAGCTCGGCAAGACAGTGATCGTGGTACGCGACGCGCCGGGCTTCTATACGACGCGTATCCTCTCGGCCTACATGAACGAGGCCGGGCGGCTCCTGGACGAGGGCACGCGCGTGGAAGCCATTGATGAAGCGCTCGTGGCGTTCGGCTTTCCCGTGGGCCCGATCACGCTGCTCGATGAGGTCGGTATAGACGTTGGCGGCAAGGTGGCCGGCGTGCTCGCGCAGGCCTACGGCTCCCGGATGGCGCCGGCCGACAGCATGCGGCGCGCTGTCCAGGCCGGCCGCACGGGCAGGAAGGGGCGAAAGGGCTTCTACAGCTACGATGCCAAGGGCGAGCGCGGCGACGTGGACGAGACCGTTTACACGGACGCGGCGCCGCACCGCGACGGGGGCGTACCGGCGAACGAGATCACCGAGCGGTGCGTATTAGCCATGGTGAACGAAGCGCTGCTCGCCCTCCAGGAGCAGGTGTTGCGCTCGCCGCGCGACGGTGATCTTGGCGCCGTGTTCGGACTCGGGTTTCCGCCCTTCAGGGGCGGCCCGTTCCGCTATGTGGACGCCGCGAGCGCCGAGGAGATTCTGGAGCGCCTGGAGGATCTCGAGAGCCGGTATCCGGGGCGATTCGCCCCGGCCGATCTGCTCATGGACATGGCCCGGAGCCGCAAGCGCTTCTATCCGGTGTGACCCTCACCAGTCTGATCAGGTCTGTCTCGCATGGATGGTAGCTCGGACGCGGCAATTGTCGCCCGCGTGGTGCGTGGAGATGTGGAGGCGTTCGGCCAGCTTGTCGCGCGGTACCGCGACAGGTACTTCCGGTACGCCATGCACATGCTCGGCAACCGCGAGGACGCGGAGGAGGCGCTTCAGGATGCCTTCACGCGCGCGTTCCGGTCGCTGTCACGCTGCGACGATCCGGAACGCTTCGGCGCCTGGCTGTTCCGCATTCTGGTGAATCGCTGCCGCACCAGCGGTGCGCGTCGAAGCCGGCGTCTCAGGACATTCGTGTCCGACGAAACGGCGCTGATGGACGCGTCGGAGGAGCATCCCGCCGAACAGCGGGCCTGGCGTGAAGAAATTGATCGAGCGCTCGCGCGACTGCGGCCCGATCAGCGCGAGGCGTTCGTGTTGAAGTACGTGGAGGACCTGGGGTACGACGAGATGTCCGCGGCCACGGGAGTGGGCGTGTCGGCGCTGAAGATGCGCGTGATGCGTGCCTGCGACAGACTGCGGGAAATGCTGAGTGAGGTGCACAGTGTCTGACGACAACCTGTTTGATGACGGCGTGATCGAGCGCATCGCCGACGAGCTCCGCGAGGCGGAGCGTCCGTCGGCGGACTTCGACGCGCGCGTCATGGCGTCCGTGCGCGGCATCGCGCGCGCGCGGCGGCGGGAGCGTCACGGACTCTGGAACCGGGTGACTCAGCCGCGCACGATCACGGTGCGCCCGTGGCGCGCCGGCCTCGCCGCGGCGGCGCTGCTGCTCTGCGCGACGCTCGTCGGGTGGGGCGCGCACGCGTTCGCCCGCATGGAAGCGGCCGCGCCGGCGACGCTCGCGAGCTCCGGCTCGCAGCGCATCCAGTTCGTGCTCGTCGCTCCCAACGCGAAAAAGGTCGCGGTGGCGGGTGACTTCAATGGCTGGGACGCGCAGCATCCTGCGTATCAGGCCGTGCATCGCGGCGGCGGCGTGTGGTCGGTCACGGCGCGGGTGCCCGTTGGACATCACCGCTACTCGTTCGTCGTGGACGACAGCCTCTGGGTCGCTGACCCGACGGCGCCGCGCGTGATCGACGACGACTTCGGCACGACCAACTCAGCGATCGTCGTCGAGCCGGAGATCCGGTGACGCGTCGCTCGCGTGCCCTCGTTGGCGCGCTGGCGCTCGCTGTACCACTGGCGCTCAGCGCTCAGGCCACCGCGGCGAACACGCTCAATTCCCGCCTGGACCCCACCACGCGCGTAGCGGTGCAGGCGATCGTCGACTCAGCCAGGCGCGCCAAGCTGCCGACGGCGCCGCTGGTGGACAAGGCGTTGGAGGGAGCGGCAAAGCATTCCGACGGCCCCAACATAGTCGCCGCCGTGCGCCAGCTCGCCGTGGAGCTCGGACAGTCCAAGCGCGTGCTCGGCGGCGGCGCGTCCACGGCGGAGCTCCAGGCCGCGGCGACCGCCATGCACGCAGGCGTTCCGTCACGGGACATCGCCGTGCTGCGATCGGCCGCCGGGCCGCATCGTCGGGTCACGCTGCCGCTGGCCGTGATGACGGACCTCATCGGCCGTAACGTGCCTGTGGCCACGGCTTCGCAGGTGGTTGTCGGGCTCGCTCGCGGTGGCGCGCACGACAGCGATCTGACCATGTTCGAGCGCAACGTGCGGCTCGACATCGAGCGCGGCGCCGATCCCAGCGCCGCGGCGCAGACACGGGCGCGAGGCGTGATGCTGCGGGGCACGCAGCGCCCCGGTACGCGGCCTCCCGGGAATCAGTAAAGCCCTAGCCCGCAGCGGCTGCCGTCGCATACAATTCCGGGTCTGTGCTCGTCGGGGCCGCCTCCTGGCCACCCCGATGCATCGTGCGTCCGCCCAAGGGAGGACGCCATTCTCGAGCCCTTCTCGACCCGTGAGACTCTCCGCTTCCCTCGTGCTCGCCGCCGCCGGGCTTTCCATGGCGAACGCCGTCGCCGGCGCGCAGCAGCACGTGGATCGATATTCGATACCCGCCGCCAGCCGCTACAACCCCGCGCACCTGCGCGTGTCGCGGCCGCTCACGCGCGCCGAGCGCACCAACTACACGGAGACGTCGCACGACGCCGACGTCATCGCGTTCATTGATTCGCTCAAGCTGCTGGGCGCGCACATAGTCACGGGCTCGATCGGCACCACCGCAAAGGGCAACGAGCTCCCCTACGTCATCGCCTCCCGGCCGCTGATCACCACGCCGGCCGCTGCGCGCGCGGCGCACAGGCCTGTCGTCTATGTCCAGGCGAACATCCATGCGGGCGAGGTCGAGGGGAAGGAAGCGATGCAGTCCCTGCTCAGGGACCTGCTCTTCGATCCGCACAAGAACGTGCTCGACTCGATCGTCATCATCGTGCAGCCCAATTACAACGCCGACGGCAACGAGCAGTGGGGGCCGCAGGCCAAGAATCGCGGCGCG
>Ga0070679_100003799_pt1 | contig 13862 bp, 13 predicted proteins | sample KBSC63BmetaG_FD_65652 | JGI IMG/M metagenome (GOLD analysis project Ga0070679, IMG submission 65652) | Corn rhizosphere microbial communities from Kellogg Biological Station, Michigan, USA - KBS C6-3B metaG | ecosystem: Host-associated > Plants > Roots > Rhizosphere | place: USA: Michigan... | reverse complement strand
GAGCGGCGCCGACCAGCCGATGAGCAGCCCGCCCAGCGCGGTCGCGAGGGTGCGGACCGGACCGCCATAGATCTCGGTCACGTTCTTCGACAGGCCCTCCCACAAATCGGCGACGCCGCGATACATGCGTGTCCGGATCAGCGTCTCGGCGCCGAGCACCGCGATCGGCAGCCCGGCGCTTTTGACAAGCCGCGCCAGAGCGGCGTCCTCGGAGATCGCGCCGCGCACCGCGGCGTGACCGCCCAGAGAGAAATAGGCGCGCGCGCCGATCAGGATGAACTGCCCATTGGCGGTCGCGTCCTCGGCGATCGGCGCGTTGACGCGCGCCAAATCCTGCGTCGCGGCGATGGCGAGAAAGCCGACGGGAATGACGAGGCGATTGAAGAATCCCTGAAGCTCCTGGAACGGCTCGAGCGAGACCATGGTCAGCCTCCGCTCGCACGCGGCGGCGAGCGCGGTGCGAAGCAGCGCCGGCTCGGCACGCGTATCGGCATCGATGAAGCAGAGCCATTCGGCATCGGCCGTCAGCGCGCCGCACCAGCAGGCATTGGGCTTGCCCGTCCAACCTTCGAGCAAGGAGCCGGCGCTTATCAAGCGGAGGCGGGCATCCGCCCGAGCGAAGCGCCGCACGATCGCGGCCGTGTCGTCGGTCGAGTGATCATCGACGACGATGATGCGAAATCGCTCGGCGGGATAATCCTGGCGCAGCAGCGAGCGCAGGCAGGCGGCGATATTGTGCGCCTCGTTGCGCGCGGGAATGACGATCGCGACGGAGGGCGAGAGCGGCGGGCTTCCCGCGGGCGACGGAGGATGCGGATGCAAGCTCTCATAAAGGCGGAATTGGCGCGTGATGCGCCAGAGGCAAAGGCCGACCGAGAGGGCGATGATCGCCGTTGCCGCGAGGAGCCACACGACGACTAACGAAAAGCCTTGCGGGCGCGAATTCCGTCGCCTCGCCGGCCGTGGCGCTCGATGAGGCTGCGCTTCGAAATCCACAGCTCGTAGCGCCGGCGCGTCAGCGCACCGTGCTTGAGACAGGCCGGATTGTAGGTGTGGATCAGGAAGAAAATGAAAATCCCATCGAGCAAGCGGCGCAGCCGCGAGCTCTTGACCTCCGTGCCGACGATCTCGAAGCCGAAAGCCGCGACGACGCGCGCGACTTTCGCGCGGCGGCCGGCGGAGCCGGTGAAGGTCATGCCGCCGCGAAAGCCTTCGATCGACGCGAAGACCGGATCGCGCTCGGCATGCTGCGCGAGCTGCGCGAAGGAGCGCGCGAATTGGCGGCGCAAAGCGAGCGCCCAAGCCAGTCCCGCGCCGCGCCAGGGGAGCTGCGGCAATTGCTCGTTCCAGAGATGAAGCTCGCCGACGAGATCGCCCGGGCGAAGGCGCGTGCCATCGGACAGCGCCACCGGCGCGCTCGCCCGAACGATCGCGACGCGGATGATGCAGCTGCGATCGGCGCAGAATTCGCGGATGCGCATGATCGAGCGCAGGAGACGGTCGAGCCGCGAAAAGCTTTTGCCGAGCCAGTCCGATCGCGGCTGCGCCGGGACACGCAGCTCGACCACGCGCAGCGCCGGCCGCTCCGCATGCTCGCCGTGGAGAAGGCTCATCGGCGCCTCCTTTCGCGCCACGCCCCCTGTCTCGGCCGCGATAGCAGCAAAAACCGCCGCCCTCTCTTGCCGAGAGCGACGGCGGTGCCTGGGCCGGCTTCGAGTGGACGTCGTCCGAGGCGGCTGTGCATGAAGGCAAAACCGCGCCCGGGCCCGTCGGGTTCCAGGCGTCCCCTGAGCTTGACGTAGCCGAAGAGCGCAGGATGCCCTTGCAGCGCTGTGGGCGAGAGGACTGGCCTCCGAAAGGAAGGACCGGCAGCGAAGCCTTACGTCCCGAGCGCGTCCTTGAGCTTTGCGACCAACTCCGCGTGACGCTGCGCGTCGGCGACCGAAACGCCCTTGCCGACGCCGAGATAGCGCTCCGCCACCTCGCTATTGTCGAGCAGCTCCTTGCCGGTTCCCGACAGGGTGACGCGCCCGTTCTCGATCACATAGGCACGATCGGCGATGGCGAGCGAGAGTCGCGCATTCTGCTCCGAGAGCAGGATGCCCCGGCCCTGATTGCGCAACCCGGCGATGAGGCGGAAAATCTCGGCGACCAGCACCGGCGCGAGGCCGAGTGAGGGCTCGTCGAGCACGAGGATGCGCGGCTCGGCCATCAGGCCGCGACCGATCGCCAGCATCTGCTGCTGGCCGCCCGAAAGATTCGCCGCCGGCTCGTCGAGGCGCCGCAGCAGCACCGGAAAGAGCTCGCCGATCTTGCCGATCGCCGCATCGAGCGCCGCGGCGCCCGATTCCGTGTCGCGCGCATAAGCGCCAAGGCGCAGATTCTCGCGCACGGTCAGCCCGCCGAAAACCTGGCGGCCCTCCGGAACCTGCGCGATACCGGCGAGCACGCGCGCGCGCGGGCTCACGCTGTCGATGCGCTTGCCGTCGAGCACGATCTCGCCGCGGCGCAGCGGGATGATGCCGGAGATCGTCTTGACGAGGGTCGATTTGCCCGCGCCATTGGCGCCGACCAGCGCGACGATCTCGGCATCGCCGACGGTCAGATCGATCTCGTGAATGACGTCGACCGCTTCATAGCCGGTCGAGACGCGCCGCAGCTCCAGCATCATGCCGCTCCCGGCTCGGCCTGGCCGACATAGGCGGCGATGACGCGCTGGTCCTGCTGGATCTCGCGCGGGCTGCCCGAGGCGACGACGCTGCCCGCATCGAGCACGATCACCTGATCGGCGACGCCCATCACCAGCGACATGTTGTGCTCGACCACCACCACCGAAATCCCGGCGTCGCGGATGGCGCGCAGCAATTCGGCGAGCTCGGCGGTCTCGGCATCGTTGAGGCCCGCCGCCGGCTCGTCGAGCAGCAGAAGACGCGGTTGCGCCATCAGCGCGCGCACCACTTCGAGGAGCTTCTGCCCGCCCATCGGCAGCTCGGTGGCGGCGACATCGCGAAAGCTCGCCAGCCCCACCAGCTCCAACAGCGCCTCGGCGCGTCTCGTGAGCGCGCGCTCCTCGCGGCGCGCGGAGCCGAGCCACAGCATTTGCGAGAAGGCGCTGGCGCGGAAATGGAGATGCGCGCCGGCCAGCACGTTCTCGAGCGCCGTCATGCCGGGATAGATGCGCGCCGACTGGAAGGTGCGGATGAGGCCGCTTGCGGCCACCTCGACCGGCGAGCGATCGAGCAGCGATTGGCCGTAGAACCGCGCATCGCCGGAATCGGGGCGATAGAGGCCAGTGACGAGATTGAACACCGTGGTCTTGCCCGCGCCGTTGGGGCCGATCACCGCGGTGAGGCTGCCATGCGGGACGGTAAAGCTCACCTTGTTGACGGCGTGCAGCCCGCCGAAATTCTTATCGAGCGCCTTGATCTCGAGCGCCGCTTCGCTCATGGCACCACCGTGCGGGCGCGCCCGTCCACTTTGCGCCGCATCGTGATGCGCGCGAGCCAGACCGCCGCGCTGCCAAACATGCCTTCGGGCAGCCATAGGAAGCACAGCACCAAGAGCAAGCCCTCGGCGAAGGTCTTATAGAGCGCGAAGGGCTGGAACACCGTGGGAATGAGCGTCAGCAGCGCCACGCCGAGGAGCGGGCCAACCAAGGTCGCCTCGCCGCCCGCGACCAGCATCGCGATCATCTCGAAGGAGCGCGGCGCGCCCACCATCTCGGGCGAGAGGAAGTGGAAATAGAAGGCGTAGAGGCTGCCCGAGAGCGAGGCGAGCGCCGCCGAAAGGCAGACCGCCGCGAGCTTGTAGCGCGGCACGTTGACGCCCAGCGCCGCCGCCGCGGTCTGATCGGTGCGCACAGCTTTGAGCGCGCGCCCAAAGCCCGAGCGCAAGCCGCCATGCAGCATCGCCACCAGCACGAAGATCAGCACGGCGACGAGATAGTACATCTCCATCGAGGAGCCGAAGACATAAGGCCCGACCGAGAAGGACGGAATGCCGACAAGGCCGGAGGGACCGCCGGTCACGTCGGTCAATCCGACGGTGAGCGAATCGATCATTAGGCCGAAGGCCAAGGTCGCGAGAGCGAGGAAATGCCCGCGCAGCCGCGTCGTGACGAGCGAGAGGGCGAAAGCGCAGACGAGCGAGAGCACGATGCCGGCGGCGACGCCGGCGAGCGGCGGCCAGTGGTAGGTGGTCGCAAGGATCGCCGCGGTATAGCCGCCGATCGCCATGAACCCGGCATGGCCGAGGCTCACCTGCCCGGCGTAACCCATCAGCACATCGAGGCCGAGCACGGCGATGAACAGGATGCCGGTGATGACCAGCGAGTTGAGAATGCCGGCGCCGGGCAGGATGAACGGCAGGACGAGGATGAAGACCGCGGCGAGCACCGCGAAAATCGCGCCGCCCCGGCCCTCGAGGCGGACGATCGCGCGATGAATGCGCTGCTCGTCGCGCACATCCTGGCGCCGCGCCGGGCCGGCGGTGAACAGCCCGTTGGGCCGCCACAGCAGCATGACGAGCAGAAGCGCCAGCGCCAGCCCATTGGCGAAGAGCGAGGAGACGTAGCCGGCGGCGAGCTGCTCGGAGACGCCGAGCACGAGCCCGCCGAACACCGATCCGGCAAAAGCGCCGAGCCCGCCGACCGCCACCGAGATGAAGCCGAAATTGGTGAAGAAGCCGCCCGTGTCGAATTCGAGCGAGGTGATCGGCGCCACGGCGATGCCGCCGAGCCCCGCGATCACCGCCGCCAGCGTGAAGCTGAAAAGGGTCATGCGCGGCACGTCGATGCCCATCAGCCGCGCGGCGAGCCGGTTCTCGGCGCAAGCGCGCAGCGCGAGACCGAGCCGTGTTCTCGCAAGGAGAAACCACAAGCCGAGAATGATGACCACCGCAGCCGCGACGATCCAGAATCCCTGGGTCGGGATGCGCACGCCGAAAATAGCGATCGGCGCCTCGCCCGAGATCGGCGGCAGCGCGTAAGGTTGGCTCGACCAGCCGATCAGCAGCACGCCCTGGATGAGCGTCAGGAGCCCGGCGGTCATGACGAGGATGCTGCTGACCGAGAGCCGCGTCAGCGCCGGGCCGAAGGTCGTGTAGCCGAGGATGACCCCGCCCAGCGCCGTGCCGGCGAGAGCGCCGGCCAGCGCCAGCGGAATCGGCAAGCCCCAGCTCACCTGCAGCGTGTACATCAGCAAGGCGCCGAAGACGCAGAAGCCGCCCTGCGCCAGGTTGATGACCCCGGTGACGCGATAGACCAGCGAGAATCCCAATGCGAGCAGGGCGAAGACCGCGCCCTGGAGCACGCCGCCGATGACGATCTGAATGGCTTGGATCACGCCGCCTCAGCCGCGACGATCATATGCGCTCCCCTGCCCTTGCCCTCATCGATCGCGGCGGGCGATCGCGGGGCGATTGAACCCCATTGCGGCGTCAGGCCGCTTTTCGCTGTGCCGTTCCGACGAGCCGGCAAACCGCTTCGACCACCGCCTCGGGATCGGCACGGTTCTGCCCGGCGATGTCGAGCGCGCTGCCATGCGCCACCGACGAGAACATCACCGGCGCGCCGATGACCATCCCCGCGCTGCGGTTGCGCGCCAGCAGCTTGGCGGCGATGTGGCCTTGATCGTGATACATGACGATGAACGCGTCGACGCCGTCGCGGTGAAACATGGTGTCGGCGCCGAAGGGTCCCTCGGCACGGATGCCGGCCTTCTGCGCCGCGGCGATCGCCGGCGCGATGATGCGCGCCTCCTCGTCGCCGAAGAGGCCGTTCTCGCTCGCATGCGGGTTGATGCCGGCGACCGCGATCGCCGGCCGAACCGCGCCGAGCCGGCGCAGCGCCGCATCGGTGCAAGCGATCGCCCTTTTCATCCGCTCGGGCGTGATCAGCTCGATCGCGCGGCGCAATCCCACATGGAGCGTCGCGTGGACGATCTTCACGTCGTCGAAGCAGAGCATGAGAAAGACATCGTCCTCGGGCACGCCGGTCTCGCGCGCAACGAAGCTCGGATAGCCGTCGAAGGCGATCCCCGCCTGATGGATCGCGAGCTCGGTTTGCGGCGCGGCAACGACCGCATCGACCTGGCCGTCGAGCGCGGCGCGAATGGCGGCGCGTGCCGATTCAACCGCGGCGCGGCCATTCGCCGGGGCGATCGTGCCAAGTGTCACGGCGGCATCGCGGTAAAGATCGAGATCGAGCAGCGCGATCCCCTCGGCGCTCCAATCGACCGCCGCGGCGGAGCGATAGGCGCAAATCCGCGGCGCGAGACCCGAGGCCTTGGCGTGGATGTCGAGCGCGCGGTGGTCGCCGACCAGAAGCGGCGCGCAAATCCTCCGTACGCGCGGATCGAGCGCCGCTTTCAGCGCAATCTCAGGGCCGATCCCGGCGGGATCGCCCATGCTGATCGCGACCTTCTGCAACGCCACGCGCGCCTCGGCTCAGACGGTGACGGGATCGGTGCCGAGCTCGCTGAAGAGCCCGTGCTTGGCGCCCTCGGCGAATTTGACGCTCTTCGGCAGGACAATCGCGCAAGAGCGCACGCGCTGCGATTCGGGCGTGAGTCCCGGGATCTTCTTGCCTTCGCGATTGGCCTTCATGGCGCGAAGCAAAGCGCGGCGCGCCATGATGATGCCATTGTCGGTCGAGACCAGGTTCTCGAGGCTGCGGTCGATGACCGGCCCCATGCTCTCCTGGAGCGAGGCATCCTGCATGCCGACGCCTTCTATGCCGCTGAAGGACGTGCCCGCGATCTGCGCGTCGCGGTTCATCAGATAGTTGTTGCCCTTGTTGGCGAGCGGAATGAAGGTGCCGGGGATCGCGCGGACATGGATGAACGCGCCGTCATCCATCGCGGCGATTTCCTTGCGCGTCAACGCGCGCCGCGGATGGTAGCTGATGCTCCACGACCAGGTGTTGTTGTCGTCGATCGGAACCCAGGCATGGCCGCCGATCGGATTGCCGCCGCGCGGCGCGATCAGCGTGTAGAACGGCATGACCCAGGGCGTGATGCGCCAATAATACTGGTCGCCCTCGGCGTTGCGGCGCGCCGCGATGAGAAGGCCGCCGTCGAATTCGGCGACGTCGAAGATCGGCATCAGATCGCGCTGATTGTACTCGTTGCCTTTCGAGCCTTGGAACAGCGGATCGGATTTGAGCGCGCCGCCATGCAGGAAGGAGACATGGCTCGAATCGATGCCGCCCTCGACCGCCTGCAGGTAATTGCATTCCTGCAGCCGCTTCGAGATGTAGCGCTGCTCGGGCGGCACCAGCGCCCATTCGAAGCCGGGAGGGGCGGGCTTCAGCTCGGGCGGGCCCATATAGGTCCAGATGATGCCGCCGCGTTCGATGCAGGGATAGGATTTGAGCTTGATGCGGCTGCGCATGCCGGTCGAGTCAGGCTCGGACGGCAGATCGACGCATTGGCCGGTGACATCGTATTTCCAGCCATGATAGGGGCAGCGCAGCCCGCATTGCTCGTTGCGGCCGAACCACAGCGAGACGCGGCGATGCGCGCAGAACTCGTCGATGAGGCCGATGCGATCCTCGCTGTCGCGAAAGGCGATCAGCGGCTCGCCGAGCAGCTTCACCCGCACCGGCGGGCAATCCGGCGCCGGAAGCTCGTCGGCGCGGAGCGCGGGAAACCAATAGCGCCGCATCAAATCGCCCATCGGCGTGCCGGCGGACACTTCCGTTAGCTGTTTGTTCTCTGCCGGAGAGGTGGCCATGAAATCACCTAAAACGGATCATGAAGGAAGAAAGCGCGACGGGGGCTAACGATGCGTCGGAGCCTCGTCCGGGTCAATGCAGATTTGGTCGCCGTCCAGATGGACCGTCCACACCCTCACCGGGTCAGTGCAAGGCGGGAAACTGGGCTTTCCGGTGGGAATGTGGAAGCGGCCTTGGTGAAAAGGGCACTCGATTTCCTCGCCGATGATCGTCCCCTCGCCGAGCGAGCCCGGCCCATGGCTGCACGCATCCTGGCTGACGTAATAGCGATCTCCCAGGCGGTAGACCGCGTAGGCGACATCATCGACCACGATCCGCGTGGCGAACTCGCCCTCGAGCACCTCCGATGTGCGGCAGATGACGAGCCGCCCCGCAGGGGCCGTCATGGTGCAAGAGCCGGCGCCGTTGCGCCGATGAAGGATCGGGATTTCATCGCGTCTACCGCCTCGCTCCTAGACGAGATGGCGCGCGGCGGCAAGTTGGGGCTCGTCGCCGCGACATTTTTTATCACCCGGCGATGGTGACGCCGCCATCGACCACGATGGTTTGGCCGGTGATGAAGCTGCCGGCGGGAGAGGCGAGGAGCACGGCGGCGCCCGCCACATCCTCGGCGGTGCCCAGCCGGCCGAGCGGGGTTTCGGCGATCCGGCGCCGGGCGAGTGCCTCGTCCTCCCAGAGCGCGCGGGCGAAATCGGTCTTGATGAGGCCCGGCGCGATGGCGTTGACGCGGATGTTGTGCGCGCCCCATTCGCAGGCGAGGCTGCGCGCGAGCTGATTGACCCCGGCCTTGGCAATGCCGTAGGCGCCGATCCCGGCCGAGCCGCGCAGCGCGGCGATGCTCGAGACGAGGATCACCGCACCGTCGTTGCGCGCCGCCATCTCGGGCAGGACGAGGGTCGAAAGCCAGAGCGCGCTTTTCACATTGCTGGCGATGACGCGGTCGAAGGCTTCGTCCGAGAGCTCGGCGAGCGGCCCGAGCACGGGATTGACGCCGACGTTGTTCACAAGAATGTCGATGCCGCCGAAACGCGCATGGGTGCGCTCGACCAGCGCCTTAAGCTGCGCCTTATCGCCGACATGGCATGCGATCGCCGCGGCTTCGCCGCCCGCGGCGCTGATCGCGGCGGCGGTTTCCTCGCACGCCGCCTGCTTGCGGCTCGAGATCACCACCTGCGCGCCGCATTGGGCGAGCGCCGCGGCAATCGCCCGGCCGATGCCGCGCGACGAACCGGTAATCACCGCCGTCTTACCCGAGAGATCGAAAAACCCCATGCCGGCCCCCGCTAAGGCTTTGCTAACCATGCTACCGCGCGAGGCTGCCGCGCGATATCCGGGCAACGGAGGTCTGCGCCGGCCGCACTCGCCTTAACCCCGCCACCATGCTAAGGAAATGCCTCAGGAAACAGGTCGGGCGTACTGGAAAAATGGCGGAATTGAGCGAGGTCGCCGGCACGGCGACGCGACTGCGCGATGTGCGGGTGATCAGCCTCGTGGGCGCGGCTCATTTCATGAGTCACGTCTATGTCATCATGCTGCCGCCGCTGTTCATTTTCGCGCGCGCCGAGTACGGCGTCAGCTTCGCCGAGCTGGGCTTCGCCATGGCGGTTTCGGGCTTCCTGTCGGCGACGCTGCAGACCCCGGCTGGCTTCATCGTCGACCGCATCGGCTCGGGCACCTTGCTGATCGCGGGGCTGGTGTTGAGCGGCACGGGCTGCGCGATCATCGGACTTGTCCCCGCCTATTGGGGGCTGATTCTCGGCTTTGCCTGTCTCGGTCTCGCCAACACCGTCTATCACCCGGCCGATTACGCGATCCTCTCGCATGGCGTCTCCGCGCCGCGCATGGCGCAAGCCTATTCGATCCACACCTTCCTCGGCATGGCGGGACAGGCGCTGACGCCCATCTTCATGCTGGCGATGGCGAATCTCTGGGGCTGGCACAGCGGCTTTCTCAGCATCGCCGTCGTCACCTATGTCGTCGCCCTGGTGCTGTTGCTGCAAAAGGGAGCGCTGTCGGATCGCCGCGGCGGCGCGCAGCCCAAGGAAGGCGCCGCGCCGAAGGCGGCGCCCGGCGGCTGGAAGCTGCTTCTTTCGGGCCCGATCTTCCGCAGCTTCGTGTTCTTCGCCTTCCTCACCATGACCGGCAATGCGCTGTCGAATTTCTCGATCGTCGGCTTGGGCGCGCTGCACGGCACGCCGCTCGCCGAGGCCAATATCGCGCTGACGGCATTCCTCATCTTCAACGCGCTCGGCGTGCTGTCGGGCGGCATCATCGCCGACCACTTCAAAAACCCGATGCGCATCGTGACGCTCGGCTTGGCGGCGAGCGGCGTCGCAATCCTCGTCCTCGCCTTTATCGGCTTCGGCGCGGTCTCCCTCCTCGCCATGATGGCGCTGATCGGCCTGCTCAACGGCATGATCATGCCGTCGCGCGACCTGATCGTCCGCGCGGTCACGCCGCCCGGCTCCTTCGGCCTCGTCTTCGGCTTCGTCAGCACCGGCTTCTCGGTCTCGGCGGTGATCGCGCCGCCGCTCTATGGCTGGCTGATGGACCAGGGCGAGCCGCGGCTCATCTTCATCTGCGCCGCGGCGTTCACCGCGCTGTCGCTCCTGATGGCGAACACGGCGCGGGCGAAGTGAAGCGCAGCCGGACCACTTGATCCCGCGCCGCCGCGGCGCCGCCAAGACTTCGCCGCAGCGCGAAGCATGATGGCGGCGATCTCCCCTGTCGAGCTCGCCTGGCTTGCGGCCGGGATAGCCCTTGCCGGGGTCATCACCGGCTTGTTGGCGGGCCTATTCGGCGTAGGCGGCGGCGCTATCATCGTGCCGGTGCTCTACGAGATGTTCCGCATCATCGCCGTGCCGGATGTGGTGCGCATGCAGCTTTGCGTCGGTACCTCGCTCGCCATCATCCTGCCGACGACGCTCCGGTCTTATCGGGCGCATCGCGCCAAAGGCATGGTCCTGCGCGGGGTGATGCGCGCCTGGGCCGCGCCCTCCGTCGCCGGCGTCGCCCTCGGCGCGATCATCGCGGCCTTCGCGCCCTCGGCGGTCTTCAAGATCGCCTTCGTCGTCATCGCCGGAACGATTGCGATGAAGCTGCTATTCGGCCGCGAGAACTGGGTGATCGCCGACGATCTGCCGCGCGGCGCGGGCTTGGCCGCCTATGGCTTCGTCATCGGCCTCGGATCATCGCTGATGGGGATCAGCGGCGGCTCCATCACCACCTTGATCCTCACCCTTCATCGCAAGCCGATCCACAATGCGGTCGCAACCGCCTCGGGCGTCGGCGTGCCGATCACCATCGCCGGCACCATCGGTTACGCCCTTGCCGGCCTGCCGCATCAGGCGCTGGTGCCGCCCTTCTCGCTCGGCTTCGTCTCGGCCATCGGCTTCGTGCTGATCGCGCCGATTTCGAGCTATGTCGCGCCGTTCGGCGCAAGGCTCGCGCATGCGCTGCCCAAGCGCCGCCTCGAAATCGCTTTCGGGATATTCCTGCTGCTTGCCTCGGCTCGCTTCCTCGCCGACCTCGCCTAGTCTTCGGCGTTGGCGCGCAAGACCGCCGTGATCACGCGATAGGCGATCTCGTAAATCTCGGGGTCATTGCTGCGCCGCGGCCCGGCGATGTTGAGCGTTTCGCCGTCGAGCGTTGCGAGCCAACGGCGAATGCGCTCCAGCGCGGCGTTGCCCGGAGCCGCCGCGAGATCGAGATGAAAGCAAGGCTTTCCGTGTTCGCGGGCGAGACGCTCGGTCAGCGCCGAGCCGCCCGAAAGCGGGCCGCGGGAGAGGATCAGGCTTGCGTCCGAATCGCGCACATTCCGCGCGGTGCGCTGCGCGGGATTCGGGCTGCCGCTCTCCCGCACCGGATAATGCGGCGCGATCGGGCCATCTTCATTGCAGCGGCCGCGTGGGACCCAGCCGCCGCAAGGAACGCCGAGCGCCAGCGCCGCATCGAGCGCCGCGAGATCAACACCGGTCTGACCGCCCGAAACGATGCGCCCGATCCGCATCGGCGCGCGCGAAGGGTGCTTCAGGCGGCGTTGCGCGCCCCGCGCTCGAGGAGGCCCGCACGGATGAGCGCCGCGCGGATGCGCTCGATCTCGGCTTGCGAGAGCTTGGCCAAGGGCGGACGCACCACCGCGCGCGGCAGCTTGCCCATCAGCACGAGCGCCTCCTTCATGCGGTTGTGCATGTCGACGAAGGGATCGGCGTAGAACACTTCGGCGGTCGGGTAGATGCGGTCGTTGAGGCGGCGTGCCTCGGCGAGATCATTCGCCTGGACGGCGCGGAAGAGCCGCGCCTGGAGATCGGCGATGACGCTGCCCGAGCCCGAGAGCAGCCCCTTGCAGCCGAGGACCAGCGAGCTGAACAGCCACGAGCTGTTCGTGCTGAGCACGTTGATCGCCGGATCGAGGCTTTGCAGCGTCCGGATGTTGCGCTCATGGAGCGGGACCTGCGGCGTCCAATCCTTGATCGCGCGGATCGTCGGCACCGCCGCGACGAGCTTCAACAGCGTGTCGAGCGGATAGCCCTGCCCGCCCACGAGCGGATATTCGAAGACGATGATCGGCAGGTCCGAGGCATCGGCGATGCGCTTGAAATGCGCGATCGCCATCTCCGGCCGCTGCCCCAGGGTGAAGGGGCCCGGCGGGAACACCAGCAAAGCCGAGGCTCCGCCCTCTTGCGCCATGCGCGCAAGCCGCGCCGCCTCGAGGCTGCCTTCGGCATAGATGCCGTTGACGATCGGCAGCGCGGCGCCGACCACCTCCTCGGCGATGGCAAGGACGCGGCGCTGCTCCTCGAAGCTGCAGGACCCGACCTCCGAGGCATGGGCGTTGATGGTGATCGCGGCGATCCCCGGCACGGCGCCGACATCGGCGAGATGCCGCCGGAAGGCTGCCTCGTCGATCGAGAGATCCTCGTGAAACGGCAGCAGGCAGGCCGGGATCACCCCTTCGGGGACGAATTTCGCATGTCGCGGCATGGCGGACTCCTTAACGGCTTTGCGGCAATCTTAGCACGCTCCGGGCGGGTTCCCGCCAGCCCCATCACCGCCGCGGCGGGCTGCGGAAAGCGCGGGACGCTATATCTATTGCGCATAATCAGCTATTTACACTTCTTCGGACATACTCAACCTCTCCTTGCATGCCGGAGTAAAGACAAGATGAACCGTATGACGAAGCCTGCGCTCCTCCTTGCCGCTGCCGCCCTTGCCCTGAGCTTTGGCGCCCGCAATGCCGCCGCCGAGAGCGGCGCGGACGTTTTCACCGACAATTGCTCAACCTGCCATTCGCCCGATGCCGGCGTCGACAAGCAAGGCCCGTCGCTCTTCGGCATCATCGGCCGCAAGGCAGGCACCGAGTCCGGTTACGTCTATACGCCGGCGACCAAGAACTCCGGCATCACCTGGGATGCAGCGAGTCTCGACAAATACATCACCAACCCGCAGGGCGTCATTCCTGGCACGAAGATGCTGTTTCCTGGGATCAAGAGCGCCGACGACCGCAAAGCCCTGATCGGCTATCTCTCGGGCCTCCACTGAGCCCCTCTTTCGGTTAGGGCCGAAGCGTCGCGGTTGCGGCGGCGCGGCGTCATGCGTTGCCGGACAAGCCGGCGAAGGGCAGCGTCGCGATGTCGCGGCGCGCCAGCGCGCTCGCCACCATCGGATCGATCAGCGCCTCGTACTCGCCGCGGCTGAGATAATGCGCGGGATAGGCCGCGACCGGCCGCGTCGCCGGGTGGAGATAGATTTCCGAGACGCCGTCGGACAGTACATCGAGATAGCGCCGCACGCGCTCGCCGGTCATGGCGCCGCTGTCGGCAAGCCCGAAGATATGGTCGTTATGGGCGATGCCGGCGGCGTCGAGACGCCGCCGCAGCAGCAACGCGAATTGCGCCTCGAGGAGGCCGGCGGCAAACCAGGAACGGCGCCCGTCGGCGCGCGCTGCCGCGTGTCGCGGCTCGAAGGGAAGGCGCACCGCCTTGATGCCGAATTCGGGCGCGAGCTCGATGAGGACGCGCTGCACGACCGGGTGAAGATGGAAGTGGTGATGCGCGTTGACATGGTCGAGCGGCAGGCCGGTGCGGCGGAAGGCGTCGAGCTGCGCGCGAATCTCGGCGGCGGCTTGGCG
>Ga0070679_100003795_pt1 | contig 13871 bp, 13 predicted proteins | sample KBSC63BmetaG_FD_65652 | JGI IMG/M metagenome (GOLD analysis project Ga0070679, IMG submission 65652) | Corn rhizosphere microbial communities from Kellogg Biological Station, Michigan, USA - KBS C6-3B metaG | ecosystem: Host-associated > Plants > Roots > Rhizosphere | place: USA: Michigan... | reverse complement strand
TGCACCTCGCACGCGCGCTGCAGCGTCCACATCCAGCGAAACGCGTTGAAGACGTCGCTGCCGGTGACGAGCATGCCGTGGTTGCGCAGGACGAGGATGCGCTTGTCGCCGAGGCTCGCGGCCAGGCGCGGCCCTTCCTCGTCGTGCACCGTGATGCCCTCGAAGCTGTGGTACGCGACGTCGCCGAACAGCTCGGCGCCGTAGAAATCGTCGTGGCCGAGGCCGTCGCGCTTGCAGGCGACCGCCATGCCGGCAGTCGTGTGCGTGTGCATCACGCAATGCGCGTCCGCGCGCGCTGCGTGGATCACGCTGTGGATCAGGAAGCCGGCCCGGTTGACGGCGTGCGGCGTCGGCTCGAGCGGTGCACCGTCGTGGCCGATCTTGATGAGATTGCTCGCCGTGACCTCGTCGTAGTTGAGCCCGAAGGGGTTGATGAGAAAGGCCGGCGGCGACCCGGGAAGGCGCAGCGTGATGTGGTTGAAGACGAGCTCGGTCCAGCCGAGGGCGGCGAACACGCGATAGCAGGCGGCGAGCTCGACGCGGGCGCGCCACTCGGCGGCGCTCGTCGCACCCGGGCGCAGCGCCTCGGCGGCGCTCAGCAGGTCGCGCTGCATGGGCACGAGGCCGATCGGGAACTCACGAACCGATCGTAGCGCGGCCGCTCACTCGACCTGCAGCACGCCCTTCATGTTCGAGTGCAGGGTACAGACATACGGGAACGTGCCGACCTTGTTGGCCGTGTAGCGCCAGGACTGCCCTTCGCCGAGCGACTTCGAGTCGAAGGTCCCGGCGGCAGTGGCCGTGTGGGGCAGCGGGTCCTTGTTGGTCCAGACGACGACGTCGCCGCGCTTGACCTTGAGCGTTTCCGGAATGAACTTGAAGCCCTGGATCACGACCTCGTGGCTGCGGGCGGCCGGAGCGGCGCGGTCGGCGGCACGCGCGGCGCCGAGCCCGACCACGGTCGCCGCGGCGAGCACGAGCGCGGCCAGCGTGCCCGCGAGCACGCGGCGCCCGGCAGCGCCGCGAATGGCTTCAGCCCTTCTTGCCAAGCGACGCCTGCAGCATCTTGGCGTGGTCGAGGTGGGCGACGAACGCCGGCCGCACCGAGACGAGCAGGTTCTTCAGCTCGGCGTTCTGCGCGCTCGGGATCAGCGTCTTGTCGATCGCCTCGAGCACCTGCTCGTGGTAGGCGACCTCGTGGTCGATGTAGGCCTTGTCGAACGCCGCGCCGCTCAGCTTCTTGAGGTTGGCGAGGTTCTCTTCGCCGCCGGCCTTCAGGCTCTTGCTGGTCGCGTTGTCTTCGGGCTTGACCTTGAGCTTGGTGACGAGCGCAACGGCCTGCTTGTTGACGCCCGAGTGGTCGGTGACCATCTGCTTGCCGAACGCCTTCACCTGGGCGTTGCTGCCCTTGGATTCGGCGAGCTTGCCGGCGTCGATGTCGACCTGGTTGGCGGTGACGACGATCGACGCGATCTGGGCGTCGTTGGGCGACTGCGCGAACGCGCTGCCGGCGATGAGGGCGAGGGACGCGACAGCGGCGCCGACGAGCATCTTCATGGTGTTCCTCCTGGCGGTTGCGGGACACTGCATTGGATGCAGCCCGAGCCGCCGGCGTTCCCGGCCGCGCCTCGGCGACTCACGAACGGCCGTCGTCGTCCGCCTCGCCGGCCTGCAGCCTCGCCAGGACACCGGCGACGATGCGGTCGCAGCGCCTGCCGGCGAAGGCGAACACGTCGGCGGTCGCGACGTCCATCTCCTCGGCGAGCGACGCGCGCAGCAGCGCTCGGGCGCGGAACACCCGCGTGCGCACGGTCGCCGGCGGGATCGCGAGACATTCGGCGGCCTCTTCGATCGTCATCTCCTCGACCTCGCGCAACATGAAGGCGGTGCGAAATGCCAACGGCAGCGCATCGATCTTGCGCTCGAGCAGCAGGCGCAGCTGGGCGCGCATGGCGCCGGCTTCCGGCGACTCGACTCCTTCGTCGTCCATCGCTTCCCTCCCGGCAGATGCGACATCGTCGGACGCTTCGCCGCGCAGCTCCACGACGGTCTCGTCGCGCCTGCGCGAGCGCAGCCGGCCGAGCGCCTGGTTGATCACGATCCGGGTCAGCCATGTCGACAGGCGCGCATCGCCGCGGAATTCGCGAAGGTGCCGGTAAGCGGCCAGGTAGGCCTCCTGGAGCGCGTCCTCGGCGTCGGCGTCGTCGCGCAGGATGGCCCGCGCCGTGCGAAAGAGCGCCGTGTTGTGGCGCCGCATGAGCTGCACGAAGGCACCCTGGTCGCCGGCGACGATGCGCGCGGCCAGCTCCTGGTCATCCGCGGGAGCTTGCTCGAGGCGGGGCTTGGCTTGCTTCATGGACGATTCGATGACATCGCCCCCCGCCGCGTTCCCGCCCGGGCCTCAGCGGCGCGCCGCCACCCGCGCGGCAGGCCTCACGGCACCAGCAGGAGCGGCGTCTTCGCTCGCGCCAGCACGCCGGTGGCCACCGAGCCCAGCACGATGTTGCCGAGCGCCGAATGGCCGTGCGTGCCCATGACGATCAGCTCGAAGCCGCCGGCGTGCGCCAGTGCGGCGATCTCGTCGGCGGCGAATCCCTGCTTGTAGAGCGTCTCGAGCTTCCAGCCGCGGCGCGCCGCGATCTCCTTCACCGGGTCGAGCACCTTGGCCGCCTCGTCGCGGTAGTAGTCGGCGAGCGTGTTGCGGTCGATGTGGCGAGCCGCATGCGGCGGGATCGACGTGACCACGGTGACCGCCGTGTACGCATGCGCCGGCCCGAGCAGCTCGTCGTGCGCTGCGAGGTACGCGAGCATGCGCTTGGTGTAGTCGCTGCCGTCGACGGCGAGCAGAACCTTCATCTCGGTCTCCAGTCGGGTGCGGGTCGGACCGCGATTGTCTCGCGCCCCGGCGCCGTTCGGCCGGCCGCGATCGAACACGCGCGTTCCCGCTGCGGCCGCTCACGCTCGCGGCGTTCCCCGCGCTAGCCCTGGCCGATGTGCTCGTACACGATCACGGCGCCGATGACGATCAGCAGCACGCCACCGGCGATCTCGGCGCGCTTGCCGGCCAGCGCGCCCAGGACGCGGCCGAGCATGACGCCCGCCGTCACCATCACGAACGTCGCGAGGCCGATCGTCACCGCGACCCGAACGATCGGGACGTCGATGAAGGCGAGGCCGACGCCGACCGCCATCGCGTCGATGCTCGTCGCCAGTCCGGTCAGCGCGAGCAGCCAGAACGCATGGCGGTCCGGCCGCTCCTCGTGCTGCTCGACCTCGCCGCGCCAGCCGACCCAGATCATGCGCAGGCCGAGCCCGGCCAGCAGGGCGAAGGCGATCCAGTGATCCCATTCGCTGACGAATTTCGCCGCCACCGAGCCGAGCGCCCAGCCGACCAGCGGAGTCAGTGATTCGATGACGCCGAAGATCGCCCCGGTGCGAAGCGCCTCGCTCCAGCGCGGCCGATGCAGGGCCGCGCCCTTGGCGACGGCCGCGGCGAACGCGTCGGTGGACATCGCCAGCGCGAGCGCCAGTACTGCAATCGGAGCCATGCCGCGAAGGTCTCCCGACCGGCAGCACAGGGCGACGAAGCGCGAGCAGCCGGATGAGGCCCGTGGGCCTCGATGGTGGGCGGTGCAGGCTTCGAACCTGCGACCCCGTCCGTGTGAAGGACGTGCTCTACCCCTGAGCTAACCGCCCGCGCGGTGTGCGAGAAAACGCTGCCTGCGCAGAGCGCGTCATTGTGCCATGGCGACGTGCCCCGCCGCCGCGTCGCGGGCCCGCCAGACTGCGCGCCCGCCGCTCGCCTTGTCGATGTCGGCAAGCATCGCAGCGTGCACCGCGAGCTCGTCTTCGTCGGCTGCGATGACGACCATCGAGAGCGTGCCGAAATCGATCGGCCGCAGCGCCAGATCGGCGGCGAGCGCCTCGCCGGCGTCGATGACGAGCGACTCCTGGCCGCGCGTCATGCGGATGTAGACCTCGGCGAGCAGGCCCGCGTCGAGCAGTGCGCCGTGCAGCTCGCGCATCGCGTTGTTGACCTCGAAGCGCTTGCAGAGCGCATCGAGCGAGTTCGACTTTCCCGGGAAGCTGTCGCGCGCCATCGACAGGCTGTCGGTCACCCGGCAACCGTGCTCGAGGAGCGGCGGCCGGCCGATCCGGCGCAGCTCCATGTCGAGAAAGCCGATGTCGAACGCCGCGTTGTGGATGACGAGCTCGGCGCCCCGGATGAATTCGATCAGCTCGTCGACGACGTGCGCGAAGAGCGGCTTGTCGGCGAGGAAGTCGTCCGACAAGCCGTGCACGGCGTAGGCGTCCGTGCTGCTCGGCCGTTCCGGGTTGAGGTAGAAGTGAATCTTGCGTCCGGTGAGACGCCGGTTGACGAGCTCGACGCAGCCGATCTCGATGACCCGGTCGCCCGATTCCGGGCTGAGGCCGGTCGTCTCGGTGTCGAGGAAGATCTGCCGCATCGCCTCGCTCAGGCCTCTTTCGCTTTCGCGTGCAAGGGCAGGCCCGGCGCGTCGCCCGCGGCACGCCCGCGACCCCACGCCCACAGAGCGACACCGGCGACGATCATCGGCACGCACAGCCACTGCCCCATGCTCATGCCGAGCGCGAGCAGGCCGAGGAAGTCGTCGGGCTGGCGGAAGAACTCGGCGATGAAGCGGAAGACGCCGTAGCCGAACAGGAACGCGCCCGACACCTGGCCGAGGCCGCGCGGCTTCTTCGCGTAGATCCAGAGCAGCACGAACAGGAGCATCCCTTCGAGCAGGAACTGGTAGATCTGCGACGGATGGCGCGGCTGCATCGAGCCCGATTGCGGGAACACCATCGCCCACGGCAGCGACGGATCGGCGAAACGTCCCCACAGCTCGCCGTTGATGAAGTTGCCGATGCGGCCGGCAGCGAAGCCGGTCGGCACGCACGGCGCCACCAGGTCGGTGACCTCGAGAAATGGGCGTCGCCGCGTGCGTGCGAAGAGCGCGATCGCGGCGATCACGCCGAGCAGGCCGCCGTGAAACGCCATGCCGCCTTTCCAGACGGCAAGGATCTCGAGCGGATGCGACGCGTAGAAGCCCGGCTTGTAGAAGAGCACGTAGCCCAGCCGCCCGCCGACGACCGTGCCGAGGACGCCGTAGAAGAGCAGGTCCTCGACGTCGCGCCGCGTCCAGCCGCGCACCGCATATTGCGGCAGCCGTGCACGCCGCCAGGCGAGGAACAGGAACAGCCCGAAGCCGACCAGGTACGTGATTCCGTACCAGTGGACCGCGATCGGCACGCCGAAGCGCGACAGGTCGAGCGCGATCGGATCGAACTGCGGATGCACGAGCATGCGGCGAATGATATCGGCGCGGCCGCGTCGTCCCGCCGAGAGCAGCGCGCGACCGCGGCGCTACGATGAGACCCTTTCCTTCGCTCAGGGTCACCGTTGCCATGGCCAGCAATCGCCGCTCCAGACACATCACCGAAGGCGTCGCGCGCGCGCCGAACCGCTCGATGTACTACGCCCTCGGCTACCAGGAGGGCGACTTCGGCAAGCCGATGATCGGCGTCGCCAACGGCCACTCGACGATCACGCCGTGCAACTCCGGCTTGCAGAAGCTCGCCGACGCGGCCGTGGAGGCGATCGAAGCGGCCGGCGGCAACGCGCAGATCTTCGGCACGCCGACGATCAGCGACGGCATGGCGATGGGCACCGAGGGGATGAAGTACAGCCTCGTCTCGCGCGAGGTGATCGCCGATTGCGTCGAGACCTGCGTCGGCGGCCAGTGGATGGACGGCGTGCTCGTCGTCGGCGGCTGCGACAAGAACATGCCGGGCGGGATGATGGGCATCTGCCGCGCCAACGTGCCGGCGATCTACGTCTACGGCGGCACCATCCTGCCTGGCCGCTACAAGGGGCAGGACCTCAACATCGTCAGCGTCTTCGAGGCGGTCGGCCAGTTCACTGCCGGCAAGATGAGCGAGCACGACTTCTGCGAGATCGAGCGTCGCGCGATTCCCGGCAGCGGCTCGTGCGGCGGCATGTACACCGCCAACACGATGAGCTCGGCGTTCGAGGCGCTCGGCATGAGCCTGCCGTACTCGAGCACGATGGCCAACGTCGAGGGCGAGATCGTCGCGGCGACGAAGGAGGCCGCGCGCGTGCTGGTCGAGGCGGTGCGCCGCGACCTGAAGCCGCGCGACATCATCACCAGGAAGAGCATCGAGAACGCGGTCGCCGTGATCATGGCGACCGGCGGCTCGACCAACGCGGTGCTGCACTTCCTGGCGATCGCCCACGCAGCGGGAGTCGAGTGGACGATCGACGACTTCGAGCGCGTTCGCAACAAGGTGCCGGTGCTGTGCGACCTGAAGCCCTCGGGCAAGTACCTCGCCATCGACCTGCACCGCGCCGGCGGCATTCCGCAGGTCATGAAGATCCTCCTCGAAGCCGGCCACCTCGACGGCGACTGCATGACGATCACGGGCAAGACGATCCGCGAGACGCTCGCCGAAGTCCCGGCCGCGCCGCGCGCCGATCAGGACGTGATCCGGCCGATGACGAGGCCGATGTACGAGCACGGCCACCTCGCGATCCTGAAGGGCAACCTCGCGACCGAAGGCGCGGTCGCCAAGATCACCGGGTTGAAGAACCCGGTCATGAGCGGGCCGGCGCGCGTCTTCGACGACGAGCAGTCGGCGATGAGCGCGATCATGGAGCGCAAGATCGTGCCCGGCGACGTGATGGTGCTGCGCTATCTCGGACCCAAGGGCGCGCCTGGCATGCCGGAGATGCTCTCGCCGACGAGCGCGCTGATCGGACAGGGCCTCGGCGAGTCGGTCGGCCTGGTGACCGACGGGCGCTTCTCGGGCGGCACCTGGGGCATGGTCGTCGGCCACGTGGCGCCGGAGGCCCATGCGGGCGGGACGATCGCGCTCGTCCAGGAAGGCGATCGCATCACGATCGACGCGCACCGGCTGCTCTTGCAGCTCGAGGTCGGCGAGGCCGAGCTCGCGTCGCGGCGCGCCGCGTGGCGCGCGCCGGCGCCGCGCTACACCCGCGGCGTTCTCGCGAAGTTCGCCAGGAACGCCTCGAGCGCCAGCCGCGGAGCGGTGCTCGACGCCGACTGAGCGGGCGCGCTCAGCGCTGCTTTTGCGCCTTGCGGCGCGCGCGCGTGTCCATGCCGAGCGCGGCGAGGTTCTCCTTGCGCCGGTCGGACTTCTTCTTTTCCATCCGCTCCATCTCGCGCCGCTTGTTGAGGCCCGACTTGTCGGACCACACCCACCAGAGCGCCGCGAGACCGAACGGCACGAAGAACTTCCAGAGATCGCCCGAGACGTGCCAGTCCCAGGTGCCGATCGTGCCGACGCCGGCAAGGTTGAGCACGATCAGGACGACGCCGATGACGACGAACAGCATGTGGATCCCTCCGGCGCGAAGCGTCTGGCGCGCGCACTCGCGGTCAACGTGCGCGGGTTCGCTTCCGTTATCCTGATCGTAGCCGCAGCGGCACTGCGCCGCGACCTCTGGAGCCTCATGAAGACCTTGCACTTCGCCGCGATCGTGACCGCTTGCATGATTTCCGCGCCCGCGTGGGCCAACCAGGAGCTGGCGCAGAAGAAGAACTGCATGGCCTGCCACGCAGTCAATCAGAAGGTGATCGGCCCGTCGTACAAGGATGTCGCCACCAAGTACGCCGGCCAGTCCGACGCGGTCGCGAAGCTCGTACCCAAGGTGATGAAGGGCGGATCGGGCGTCTGGGGCGCGGTGCCCATGCCAGCCAATCCGCAGGTGAGCGAAGCCGAGGCGAAACAGCTCGTCCAGTGGATCCTCACGCTCAAGTGAACGACGCTGCGCGTCGTTCACTTCGCGTTCGCTTTCAGAAGCTGCTCCCTCCCCGCTTTGCTCCCCTCCCTCCGTGAGGGAGGGGCGGACTCCTTCGGAGTCCCTTCAGGACATGGGCTCTCGGGACAGGGCGCGATCGAGCGTTGCCGCTGAGAGAGCGAAGCGCTCGCCGTGCCGCTCGGCGAGCGCCGCGGCGTCGGCGAGGAAGCGGTCGCGGCCCTCGGAAGCGATGAACTGCATTGCGCCGCCGGTCCAGGCGGGAAAGCCGATGCCGAAAATCGAGCCGATGTTGGCTTCGGCGACGCTCGTGAGCACGCCCTCGGCGAGGCAGCGCGCCGTCTCGATCGACTGCCGGTAGAGAAGCCGCTGCTTCAGCTCGGCGATGTCGGTCGACGCGCCCTGCTTGGCGAAGTGCCGCGCCAGTCCCGGCCACAGCCGCTTCGGGGCCCCGGCGGGGTAGTCGTAGAAGCCGCCGCCGCCGGCGCGACCTGGGCGGCCGAACTCCTTCACCATCTTCTCGACCAGCAGCTCGCCCGCGGACGCGACATGCTCGCGGCCTTCGGCGCGCAGGTCCGCGCGCGTCTGCTCGAGCACGCGGACCGAGAGCGCGAGCGAGGTCTCGTCGAGCACCGCGAGCGGGCCGACGGGCATTCCGGCGGCGAGCGCCGCGTGCTCGATCAAGGGCGCGGCGATCCCTTCGGCGAGCATCGTCGCGCCTTCCATCACGTAGGTGCCGAAGACGCGGCTGGTGAAGAAGCCGCGCGAGTCGTTGACGACGATCGGCGTCTTGCCGAGCGCGAGCACGTAGTCGTACGCGCGCGCGATCGTCTCTTCGCTCGTCCGCTTGCCGCGGATGATCTCGACCAGCTTCATCCTGTGCACGGGCGAGAAGAAGTGCAGTCCGACGAACCTCTCGGGCCGAGCGCTCGCCTGCGCCAGGCCGGTGATCGGCAGCGTCGACGTGTTGCTCGCGAAGACGCCGTCCGCGGCGAGCATCGGCTCGGCCTCGCGCGTCACCTCGGCCTTCAGCGCGCGGTTCTCGAACACGGCCTCGACGATCAGCTCGCAGCCGTCGAGCGCACGCACGTCGGCGGCAGGCGCGACCAGCGACAGCAGCTTCGCTTCGCGCGCGACGTCGAGGCTGCCGCGTGCGACCGCCGCCGACGTCACCTTGCGGATCGCCGCGAGGCCGGCCTCGGCCTTCTCGGCCGACACGTCCTTCAGCACGCAGGCGATGCCGCGCGACGCGTTCGCGTGCGCGATGCCGGCGCCCATCATCCCGGCGCCGAGGATGCCGACCTTGGCCGGCTTCCACGCCGGAAAGCCCTGCGGACGCGCCTTGCCCGAGCGGATCGCCTGCAGATCGAAGAAGAACGCCTGGATCATGTTCTTCGCCGTCTGCCCGACCATCACGCGCGCGAGCTTCCTCGCCTCGATCCGCACCGCGGCGTCGAAGTCGACGAGCGCGCCCTCGACCATCGCCTCGAGGATCGCCTGCGTCGCCGGATAGAGGCCGCGCGTCTTCTGCGCCAGCATCGCCGGCGCGACGGCGAGCGCGGCGGCGATCTTCGGGCTCGCCGGCGTGCCGCCCGGCATGCGGTAGTCCTTGCGGTCCCAGGGCTGCACGGCGTCCGGATGCGCGTCGATCCAGGCGAGCGCCTGCGCGCGCAGATCGTCGGGCGAGGTCGCGAGGCCGTCGATCCAGCCGGTCTCGAGCGCCTCGCGCGCGCCGAAGAGCTTGCCTTCGAGCAGATACGGCCGCGCGTCCATCAGGCCGAACCTGCGCACCGTCTTCGTGATGCCGGTGGCACCCGGGATGAGGCCGAGCGTCACCTCGGGCATGCCGAAGCGGATCTTCGGATCGTCGAGCGCGAAGCGCGCGTGGCCGACGAGCGCGACCTCCCAGCCGCCGCCGAGCGCCGAGCCGTTGAGCAGCGTCACGACCGGCCGGCCGAGCGTCTCGAGGGCGCGGTAGGCGGCGGTGAGTGCCTGGATGCCGCGAAACCCGGGCACGACGTCGCCCTCGCCGAGCTGCAGCACGTGGCGCAGCGCGGCGCCGGCGAAGAACGTCGGCTTCGCCGACGCGAGCAGAACGCCGCGGATCTTGTCCTTGTCCGCCACCGCCTGCGACGCCGCGGCAATGAGGTCGCGCTGCCACGCGTCGGTCATCGTGTTGACCGCGGCGCCCGGAGCGTCGAAGGTGATCGTCAGGATGCGGTCGGCGTCGATCTCGTAGCGCAAGGTCTCCATGCGCGGCCTCAGATGCGCTCGACGATGGTCGCGATTCCCATGCCGCCGCCGACGCAGAGCGTCACCAGGCCGCGCTTCAGCTTTCGCCGCTCGAGCTCGTCGAGCAGCGTGCCGACGAGCATCGCGCCGGTCGCGCCGAGCGGATGCCCCATGGCGATCGCGCCGCCGTTGACGTTGACCTTCTCGTGCGGCACGCCGAGCTCGCGCATGAAGCGCATCGGCACGGCCGCGAACGCCTCGTTGACCTCGAACAGATCGATATCGTCGACCGCGAGTCCCGCCTTCGCGAGCACTTTCCTGGTCGCCGGCATCGGCCCCGTGAGCATGATGGTCGGGTCGGCGCCCGAAAGCGCGGTCGCGACGATCCGCGCGCGCGGCGCGAGGCCGAGCGACTTGCCCATCTGCTCGCTGCCCACGAGCACGGCCGCCGCTCCGTCGACGATGCCCGACGAGTTGCCCGCCGTGTGCACGTGCTCGATCCGTTCGACCTCGGGATAGCGCGCGAGCGCGACCGCGTCGAACCCCATCGCGCCGAGCTCGGCAAAGGCGACCTTGAGCTGGCCGAGGCCTTCGAGCGTGGTGCGCGGCTTGATGAACTCGTCGCGTTCGAGGACGGCGATGCCGATCTCGTCCTCGACGGCGATCACCGAGCGATCGAAGCGGCCGCTGCGCTGCGCCTCGGCCGCGCGCTGCTGCGAGGTCAGTGCATAGCGATCGACGTCTTCGCGACCCCAGCCGGCGAGCGTGGCGATCAGGTCGGCGCCGATGCCTTGCGGCACGAAGCCGGTCTCGAAATTGGTCGCCGGGTCCTGCGACCACGCGCCGCCGTCGCTGCCGATCGGCACGCGCGACATGCTCTCGACGCCGCCGGCGACGACGAGGTCTTCCCAGCCGCTCGCGACCTTCTGCGCGGCGAGGTTGACGGCCTCGAGGCCCGACGCGCAGAAGCGATTGACCTGCATGCCGGCGACGCGCACGTCCCAGCCGGCCTTCAGCGCGGCGGTCTTGGCGATCACGGAACCCTGCTCGCCGACCGGAGAGACGACGCCCATGACGACGTCGTCGAGCGCCGCCGGGTCGAAGTCGTGGCGCTTCTGCAGCTTGACGAGCAATCCGGCGAGCAGGTCGATCGGCTTGATCTCGTGCAGGCTTCCGTCCTTCTTGCCCTTGCCGCGCGGCGTGCGGACGGCGTCGAAAATCATGGCGTGCGGCATGGCGGCTCCTTCGCTGGCCGTGTCATTCTGAGCGAAGCGAAGAATCCGGGGCGACGACGAGATCCTTCGCTTCGCCCGGGACGACGGCGGCGCGAGAAGCGGCGCTCGGCGCGACGACAATCGCCCGATGCCCGCTCTCGCCCTCGCGCTCGACACGCGCAGCGACGCGTTCGTCGCCAATCGCGCGCACACCCTGGCGCTGATCGACCAGTGGCGCGCGATCGAGGCGCGCACGCGCGAAGCGAGCGGCCGGGCGGGGCCGCTGTTCGAGCGGCGCGGTCAGTTGCTGCCGCGCGAGCGCGTGGAGCGGCTGCTCGACCCCGGCGTGCCGTTCCTCGAGCTCTCGACCCTCGCCGGCTGGCGCCAGGACGTCGACGACGCCGAGCGCTCGGTCGCCGGCGGCGGCGCCATCGCCGGCATCGGCGTCGTCTCGGGCGTGCGCGTCGTCGTCGTCGCCGACGACGCCGGCATCGACGCCGGCGCGCTGCAGCCGCAAGGCCTCGAGAAGCTGCTGCGCGCGCAGGAAGTGGCGCTCGAGAACCGCCTGCCGTTCGTGCACCTGATCGAGTCGGCGGGAGCGAACCTGCTCAAGTACCGCGTCGAGCAATTCGTTCGCGGCGGCGCCCTCTTCCGCAACCTGGCGCGCCTGTCGGCCGCGGGGCTGCCGGTGATCGGCGTCGTGCACGGCTCGTCGACCGCGGGCGGCGCATACATGACCGGCCTCGCCGACCACGTGATCATGGTGCGCGGCCGCGCGCGCGCGTTCCTGGCCGGTCCGCCGCTCCTGAAGGCTGCCACCGGCGAGATCGCCAGCGACGAGGCGCTCGGCGGCGCCGAGATGCACGCGAGCGTCTCCGGCCTCGCGGAGCACGTCGCCGACGACGATGCGAGCGCACTCGCCGTCGCGCGCCGGCTCGTCGCCGCGCTCGGCTGGCAGCCGCCTGCCGCCTGGCCCGACGGGCCGGCCCCCCTCTTCGACGGCGACGAGCTGCTCGGCCTGTTCGGCGCCGATGCCAAGAAGCCGGTCGACATGCGCCACGTGATCGCGCGCATCGTCGACGCTTCCGACTTCCTCGAGTTCAAGGCCGGCCACGGGCCGGGGACAGTCTGCGGGCACGCGGCGGTCGCCGGATTCCGCATCGGCATCGTCACCAACAACGGGCCGCTCGATCCCGCCGGCAGCACGAAGGTCACCCACTTCGTGCAGGCGTGCTGCCAGCTCGGACAACCGATCCTCTGGCTGCAGAACACGACCGGCTTCATCGTCGGCAGCGAAGCCGAGCGCGCCGGCATGATCAAGCACGGCTCGAAACAGATCCAGGCGCTCTCCAACGCGAACGTGCCGCAGATCACCGTGCAGTGCGGCGCCTCGTTCGGCGCCGGCAACTACGGCATGTGCGGTCGCGCATTCGGGCCGCGCTTCGTCTTCAGCTGGCCGACGGCGAAGACCGCCGTCATGGGCGCGGAGCAGGCGGCGGGGACGATGGAGATCGTCCTGCGCGAGAGCGCATCGCGCAAGGGCGAGCCGGTCGACGAGGCGCGTCTGGCCGCGCTCAAGGCGCAGATCGTGGCGACGTTCGAGCGCCAGTCGGGCGCCTTCCACACGTCGGGCCTGCTGCTCGACGACGGCATCATCGACCCGCGCGACACGCGCCGCGTCGTCGCGCTCTGCCTGGCCGTCTGCGACGAGTCGGCGCGGCGCACACTTCGACCGATCCAGTTCGGCGTCGCGCGCCCTTGAGGTCGTGCGAAGCGAGGAGAGCCGCATGCAGATGACCCACGAGCACCACGAGATCCAGCGCACGCTCAAGCGCTTCATCGACGCCGAGATCAACCCGCACGTCGACGCGTGGGAGGCCGCCGAGGAGTTCCCCGCGCACGAGGTGTTCAAGGGCCTCGGCAAGCTCGGGCTGCTCGGCCTCACGAAGCCCGAGAAGTACGGCGGCATGGGCCTCGACTATTCGTTCTCGGTCGCGATGGCCGAGACGCTCGGCCACATCGCCTGCGGCGGCGTGCCGATGGCGATCGGCGTGCAGACCGACATGGCGACGCCCGCCCTCGCCCGCTTCGGCAGCGAAGCGCTCTGCCGCGAGTTCCTCGTGCCGGCGATCGCCGGCGACGCCGTCGGCTGCATCGGCGTCTCCGAGCCGGGCGCGGGCTCCGACGTCGCGAGCATCAAGACGACGGCCAGGAAGGACGGCGGCGATTACGTCATCGACGGCGCCAAGATGTGGATCACGAACAGCCTGCAGGCCGACTGGATGTGCCTGCTCGCCAACACGTCCGAAGGCGCGGCGCACAAGAACAAGAGCCTGATCATGGTGCCGATGGCGACGCCCGGCGTCGTCAAGGCGCAGAAGATCAGGAAGATCGGGATGATGTCGAGCGACACCGGCCTGATCCACTTCGACGACGTGCGCGTGCCGCAGACGAACCGCGTCGGCGAGGAAGGCATGGGCTTCACCTACCAGATGATGCAGTTCCAGGAGGAGCGCCTCTGGGCCGCCGCGCACGCGATCCAGGCGCTCCTCAACACGATCCAGCAGACGGCCGACTACGCGCGCGAGCGGCAGATCTTCGGC
>Ga0070679_100003791_pt1 | contig 13873 bp, 26 predicted proteins | sample KBSC63BmetaG_FD_65652 | JGI IMG/M metagenome (GOLD analysis project Ga0070679, IMG submission 65652) | Corn rhizosphere microbial communities from Kellogg Biological Station, Michigan, USA - KBS C6-3B metaG | ecosystem: Host-associated > Plants > Roots > Rhizosphere | place: USA: Michigan... | reverse complement strand
GTCCGATGCTGATCGCCGCAAGGCAGCCAAGCTCCGCAAGAAAAAAGGCCCGCTCACCGTCGAGCAACGCGCGTGGCTCTCCGCGTACGACGGCACGAAGAAGTCGAAGCGCGGCGGCGGCGGCGGCGCATCGACGGCCGCGCCGAAACCGACGCCCGCGGTTCGTGGTCCCCAGCTCGAGTGGGGACGCCCCGCGGCCGCGCCCGTCGCGGTGCACGAAACCGTCGCGCCCGGTGCCGCCGTCGACCCGGCGACGAGCACGTGGCTACCGACGGTGCCCGAGGCGCCCGCGGATGCGCCGCCGCCGCCGCCGGGGACGCCTACGCCGGAGACGGCAGGGACGCCGCTCGTCGACGCCGCACCCACTGCGCAACCGCAGCAAGGTGACCCGCACGCCGCAAAGCAGTTCGCGGGGATCGTCATGTTCGTGACGCAAATCGGCGTCGCGAACGTGCTCGACCTCGCGCAGGGCTTCGCGGTGCCGCCGCCGATCGCCGCGATGGTCACGAACGAGAACATCGCCGCGTATATCAAGTTCGTCGGCGAAAGCGCCGAGCGGCTCGCTATCAAATACAACTTCCGCGGCGTGCCGCTCGCCGACGAAGCCATCGTCGGCGGCACCATCGCGTTGTCCGTGCTCGCGTTCCGCGCGAACACCATCCGCAAAGCGAAGCTTGCCGAGGCGAAGCCGGCCGCGCCCGAAACACCGTCGACGCCGACGCCTCCGAAAGTCGACATGAACGCGGGCGGCGACCTCAACGAGTTGTGGGTGAAGTGATGGGCGGCTGGAATTTCTGCGCGTACATCATCGGCCCGCCGGAGTACGGCAAGACGACGATCGCGAAGGCGCTCGTGCAACGTCACCTCGCCGACCCCGACGGCGTCGTGTTCGTGCACGACCCGGTCGCGCAGTTCTCCGAGCAAGGCTGCGCGTACTACGCGAACGCCGACGCGTGGCGCGACGCTGCGCGCGCGGCCGCGGCCGCGGAACCGCCGACGCCGCTACCTCGAGGTTCCTCGCTCGGCGGCGACGCCGAGCAGGTGACGGCGCTCGCGATGGAGCTCGGGCGCAAGGTCGGCAACCGCGAGAACGCCGTGCGGCGGAAGTTTCTCGTCGTGTACGACGAGGCTTCGCTCCGCACCGACTCGGGCGCGACGTACATGGGGAAGATGGACAACGAAGTGCTCGCGACGCGGCGACACCTCGGCGTCGGCCTGGTCAACAACCTCCAGGACCCCACGCAGCTGATGTCGCGCTGGCTGCGCATGGGGACCGACTTCTACCTGTTCGTGCAGACGTCGCGCTACGCGGCCGTCCTCGACGAGGCCTTGTATCTCGAAAAGGGCACGCTAGAAAAAGCGGGCGTGACGCGGCTCGGGCAGTACCAGTATCTCCACGTGCGCATGCGTGTCGGCGTCGTCGGGGAGGCGCTGTGACGTCGTCTCCAAAGGACCAAGTTCGCACCGTCGAGCAAATGTGCCGCGACCTGTTGGAGCGATGCGGAATTCCCAACGCGCAGTTGCTTCGCTCGACCGATATCGTCGAGCTGGCGAACTTCGTAGCGGCAGCCATCGGTGTGCGGCGTCGGCGCCTGAGCATTCACACGACGCTGGACGCGGCAGATCGTCGGATTGTCGATCGGCTCTACGTCGCCATCGACGGAATCCTCTACACCGGCGGCGACGGCGAGGACCACGCGTGAGCGCGCCCGACAACGCGCCGCCGAGCTGTCCGCGCCGCGGGGATGCGTCGAGCGGTCCGCGTCGCTGCGTCGAGGAGCAGTGTCCGCTCCACCTTCGCACGCTCGCGCGCGGCCGCGGTCGCCGCGCGGCGCGGTGGCGCGAGGACTTGCAACGCGAACTCGACGACACGTGCTCCCTCGACGTCGCCGAGCGCTCGCGCGGTCAGTTGACGTACGACGAGATTGCGGTCCTCAGTGGTTGCTCGCGGCAAGCGGCCGAGTCGGCGGTAAAAAACGCAATTAAAAAAGTGCGCGAGCTGCTCGGCGTGAATTCTTGCGTGCCGTCCCGTCGGTAACCCCCGCGCGCCGATTGCCGAATTCCATGCGCATTTGGCAATTCTGCACGTTCTAGGCGGTTCGCTCACGCTGGCCCCACATATGCGAGGCCAGCCGTGAGTCACAACCTGCCGTTCAAGTCCGAGACCAAGCCGTACAACCCCGGCGCCACGACGGACTTCTTCGACTTCGTGTCCCCGCGTGGACCGAACGGCGGGCGCGTCGTTATCGACCGCCTCATCCTGTGCATCACAGGAACCGTCACCGTCGGCACCGCGGCGTGGGATGGTCGCGACGTCTGCCGGCTCGCCGGCCTCGTCACGGTCGACCAGCGCGACAACCGGCAGCGCTGGTCGCTGTCGGGCTACAAGACGCGCATCGCGTCGATTCACCTGAACGGCGCGGACCAGCACCAGGAGCACACCGACGTCGCCGTCGGTGCCGGCCAGGCCATCAACCTCCGCCTCGTCATCCCGTTCTTCAAGCGGTTCCTGAAGCGCGGCGAGGACTACTCGATTCCGTCGGACGTGTTCCGCAAGATCACGGTGGCGTGGGCGCAGCTCGCGAGCGCACAGACGGGCACCGCGGTGCTGTCGGCGGCGTCGCTGAACGCGTACATCGAAGCCGACTGGCACGAGGAGTACGTCATCGAGTACAAGTGCGAGGACCTCATCAAGTCCGTCGACTTCAACTCGGCGACGCAGGCGAAGCTGTCGGCCTCGGGCGCGGTGCAGGACCTCCTGTTCGTTCTCGAGAACAGCACGGCGGGCGGCGGTTCCATCGCGGCCATCACCGACGCACGCTGCGAGGACCTCAACACGCCGGTGTTGACGAACGCGGACCTGCTCCACGATTACGCGATGAAGCGCTGGCTCGCGCCGTCGGGCCCGGCCACGCACGGCGCCGAGCGCTACGGCGAGCCGTCGCGCCAGGGCCTGATGCTGCCGTTCATGTCGAGCGACGTCCAGACCGCGCCGTGGGATGGCGTCGTCCGCGACTCGCTCAAGATCGACGTCAACGGCGGGCCGGCGAACATGTCGGTCATCTCGCGCGAGGTCATCGAGAAGTCGCAGTCGACCTTCAACGCGGTGACGTCGCGCTTCGGTGTCGACCCCCGCTCCGTTAAGATGCGCACGGCGAACGGCCACGAAGAGGGCCTGACCACGGACGGCTGGAACCAGCACGAGAAGCTCGTCGGCCCGTGGTACGCCGACATGCCGGCGGCGGCGTAAGCAGAGCCGGCCATGGGTGGTGCGGGTCTCTTCGGTGCAGTCGCGCTCGGCCTTGCGGGCGGCGGCCTGCTGTGGTGGTGGCGCGCGCGGAACGCGAAGCCGGTCGACCCCAACGCGGGTATCTGCGACCAGGCCTGCAAGGCCATCGGTCAAGACAACGCCACGTGTCGTGCTGCGTGCGAGCTCGCGGGCGGCATCATCGCCGTCATCCCGGACCCGTTCACGGACAACCTCCAGGCGTTCAACGACGCCTCGTCGACGCGAGAGAAGACGAACACGCAGCTGAACGGTGCCATCGACGAGACAATCTCCGGCGAAGTCGGCAACGGCAAAAACGCCGGCGAGGCGCTGCTCATCGGCAGCGTCGCCCGCTACAAGAACGGCTGCGAGCCGTTTTTCGCGGCGCCCGGCTGGTCGAAGTGCGCGCCCGGCACGCTCGATATGTACGCGATGGCGGTCGACGCGTCATCGGGCGGCAACTATCACCTGACCGAGGACACGGCGCGCGCGCCGGACCTCTATCTCTCGCTCGACGATCTCGCGAAAGCGCAAGCGGCCGCGCAGCAGCGGCTCGACGACTCGTCGCACTGGTACCAGCTGAACCTGTCGGCTGACCCGCTGGTGAGCGACGGCACGCGTGGCCAGAAGCTCGTCAAGGACAACTACAACACCGGCGCGCCGGGCGACCCGCTGACGTTCGGACCGTGGCGTGACCGTGCGACGGGAAACCCGGTGTGGCTGGTCCGCAACAAGGAAGTCATGGGCGCGCCCGGCAAGGCGCCGCGTGCGGTGGTGATGGCGGTCGGTCCGTCGGTGCCGGGTCGCGACGTCAACGCTGCGATTCGCGCGCTGACCGACGACCAGGCGCGCGAAGTCATCTCGATTCCGACGGGGTCTGGCACGGGCACGACGACCACGTACGCGGGATGCGCGTGGACCTCGAACGCGACGTTGACGTGGGATCCATCCAACGGTGGATTCGTTCGTCGGCTCCGCGCGAGCGAGCCGCGCAACCTCGGCCCGTGTGCAGGCGCGAGTGGCGGCGGTGTCTCGAAGTCGGGCACGTTGGGCGGCGGCACGTTGGGCGGCATCTCCTTCGGAACCACTTTCGGGTTCGGAATTATGGGGCTCTAACCATGTTCAAGTACGCAGCCATCGCAGTCGCTATCGGCGGCGCCGTCTACTTCGTCGCGCAAGCGATGCAGCCGACGCAGACGCCGCTCCAGACCATCACCGGCGGAATCGTCAATCTCGTGAACGCGCTCAAGGGTGCCACGACGTCGACGACGTCGGCGCCGAACGCGAGCGCGAGTGTGATGGCGCCGCGCACGGTGTCGGGGCAGACACCCTACGGCACGAAGTCGTCGCAAGACGGAGACGCCGCCATCTCCGACGCGATGGGCGTCGCCGGTTCGCGGACGTCGCAGCCGTTGCCGAACCTCTACCTGACGAAGCGCCAGATGGTTCTCGGTGGCGCCGCCCTCGGCGCGTCGCCGTTCGTTTCCTAGCGGCGTCGCCGCAGAAAGTCACCATGAACAGCTTTATCTCGATGTCGAATCTCAAGTCCGCGGCCGTCGTGTCGCTCGCAGTCATCGTCGTTCAGTCGCTCACGGCGACCCAGACCGCGTGGATTCGTGGCGCCGCCACCGTCGGCGCGGTGGTCATCGCGCTGCCGCTCGCTGCGAAGCTCTAAGCCACTTCTTCAAGGCCGCGTGTAGCGGCCCAGGGTAACGGCGCGGCCTCACCCACCGTGCTCGGCGTGGTCCCGAGCCGACGACGATTCGGGGCACCTCTTCATGTACGTCCACACCATCGACCAGTTCATCACGGCCGGCACGGGCAACATCCCGGAAGGCAATTGGGTCGCCGCGGCCATTCACGCGTCGTCGGAGGTGGACGTCTGCATCATCGACGGCAAAGTCATCGGCGCGGGGCGCGGCATCGTGCCGATCGCGGGCGGCGGTAAGCCCGTCGTGGCGGTTCGCTCGGTGAATGCGGGCGGCACTGCGCTGTCGAGCCTGACGTTGCTGCAAGCGCCGAGCGACAACGTGACGGCGCCGGGCGAAAAGCTCGCGCTGATTCTCTGGGAGGCCTGCGACGATATCGAGGCCCCTGTCGCGCGCGCGCCGCTTCTTCGCCAGGTGACGGTCAAGCCGGTCCCGCAAACGCAGGCGACCGCCCAGCTGGCGATGCGGATTCCGTTCTCGGGCCGATCTCTGTGCGTGCTCGGGTTCACGGCGTCGAACCAAGACGCGCAAGTCGTCGTCACCGGCATCCGGTATCCGATGCCGCCGAAGGTCGGTGGCTCGTCGGGCGGGTTCCAGTTCGTCGAGAGCGCCATCCAGACCGTGCCATCGGGCACGACGCTCGCGACCGGTCCCAACGCGACGACGGTCGGTGCGAGCAAGGTGATTTACTTCACCGAGGCATTCGACGAGCTTTGCGTGTTCGTGTGGTGTCCCGGCGGCGCGAACGGCAGCGTGCTCGTCGAGGCTGAGATTTCGGGAGAGCGGTTGCTGTGACGCTCGCGGCTGCATTCAGCGGCATCGCGTACGCGTTCGGTAGCGCATCGAGCGGCGTCGGCGATGTTCGCTCGTCGTCGTGGTTTCGCGACGACTTCATCAACGGCGCGAATCTCACGATCGGCACCGCGGGCACCGGCGCGGTTCAAGCGGGCGGCGGCAATACCGGACGCGACGAGATGGGCGCGGTCACGTGCAAGGCGATCGCGGTCGCCGACCTCGCGGCGTGGGCACTCTGTCCGGCGCTCGGCCCGTCCATCACGCTCGGCATCGGTCAGGTGCAGCTCGACCTTCGCGCGTTCGCGACGGTGTCAAACGGCGTCAACAACCATTCGTTCCGACTCGGCGCGGGCGACCAAGCCTCGGCCGTTACCGCCGTCGACCTCGTGGACGGCGTCTACTTCGAGAGCGACTATCCGAACCACGGCGCGAGTCCCGTGTGGTTCGCGTGCTGCGCGAACGCGGGCGTTCGGACCAAGGTCACCACGGGGATTTCGCCGACGGGGGCATCGGACCAGCGGTTTCGCATCATCGTCGCGCCCAACGGCGCGAGCGTGAGCTTTTTTATCAACGAGGCTCTCGTCGCGACCATCGCGGCCAACGTGCCGACGAACAACCTCGCGCCGTTCGCGCAACAGGTCAAGACGCTCGGCGCCGCCATCGGGTTTCTGATCGTCGACTACGTCGAGCTGAATACGACGTTCACGGTGCAGCGGTGATTCCCGACGTCCGCACGTTCGTGCTCGTCGGCGCCGCGGTCGCCGCGCCGGTCCTGCTCGAGACGGCGAGCGCGCACGGCGTTCGCGTGCCGGTCTACGTCACCGGCGGCCAGCTCGCCGCGCTCGCCGCATTCGGCGGCGGCGCCGTGGGAACGACGAGTGCCGACACCCAACAGTTCACGTCGCGGCTCTTCGCGGGCAGCGGCAAGATGCCCGCGCTCACCGGCGAACAAGCCGTGGACCTCGCGCAGCGGCTGCTCGCGGCCTGCGATGCCGGTGCCGCGGCCGCGACCGAGCCGTACAACCTGAACGAACCCATCGACAGCGTGACGGGATGGTTCGCGTCGTCGCTCGATAGCGTGCGGCAGGCGAACGCGCCGCGCAGCGCGCTCGGCAACGCGTACGACGCTGTGAAGTCCGCGTCGCTGTTCGCCGACGAAAGCACGGGCGCGAGCGCACCGGAGCTGTCGGATGCGCTGCTCTCGCTGGCCATCGAGATGGACAACCAAGGCTACCTCGTCACCGGCAAGCCCATCACGGTGACGATCGCGGGCGGGCTCGCTGCCGCGGCGACGGCGTCGGCGAAGTTCATCGAGTCGGCCACGACGGGCGCGGTCGGTGCCGCGGCGTCGGCGGCGTTCGACTTGCTATTGACGTCGCCCGTGCTGCTCGGAATCGCGGGTCTCATCGCATGGAGGGTGTTGCGATGAATTGGGGAAGCTTCGCGCTCGGCGTTGGGCTCGGCCTGGTCGTCGCGCTGCACCTCACGCCCGCGAACACCGACTCGTGCTGCACGCGCTTCAACGACGCGGCGCGCGACAAGATTGCCGGTTACGCCGGCCCGTTCTCGTCGCTCGTGTCGGGCGCGCTCGACGGGCTCGGCATCACGCCGCACATCGCATCGATTCTCGATGCGCTCGGCGTTCCGAAGTGAGGCCTTATGGATTTCGACGCTGACCGCCTGCTGAAGATTTCGCCGAACTGGTGGGGCGCGATCGCGTCCGTCGCCGCGGCCGGTGCGATTCTCGTCCCGACGAGGCGCATCGTTGCCGGCGCGGTCGCGGGTCTCGCGCTGCTCGCGCTCGCGTACTACAAGACGCCGTGCTGTGCGGGCTGCGCGGCCGGCGCCGGGTGCGGCTCGGGCGCGAGCTCGGGCGCGGGCTCGCCGATGCCACTGCCGCCCGTTCCGGTGATGGACCCGGCGGTGTCGAAGATGCTCGCCGGTCAAGCGCTGCCCAGCTACTCGGCCGGCGGTGGCGGCACGTCGTCGACGTACGGCAACCGAAAGTGTTTCTCGTGAACGCGAAGCAACGCGTCGCGATCGGCGCAGGCCTCGGGCTCGCGGCGTTTCTCGTCTACCGCTGGTACGTCTCCGGCCAGCAGAAACCGGCGAGCGTGACCGCGGGCTGCTCGGGCTCGTGGTTCTCGTGCTTCACCGGCACCGAGTCGACGTGCAGCCCGGGCTACGCCTGGGTCGACGCCCCCGCGCTTCCCGCGGGCGGCTACTGCGGGCGCCCGTGCGCGCTCGTCCCCGGTTGCTCCGTGTCCGTCGTCGACGACGACGGCAATGTCCTCGCAGGCTCGACGGCGCCGCAAGACGGCCCGATTACGTCCCCGTCCCAGATTCCCGATATCCCGTAGAGAAAGGTCCCCATGTCGAACGATACGTCCACCACGTCCACCCCCGCCGCAGGCATCTCGACGGAGACGCTGCCGCCGACGTCGCCGCGCCCGCGCACGATGTTCGGGCGACGTTGCCGCTACGGCAGCGCGCTCGGCTTCGTCACGAAGCAGTACACCGACGAGGAGCTGACCGTCGTCCAGGGCGACCGCCAGGTCCGCCTCGCCGACCCCGAGAAAGGCCTGATGTTCGACCTGCTCGTGTTCGAGCCGAATGGCTCGTTCCGCCCGGTCAAGTCGGTCCACATCGACGCCGACGACTGGGTGGAGTAGGGCGGTGGGCGCGCTCCTCGCGTGGCTCGCCTCGCCCGCGGGCGCCGTCGTGACCTCGGTCGCGATGACGCTCGCGACGTGGACGTACCACAAAATCCGCGGCGACTCGCAAGCGTCCATCGAAGACACGATGCGCGGCGTCGGCAAGCAAATCGTCGACGCGCTCGTCAAGTCGGGCGACCTCACGAGCGATGCACTGACGGCGCGCGCGAAGACGCTCATGGCCTCGGCGATGAACGCGCTGCACATCCCCGACAACGCCATCACGAACCAGCTCGCGATGGCGGTCGTCCAGCACGCGGTCGGTGACGCGCTCGACGAGCTACGCAAGCTCACGACGACTGACGCCGCGGCACACCTTGCCGCGCTCCAGTCCATCGTCGCGAGTATGCCGGGCGACATGGTGAAGGCCGAGGCCGAGGGACGTGCGCGCGTCGCGCCGATGAAAGACCTCATCGACACCACGCCGGACCCGGCGCCCAGCTCGAGCACGTGACATGGACTGGTCGAAGCTGTTGGAGCACTCGCCGAGCCTCGCGGTCGCCCTGATCGTGTGGTTCACCCAGCGAGACATCCTCCGCGAGCAGCAATCGACCAATCGCAAGCTCGCACGTATCGAAGGCTCGCGCGTCGGCACGCCCGCGAAAGGCGTGCCCATCATGCGACGACGCACGAAGTCCGACACCGACGAAGACGACGCGATTGCGGTCGCGCGCACGACCACCGACGAGGACCTGTAGATGGCGGTCCCGAACCGACGACGAACAACCATGCCCGCCAGCCACGACGATGTAAACCGACTCGAAGACGCGACGCGGGCGCTCAACATCACGCTGACCCGACTCGAAGGCCTGCTCCGCAAAGCGCTGCTCCGCGGCGACGAAATCGCAGCCGCGATGACGAAGCTCCTCGATGAACGTCTGCCGAAGAAAGAGAACGCCGATGAACGAAGCCACACCGACCCCGACGCCTGAACCGACGCAGGCAGCGCAATGCTGCCTCGTGCGCGAGCCGACCGAGGCCGAACTCGCGCAGCTCGAAGTCGCGCGACTCCGCGCCGTCAACGCGTCGCTCGCGAACGAGAACGTCTCGCTGTGCATCTACCTCGCGGGCACGATCGGCGTGCTGTTCGGGTTCATCTACGCGAGGTACCTGTGAGCCTCGCGAACAACCCCGACGCACAGAAGCAAGCCGCGGCCGGCTTCCTCGGCTCCGTCGCGCTTTGCTACTACTGGAAAGAGCACCGCGTGTGGGGCTTCATCATCGGCGGCCTCATCGGCTACAAGCTGTACGTGCTCATCGCTCCGTCGAGCGGAGACGGCACGCTGCTGGGCTCGATCGGCGGCTCGCTAGGGCCGCTCCAGGGCAACACCTAGCGTGCGAAGCGCCAGAGGAGCAGCGCGCACTCGTCGAGCGCGTCCGCGGCTTCGCGCCAGCGCGACGAATCGAGCTCGCGCGCAATCGCGTCGCAAAGCTCGGCCGACATCCGCAGCGACTCGACGATCGGCCACACGAATTTGTGCGGCTCCAACGGGTAATTCCGACGAGTCCGCAGCCAGCGTCGGCCGTTATCCGTGGGACCTGTCGGACGAGTAGCGTTTCCCCAAGCACGATTTCCCGCCATGTGTCAACTCCTAGAGATCTCCCCCCAGACAATCCGGATTGAACGCCTTGCGCGTTCCGGTGGGTGGGGTTCATTGTCGGTACGTCCGGCTGAGGGTTGCGTGATGGTAGAGTCGAACAATGGGTGATAACTCCGATAATCGCGTCGCAGAATCGGTGCACGGGTCAACTCGACTCGGGCACTCCACCGTCCCCGTTTCCGTCGAGGATATCGACGCAGCGGGCCTTCAACACGTAGCACGTTTCGTCGAGCGGTTGCATCCCGCGAATTTCCTCGCCGAGGCGACGTGCAAAGGGACGTACCCCTACGGGTTCGCCTCTGTGCGAGAATGCGACCGCCACGACGGTTGCGGCCTCGACGACTGTCCATCGGTCACGGCGACGCCGCCGGTAAATCACCCGGGTAACCCTCAGCAAGTCACCCAACCGGCGGCGTCGCCACCTATCTCCGACGAGGACACGGTCGTGGTGGACGTTCCACACGAGCCGTATAACCACGTCGTCGAAATCGTCCGGCTCGATGGCGAGCTGGCGCGCGAGCGCGAGCTGACGGCGAAGTTGAAGGCCGAGAACAAGCGGCTGCGTGACCAGCTCACGGCGGTCGCTCGTCGCGCCATCGACGACGTGCAGCAGACGCCGCTCCGCACGTGGATTCGGCAGTTCTTTTCCGTCGCGCTCGTCGGCCTCGTGTTCGTCGTCGCGTGCGGCGACGACACGAAGCGAATTTCCGACGTCGACGCGGCGACGATTCAACTCACCGACGCGCGGGCGTGTCTGCCGACGCGGATCGATGCCGGTAGCGGCCAGCAATGCACGATGACGTGCGAGGCGCTCGGCTGCACGAAGGCAGAGTACGAGGCGACCTGCACGAAGGGCGGAACCGTCTGCATGTGCAACGGCGTCGAGTGCGAGGGGACGCCGTGAGCGAACGCCGCGAACGCATCAACGCAGCGTGCGAGCTGCAGAGCGCGCTGGTGAATATCGCTGCACGCGCTCGTGGTGCACGCGAGGGCGAGCAGGACTGCGACCTGTTCGTGCCCGGCAACGCCGAGCTGCTACGCGCGCTCGAAATCGTCGAGCTGGCTGCGCTGCAAGCGGCCGACATCATCGAGCGCAGCGTCGAAGGACTCCAATGAGCATCGTCAAGGACTACACGACCGGCTACTGGCGTGACCTGCTCGCGTCGACGGCGCCCGACCTTCCGACCGAGCGACTGCTCGCGTGGATTCAGGAAGAGAGCGCGGGCTTTCCGCAAGCGCTCGGCTCTCGCTACGAAGTCGGCATCGGACAGATCGACCTGCAAGACGGTCCGAAGTACGGCGGCACCACCGACTCGTTGCACACGAATTTCTGCGCGTCGGCGACGTCGCAGACGCGCGTTCGCGACCTCACCGACGACGAAGAGCAGCTCCAGGTGGATTGCTTCGTTGCGATGGCGCGTGACTACCTCGGTCGCGCGCAGAGCGAAATCAGCAGCGTGAACGCGTCGTGGAGCGACGATGACACGTGGTGCATGGTGAAGCTCTTCCACGCGCTGCCGATCCTGCCGCGGCTGCTCACGTACGCCGACGCGGCGGGGCAGGCGGGCAGCTGGGGCGACTTCCGCAGCTACGTGCTCGGCCTCTCGAGTGCGGAGGTGACGTCGCAGACGGGCGCGAACCGCGACAAGTACATGCCGTTCGACCGCTTCTTCAACAACTCGGAGAAGGTCGGTCACGCGAGCGGCGTCCTCGGCGCGATGGCGGGCTTCATCGACCCTCAGCTCATGCTCGGCGCCGCGGCCGCGTTCGCGCTCGCCTACGCCCTCGCACGCTTCGTGGGGCACGCGCTGTGACGCCGTGCCGTGACCAGTGGACCGAGCCGATAGGGGCGAGGGGCTGAAAGCGAACGGCCCCGGAGCGCGCCAACGCTCCGAGGCCTTTGTGTCCCGTCCGTCCATCCACATGGGCGACGTTGACTAGGTAACCGTACCGCCAAGTACGTCCCCGGTCAACGTCGCCCGGAAACGCGCGCAACGTTGTCCGAAACCAACGCCACGGGGATCGTACGTCCCCGTTTTGTCGTCCACGAAGGTGGACGTAAGCACAAAGCTCTGAAACGCCGCCGGGCGTTCCAGCGGAACCACAAGCGGTGGGCCACGTGGCGCGATAGCTGCGCCTCTGGGCGCGTCGTCGCGCTCCGGGCCACCGAAGGGCGGGCGCGGCCGTACGAGCTGGGAGACGTCGCGTACGCGCTTCGTCAGGTGTGTTCGCGCCGGGCCGTCGACGCGCTCGCCTGGGTGCTCGCGTGTGAGCGTGGCTTCGCCGGCAAGCGCGGGGTCATCGTCCAGCATCCCGACCTCGCGGTGATGCTCGGGTGTTGCCCGAAGTCGGCCGGCGACGCAATGCGCGAGCTGGTCGAGCTGGGGCTCGTGGAGCAGCGGCCGCACTTCATCCCGGCCGAGGGCACGAAGGCGCGCGACGACCGCAGCCCGCTCAAGGTCCGCTGGTACGAGCGGACCCCGGCCTACCAGACCACGGCGAAGTGTCGCGACGTGGTCGCGAAACGTGACGTGCGGATCGCGCGGCGTCGCGGCTCTCTCTTGGTTGGTAAGAACTACCAACCGTCGGAGAGCGCAGCGAACCCTCCGGGTTCTCAGAAAAAAGGTGTTCCGGGTCGGGGACGCCCGGAACAGGCGTTCGTCGAGGCCGTGCTCACGCAGCGTCGTGCCGACGCGAAACCCGTCGCGCAGCTCGTTGCCCGGTTCCGGGGCGGCGACACCACGGGGCTGCGCCACCGCTGGCAGCCCTCGGAGGCAGAGCTTTTAGCGAGGGGTTCGAACAAGGCTCCGCCGATCGCGAAGCGCCATCCCGCGAGCTGTGCATGCGACGAGTGCATCCGCGACGTCATCGCCGGAGCGCACGCCGCGTTTGCCGCTTTCGAGGCGCGGAAGGGCGGTGATGCGGCGAAGTGAGCGCATCCGGTTGCAGGCTGCCGAGCGCGAGCTCGCGCGGCTTCGCTCGCACCTCGAATTCATCGCCGTCCGTTGCCGCGGAACGGCGCCGGGGCTCGCGAGCCAGGCACTTCACAGCGACGTGTGGCCCTCGTGGCCCCGTCGAGAAAGAGACAAGGGTCATGGGTGACACGAACGCGGCGGCCAAGCCGCAGGATTCCGAATTGCACTATCTCGCCGAGGCGCGCGCCGCGCTCCGGCTCGCACGCGAAGCGCTCGCGATGGTCGGCCAGGTCCGCCAGCGTCGGGGCGTCAACGCGGATGACATCGCGCTCGCCGACGACGAGCTGCGCGAGTTCGACGGTGGGCTCCACCGCGCCGAGGAGCGGCGCACGCGCGAGCTGCGCGTGTTCAGCGGCCGCGGCGACGCGAACGCGAGGGGAGGGCGCACGTGGTGAAAAACGAAGAGCGCCGCATGGGCAACGACGTCCACATCCAGTGCGACGCGTGCCGGGACAAAGTCTATCTCGGCCGCGAGGAGAAATTCGAGAAGCTCGCGACCGGCTACTACGCCATCGTCGCGCGCATGCTGGCCGACGAAGCGGACCGCATCGTCATCCGTCGCCGGGCTGCATACGTCGACGAATTCGCGCGCATCGAGGCGTGGGCGCGCGGGTGGCGCGTGTATCGCGTCGACGCGACCCACGAGGGCGTGCGCGACATCTGCCCGAGCTGCGTCCCCAAAGGGCTGACGTTCCTCGGAGACATCGTCGAGAGGGAGGTGCAACCGTGAAGTCCGATGCTGATCGCCGCAAGGCAGCCAAGCTCCGCAAGAAAAAAGGCCCGCTCACCGTCGAGCAACGCGCGTGGCTCT
>Ga0070679_100003788_pt1 | contig 13877 bp, 11 predicted proteins | sample KBSC63BmetaG_FD_65652 | JGI IMG/M metagenome (GOLD analysis project Ga0070679, IMG submission 65652) | Corn rhizosphere microbial communities from Kellogg Biological Station, Michigan, USA - KBS C6-3B metaG | ecosystem: Host-associated > Plants > Roots > Rhizosphere | place: USA: Michigan... | reverse complement strand
AACTACCTCGAGGCGTTCGTCATCCACGCGTGGTGCGAGTGGTGTATCGGCTCGGCGACGATGGTGCTGATTCTGTTCGTGCTGAGCGTGTTCGATTGGCGGGAGACGCGGAGTCTCGAGTTGCAGGATCAGGCGGTGCCCTGACGTCCACTCTGTTGTCGTCTCTGACCTCCACTCCGTTGGCATCCTGAGCGTAGCGAAGGATCTAGTGTGCGTTCGGAGTGGATTGTTGGTGCGTATGACTCCGTGTTGCAGAAAGCTCCAATGGATTGGCCACGGAAAGGCACCGAAACGCACTGGAGGACACGAATAGGGCGTTTGACGGTTGAGAGTGACGAGGGAGTTTTGATGGAAAAGAAAAGCCGTTCGGGATGCGCTTGCCGGCATCCCGAGCGGCTTTTCATTCAATCACAAGCTTTCACAAACTCTGCCTAGTCCACGCCCAGATTTGAATCGAGATCGCGATACCGCCGCGTCCTTCCGTGCTACTTCCGTTCAATCCGCGGCCGAACGAAGTTCGGCGGCTGTTGCGTTATAACCGTTACTCAGGCGCGCTTGATCGTGCGCTGCGCGTTCCGCCCCTGCGACGCTTCGTTGAGACGCAGCTTGGGCTTCTCCTCCGGCGTCGTGTTCGCATCTGCCTCCGCGGTATCGAGCGCGCGGCGGCGATACGGAACCAGATCCTGACCCAGCACCACGAGCGTCCGCGTGGCGACCGTGCTTGCGAGCGGCTCCGGGATGGCCATCTCGCGGATGTACGTGTCGATCGCGCGATCGAAGGCGAGATCCTCCGACAACGTGTCGACGAACATCAGCGCGTTGTCGACATGCGCACGAATGATCGCTTCTTCGGCACGAGCCTGCGCGAGACGCAGCCGCCGCTCCGCGGCCGGCTCCAGCTTGCGCTTGAAGATGCGTTCGGGAAAAAAGCGGCGAAGGAAGCCGAACATGGAAACCAATCTACGGGTAATGGTCAGTCCGAACAGGGGCACAACCCATACCACCACCGACTCGCCGGCCGGGCTCGCTCGGTACTGACTCCGCAGCGGTCGCGTCCGCAACAGCGCGTGCGCCGGCCGCACAGAAGCGTTTCAGCTCTCCTGTGATTCGTATTGATCCTTGAGGCTCGCGACGACGTTCGGATCCGCGAGCGTCGTGGTGTCGCCAAGGGCGCGGCCCTCGGCGATGTCGCGAAGCAAGCGGCGCATGATCTTTCCTGAACGTGTCTTCGGCAGATCCGCGGAAAACAGAATGTCATCCGGCCGAGCGATCGCGCCGATCTTCTCGGCGACGAAATTCCGCAGCTCTTCGCGGAGCTCGTGGTTCTGCTTGAATCCTTCACGCAACGTGACGAATGCGGCGAGCGCCTGGCCCTTGAGCTCATGCGCTTTGCCGACGACCGCCGCCTCCGCGACGGCGGGATGCTCGACGAGCGCCGACTCGACTTCCATCGTGCCGATGCGATGACCCGCCACGTTCAACACGTCGTCGACGCGTCCGAGGATCCAGTAATAGCCGTCCTCGTCGCGCTTCGCGCCGTCACCGGGGAAATACAGATCGGGGCGGTCGGCCCACTTCGAGAAATACGTCTGCACGTAGCGGTCGTCGTCATCCCAGATCGTGCGCAGCATCGACGGCCAGGGTTTGGTGAGCGCGAGAAGTCCGCCGCCAACGGCGATCTCCTTGGCGTTCGCATCGAGCAGCGCCGCGGAGTAGCCGGGAAGCGGCAGCGTCGCGCTGCCGGGCTTCGTTTCCGTCACGCCCGGCAACGGCGAGATGACGATCGCGCCGGTCTCCGTCTGCCACCACGTGTCGACGATCGGACACCGATTTCCGCCGATCTTCTCCTGATACCACATCCACGCTTCGGGATTGATCGGCTCACCCACGGAGCCGAGCAAGCGAAGACGCGAGAGATCGTGCTTGGCGGGCCACTGGTCGCCCCACTTCATGAACGCGCGAATGGCAGTCGGCGCGGTATAGAGAATTGTAATGCCATGACGCTCACAGATCTCCCAGAAGCGATCTTTCTCGGGCCAGTCCGGAGCGCCTTCATACATCACGCACGTCGCGCCGTTCGCGAGCGGGCCGTAGACGAGGTACGAATGGCCCGTCACCCAGCCCACGTCCGCGGTGCACCAGAAGACGTCGTCCTCCTTGAGGTCGAACACGAGCTTCGTGGTCGTCGCGACACCGACGAGATAGCCGCCCGTCGTGTGCACGATGCCTTTCGGCTTTCCCGTCGTGCCCGACGTGTAGAGGATGTACAGCACATCCTCGGCGTCCATCTTCTCGGGCTCACACTTGGGTGATGCATCGCGCATGAGGCGATGCCACCAGTGATCGCGCCCCTCCTTCATCTCGGCGAAGGCTTCGTCGCCGCCCGCGCCGGGCCGCCGCTGCACGACGATCACATGCTCGATGCTCGGACACTCCTCGAGCGCCTTGTCGGAGTTGCGCTTGAGCGGAACGATGCCGCCGCGCCGATAGCCGCCGTCGGCCGTGATGAGCACTTTTGCTTTCGCATCGTTGATACGATCGCGCAGCGACTCTGGCGAGAAGCCGCCGAACACCACCGAGTGAATCGCGCCGATGCGCGTGCACGCGAGCATCGCGACCGCGACCTCCGGGACGAGCGGCATGTAGATGGCCACGCGATCGCCGCGCTCGATCCCGAGCTTCTTCAGCACGTTCGCGAACTTCTGCACCTCGACGTAGAGATCCCAGTACGTGAGCGTGCGGCGATCACCGGGCTCGCCTTCCCAGACCAGTGCCGCCTTGTTCCGACGAGGGCCGTGAATGTGCCGGTCGACGCAGTTCACCGAGATGTTGAGCTGTCCGCCAAGGAACCACTTCGCGTGCGGCGGATCCCACTCGAGCACCTTGTCCCACTTCTTGAACCACTCGAGCTCGTTGGCCTGCTGCTCCCAGAACGCTTCTGGGTTGTGCGCCGCGGACTCGTACATGCTCTGATCCGAGACATGGGCGGCGCGGCGAAACCCGGCCGGCGGCGCGAACTTGCGGTTTTCCTGAAGCAGGGCGTCGATCTCTGACATGCGTGTCGGGGCTGAGGTCAGTCGTTGACGCTAGACACTAGACGTTAGGCGTGAGAATGCAAGAACAGCGGTCGCCAATCATCGAAAGATCACGACAAACAAGTCTCAGTCTGTTGTCCCGGCGCGACGCATCCGTCGCGAACCGAGGGCATGGACGGTTCATTCGACCAATTCGCGCCATTCGCGTTTCAAGGTTGGAATTTCCGTTCGCGAGCAGCCATCGCGGTGATCAAGTCTGGAGCCCGAGAGAGCAGTCCCGTCGGCGGCCGTTCAAGCCGTCAGCGTCCCCGAACCAAAGAAGTTGCAGTCTGTCTTCACGACCGAGCCGCAAAGCCGGGACAATAGATCTTTCTTCGCTCAGGATGACGAAAGGACGGCAAAGGCTGCGAATGGCAAAGGCTGACGACTACTTCTTCAGGCCGAAATTTTCTTCCGGCGTCGTCACAGGCGCCTGAAGTCGAAGTAGCCGCACGAGCAGATCATGGAGTGTTCGATTCTCTCGCGCCGGCAACCGAACGCCCGACTTGAAATCCGGCCCGACCGCCAAAAACACACCCATCATCTCAGGCGTCGCCGGATCATAACCATGCTCGCCGAGCGTGTAGATCGCGCGCGGATTCGTGCCCACGAACTCCCAGCCGGGATCCGCAAGCAGGAACACATCGCCAAACCGGCGATTCTGCTCGGTCTGCCACTTCGCGGGGAATTCCCCCGGTCGATACACGTGGGCATGTGGAAGCGTGCGACGATAGAAAGCGGCGAGGGAATCGAGATTCACCTTCGGGCCCGCCGGGTCCTGCCAGACCGAGAACGTCGCATGTTCGTCGTCGACGAGCACGCCATGCGCGGGCACGAGCGAGTCCATGTCGATGTCGTGCTCGCGCGGAACGTTCACGAGCCCGTGATCCGATACGACGATCAGATCGATGGCGTGGCGGCCGAGGGCGGCGAGTGAATCGCGCATTGTGGCGATGAAGTGGTCGGCGGCGCGCACACCGGCACGTGTCTGCGGTGCATCCGGCCCGTAACGATGGCCGGGCACGTCGACCACCGGCGAATACATCATCACGAGATTCGGACGCTGGTCGTTCGGTAGTCGCAGCCAGCGCATGATCTGCCCGAGCTTCGCCGAGTCCGGGACCGTCGCGTCGAACGGATACCAGTACCTCGGTCGCACGCCGCGAATCTCGGCTTCGCTTCCCGTCCAGAAGTACGCCGCGGTGCGAACGCCTTCACGCTCGGCCGTCACCCAGATCGGCTCGCCGCCGAACCACTCGCCCTGACCTGCCGATGTCTTGAGAAACCACTGGCCGCGCGCCGGATCGTAGAACTGATTGATCACGATGCCGTGCTGGCCGGGCGTCAGCCCCGTCGCCATCGAGTAATGATTCGGAAACGTCTTCGAGGGAAACTCGGGGCGAAACGGCGCGCGCACGCCGTCGCGCATCATGGCGTGGAATGCGGGCAGCGTGTCCCGGTCGAGAAACCGGTCGCCGAGCGCGTCGAACGAGACGACGACGACGGTGGGGCGAGCGGCCGGCGTCGGCGAGGATGGTGCATGTCCGCAAGCGCCCGCCGCTGCGACAGCCAGCAGCGGGGCCAGACGGCAAAACGAGAAGGTCATTCGTGAAGGATAGCGATCAGGACTTGGGCAATCCGGCGAGCTGCGCGCGCATGCGTCCATCGGAATCGAGGCGCTTGAGCGCGTCGTTCGCTTCCTTCACGGCGCCGCGCAACTGCTTGGAGTCGGTGTTCTGCCACATGTCGGCAACGAAGGAATATGCGTCGACCGCTCGCTCGCGATCGCCAATCTTCTCCGCCAGCCGTCCGCGCTCGAGCTCACGCGCGGTGAAGACCAGGCCGGTGATCGGCGTGTGACGCTCGAGAATGTCCAGTGCGCGCTTCGGGTCGGTCCGTGCCACGAGTCGGGCGCGGATGAACTGGTCCATGGGCAATGCGATGACGGAGTCCGGGATCGCATCGAACAGCTTCGTCGCCGCGGCGGTGTCGCCTTTCGCGAGCGCGGCATAGGCGCGCAGCGCGCCGAGCACGTAGAGCTGCGCGCCACGGTTGGCGGTGTTCTTGGAGGTTGCGATGTACTTCTCCAGTCCCGCGGTCTCCGAAAGCAACGTCGCGGTGTCGTGCGCCATCGCGAGGGCCGGGTACGGGGCGAGCGACGCATCGCTGTGCTCGTTGACCCACGGCTTGAGCATTTTCGCCGCGCTTTCGGCGGGAACGAGGCCGAGGCCCGCGATCTCTCCCGCGACGAGACTCTTCGATGCGACAGCGAGCTTCCACGCGGAATCGATGTGGCCGTGCATCGCAAGCTGGGTGGCGAGCGCACCTTTGAAGGGAGCCACCTTGTCCGCGGGCTCACGGCGCATTATCCCGCGCAGAATCTGCTCGACGACTTCGGCGCTGTCCGGCGTTCGCTGCAGCGCCGTGTAGGCTTTCTGGGCGACGCGCGGCGTGATCGTATCGAGCACGTGCTCGATCTCCGCCGGTTTGGTGCGAGGGTCCGTGAGCATGGCGGCGAAGCGAATGCCCTCACCCTCGACCTCTCGCGGATTGCGCCGAAGGTACGCGTCGGCGTACCGGCGTCCGACGTCCGCCCCGTTGCGATACGCGAGCTCGATCGCGTGGATGTACGCCGGCGCGAAATCGGAATCCGCTTGGATCGAATGATCGAACAGGCTGAGGGCCTCGCGCTCTCCGAGCGTGTTGTCGTTGTGGTACCGCATGTCCGCGAGCCAGTACCAGGCCTCGGGATCGTTGGGGTATCGCTCGGTCGCGGCACGCACGGCCGCGATGGCGGCGTGCAGCTCTTCGGGATTGCGGTTCGAGCCGTTGTAGCCCGCCTTCGCGTAGTGCCCCGCGGCGGTCATCATGAGCGAGTCGTGCGGTGAGAGACCAGGGCGCACGAGCTCACCGGCTCGCCGATTTGCCTCGATGCCCTCCGGGTTCCCCGATCCCTGCGACCAGCCCAGCGCCTGGGACAGATGCAGGTATGCGATGCCGAACGTCGAGTCGAGCGTCACCGCGTCCCTGAACGCCGCTGCTGCGGAATCCCACTGCGTGCGACGGAAGTACTGCGATCCCTGTAGGAATGCTTTGATGGCAGGGAGCGAGCCCGATCCCATCGACGCGATCTTCGCCGCGCCAATGGCGTGATTCCGTCCAATCGCGGCGAGAATCTTCACGCTGAGCGAGTCGGTCACACGATCCATGTGCGCGCTCGAGTCCTGAACCTGCACTTCGATCGGCTGAGCGTCGCGTGCGGCGTCCAGCACCCAGGCTTTCGCCTCGATGAGGTCGCGTCCCGCCGACTGGATCTGGCCGTATACGACGATCTGCGCACCGACGCGCTTGCCGAACGCCGCCGCGGTGGTCCGATCGGCGTGCCCATCCCACTTCTTGATCGACGCACTCGGCGGCACGGCGCGGATGGGCCCCGAGCCGTCGAGGTTGCGCGACAGCACGTCGACGATGCCTTCCTTCCACAGCGCGAGCTGTGAATCGAAGACCTCGAATGGCGCGACGGCAACTGCCAACGCGGAGTCCATCGGTGCCGCGCGATGCAGCGCGTGATAACCAGGGACGGCCGCGACCGCGAGCACGACGATACCGGCGACGAGCGCCCACGTGGGCACCTTGCTTCCGCGGCGAGCAACCGGAAGCTCCGCGGTGTGAGAGCCCGTGGTCTCCAACTGCGACGCGAGCTCGCTCGCCGAATGCGGCCGCGCGCTGGGCTCCTTCTCGAGGCATCGCGTGACGAGGAGCGCCAGCGTCGGTGGTACATCGGGCCGGATTTCCGCGACGGGACGAGGCTTTTCCATCACCTGCGCGGCGAGCATCTGCTGTGGGGATTTGCCCGCGAACGGCGAATGCCCGGTGAGCATCTCGTACGCGACGCAGCCCAGCGAGTAGATGTCGGCGCGGTGGTCGACGTTCGGATCGCCGGCGACCTGCTCGGGAGCCATGTAGGCCGGCGTGCCGAGCGACGTGCCGAGCGACGTGAGCGTCTCGCCCGGCTCGGACTGTCGTGCGGAGGAAATGGCTTTCGCGATTCCGAAATCCGCGACGGTGGAGGCACCGCCGGAGAGGAGAATGTTGTCCGGCTTGATGTCCCGATGCACCACGCCCTCGGAATGCGCATAGGCGAGCGCCTTGGCGACGTCCGCGAGCGTGCTGACCGTCTCGGAGACCGGCATGGGCCCGCTCGCGAGGCGCGCTCGCAGGGACTCTCCCTTCACGAAGGGCATGACGTAGTACGGCAGCCCGTCCACCTCGCCGGCGGTGAGCACGGGAACGATGTGCGGGTGCTGCAGGCGCGCGGAGAGCTGCACTTCGCGCTTGAAGCGCTCGGCGTTCACGCCGGCGGCGAGCTCCGGCAGAAGCACCTTGATGACGACGGAGCGTCCGAGTGCGAGATCCTGCGCGAGGAAGACGCGCGACATCCCTCCGCCGCCAAGCTCCCTCTCGATGGTGTAGGTCGAACCCAGCGACGATTTGAGCTGTTCGATCAGATCGGCGGACACGGAGCCTCGGCAGCGAGTGAGGCGCGCCCGCTCGGATGGATTGGAGCGGGAACAGGGGCGCGCGGCAGCGCAATAGTATGAAGCGGACCGGACCCCGAACAGAGCCCAACGCTTATCTTTGGACCATGTCTTCTCCCCCGCCGGCCGTCGAGGTTTCGGGCGCGAGCCGGAGCTTCGGCCGGCGTCGCGCGGTCGATTCCGTCGACCTGACGGTGCGTTCGGGCGACTGCGTCGCCCTCTTCGGCCCGAACGGGGCGGGCAAGACGACGCTGCTGCGGCTCATCGCAGGGCTGATCAAACCGACGAAGGGCACCGTCCGTGTGGGCGGGCATTCGCTTCGCGACGATGCGGCCATGCGCGCGCGCGTGGGGCTGATCTCGCATCAGAGCATGCTCTACGGCGCCCTCACGGCTCGCGAGAACGTGGAGTTCGCGGCCAAGCTCTATGGCGTTCCTCGGCCACGTGAAGCCGCGCTGCGCGCCCTGGAGCGGATGCAGATCGCGGAACGGGCCGGCGCACCGGTGAAGTCGCTGAGTCGCGGATTGCAGCAGCGCGTATCGATCGCGCGCGCCGTCGTGCACGAGCCCAGTGTGGTGCTGCTCGACGAGCCGTACACCGGCCTCGACACGATCGGCGGCGGCGCGCTCACTGACATGCTGATGCTGCTACGTAGCGAAGGTGCGTCGCTGGTGCTGGTGACGCACAACGTCGACGAGGGGCTGGCGGTTGCGTCGCACGCGGTCGTGATGATTGGCGGGCGCATCGAGCGCCGCGATGACGTCGCGGATCTGGATCCGCGAGCGTATCTGGCAGACTACCGCGCGCTGGCGAGCAACGCGGATCGGTCGGGCCGACGGCCGGCGAATCCCGTGAGCGTCTCCGCGTGAACGAGTTGCGTCCACCCGGAACGCTTGGCGCGGCATTGCTCGTGGCGCGCAAGGATCTCGCGATCGAGTTTCGCACGCGCACCGCGTTCCTTTCGGCGCTGGTGTTCGCGGTGCTCGCGCTCTGCATCTTCTACTTTGCGTGGGACGGTTCGATCGTGTCTCCGACCGAGCTCGCGCCGGGCGTGCTCTGGGTCGTGCTCGCGTTCTCCGCCTTGCTGGGGCTTCAGCGTTCGTTCGGGATCGAGGAGCACGATCGCGGCATCGACGCGCTGCTCGTATCGCCGGTGAGCCGCGAGTCGATCTACGTGGGCAAGGCGATCGGGAACTTCGTGTTTCTCTGCGCCATTCAGGTGGTCACGATGCCGGCTCTCGCGCTATTCTACAATGTGCGTGGCGGCCGGCCGTTGCTCCTGGTCGCGGGCATCGTGCTTCTCGCGGTGCTGGGGATCGTGGCGGTGGGCACGTTGTTCAGCGCCATGGCTGTAAATACGCGGATGGCCGAGCTGCTGCTTCCGATGCTCAGCCTGCCGTTCTTCGTTCCGGTGTTGATGAGCGGGGCGCAAGCCGCCACGCGCGTGCTTCAAGGGCGACCCGTGGCCGAGGTGGCGCCGCTCCTCAAGCTGCTCGTCGCGTTCGATATCGTTTTCCTCTTCGCCTGTACCGTGGCGTTTCCGTACACGCTCGACGAATGACTTCCGCATCACTCCGGCACGCCGTCGCCTCCGAGGCCGCTGTATCCGAGCCACCTCGTTCGGTGTTTGGCTGGCTTTTTCCGGTGGCCGTGCTTGCCGTCATCGGCATCTACATTCGCGCGATCTACTTCACGCCGATCGAGGCGCTGCAGGGAGCGGCGCAGAAGATCTACTACGTGCATGTGCCGAGCGCCGTGGGGGCGTACCTCGCCGTCGGGGTCACGGCGTTGGCGTCGATCATCTATCTCTGGCTGCGCGACGAGCGCGCCGACCGGCTCGCGGAAGCGAGTGCCGAAGTGGGATTGGTGTTTCTCACGATGGTGCTCATCACCGGACCGCTCTGGGCGCACCGCATCTGGGGCGCGTGGTGGGCGTGGTGGGATCTGCGGCTCACGCTCACGTTGTTCTTGTGGTTCGTGGTCGCGGGATACCTCGTCATGCGCGGGGGGCTCGACGAGCCCGCGGTCCGCGCGCGCTACTCGGCGGTGCTCGCGGTGCTCGCGGCGCTGTTGATTCCATTCATTCACATGAGCGTGTACTTCGCGCTGCCGCGCATGCATCCGATGCCGATCGTGTTCAAGCCGTCGGAGCCGTCGCTGCCGGGCGAGATGTTGACGACGTTCCTGCTGTCGATGGGGGCGTTCGCCTTGCTGTGCATCGCACTCATCCAGGCGCGCTATCGGCTCGCCGTGCTGCGCGAGCTGGCCGAGCATGACGAGGAGGGGACGCGATGACGCCGGATACGTCGGGTCCGTATCACGCCGCGTACATCATCGTCGCGGTGGCGTACGGCGCATACGCGCTATCGTTGTGGCTGCGTGCGCGCCGGGTGCGCGATCGTCGCCGCGGCGAATGAGCGATACCAACGACGCCGCGGGCGTCGTCTATCTGGTCGGCGCGGGCCCGGGTGATCCCGGGCTGTTGACGCTGCGCGGCGGCGAACTGCTCGTCACCGCGGACGCGGTGGTGTACGACGCGCTCGCCAATCCCGCGTTGCTGGCGCTCGCGCAGGTGCAGGATCGAGCGGCGCCCGTCGAGCTGCACGACGTCGGCAAACGCGGCGGCTCCGCGGAATCGGCGAGCCAGAGCGACATCAACGCGCTGCTCGTTCGTCTTGCGCGCGACGGAAAGCGCGTCGTGCGGCTCAAGGGCGGCGATCCACTCGTCTTCGGGCGCGGCAGCGAGGAAGCGCAGGCGCTCGCCGAAGCGGGCGTTCGATTCGAGATCGTTCCCGGCGTGACCGCCGGCATCGCCGCGCCCGCATATGCCGGCATTCCCGTGACGCATCGCGGAGTGTCGACGTCGGTCACGTTCGTGACCGGCCATGAGGATCCTCTAAAAGATACGACGACGGTCGACTGGAGCGCGCTGGCGCGCGCCGGCGGCACGATCGTGCTCTACATGGGCGTGAAGACGCTTCCGCGCATCGCGACCGCGCTCGCGGCCGGCGGCATGCCGCTCGACACACCGGCTGCCGCGGTGCAGTGGGGAACGCATCCGCATCAACGCACGGTCGTCGGCACACTGGCCACGATTCACGGCGAGATCGAGCGCGCGCGACTCGGCGCACCGGTCATCACCATCATCGGGCGCGTCGTGTCGCTCCGTTCCGAGATTGCGTGGTTCGACGCGCGGCCGTTGTTCGGCAAGCGCATCGTCGTGACGCGCGCGCGCTCGCAGGCGGCGTCGCTGAGCGAACGTCTCGCGTCCGCGGGGGCGACGGTGATCGAGATGCCCGCAACACGCATCGAGCAACTCGACGCCGCTCCGCTCGGCCACGCGCTCGACCAGCTCGGCGAGTACGGCTGGCTGGTCTTCACGAGCCAGAACGCCGTGGAGCTCTTCTGGAACGTGCTTCGCGATTCGGCGCGCGACGCGCGAGCGCTCGCCGCCGTGAAGATCGCGGCCGTCGGGCCGGCGACCGGCGCGGCGCTGCTCGATCACGGACTCGCCGTCGACGCCTCGCCATCGCGGTTCGTCGCGGAAGCGTTGCTCGATTGTCTCCGCCAGCGGACTGACGTGCACGGAGCGCGCGTGTTGTACGTCGCTGCCGAAGGAGCGCGCGAGACGCTTCAGGAGGGGCTCGAGGAGCTCGGCGCCGTCGTGGATCGAGTGAACCTCTATCGGTCGTCGCCGGATGGCGACGGGGCAGTGGCCCTGCGTGAGCAGCTCATGTCGGGACAGATCGATCTCGTGACCTTCACGTCGGCATCGGCGGTGAACGCGTTCGTTGGCGCGGTGGGCACTGAAGCGGCGCGTCGTGCTCCGGCAGCGGTGATCGGTCCGATCACCGGGACCGCCGCGAAGGAACAGGGCATCAGTGTCGCGCTCGAGGCGAGCGAGTCGACGATCCCCGGGCTCGCGGCGGCTGTGGTCACGTACTTCGCCGGCACTCCATCGTGACGCGGGCTCGCGGCGATTCGAGAACACTCATCATCGCGACGCGCGCATCGGAGCTCGCGCTGCGCCAGGCGCGACAGGTGCAGGCCGCGCTCGCGGCGCGCGGCGTTGCGTCGGAGCTCGAGACGTACAAGACGGTCGGCGACAAGCGGCTGGACGAGCCCCTGAGCGCGATCGGCGCGAAGGGGCTGTTCACCAAGGAGCTCGAGGCGGATCTGCTGAAGGGCCGAGTGCAGTGTTGCGTGCATTCGCTCAAGGATCTGCCGACGGAGATGCCGCACGGACTCGAGATCGTTGCGCTGTTGAAGCGTGAGGATCCACGCGATGTCCTCATCGTGAATTCGGTCGTCGGCGCATCGACCATCGCCGAGCTTCCGCCGGGATCGCGCGTCGGCACGTCGAGCTTGCGTCGACGCGCGCAACTGCTCGCTGCGCGCCGCGACCTCGACGTCGTCGAGCTTCGCGGAAACGTTCCGACGCGCATCCGTAAAGTCGACGAGGGTCAGGTGCACGCGGCAATTCTCGCGGCGGCGGGCTTACATCGCCTCGACGTCTCGCAGCGCATCGCCGCGTATCTCGATGCGCCAGGGTGGCTGCCAGCCGCGGGGCAGGGCGCGATCGCTGTACAGATCCGCGCCGACGACGCCGAGACGCGCGCGCTGCTCGCGCCGCTCGACGATGCGGAGACGACGCTGGCGGCGACGGCCGAGCGCGGATTTCTTGCGGCGCTCGAGGGTGGATGTCAGGTGCCGATTGGCGCGCTGACCGTTGGGCAAGGCGACGCGCGCGTCCTGCACGGCTTCATCGCGGACGTGAAAGGCCTGCGCGTGGTGCGCGGGTCGATCGCCATTGACGCGAACGAGCCCGCGCTGAGCGGTGTGCGTCTCGCGAACGAGCTGCGAGGTCGCGGTGCCACGGAGATTCTCGCGTCGCTGCGCGGCGCCGATCACGTGCCATCGCCGCAGCCGGAGTAGCTCGCTCGTCATCGCAGGCGGAGCGTCCTCGCATCGATCTCCACGAGCGAGCCGAACACGCCGATGGCGCCATCGAGGTGCGAGATGAGTCCCGCGCCGGTGAAGAAATCGGTACGGCTGCGATAATAGTCGTAGTAATTCGTGTCGACGGCGCTCAGCACGACGTGCTGCGTGGCCAAGATTTGAAATTGCTGATTGCTGGCCCTGAACGTCTCGCCCGTGACGTCGATCGTGGTATCCGACAGCAGGTTGAAGACGCCCGCCGACGACGTGATCGAGAGCGCGTAGCCGCGAGCAGCCGGCACTCGATGCCAGGCCAGCCGCAGTGTGTCGCGGGCCAGCGTGAACGACTGCGCCGGCGATGTATCCGCGGCGGCGGTCGCGTTCGGGATCGTGGTGGCGCCCTGAACCACCCTGCCATCCGGAACGCTCACGCGCAGGCGATATCGACCGCCCGGCTGGAGTGCGATGCCGAGGCGTGCGAGCGGGAACCGGTAGCTCACCGCGGACGCGCCATTCGTCGAATCGTGCACCTGTTCCGCGGTGATCGTGCGACCGTCCGGCAAGCCGAGAGTCACCGTGGCCCCGTCGACGTTCGCAAGGGAGGCGCGCGCGCCGTTGGTGCGCTGCACGAGCACGTACTGATCCGATGCACCGAGGTCGAGCACGCCGTGCACGATGAGAAAATCTCCTGACGGAGAGATCGGATCGCGATCGATGCACGCGGCCGCCGCGACGCTCGCAACGGCAGCGAGCACCACGAGACGGCGGCGAAGCCGGTAGCTAGAAGACAATGCGCACCCCGAACGTCGGAACGAAGGGCAGGTTCGGAAGCGAATAGCGCTCCGGCCTTCCGGAGAAGCTGTACAGGTAGCTCACCGGGTTGTGCGCATTGAGCACGTTCACAATGCTCAGATAAGGGGAGACTGACGCGCTCCGAATATGCCCATCGTGGGAGATGCTCGCGTCGAGGCGATCGTAGAGCGGCGTCCGCAGCGAGTTGCGTGCTCCAGGAATGCTCTCGAGCTCCGCGCCAACGATGGTCCAGCGATGCGTCGTCGGATCGAAGAGCGCACGCCGGAACTCGCCGTCGCTTGGCGTATAGGGAAAGCCGGTGGCGAGATTGAGCCGCGCCGACACCGTGGTGCTCCCGTGGTGCCAGCTCCCGACCGCATTCAGATCGTGGCGCCGATCCTGCGACGGCGTATACCGGTCGCCGCTCGCCGTGACGCGCGTATTGACACCATAGCTGTACGCCAACCACCCGCTGAACGGCCCGCCTTCGAGCTGTCGCAGCAACACGTCCGCTCCGTAGGATGTTCCGTCGGCG
>Ga0070679_100003787_pt1 | contig 13878 bp, 10 predicted proteins | sample KBSC63BmetaG_FD_65652 | JGI IMG/M metagenome (GOLD analysis project Ga0070679, IMG submission 65652) | Corn rhizosphere microbial communities from Kellogg Biological Station, Michigan, USA - KBS C6-3B metaG | ecosystem: Host-associated > Plants > Roots > Rhizosphere | place: USA: Michigan... | reverse complement strand
GATCCTCCACTACGACGGTGCGACGTGGACGCCGGTCGCGAATCCCGGCACGGGCACGTTCTTCGCGCTGTGGGGCACAGCCGGTCACGTGTTCGCCGCCGGCACTTCGATCGTGCATGCGAACGGTGGTGCGTTCGCGACGACGGCGACACCGCTCGCGACGACCGTGCGCGGCCTGTGGGGCAGCGCCGGTGACGACGTGTTCGGCGTCGGGGACGCCGGCGTGATCGTGCACTGGGACGGCGTGTCGTGGACGCAGATGATCGCCTCGACCACGCCGCTCCACGGCGTCGGCGGCAGCGGCGCGGCCGAGGTCGTCGCGGTCGGCGACGCCGGCGTGATCACGCGCTTCACCGGTGCCGGCTGGGCCACGCCGAATCCACCGCCGACGACGATGGCGTTGAAGGACATCTGGGCCGCCGCGTCGAACGAGGTGATCGCCGTCGGTGTCGAAGGCGCGTTCCACCTGCGCGACACCGCGTGGACGCGAGAGCTGACGACGCCGCTCAATGCGGTCGCAGGCCGCACGAGCAGCGACGCGCTCGTCGCTGCGACGAACACGGGCCAGCACTGGAACGGCACGACGTGGACCGCCGCGAACGGACCGATCGGCTTGGTCGCGGATCTGTGGGCGACGCCCGCGACCTACTACGCGGTCGCCGACACGCTGTCGACGTTCGACGGCAGCACGTGGTCGAACAACAGCGCGGTGCAGGTTCCCTCGACCCGCAGCTTGTGGGTCGCGCCGTCGGGTCGCGTGTGGTTCGCAGGCACCGGCGTCCAGCGCCTCGACGGGTCGACGCTGACCGTCGAGATCGCGAGCGGCGCGTTCGACGCGATCTGGGGTGCGGGCGAGACCGACGTGTTCGCCGCCGGCATCGGCGAGATTCGCCACTACGACGGAACCTCGTGGACCGCGATGACCGTGCCGACGACGAATCCGCTCACCGGGATCTGGGGCCGCGCGAGCGATGACGTGTTCGCGGTCGGCAGCACGAACACCGTGCTCCACTACCACGCGGGGCTGTGGCAGACGTTCGCGACGCCGTTCATCGGCGACCTCACGAGCGTCAGCGGCGCCGGGTCGTCGATCTACGCGACCGCGGCTGACGGCAAGGTCTATCGCCTGATCGACACCGCGCCTTAGGGGCAAGCGGTCGAGAACAGGTGGTCCTGCGCGAACGTGCTCGCGAAGCCGCCTTCGAACGCCGCGTTGACCTGCATCAGCAGCGCGCTCAGATCCGCGATCGAGTACGGCGTCGGATCGCCGCCGAGCGCCGCGTTCACCACCGTCTGAAGCTGGCGGATCGTCGAGTTGTTCAGACCGGGCGTATCGGTGAGCGCGCACAGGTGGAGGTCGCCGTACTTCGTCGCAGCGGTGCCCGCGGTGTAGCCCGCATCCGCGAAGTCGATGTTGAGGCGAAGGCCCGCGACCTGACCGCCGAAGATGCCCGCCGAGCTCGACGTCGGATCGACGAGCGTCGCGTTCAGCGCCGCCGCCGGGCCGGTCTGCGGCAAGAACCGGAGCAGCCCGCCTCCCATGTCACCCGACGTGAACAGGATGAAGTTCGTGCCGCCGATCTGCATGCCGGTCGGATACACCGTGTCGAAGTACTGCTGGACGAGCTGGGCCGGCGGGCCACCGAGCGGATCTCCGCCCCACGTGTTCTGGCTGTACGAATTCTCGTCGCCATCGTGCCAGCCGCAGCCTGGCGCACCCGGCGTGCAGGTCGGCTGCGCGATCGGCGCGGTCGTGCACGTCGTCAGCGCGAGCGGCGCGACCGCGGTGAACGTGAACGAGCCGACCGGATCGATGACGCCGGTGCCCGTGCCGTGCACGCAGTTCGTGATCGAGCCGCCGGCCGTCCCCGGATCGTAGTTGACCGTCACGGTGCCCGAGGTGGCGCCGAGGTTGATCACCGGGTTCGAGAACGTCACGGTGCCCATCGTCGAGATGTCGCCGACCGTGTCGCTCAGCGCGAGCGTGTCGTTCGCGGCCTGCGTCGCGGGGACCTTCTTCTCGAACAGCGCGGGCACGCTGCGCACGCGCTTCTCGTCGGGATCGACGATGCCGTTGCCGTTGATGTCGATGTTCTGGCCCGTGTGGCCGAAGCCGAGCGGGTGATTGCCGAACGTCACGACCACCTCGAACCTGACCTGCGCGTTCTGGGCGAGGTGCAGCACGTTGTTGTCGTACGCGGCCGAGAACAGCAGCGGCAGATCGCTCCACGGCTGGAGCTTCGCCTCGGGGACGAGCGAGAACATCGTGTTGTAGCGGCGGTCCATGAACGACAGCGCGCCCGACGCGGCGTTCTCGGTGAACGTGCCCTGGTGCTCCGTCGTGTCGTTCGCCACGACGTTCGCGCTCGTCGCGGCATCGCCCTGCGTCGCATCCGCGACGTCCGACGCGAGCGTGACCCACTTGTGGCCCTGCTTCGCCTGGAGGTTGACGACGATGTTGCCGAGCGTCGCCGGCCCGGTGCCTAGATTGATGACGTCGAGGAAGCCATCGACGACGAGGTGACCGCCGGTCGTCGCGCCCTTGGTCGCGGTGATCGTCCACGTCACCTGCTTCGAGGTGGTGTCGACCGCGCTGGTCTTGGTCAAAGTCCACGCAGTGTTGCTGGTCTGGAGCAACGTCGCCTGCGACTCGAGCCCGAACACGAGCGCGAACTGCGGGAGGTTGAGCTCCTGCTCCGTCGTCGCGAGCTCCGGTTGCTCGACGCATGCGGCCGACGTCGCCAACAAGAATGCGCCGGCGATCGCGCTACGTCTCATCATCATCTTTTTGATGATTCCACGCGGCATCGGCCGGTTCATCCAAAACTTAAGGGAAAACCCAGAATTTTCAGACGGATACCAGCCTACATCGAAGCGGTGAGACCTACTTTACCGGAGCAGGTTTCGCGGGCGGCTGGGTGGCAGGACGCGGCTGCTGGTGCTGCTGGGTCGCCGCTTCCATGAACGAACGGCCCTCGAAGATCACGCCCTTATCGATCTGGAGCGACGGGGTGTGGAGGTCGCCCTTCACGCGGCCGGGAGCGTGGATCTCGATCGAGCGCTTCGCGGTGATATTCCCCACGACCGTGCCCTGGATGATGACCTCGCCGACATCGATCTGGGCCTCGACGATCGCGCCATCGCCGATCACGAGCACGTCATCCGAGAACACCTCGCCCTTGAACCGACCGTCGATCCGGACCGTGCCTTCGAACGTCAACTTGCCTTCGAAGACCGCGCCACGCCCGAGCAGCGTCGTGATCTCACCCGCCGCAGTCGCTCTTGCAGCTTGCACCATGCTGCGAACGGTAACAGCGAGCCGCTAGAAGATCGAGCCCACGCACGACGCGATGTCGAAGAACATGAACGCGAGCGCCTTCTCCTGGGGCGTGAGTGGCTGGGTCGAGCAACCACCGGGATACGGATTGCCCGGCTTCGACGACGAATCCGCCGAGACGTGCATGTCGCTGAACACGACCTTGCCGCAGCGCTGGTCCGGATCGGCGGCCTGCGGCGTCGTGAACTGGAAGTTCATCGCGCCGGCGACGTTCGGCGAGGTCGCGGGATCGAGATAGACCCAGCGCTCGGTATCGCCGTTGACTCCGGACGCGGTGTTGCGCGCCTGATCGACCGGCGTGATCAGGTCGTGGGTGACCGAGCCGCCGACGTTGTCCATCCACTTCGCGAACTGCATGCCCTTCGGGTTGCCTTGCTCGTCGATCGTCGCGGTCAGCGTGTCGGGGCTCGGGTTGCTCGCGAACGTCCACGTCGCAGTCGCTTCCCAGCTCGGGATGCCGTGCGTCGCCTGCTTGTTCTGCTCGCCGCTGATCCAGATGTTGTGCCAGTGCGACATGAACACGCGGCCGCCGAGGTCGGCGTAGTCGCTCATCGCCTGGAGCGCGGCCTGCGGCTTCGTCGCCGGATACTGCGCGCCTTCGCAGGACAGGAACACGATGTCGTATTTCTTCAGCGCGTTGACGCCACCAGTGTGCGGCATCGTCGGGTTCCACAGATCTTGCGAGTCGGCGAAGTTGCCCGTGCCTCCCGCGAAGCCGGTCTTGAACGAGCTCACGCCCTCGTTGGTGCCGAGCGACAGATCGCTGAACAAGTTGATCCGCCCGCCCTGACCCGCCGTCGTGATCTCTTTGTCGGCGATGCCGAGCTTGCGGACGAGGCACTCGAGCGCGTCCGCGTTGCCGGTCGAGATCGCGATCCGCGGCATGTCGACGCTCGTCGTGTTCGGCGTCATGTCGGTCATGCTTTTCGGCAGCGTCGAGTCGACCGCGTCCATCGGCAGCGTCTGACACGCGGCGACGTTCGGGATGTTGAGCTGGCGGCGCCACTTGCCGACCTGGATCACGATCGGCACGTTCATCGTCGCCGGCACGTTCGTGAGCTCGAAGTGACCCGCCTCGTCGGTGAGCGCTTGCGTGAGCGCACCGCCTTGCAGACCTTCGTCGCAGCGCGAGCACACCGCACCGTCGACGAGCGGGCCCGGATCGGTTTCCGGAACGTAGACGTTCACACCGAACAGCGGCAGCGTGCCGTTCGGCGCGAACACCGTGCCGCTGATCGTCGTCGGCGGCAGGTTCTTGGACTCGCAGTCTACCTGGAAGCAGCGCAGTCCTTCACACGCGTCGGGCGCAGGCGCCGTGGTCGCGTCGACATCATCACCCGTGCCCTGATGATGATGCGCACACGCTCCGAGCAGCGCGAAACCGAACACCGCACAAGCTAGACGACGAGCGACCATAACCACCAACATATCACCTCGACCAAAATTGGTGACCGTCGAGGTTTCGATCCGTTACGGCATCAGCGTACGAGTTTTTGATCGATATCGATCTCGCCGTTCGGCGGCCAGGTCAGCGTTTGTATGTACGGCGAGTACTCCTTCAAGCGGAGCTCGAGGTGCTTTGCCGATCCCATGTCGATGTCGTTGATGGTGAGAGGAGTACGCCCACGCACCGTTCCGTCGAGGATCACGTCGGCGCCGGCCGGGGTCGTCACGACGCGAAGCCGGCCCGTGATCGGATCCATGATCGCGTTGACGGCTACCTCCCCACCGCTGCTCGGGATATCGACGTTCTCGACGTGCTTCTTGTGCTTCGCGAGCTCGACGCGGATCTCGTGACGCGTGCCGGCCTGGAGCTCGAACGGCAGCGTCTGCGGCGTGACGCCCGCCACGTGCGTGCCGTCGAGATAGATCTCACCGCCCGGCGGGACCGACTCGACATGGATCGCACCGATCGCCGGCGTCGTGTTGCGCGTCGAGCGGATGATGAAGAACGTCACGCCGGCCGCGACCGACACCGCGGCGAGGCCGGCGATCACGATCATGATCCACCGCGACGCGTTGCCCGAGACCTTGTAGTGACTCGGAATCTCGTCGGCCTCGAACAGCCGGAGCTGCCCGGTCAGCGACATCGGCTGCGGCGGCGGCGCGCCGTACGGCTGGAGCTGGTAGAGCCCTTGCGGCGTGACCTGGCCCGGCTGGTAACCCTGCTGATACGGCGGCGGATAGCTCGGCGGATAGCCTTGCTGCATCGCGTACGGCTGGAGGTGCGGCGGAATGCCCGGGATCATCTGTGCAGGTGCGCCTGGCGGCGGCGTGGTGAGAGGCAGACCCGACGCGTCGACATACGGCGTGAATCCCGGCGAGTGCGGCGGCGGCTGGGTCGGAGCTTGCGACCGCGGCGCCGGCATCGGCTCGCTGGTCTGCGCGCCGACGATCGCCTGCAGCACGTTCGGCGGTGGCGTCGCCGTGCCACTCGCCGGGGTCTTGCGCGACGCGCGCGGCTTGCGCAGCTCGCTCACCGCCGGTGCGTGGATCTTCGCGGCGAGCGCAGGCGGTGCCGGACCGCGCTTCGCTGGGACGCGCGGCTTCTGCGGGTCGCGGAAATCGCGCGTCGTCGTGACGCCATCGCCATCCCCGTCGTCGCGCTTCACCGGGCGCGCGCCGGTCAGCGTCTCCTGATCTTCGAGATCGTCGTCCTCGAGGTCGTCGTCCGGAACGGGTGGCGCACCGCCGACGATCGTCGCGTCGACGCCGTCCTCGGTCGCGACGTCCATCATGAAACCGCCGCCGGTGCCGCTCGGTCCGCCGGTGATCATCGTGCGCTCGCCGACGTTGTCGAGGTCGGCGTCCTCCTGCGTGCTCGACTCCGGCCACGGCGAGGGCGGCATCTTGACGTCGAGTAGCCCGCTCTCCTCGCCGCCGGGTGGCGCCGGCGGGACCTCGCGCGTCATCTCGTCCTTGCCGCGCGGCTTGGTCGGTGCGCGCGGCACGGCGCGATTGCCGACGGCCGGGGTCGGTTGCTTCGCCACCGCGAGCGGCTTCGACGCTGCCGGCGGCACGAGATCCGGGAGCTCTGCCTGGCGCGTGATCCGCGGCCCGGCCGGTGCGCCCTGCAGCTGATCGACGCTGAAGATCATGCTGTTCTCGTCGCGCAGCTCGTCGCCCGAGTGGACGAGGTCCTCGGTGTTCAGCGTGTGCGTCGCGATCGGGCCCTCGCGGATCTCGATATCCGGCGTGTTGCCGGTGTCGGGGACCTCGAGCGGATCGCCGACGATCTTGCGCATCAGGCTCGCGACCTTGCCCGCGGTGAACACCGGCGAGTAGGTGTGGAGGAAGCGCTCGAGGTCCGTCGCGAAGTCGCCCGCGTTCTGGTAGCGCTCGCCCGGCACCTTCGCGAGCGCGTGCATCACGATCCGCTCGAGCTGCGGCGGGATGCCCTTGCGCAGCGTCGACGGCGGCGCGATGTCCGCGCGGCGCGCCATGTCGAGCAGCTTGTGCAGATCCTCCTCGAGATAGAGCATCTGCCCCGTGATCATCTCGTAGAGCACGATGCCCGCCGAGAAGATGTCGGAGCGCAGGTCGATCGGATCGCCCCACGCCTGCTCGGGGCTCATGTAGTAGTACTTGCCCTTGATCACGCCGACCGCGGTCTGGCGCGCCTTCATCGTCGCCTTCGCGATGCCGAAGTCGACGAGCTTGACCTCGCCCGCGTAGCTGATCAGGACGTTCTGCGGCGACACGTCGCGATGGACGATGCCGAGCGACTTGCCGTTGTGATCGCGCTTGCGGTGCGCGTGATCGAGCGCGCTCGCGACCTCCTTGACGACGAACGCGCAGACGTCGAGCGGCATCTCGAGATCGATCTCGGAGCCGCGGCGCAGCAGCTTGTAGAGGTCCGCGCCGTCGACGTACTCCATCGTGATGTAGAACGTCTCGCCGACCCGGCCGAGGTCGAACGTCTGCGCGATGTTGCCGTGGTTGAGCTGGACCGCGATCTTCGCCTCGTCGACCAGCATCTGGATGAACTGGTCGTCCTCCGCGAAGTTCGGATGGATCATCTTGAGCGCGACGTACTTCTCGAACCCCGCGATGCCTTTTGTCTTCGCGAGGTGGATCTCGGCCATGCCGCCGACGGCGATCTGTCGAACTAAGCGGTACGGGCCGAACTGGCGTTCAGCCACCGGCCGCCCCGTCCGCAGGAACGTCGATCGTGATCTCTGCGGTCGGGCCGTGCTTCAACATCTCCGCGCCGCCGGGGTGCACGAACACCCCGACGAGCCGTAGCGGCGACTTCGCGCCGCGATCGAACGTGCAAACAACTTCGGTCGCGATTCCGTACGCGACGTTGACGATGTACGACGCGGCGGCGTTCGCGACGAGGTACAGGCCGAGACCGGCGCCGTACGTCTTGCGATCGATCTGGTTCGGCGACGTGATGCACTTGTCGATGTACGACAGGATCGTGTTCTTCGCGAGCCGGCCGAACCGATCGCGAACGGCGACGGCGAACAGATCGTCGGTCACCGCGTAGCGGATCGAGACCGGGCGCGGCGAGCGAGTCTTAACGCGCTCGTGCGGATCGACCTCGGCGAAGATCTGCTTGCCGTCGGCGTCGATCGGCGCGTCGTAGAGCGCGTTCATCAGCAGCTCTTCACACACCGAGCCGATCGCCGTGCGGACCTGGCGGCGCATCTTGTTCTTCTCGGCGAACTCGAGGACCGTCTCGATCGCCTTGCCGCGGCCTTCGAAGTCGCGGATCCGTGCGTACTGCACCGACGTGTTCGCCGGCAGGTACTTCTCGATCCCGAAGATGTCGCCGGTCAGCAGCTTTTGCGCGGTGACGTACACGCCGTGATCGAGCTCGTCGCCGACGACGACGTGGTTGACTCGATCGTCGCGGAGGTAGCTCGTGAGATCCGAGAGCGACGCCTGCGGCGTCACGATCGTGACGTGGGCTCGCTCGCGGAGCTTCGCGATCAGCGGCGCGATCTGCCCGGTGTCGCCACCGGCGGTCGCGTAGAACACGTAGCGATGTGGGATGACGTCGGTCGCGATCGCCGACGGGCTCCGCACTGCATCCACCTCCGCGCCGGCGCGCTCGAGCGTCGCAACGATGCGCCGGAGTTGGTCGAGGTCGGAAGAGATCGCGAGAACGCGCTTCGACAAAGTTCCCCGTGCGTGACCAAAACAACGGCCAGCATGCGGAGCATATCACCCCTGCCCGCACCGACGGAACGCGCCAACCCACCCGTTTTGGCGGGAGAAACTCGGATCCCGGTGGTCGGGACTACAGGTCGGGGGCGGTCCTGGGGGCGGTCTCGCGCTTCTTACAAGCTGGGGGCTGCTTGCGGGGTGTTGCGCTTGCGCTTGTCGTCGAGCTCGACCTGCTTCGCCCGCTCGACATCCAACAGGCCGCCGTCGTTCAGGTACAGCGTGCATTGCGGTTCGTCCGACGACGAATTGCAGTCGACGATGATGTTCGGCGCGTTGCTGCCGACCTTCTCGTTCCACCACAGCATCCGGCCGCCGCCGACCTTGTCCTCCTTCGGCGCCTCGTCGATCTTCGATGGCTCGCCGTACTTCGCGATCAACGCCTTGCCGAGCGTCGAGGTCTCGTCGGCGACCTGGCGCGGGCCGAACTTCAACCGGCAGTCATAGACGAGCGCGCTATCGGTTTCGGTCGTCGCGCACGACATGTAGTCGAGCTCGGTCTTCGCGCCGTTCAGCTCGAACCACTGGCCGAACGCATCTTCCTTCAGCTCGCAGCGCCCCGTCTCGCAGCGCTTGTCCATGACCTTGTAGCAGCGCGAGTTCGCGCGCTTGCCGCACTTGAACCCGCGATCGGCGAGCGACTTGCGAGTCTGCCCGAGCTGGACGCCGCGAACGTCGTACTTCTTCCACGTCTCGGGACCGCTCGTCGCCGTGTTCGCCGCGGGGCCCGAGCCAGCGACCAGGCCGCCGCCTCCCCCGCCGCCACCACCTCCTCCACTCTCCCCACTGGCCGACGAAGACGGCGTTGTCGAACCACCACCCGCGGTGAGGCTAAAGCTCTTGTTACAGGCGGCCGCGGCCACCAGCACGAGGACGAATTTGAGCGTCATACGTAGCTCAGTGCGTCCCGGCGCCGGCGTTTTGCACGATTTGTTAGGTGGCGGTCACCCCGAGCAAGTGACCGATCCCGAACGTGAGAGCCATCGCGATCCCACCCCCGACGGTCACCCGGGCGGCGGCGCGAGCCATCGGCGCGTCCCCCAGGTAGGCGCCGAACGCGCCCGACGCGGCGAGCGCGACGAGCGATGCGACTGGGATGACGTAGAGCGCGAGGTCGCGCGGCGATGCGAGCAGCGCGAGGATCGGCACCAGCGCGAACATCGCGAAGCTCACCGCCGAGATCCACGCGGCCTGGATCGGGCGAGCGCGCGTCGCGGGCTCGATGCCGAGCTCGTCGCGGAGGTGCGCCGCGAGCTCGTCGTGCGCGGTGAGCTGCTTCGCGACCTCGAGCGCGAGCTCCGCATCGAGGCCGCGGTCGCGGTAGATGCCCGCGAGCTCCTTCAGCTCGGCCTGCGGCGAGGACTTCAGCTCCGCCGACTCCTTCGCGATATCGGCGGCCTCGGCATCGTGCTGAGAGCTGACCGAGACGTACTCGCCGACGGCCATCGACATCGCACCGGCGGTGAGCCCTGCGACTCCCGCGACGAGCACCGCGCGCGGCGTGGCATTGGCCGCGGCGACACCGATCATGAGAGAGGAGGTCGAGACGATGGCGTCGTTGGAGCCGAGCACGGCCGCACGCAGCCAGCCGCCCCGGCCCGACCGATGGCGCTCCCGATGGCGTGACACGCACGCAGCGTACAACGCACGCGTGACGTCCACGCACGAAATGGTGGCCCGGAAGCCGAGGAAGCAGCGTCAGCGCCGATCCGCGCTGGTGCGACGAGTGCAACGCAGGCCCGCATGACGAATCCGACCTGGTGGAACAACAAGCACGAGAGCACCTGGGAACGCGTGAAGGGCGCGATGCGGGCGGACTGGGAACAGACCAAGAACGACGTGTCGAAGAAGAGCGGCGAGGAGCTGCACCAGAATGCGAAGGACACCGTCAAGCAGATGGCCGGCAAGGAAGCCATCCCGATGACCGCGACGAGCTGGGACGACCTCGAGCCGGGTTACCGGTTCGGCGCCGGCGCGCGCGAACAATACGGAGCCGAGCACACGGCGTGGGACGACCGGCTCGAGGGCAAGCTCTCCAAGGACTGGGACAGCCTGAAGACCGGCCACGCGTGGGACCACGTGAAGGGCGCCGTGCGCCGCGCGTGGGAGTCGGTGAAGCACTAGCTGCGCGCGTACTGCCGGCGGTGATCGCGCACGCCGGTGAACGCGAACCCCGGGCGCGCGCTGTCGGGCTGAGGCGAGACCTCCGCCATGATCTGCTCGTACTCGGCGATCGTGATCTGCTCGCGCGCTGCGAGCACGCCGCCGAGATCGAGCGCTTCGATCCGGTCCTGGACGCGACGACCGACGACGCCCGAGAAGAACTCGCTCGTGCAACCGCTGCCGTACGAGAACAGGCCGATTCGCTGCCCCGCGAGCGTGCGGTCGTGGTCGAGCAGGCTCGCGAGCGCGAGGTAGAGCGAGCCGGTGTAGATGTTGCCGACTCGCGAGCACGCGAGCAGCGACGGCGCGACCTGGGTGTCGAACGCGCGCGCGGCCGCGAGCTCCTCGGCCGCCGCGTCCCACGTCGCGAGTGGATCGCCGTGCTGGCGGTCGTCGAGGTCGCAGCGCCAGACCTGCGCGTGCGCCTTCTTCGCCATCTTGCAGAACGGCACGTGGTAGCAGATCCGCGCGAGCTGCTCGCTCGTCACGCCCGCGCGGTCCTTCCAGCCGCGGTACGCGCCGGCGAGCGCGTCGAGGTAGCACTGCACGGAGTAGTGGCCATCGACCTCGGCGACGCGATGACCGAGCGGGCGCCAGAAGTCGTGGACGTGCGTCGACGACGCGCCGGAGATCCCGACATCGATCGCGAGCATCGCGGGGTCGGCGGTGACGACCATCGCGACCGCGCCCGCGCCCTGGGTCGGTTCGCCGGCGGTGCCGAGGCCATAGCGCGCGATGTCGGAGCAGATCACGAGCGCGCTCCGCCCCGCTGCCGCACCCGACGCGATCCATTCGACCGCGGCGGCCAGGCCGGCGGTGCCGCCGTAGCAGGCGTGCTGGGTATCGTAGACGCGCATCGCGCGAGGCAGCTCGAGCAGGCCGTGCACGAACGACGCGACCGGCTTCGAGTGATCGACGCCGGTCTCGGTCCCGACGACGAGCAGGCCGAGCTGGTCCGGATCGAGCTGCGCGGCCGCGAGCGCGCGCCGGCCCGCTTCCGCGGCGAGCGAGACCGTGTCCTCCGAAGGATCGGCGACCGCCATCTCGATCGCACCGAGCCCTTGGGTGTACTTCGCGGGCGCGACGCCGCGCGCCTCGGCCAGGTCGGGGAGCGAGATGAACCGGCGCGGGATCGCGACCGCCATCGCGTCGATTCCGACGCGGGCGCTCACAACACTCCCCCTACGGCATGAGGCCGTTGAAGAACAGATCGCCGATGCCGTCCGCGAGCTGCTGCGGGCTCAACGCTCCGTCGGAGCGGTACCACTTGTACGTCCACAGCACGGTGCCGAGAAAGCTGAACGACGCGAGCGTCGCATCGACCTTGCGGATCTGACCCTTCGCCATCGCTTCCTCGAACGAGCGCTCGAGGAACTGCACGTACTGCTTCTTGCGCGCGTTGATCGCCTGCTTCGCATCGCCGGTCAGCGTCGAGTGCTCGTGCAGGATGATCGTGACTTCCTTCGTCGAGTCGTGCGTGACGAGGCGGACGTTGTTCGCCATCGTCGCCTTCAGGCGCGCGAGCGGGTCCGCGATGTCCTTGACCGGCCCCATCACCCGCTCCTCGAACAGATCCATGCCGTAGTGCATGATCGCGAGCAGCATCGCTTCCTTGGTCGCGATGTGGTGGTACAGGCCCGCCTTGGTCATCCCGCAGGCATCGGCGATGTCCTGCATGCTCGTCCCATCGAACCCCTTCAGGTAGATGAGGCGCGCCGCCTGCTGCAGGATCGACCGCAGCTTCTCGCCAGAGGTCCGCAAAGCCGACGATTTCTAACACGATTGACAGCATGCACTCGCCTTACCGACCGTTCGGTAGGCAGCATCTGCGAATTGACGTGCTGTGTCAAGCAGCCGGCTTTCCGCTGCTAGTACTGGTACATCGCCGTCAAGTACGCCCGGAACCCCTCGTACGGGTTCGGCAGGTACTCGAGGTGCGGCTCGTAATCGAAGAACGGATCGGGCTGGTACTCGTGCGCCCAGAACGCGTTGTAGACCGTCGCGCGGATCGCGAGCTTCGGTGTCGGCGTGTACTGCATGCCGACCGTCAGCTCCGCGATCGGCGGCAGGCGGTCGAGCACGAGGTCGGTCGCGTTGACGTTCAGGATGTCCGTCGAGCCCGGCATCAGGTTGCGGTACTCGACGAGGCGGTTCGGATCCTCGGACGCGCCGGCGACCTTGATGTTCGTCGTCGCGGTCAGCTTGTTCGTGACGAGGTTCCACACCGTCGCGAGGTTGAACCAGTTGTTCGGCATCGAGATCAGCTCGCCGTGGTCCGTGGTCTGGCCGACGAGGTACGTGTAGCCGAGCTCGATCCGATGGCCGCCCTGGACGTAGAGCTTCGCGAGGAACTCGGCAGATGCGAGGCCGCGGTCGCCGGTGTTCTGGTAGCTGCCGGACTGGACCTGGATCAGGTTCTGGAGGCGCGTGTAGCTGCCGTCGATACGGAACGAGAGCTCGCGGATCCGGCGGTCGCCTTTGAAGATACGAGCGTTGATCTCGGCCTGCGCCGCCTTCGAGTGCTCGACCGTCAGATCGCGGTTACCACCGATCTGCACGCCCTCGCCGTTCGCGAGCAGGTTGTTGAGCACCGGCGGGCGAAAGCCCTCGGCGTAGTTGAGCTTCATGTGCCAGTTCGGGATGAAGTTCCACACGACCGTGCCGGCGAGCGTCGTCGTCGCGTCGTAGCCGATCGAGCCGAGCGCCGTCGGTGCGACCTGGATACGAGCGCCGACGTCGAAGATCAGCTTCTTGTTCGGGCGGAGCTGCGGATCGATGTACGCGCCGAGCACCGTGCGATCGCCGGGATACGCGAACGTCAGCGGGCAGTTCGGCAGCGGCGTCAGCGACATCGTGGCCGGGTCGTAGCTCCGCGGACACGTCAGCGGCAGCAGGTTGTCGTTGTACGGGCCCGGGAGCACCGAGGTCTCGACCGACGGCTTCCACTCGCGGAACGCCTCACCGCCGTACAGCACGCGCAGCATCTTCGTCAGCTCGAGATCGCCGTCGGCCGCGATACCGGCGCGATACGCGATGATCGTCGAGTCGAACGACAGACCGCCGGGCAGCGCCGGTGATGGCGTCAACACCTGCAGCGGCATGAAGCCGCGGATGAACTGCTGCGCGTAGGCGTGCGCGGTGATGCCGGCTTTGCCGTTCGCGAGCTGGTCGTGATACTCGAGCACCGCGTAGCGGTCGAACTGATC
>Ga0070679_100003786_pt1 | contig 13881 bp, 6 predicted proteins | sample KBSC63BmetaG_FD_65652 | JGI IMG/M metagenome (GOLD analysis project Ga0070679, IMG submission 65652) | Corn rhizosphere microbial communities from Kellogg Biological Station, Michigan, USA - KBS C6-3B metaG | ecosystem: Host-associated > Plants > Roots > Rhizosphere | place: USA: Michigan... | reverse complement strand
TCTCCCACCGGAACACCGATCCTCGTCCGCAACATCGCCAATGTCCATTTCGCTCCGATGGTGCGACGTGGTTTTGCGACACAGGACGGTAACGGCGAGATTGTTATCGGCGTTGCGATGATGCTGCTCGGCGAAAACTCGCGGGTAGTTGCAGATCGCGTAAAAGATGGGCTCGCCGAAATACAGAAGAGTCTTCCTTCCGGCGTGAAGATCGAACCTCTTTACGATCGTAAAGACCTGGTCAATCGCACCGTTCATACCGTTACCCGCAACCTGATCGAGGGCGGTATACTCGTCGTCGCCGTGCTGTTGCTGCTGCTCGGAAGCTTCCGTGCAGGCATCATCGTGTCAGTTGCGATTCCTCTGTCAATGCTCGTCGCCATCACGGGCATGGTGCAGGCGAAGATTTCCGGCAACCTCATGAGTCTCGGAGCCATCGACTTCGGGCTGATTGTCGATGGTTCGGTCGTCATTATCGAAAACATTTTGCGACGCCTCCACGAGAGAAAACCGGATGAATCTGTCGAAGACACGATCCGCAAAGCTGGAAGCGAGGTAGCGAAGCCGATTTTCTTTGGTGTCGCCATCATCTTCCTCGTCTATGTGCCGATCCTGACACTTAGCGGCGTCGAAGGCAAAATGTTCAAGCCGATGGCGGCGACGGTGCTCTTCGCACTGAGCGCATCACTCATCGTTGCCCTGATGCTCATGCCCGTCTTAAGTTGGTACGCGCTGCGCAAGTTGAAAGCTGAAAAGCCAACGTGGATCATGCGGATGATCGACGGCAACTATAGGCCACTCCTGCGAAAAGCGCTCGCTCATCCGGCCTGGACTGGCGGGATAGCTTTTGTATTATTTGCGGCGTCGCTCGTTGCCATTCCATTTCTCGGAGCGGAGTTTATACCTTCACTCGATGAAGGCTCAATCCTTGTACAGATGTACCGAGTTCCGGGCATCTCGATTACCGAGTCGCTGCACGGTAACGAAATCATCGAGAAGGTCTTGCGAGAGTTTCCCGAGGTCTCGCGCGTTGTGAGCCGCACTGGAAGTCCAGAGGTTGCAACGGACCCGATGGCTATCGACCAAAGCGATGTCTATGTGACCTTAAGGCCACCAGATGAATGGCCGAGAGGAACGAACAAGAACGATCTCATTGCGGCCATGAAAAAACGTCTTCAGGAAGAAGCGCCCGGAGCGGCCTATAGCTTTTCGCAGCCGATCCAGATGCGAATGCAGGAGTTGATGGAAGGTGGTTCTCGCAGCGACCTCGCGATCAAACTCTACGGTGAAGACCTCGAAGTCCTTCGCCAGAAAGCCGATCAGATTGCAACGGTCGTCACCAGGGTCCGGGGTGCTGCCGACGTCCGAGCCGAAAGGGTCGCAGGTTTGCCGTACCTCCGTATTCGCATTCGCCGTGATGCATTGGCCCGTCATGGATTGGACGCCTCTTCCGTTCTGGACACGATCGAGGCAATCGGTGGAAAGCCGGTTGGCGAGATCGTGGAAGGCAACAGGCGCTTCACACTCCAGGTGAGGTTTCCGCTACAACAACGCGACACCACCGAGGCCGTCAGCAACCTGCGTGTCGGCGATAGCGAAGGACATTTCATTCCTCTTGCTCAACTCGCCGATATCCAGGAAGAAGAGGGCCCGGCGCAGATCAGCCGTGAAGGCGGCCAGCGCCGCATCAGCGTTGAAGTCAACGTGAGGGGTCGCGATCTTGCCGGTTTTGTCGCCGAGGCGCAAAAAGCCGTCGACGCGAAAGTCAAAATTCCAGACGGCTATGAATTGGAATGGGGAGGTCAATTTCAGCAACTTCAAAGTGCAAGTCGAAGACTGATGATCGTCGTTCCCGCAGCTCTTCTGATGATTTTTGTGCTGCTTTACTTCAACTTCCAGGCCACGCTTCCTGCGGGATTAATCTTCCTGAACATCCCGCTGGCTGCTACCGGTGGCATCATCGCGCTCACGCTCAGAGGCATGCCGTTTAGCATTTCTGCCGGTGTCGGCTTTATCGCTCTGTTTGGCATCGCAGTATTGAATGGAATTGTCCTGTTGACCTACATCCGGGAAATCAGGCAGGAGGGAATGTCGATTGCCGATGCCGCCGAGCAGGGGGCGGTGACCCGGCTTCGGCCAGTGCTCATGACAGCCCTTGTGGCCAGTCTCGGATTCATTCCCATGGCGATCTCGACTGGGGCCGGAGCTGAGGTGCAACGGCCACTGGCAACGGTTGTCATCGGAGGCCTCGTGACTTCCACGCTCTTGACGCTGCTTGTTTTACCGTCACTCTACAAGTGGATTGAAGAGTGGAGGCAAGGAAAGCTGCATCAGAAGCACGAGGAAGAGGTGCGGCATGGATGAACATGAGATTCACGTCAAGAGAACAGATGTGGAACGGGAGGCAAGCATCATCGAAACTGAATCCCCCTCAACTTTACGCCCGCCGGCTCAGAACACTCGTGCGTCTCTCAACTGGCAACATCTGACTCTCTTCTTAATCACTGCTGGCGTTCTCGTCCTTTGTTGGATGATGTCGTTGCCGTTTCTCTCGGCCATCGTGGGGGCCCTCACGCTCGCAGTGGTGACATACCGGCCGTACTGCTGGTTAGAATCCAGGGTCAAACATCCGACGCTCGCGGCAAGCTGCGGTGTTTTTGCTGTAACCGTGAGCATCATTACTCCTGCCTTCTTTCTGGTGGAGGAGCTGGCGAGACAAGCCCTGTCCGGGCTAAATATGCTCCGCGCGAGTGGAACACAACAGAGATTTTCCGACCTCCTTAGCAACCATCCCTTGATAGCGGCGCGATTGGAGAATACCGCCCGGCAGATCGATCTCGGAACGGCAACCCAAAGCACAGCGAGCTACGTAGCGGTCCATTTAGGAGCAGCACTCGGAAATACCTTTGGTGCTTTCACGCAGCTGGTGGTGATGGTCTTCCTATTGTTTTTCCTGTATCGGGATCACACACTGGCAACAGCAAGCCTGAAGGTGCTTCTTCCCCTGGACAATTCGGAAAAGGATATCCTGCTCAACCGCGCCAAGGACACCATCTACGCGACCGCACTTGGTCGGGTTGCCGTCGCTGGAGTGCAAGGCTTCGTGGCAACTCTCGCATTCTGGGCTCTCGGTGTTGACAGTCCGGTTCTCTGGGGACTGGTCACGGCTTTGGTGGCAATCGTCCCGGCCGTCGGGGCGGCCCTGGTCTGGATTCCTGTCGCGATTTATCTTGCCATGACGGGTCACTGGGTCAAAGCAGGCTGCATGGTCGCCTGGGGCGGTCTCGTCGTCAGTACGGTGGACAACTTTCTCTATCCAATTTTCGTTGGTTCTCGCTTGCAGCAGCACACGGTCATGGTGTTCATCTCCGTTATCGGAGGGATTGCTCTTTTTGGGATTGCTGGCCTCATCATTGGTCCACTTGTTTTAACCCTCGCCAGGACCCTTCTGGAGATTTGGACTATTCGAACAGATTCACGTTGACCGGGGGTCTGATCTCTTTCCGACTCTGTTCCGGAAAACTTGGGGGACACATACCTATTCCCGCCGCTCTATCGAATGACTTCGCCTGCTTAGGGCAGAATGGCGCGGTATGAGCCGGCAAATGTCCCGCCTGTGTAAGTGCCCATCAACTTCTCCACGACCCCTGCACCGTCTATGCCGGCGGAGGCGGGGAAGGTTACAGTGACAACCGCCGATCGACCGCTCAAGATATTCCCGAACGACACCGGGAGCCCTGTTCCGCTGGCTGTGCCCAATGTGGCGGCTGTCAGTAGAACGTTCTGCGCTGTTCCGGTGCCGGTGTTGGCTACCGTAACAACGGCTTTGTAGCCGCCGCTTATCTTGCTCAGCACTGCAGTTGTTGTAAGCTGCACTGTGCCAATGACGATCACCTGCGTGACGGGGGCGGCTGGCGCAAATTGCGCGTTGCCTGCCTGGGAGGCTGTTACTGAAACAGTGCCGGGAGCGGTAATCGTCAGTATTGTGCCGGACCGCGTTGCCGGTCCGGTTACGGTGTAGGTGATGGGCAGACCGGAGCTCGCAATTGCGTTGAGCGTGTAGGGACCCGCTGAACCGTATATGGCTGTAGTGGAGAGACCGGTAAAGGTGATCGTCTGGGGAGCCGATGCTGGAGTCTGCGGCTGGATGGCGTTTGTGTCCGCGACGTGGATCGATTCGACGATGCCGATTTGCAGAGCAGCGCGGAGGGTGACTGTGTCGGCTACATGAAGCGTTTCCACGAGCGCAATCTGCACCGCAGGGGATACAACCGGAGCATCTGTGACGTGTAGCTGTTCAACAACGCCAACTTGAATGGCACCCTGAGCGACGGTCGTGTCGATCACGTGTATATTTTCGTCGACCTCTAACTGTACCCACGGCTGGGCTACGGTCGCGTCGTTGACATGAATGACTTCCGAGACCGTGAGAGCGACTGTCGCGGCGCCAACGGTGAAATCGTAGTTCTGCGTGGAGGTGGCTCCGTTGGCGTCGGTCACGGTGATCGAAAAGGGATAGTCTCCCTGAACGCTGGACTTGCCGGAGAGCGTGCCGACTCCGTTGGCTGAGGTGAAGGTGATGCCGGCGGGGAGGGCGCCGGTTTCGGTGAGGAGGAGGGATCCCGTGCCGCCGGACACCTTGATCGTCTGGCTGTAGCCGGTTTCGACGATGGCGTTGGGAATCGTGGATGGGTTGAATTTGAACGGTTGCAGGCCCGTGCCGTTGCCCGAGAGGGTGATGTACTGGAAGACGTTGAAATCCGCGCCTTGCTCGGCTACCGTGACGGAGCCGTGCTTGGCTCCCTGCGATTCGGGCTGAAAGGCGAGGTTAGCCACGCAGGATTCACCGTCTTTGAGGCCGGAGGTGTCGACCTGCAGGCAGAGCGGGAGTTCGTGGCCGTGGGGAACGTTCAGTGCGTAGTTGGCGGTGGTGTCCGCGTTGGCGGCCGTGAGCGAGGGGATGAACGGCGTGGGGTTGCCGGGTGCTGTGGACCCACTTTGCAGCACGAGTTCCGTCTGCGCGGGTGAGGTCTGCCCGACGGCGGTGTCGGGGAAGACGAGTGCGCCCGAGTCGTTGGTGACGGTCCGAAAGTCGTGGCCGGTGTACTCGGCGATGAAAAGCTGGTTGCGGTCGTTGAGGGCCATGCCTGCGGGCGCGGCGACGAGGGTGGCGGTGGCTGGGCCGCCGTTCACGACGGACGGTGCGGTGGTGCTGCCGGCGACGGTGATGATTTGCGCGAGTTGGGTGCTGCCAGCGATGGGATGTGTGACGTAGCGGACGAGGCCGTTGCCGGTGTCCGCGATGTAGAGACCGCCGGAAGCGTCGGTGAGGAGGGCCTGAGGAGCGTTGAGCGAGGCCGAGGTCGGCGCGACGAAGTTGCCGGTTAAACCCTGCTGACCGTTTCCGGCGTAGGCGGAGATGATGCCGGTGGTGGCGTCGATGCGACGGACGATATGGGTGGCGGCGTCGGAGATAAAGATGTCGCCGTTTGGCGCGACGGCAACGCCAGAAGGCGCGGCCACAGTGGCGTTTTTGGCCAGGAGGCCGTCGCCGAAGTTTCCGGAAGTGCCGTCACCGGCAATCGTGGTGATGACTCCCGTGCTCATGATGACGCGGCGGACGCGATGCATGGCGGAGTCGGCGATGAGGAGATCGCCATTGCGGTCGAGGGCTATGGCTGAGGGGTTGCTGAGGCTGGCGTGGGTGGCGAGGGCGCCGTCGTTGGCATTGGTGGCGCCGCCGTCGCCGGCGACGGTGCTGAGTTGCTGCGTGGACAGATTAATGGAGCGGACACGATGGTTACCGGCGTCCGCAAAGTAGAGGATGCCTGCAGCGTCCAGGGCGAGAGCCGTGGGTGCGCTGATGCGGCCATCGAAGTAGGGACCGCCGTCACCGGCGAAGCCTGCAGGGCCGCCGATGAGGGTGTGGATGTTACTGCCGGGTGTAGGCCCGAGGTTGTTATAGGGGTCGAAGCTGTAGATGGTATTCGCGGCGGTGTCGGCGATGTAGCCGTAGCCGCGCTGGTCGAACACAATCGACGCCGGCGCATTGAACACCATTGGTCCGGGCGGTGTGTAACCCGCACCCGGAACATAAACAAACGGAGCGACAAAGCCCGCCTTGTCGATTGTGCCGGGCACGAGCATCGCCTGTGAGACGTAACCGGTGGCCTCCATGCCGTAAACGTACTGGCTGGCGTTGGTCAGTACAAGCAGTTGCGCCATCCGCCGCCCGGGAGCCGCCGCCGTAAACGTCACCGGCACGTGACATACCGAACCTGCGTGGAGTACCACGCTCCCATCGGTCACGCAATCTGTGCTGGCGCCCACCGAAAATTCGGTCTGCCCCAGCGTCGCCTGGGTCCCGGCGTAGAAACCGCTGACATCGGCTAATATCTCGACCGCTATGGTCGCAGAAGTCGCTCCACGCGGAAACACAATGCCGTTGCTGTACGAGAGGGCCAGCACAGACCCGGGCGCGGAGTTCCCCGACGTACCCACATAGACGACGCCATTGTTGGCAATCACCACATCGCTGACGTCCGAGAGCGTTCCTGGCGCCGGAGCATCCGCCGTCTCTTTCAATAACTGCTGGAACGTGGGTATGCCGCCGTCGCCCGCAATCGTTCGGATCGCACCCGCCGATAACAGAGGATTTCCCGCCGCGCCGACCTCGCGAAGCCTTCGGCTCTCGCCGTCCGCAATATAGAGATTGCCGCTGGCGTCCAGGGCAAGGCCGCCGGGGTCGAGGCCTACGAGCGTGGCATCGCTGCCGTCTCCGTTGAACCCCTTGACGCCGCTTCCCGCGAAAGTAGTGAGAGCCCCGCCGCTGAACCTATAAATCTTGTACCGATAAAAATTCTCGGAAAGATAGATTGTGCCATCGGGAGCAATCGCTATCCCGCGGAATGAGTTTTGGAAGCCAAAGCCGGGTGTATTGGAATCAATCACCGTCGTGACCATCCCTGTAGCGGGCGTGTACTTGCGCACCCGGCTGAAATCGACGATCAGCAGCGCACCGTTGGAGTCGAACTTTACATCGGTGGGGTTTTGGAAGGTGGCGTTGGCGGCTGGCCCATCCTGTATCCCCAGGACATTGCCCTGCCCCGCCAGGGTGGAGATGATTCCCGCGAGGTTCACCTTGCGAATGACCGCGTTGGAGGTATCCGCGATGTAGAGATTCCCGGCAGCGTCCAGGGTCAGGCCTTGAGGCGAGCTCAACAACGCCGAGGTTGCGGGTCCCCCATCGCCGGAGAACCCCTGTTGAGAAGGGGTTCCCGCGATGACTGTGTCGAGTCCCGTCAGCAGGTCGATGCGGTGGACAACATGACTCTCGGAAACATAAAGATGAGTCTGCGTGCTGTCGAGAGCCAGACCCTGGACGCCACCGGGATAGCGGACCGCAATCCCCGGCAGATTGGTGGCTCCCAGATTGTTCGCCGGCCCCAGTCCCGCGACGGTCGTCATGGTTCGGCCGAGGCGGAGCTCCTGTGCGGACGCGCTCGCGCATACGGCCGCGAGCACGCACGCCCACACCGCCCGCCGAGCAGCAACGGTCTTCATCACGGTATGCAGAGCATTCAGCATTGCAGAGATCTCCTCAGGTCAAAGCGGGGGTCGGTGATCGACAACAACGGCGACAGCGAACGGTTAGGAGAAGGTGAGAACAACGGTGACCTGCAGGATTTGTCCCTTGGCGAGCACGACCGGAGGCGGCGCGCCAGCGGTGCCGTTGAGTGCGAACCCTGTGAAGTTTGCGCCGCCGGCCGTATCACCCTGCTGCGGATGATTTGCGAGACAGTCCGCAGGAGTAGTCTTGCTCGGCGTTGTCGTGAAATTTGGAAGCAGATCCTGTGTTGTGAAAACCGCTGTGTTGGCTTGATGACCACATACGCTGAAGCCCGTGTTGACGGCGGATATGCTTCCGGCCTTGTACGCCGTGAAAGTGCCCGAGAGCACGATGCCGTCTGAAAGGCTATTGGGAGTGGGAGCATGCATCGCGACGGTGAGATTCGAAGAACAAGGGCTGCTCGGAGGACAGTCGGTGTAACCGGGCGTAAAGATGCCGCAACCGCCGTCGGAACATAGAGGAGAGCCCTGCCCATAGGGGCCGAAGAGGCCGATGTTAGGAACCCCAATAGAATAGGCCCCGACCAGCAGCCCGGGAAGAAAGTTCGTGACCTGCAGCGAATTCTCAAACTCCACATGGGAAACAAGCGTCCCGTCGGGATTCAGGACGTTCATCGTCCACCAGCCCGAGACCTTGATACCCTGTTTGCCGGGGCTGTTGGGCAACGGCGCACCCGTCGCCGGGGTGGCAGCCTTCGCGGCTGGCGTCGCCACACGGGGACGGGGTGCTCCCTGCGCGGCTGCTGAGAGTGCCAGGGCCGCTACCGCAACCACTGTTCCAAAACGTTTCATCCTGCACTGTGCCATTACCAACCTCCAACTGCGATGCTTGAATCCTGGGGATACCAAAGGTCGAATTGTTGCTGTAGAGCGGCCGCAATCCCCACAAACGAGGTGGTTACAGCCAAGGGCGTCGCGCCTTAAGAGAAGGTCAAGAGTACGGACACCTGAACAATTTGGCCCGCAGTCACATGGATGGGGGCCTGGTCCCCCGTTCCGCCGAAGGTAAAGACCGTCAACGCGGAGGTGCGCATAACGTCCGTGCCCATCGGTGTTTCGGCCGCACACGAAGCCGGTGTCGTAGCACTCTTTACACCCGCCGTTGACGGGAGATCCGGCCCGTGAGCGCAGAAACGCCAGGCTGTCTGGACGAAGATGATCTCCCCAGTGCCTGTGACGGTGATGGATCCCGCCAGCGTCAACCCATCAGCCTTCCCAGCGTTGGCGTTGGGCGTGTAATGGGGGGTCGCCTTGAGGTTTGTTTCGCAGCCCTGGGCGGTGGAGCATCCAAAGAACGTTGCAGGGCTGGACAGCATCGTCATGGAGCAGGCTGGATTATTTGTTCCGCATGCGAGCGTATTGTTGCCGGAGAACTGGATGACCGGCTGCCCCGCAGTGTAGAGATTCAGCAACAGCGCTGGCAGGAGTTCGCTGCCCTGGAGTGAATTCTCAAACTCGCGCCGTTCCATCACCTTTCCGTCCGGGTCCTTGACCTGGATTGTCCACCAGCCGGAGACCTTGATCCCCTGCTTTGTCGCGCTATCGCTGGACGCCGGCTTCGCTTCAGCGTCCGGCTTCGGCGTCTGCACCGGACTTGCCGCCACCGTCTGCGCGATCCCGGTTCCCACAAATGCCATCAGTAGAACGGCCTTGGCCGATCCAAGAACAAAACGCCGCACACCCTTGTTGATACGTCCAGACATCACATTTCCCCCTTTGCAGAATGTCTTGACCCTACGGCTCGGCCCCCGCTTAGAGTCCTTCGGGAGTTCTTAAAAGTTCTTAAAACGCCTTTACGCCGCTATACTTAGGGACTTAGCCCCTTCTAAACGGCCTGTTTCTCTTGACGATGTCACTTTCGGCAGAATCGCCCATCCTGAAGTTCGGCTCCTTTACCCTCGACCTGCACAGGCGTCTGCTGCTTCACGGCGACGATCCGGTCAGCCTGACGCCCAAACAGCTCGACGTCCTCGAGTTCATGGTCACCAACGCCGGACGGCTGCTGACCAAGCAGGAGATCATGCAGGCCGTCTGGCCCGACTCGTTTGTAGAGGAGGGGAACCTGAGCCAGAACATTTTCTGGCTGCGAAAGGCGCTCCGAAACGGGGACACGGCTGAGGGGGCCACCGACAACTACATCCTTACTGTCCAGGGCCGCGGGTATCGCTTCATCGCACCGGTGACGGTTCCGGAGCCTCCGGTTTCCGAGCCGGTGAACGACGCCGGTGCGGCGTTGCCGTCGATTGAGAGTCGGTCCGCACCGCAACCGCGGAAAAGATGGCCGCTCCTGGGGGCGGTTGCCGCGGTCGTGCTTGTCGCCGCTGGGGGCTCCTACTACGCCTGGCGGAGCCGGGAAGTGCGGGTCCGTTCGGCCAAAGTGTATCCGTATAAGCCGGAAATCATCGTCAGCCAGATCCAAAACGCCACCGACGACGAGTCCCTCACAGACGCCCTCAACGGCATTCTTCGGCGGGGAATTTCGCAGTCTCCGTTTGTCACCATCGTTCCCCGGGCGGAGATCAACAAGACCCTCGGTTACATGCAGCTCCCGCTAACGACAGCCGTGACGCCTGCCAACGCCGAGTCGATCTGCCTGCGCCGCAACTCTACGGCCGTCGTAAATACCGCCATCGTTCCCGAGGGGAGCGGGTTTCTGATCTCGCTGGAGGCCGACAACTGCGTAACGGGCAAGCCCATGTCGATAGGTCGCGCCGTCGCAGCGACCAAGGACCAGGTGCTGGTATCGCTCGACAGCCTCTTGCCCCAACTGCGTCGCGATCTGGGCGAGTCCGACAGCTCGGTGCGACAGTTTTCGGTTCCGGTCGAGAACGCCACCACCGCGTCACTGGAAGCGTTCAAAGCGTTTGTCGCGGCAGAGGACCTTCGCATGAAGGGCGAAACAGTCAAGGCTGTTCCGCTGTTTCAACGCGCTTTGAAGCTCGATCCAAACTTTGCATTTGCCCATCTGGGGCTGGGCACGTGTTACCAGACGATGAACGAACGCGATGCATCCATCGCCGAGTTCACACGCGCATACGAACTTTCCAGCCGCGTGTCTCCACGGGAACGGTTTTTCATCGAGTACTTCTATGTCAAACTCGTGCAGGGCGACCAGCCAGGCTCGGTCCGTATCAACGAAGAGTGGGAGCGTGTGTACCCGGGGCCAGCTCCTTATGTCAATGGGACCGACTCGCTCAATCAGCTCGACCGATATCACGAAGCCATCGCAAGTGGTGAAAAGGGTCTCAAGCTATTTCCAGAGACTGGCCTCATTTATGTCGCGCTGGGTCAAGCCTATCTCCGCGCTGGACGTTTCGATGACATGCAGCGCATCGGCGAGCAGGCTGTTGCCATGCATGTTGACGGCTGGCAGCTCCACGAGTATCTCTGGCAGCGCGCGCTGCTCACTGACAATGCCAGCGCCGCGGCCAAGGAGCGGTCGTGGGTCAACGGCACGTCCGACGAGTATCTTGCGCTGGGCGACGATGTGCTCGTCGATCTATCGGCCGGGCACGTCGCCGCGGCGCTCGCTACCGAGAACCGATTCGCCACCGCCGCGAACGCGCTGTCAGCGAACGATGCGGTAGACACGAGCGCCGGTAAACTCGCGTTTGCGCTCGAAGAGCTCGGTCTCAAGAGGCAGGCCGCCGCCTATCTCGATACAGTGCATAGCTCCTCTCCTCCTCCCGAGCTCTTACTGGCCTTCGCCGCCAATGGAAGGGAATCTCTGGCGCGAACCGCCATCGACAAACTGGCAAGGGAACATCCGCAAGACACGATGATCAACCAGTGGCATCTGCCGATCGTCCACGCAATGATCGACCTCCGGCGGGGGGGTGAGTCGGGAGCCAACCGGGCCCTCGAAGAACTCCAGGTCGCCGCGCCTCTGGACCTGCATGATTTCACCGCCACTTACCTCCGCGGCGAAGCCTGTCTCCAGCTCCAGAAAGCCAGGGAAGCCGAGGCAGCCTTTCAACATATCGTCGACAATCCAGGCGCCGACCCCTTCTCCCCGCTGTATTCCCTTTCTCTACTCGGCCTCGCCCGCGCCCGCGCCATGGCCGGAAACCCCTCCGGCAGCCGTGCCGTCTACATCCGACTGCTTCAGCGTTGGCAGGGTGCAGACACCAATCTCCCCGCGCTGCTGCAAGCAAGAAAAGAAATCGCCAGCCTTCGCTAAGAAGCGCCAGGAACGTTTTCCGGCCTTCCTCCGTGGCCTCAGTCGCTTATGCGCCGAATGAATTCCAAAATCGTCTGGGTATGTCCAGTTGGAGTGAACCCCTGAAACCTGTGGACAAGGCGGGACGTAAACCAGACATTTTGAATCGATGGAACTATTTGCATGAATAGTAGCCATTGGAGTGGCTCATCATATTACGCAACCAGGGAATGTGAAGCGGGTGGTTTTGAACCGAGAGGTGGATCGGAGTCTATTTGGGCCCGATGGCAGAGTAAGTTCCTCCCCGAACCGCGGCTGGCGTTGCATTGTTGCAGTTATGGCGAGCGCATCATCCGTCCCCGGGTACCATGTCCGCGTATTATCTTGGTTGCGGCGCGCGATGGGAGCATGCGCCGTTCTTCATCCCCACTCATAGACCCTTGGTCACGAATAGCTCGACCCGCGATTTTTTTGCGACTGCCAGGGTGAGTCCCAGTGCTCGTTGTGAAACTATAGCCCTCAATAGTCAATAAGGGGCGTGAGATGGATAGACGGCGGTTTCTGGCGGGCGCTGCTTCTCTGGGAATCATAGGTGTGTGGGCGGCGCGATCGGGGGCCGCGCCGTCGCGAGTCGCATGGCGGGAGAACCGCGCGTCGTTTCCCCAGGGAGTCGCATCGGGCGATCCTGACGAGCACAGCGTGGTGCTGTGGACCCGGCGGCCGTTCGCGCAGGGCGAGCAGCACACACTGACGGTTGAAGTGGCGCGAGATGCGGAGTTCCGCAGCGTCGTTGCCACGGCACGCACGCCGGTGCTGGCGGCGGCTGACTGGACGTGCCGTGCGATGGTCGGTGGCCTGTTGCCGGCGACGACTTATTGGTATCGCTTCACCGACGACAGCGGCGCCGGCAGCCGGGTCGGGCGGACGATCACTGCGCCGCGGGCCGGCGATCCGCGCCCCGTCCGCTTTGCCTTCGTGTCGTGCAACAGCGTCAACGAAGGCGCGCAGAATGCCTTTCGCCGGATGATCTGGGAGGACGAGCGTGCGCCCGCCGACCGCAAGCTGAGCTTCGTGCTCCATCTCGGCGACTTCATCTACGAAGTGGTTGAATATCCCGACGAGGTGTCGCACCGCTATTCGCGCACGGTCTACGATCTCGGCCGCATTCCCGACGCCCGCAAGGTGGACAACTTCCACGTGCCGACCAACCTCGCCGGCTATCGCCATGTCTATCGTGCGCACATCGACGATCCCGACATCCAGGACGCCCGCGCGCATTTTCCATTCGTGTGCATCGGCGACAACCACGAGTTTTCGTGGCAGGGCTGGCAGAGCTTCATCAAGTACGACGGAAAGATCGAGCCCGCGCAGCCGCTACGCGTAGCCGCCAACCAGGCGTGGTGGGAATATATCCCGTCGCGCGTCCGCAAGGCTTCGGGCCCCGGGCTCGAGCAGTTCGGCCCGCCGGCGGTGACGAAAGCGCCGATCGACACGCTTGACGATCATGGCTTCGGCGCCGAGGTCAACAACCGCACCGCCGTCGGCAGCATGACCGCCTATCGCGCGTTGCGCTACGGCAAGCATGTCGACCTGATCCTCACCGACTTCCACAGCTACACCATGCAGGACCCCGGAGGGCGGCCCGAAACGGACGTGTTCGACTCCAGCTTCCCGGTGGTCCCGCAGGAGCTGATGGAGATCATCGATGGGGGCAAGGAGTATGCCGGCGGCAATCCTCCCGCGACGATCACTATCGGCGACAAGACCGCGCCCAATTTCCGCAAGGACGAGCCCGCCTACACCGTGCTCGGTCGCGAGCAGAAAGCGTGGCTCAAGGAGCGGCTGACGCGGTCGACCGCGACCTGGAAGATCTGGGGCGCGACCAACGGCACACTCGACATGCGCACCGATCCGCAGCACCTGCCCGCCGGGCTGGCGAAGGACAAATGGCCGGGCAAGGATTTCGGCACTTTCGGTGGCGGCGATTTCAGTGGGGCGTTCAGCGAGCGTGCCGAAATCTATGACACTGTCCGCGACCATAAAGTGTCGGGGTTCGCCATCATCTCGGGCGACCGTCACAGCTTCTGGGCGGG
>Ga0070679_100003785_pt1 | contig 13882 bp, 12 predicted proteins | sample KBSC63BmetaG_FD_65652 | JGI IMG/M metagenome (GOLD analysis project Ga0070679, IMG submission 65652) | Corn rhizosphere microbial communities from Kellogg Biological Station, Michigan, USA - KBS C6-3B metaG | ecosystem: Host-associated > Plants > Roots > Rhizosphere | place: USA: Michigan... | reverse complement strand
GCCCCACGCCAGCGAGCCGGTGGCGACGAGGCTCTCGGCGGCGCCGAGCGCCACGCGCGCCAGCGCGAGAACGCCGAGCGCGACGAGCGGGATGCTGGTGAAGAGCAGCGACACGAGGTACAGCGCGCCGGCCACGGCCGCCGACGTGAATCCGGTGACGACCGCGACCTTGGCGCCGCGACCGTCGGACAACCGGCCCGCCAGCGGCCGCGACGCCAGCGACGCGACGAACTGTGCACCGACGATGGCGCCGACGACGACCGGCCCGAATCCGAGCGCATGGCTCACCTGCAACGGGATCACCGCGATCGGCAGTCCCGTCATCAGGAAGCCGATGAAGATGGCCACGACGATCGGCCGCAGGATGGCGAGCGCCGCCCGCTGCGGCTCGTCGATTGCGGCGGATGGCTCCATCAGCGCGCCGCCGAAATTGCAAGTGTAATGTTAGCTATCATACGCATTACATTGTTATTAAAGATAAATAGTGATTTGGGACTCGACGTCATTGTGAGACCGTCGGGCCCGTGACGACGATCGCGGATGGCGTTACCGCCCGTCGTCGAGCGGGCCGAACGCGGCGGCGAGCGACGCCGCGGCGATCGCGTCCTGCACCGATGCGGCCTCGCCGATGGGCTCTGCGAGTGTCAGCGCCAGCGTCGGGTGCGCGTTGGCGGCGACGGCGACGAGCTTGGGCAGGCCGTTTCGCACGTGCCCGCCCTGGCCGAGGAAAAGCGGCACGACCACCGCGCTTTCGCAACCGGCGGCGGCGAGCGTGCCCGCGGCCTCGACGAGATCCGGTGCCATCCGCTCGAGGTACGCGATCACGACGGGCCGCCCCGCTGCGGCGACGCGCGCCCGGATGCGCTCGAACGGCGCGGCCCATCCCGGCTCGCTCGAGCCGTGCGCGAACAGGATGACGCCCCGGGACGGGGCGGAGGAATCGTGGACGGTGGCCATGGCGCGGCGAACATGCGCGACAAGCGCGCACGTCGCAGGACCACGAGTGTACCGAGGCGCCGCTCGCGTCGCGGCGCGCGTGCGATCAGGCGAAGGTCAGGCGGCGATCATGCGGGCGTCGTCAGCTCGTTCGCCCAGCTGAACGCCGACATCTGCGCCTGAATCAGCTCATGGCGCGACACGCCGGGCACGCGGCCCAGCGCCGCGTCGACGACCGCGGGATCGTCACGCTCGACGCCCTCGACCAGCGCGAGCATGTCGCCGAGCGCGCCATTGCGGTCGAGCAGCGCCTGTCCGACCTGCGGCGGCAGGTTGAGCTCCTCGAGGATGTCGCGCGTCGACATCTCGAGCACGACGTTCATCAGCGACAGGATGCCGGTGATGAACGCGAGCTCGACCATCGTCGACTGCGGCCCGGGCTGGCGCGCGGCGAGGATCTCCATCAGCTTGCCGCGCACCGCGGCGAGCTGCAGCAGCGGGCTGCCGAAGTTCGCGTTGCCGCGGTCGGCGGTGTAGAGCAGGAGCTGCAGCCACACGCGCAATTGCTTGCGGCCGAGCAGCACCAGCGCGTGGCGCAGCGACGTCACCGTCTGCTGGCGGCGCAGCGCGGCCGAGTTGACGAGGCGGAGCAGGTTGACCGCGAGTGTCGGATGGAGGCGGAACGCATCCTCGATCTCGCGGATCTCCGCCTCGCCCATCGCCAGCGCGAGAAGCTTCAAGAGCGCAATCTTCGCCGGCTTCGCGCGCTTGGCGGAGATGAGCTCGGGGCAGGCGAAATGGAAGCCCTGGAAGTAGTCGAAGCCGAGCGACTTGGCGTCCTCGAACTGCTCGGCGGTCTCGATCTTGAGCGCGACGAGCTTGACCTTGTAGGGCTTCAGCACGTCGATCATCGCGGGAATCAGCAGCGCGTCGATCTCGCCGAAGTCGACCTTGACGATGTCGACGGCGCGCAGCAAGGGATCGATGTCGCTGAAGTTGCCGACGAAGTGGTCGAGGGCGATCTTGTAGCCGCGCTTGCGCAGGAACTGGCAGCGCTCGATCACCGCGTCGTCCACGGCGACCTGCTCCAGGAGCTCGATGGCGATGCGGTCGGACGGCAGCGCCTCGACCAGCTCGCTGAACAGGAACTCCGAGTCGACGTTGAGGTAGCCGTCGACGGGGCCGATCACCTGCGCGAGGCCGATGTCGGCAAACGCCGTGGCGATGACCGACGACGTGGCCAGCACGTTGTCGTTGAGCTCGGCGACGTTGCGGCTCGTCGAGCGGAACAGCAACTCGTAGCCGGCGAGGTTGACGTTGCGGTCGACGATCGGCTGGCGCGCGACGTAGATGTCCTCGAGCAATTCGGTGGTGGGCCCGACGGCGCTCATCGCGTCGGGCTCCCCTGCTTGCGCATCGCCGCGCCGGCGGCGGCGACCGCCTCCGCGATGCGAGGCGGCCCCGCGACGGCAAGACCGCAATCGCGCAGCACCGTGTCGAAGCGCGGCGGCACGCCGTCGAGCACCAGTGTCTTGTCGCGGCGCGCGGCCATCTGCGAGAGCACGACCAGCGCGCCGATCCCGGCGGGCTCCAGCGCGACCACGCGCGACAGGTCGACGTGCACATCGGCCGGTTGCGGGCGCTCGAGCGCGTCGGCCACCACCGGCCGCAGGTCCCGGTAGGCGGTCCAATCCAGCGTATTCGATGCCACGATGCTCACTGCAATGCCCCGCTCTCGGCGATCCCGCGCGCATCGCGCCGCGGGAGTCGCGGTAAACTCGATCCCATGTCGAAGCAGCGTCGCACGAGTCGCCGCGAAGGCCCTCCCGCAACGGCGCGCACCCGCCCTACCCCCCTTTATCGGCGCGGCCGGCTCGAACTGAAGGGGCCGCCCGTCGTAACTTCGGCCGCGACGGGACCGGCGGCCGGCCCGGCCCGATGAACGTGCCGGCGCCGGCACCGCGCACCGTTGTCGTCATCGAGGACTCGGTCGACGACTTCGAGCTCGTCGAGCGGCGCCTGCGGACCGCACTGCCCGGCGCCAACGCATCGCGCGTGGACTCGGCCGCGGCCCTCGGCATGGCGTTGGCCGCCGGAATTCCCGACCTCGTGCTCTGCGATCACCGCCTGCCGGGCTTCAGCCTGCCCGAGGCGCTGGCGATGGTGCGCGCCCGCGACCCGGACGTGCCGTTCGTCGTCGTGTCGGGCGCGATCGGCGAAGACGCGGCGGTCGACGTGATGCGCGCCGGCGTCGACGACTTCGTGATGAAGGATCGGCTGGGCCGCCTCGAGCCGGTGCTCGTGCGAGCGCTCGACGCGGCGGCGTCGCGCCGCCGCCAGCGCGAAACCGAGACCGCGCTGCAGGAAAGCGAGGCGCGATTGCGCGCCGTCGCCGCCAATCTCCCGGGAATGGTGTTCCGCATCGACATCCGCGACGGGCACGTGGCATTCGCCTACGCGAGCGACGGCGTGAGGCGCCTGTTCGGCCTGCCGCCAGAGGCGATCCTCGCCGATCCGGCGGCGTTCTTCGGGCGCTTCGGCATCACCGAGGCCGCGGGGCTCGTCGCCGCGCTGCATCACGGCATCGAGGGCGACGGCTTCCTCACATGGACGGGCGCGGTCACCGAGCCCGACGCCGTCGAGTGGGTGCAGATCGAGGCGATGAGCCGGCGCCGCTCGGCGGCACACGTGGTCTGGGACGGCCTCGTCATCGACGTCACCGCGGCGAAGCATGCCGAGCGCGACCTGACGCGCTCGCGCGAGGAGCTGCGCGAGCTCGCCGGGCACCTCGCCGCCGCGCGCGAGGACGAGCGCGACGTCGTCGCGCGCGAGCTGCACGACGAGGTCGGCAGCATGCTCACCGGCATCAAGTTCGAGACGACGTGGTTGAAGGGCCTGTTGCGCAGCGCACCCGAGGCCGCGGAGTCGCTGAAGCAGCTCGACGAGCTCGTCGAGGGCGCGGCGCTCGCCTGCAACCGCATCATGCAGGGCTTGCGCCCGGCGATCATCGAGCAGGGCATCGTCGCCGCCATCGAGTGGCAGGCGCAGATGTTCGCCAAGCGCCACGCGATCGCCTGCCGGTTTCATCCGCCCCGGCGCGAGGTGGCGCTCGACGCCGGCGCGGCGATGGCGGTATTCCGCATTTGCCAGGAGTCGCTCAACAACATCGCCAAGCACGCGATGGCGCGGCATGTCGACGTGACGCTCGACGCGGGGGCGGCGCTCTCGCTGGTCGTCGCCGACGACGGCATCGGGATGGGCGAGAGCGCGCTGCACAAGCCGGGGCATTTCGGCCTGCGCGGCATGCGCGAGCGTGCGCTGATGCTCGGCGGCCACCTCGACGTCGCGTCGAGCGTCGCCGGAACCGTGATCACGCTGCGGCTGCCGCTCGCGCCGGTCGCGGCCGACACCGGCGCAGACGTGAGCGCGCCGCGCGACGAGCCCGTGGCCGAGCGATGATCCGCGTCGCCATCGCCGACGACCATGCGATCGTGCGCCGCGGCATCGCGCAGATCCTGTCGGCGGAAGCCGACCTCACCGTCGTCGGCGAGGCTTCGAACCACGGCGAGGTGATGGAGCTCGTCCGCAAGGGCGGCATCGACTGCCTGTTGCTCGACATCGCGATGCCGGGGCGCAACGGCATCGACACGCTGAAGCAGGTGAAGTCGGAGTACCCGCGCCTCGCCGTGCTGATGATCAGCATGTACCCCGAGGACCAGTACGCGTTCCGCGCGTTCAAGGCCGGCGCGTCGGGCTATCTCACCAAGCTCGCGGCCGCCGACCATGTCGTGCCCGCGATACGGCAAGCCGTGCGCGGTCGACGCTATGTGACGCCGGAGCTCGCCGAGACGCTGGTGAGCTACATGGACCGCGATCCGGAAGTCCCGCCCCACGAGGCGCTGTCGGATCGCGAGTTCCAGACGCTGCGGCTCATCGCCGCCGGCCATTCGCTGACGCAGATCGGCGCGGCGCTCGCGCTGTCGCCGAAGACCGTCAGCGCCTACCGGGCGCGGATCCTCGCGAAGCTCGGTCTCGCGAGCAATGCCGAGCTCACGCGCTACGCGCTCGAGAACAAGCTGGTCGATTGAGCGACGCGGCGGCGCGGACGTGCGCCGCGATCAACCTGCGATGCTGCGCGCCAGCGCCTCCGAATCGAGCGTGCCGTCGCTGGCGGCGAGGCCGTCGGCCGTCGCCGCGCGCACCATCACGCGGTTCTTGCCGCGCTCCTTGGCGAGGTAGAGCGCCTCGTCGGCGCGCTGCAGCACCATCGGCGCGCTCTCGCCCGGCGCCGCCTCGGCGACGCCCGCAGAAAACGTCACCAGCACGCGCTCGTTGTTGTGCAGGAAGAAGTGGCGCGTGAGCTCGCGCTGCACGCGCGCCATCACGACCTCGGCCTCGGGCGCTTTAGTCGCCGGCAGCAGGATGACGAACTCCTCGCCGCCGTAGCGCGCGACGACGTCGGCGGGCCGCACCGAGTTGCGCATCAGCCGCGACAGGTGCACGAGCACGCGGTCGCCCGCCTGGTGGCCGTAGGTGTCGTTGATGTGCTTGAAGTCGTCGATGTCGATGAGGCACACCGACAGCGGCTGGCCGCTGCGGCTCGCGCGCGACAGCTCGACGTCGAACTGGCGGTCCAGGCCGCGTCGGTTGAGAAGCTCGGTGAGCTGGTCCTCGTGCAGGCGGTCCGAGAGCTGCGCGAGCTCGCGCTCGAGGCGCTCGACGCGATGCTCGTACTCCTCGGCGTGGCGCCGCGTGTCGACGAGCTCGTCGTGCACGTGCGTCAAGTCGACCTTGCGCTCGCGCGTGTCCTGCGCGAGCTGCACGACGAGATCGGACAGCTGCTCGATGTCCTCGGCCTGCTCGATCTCCATCGCGTAGCGGTCGAGGCGCTCGCTGTGCTCGCCGGCGTCGGCGGCCAGCGTCGCGAGGCGCGCGACGAATGTGGTCGTCATCAGGCGCAACGCCTGCTTGGCCTCGTCGACGCTCTTCTTGATGACGCCCTGCTTTTGCACGATCTCGCGCAGCGCGCGCTCGAGGCTCGCCACCTGCTCGAGGTCGAGCGGCCCGCTCGCGAGCTCGGCGAGCGCCTTGAACTGGCCGCGCAGGAACGGGTCGTCGGCCAGCATCTCGGCGACGTTCAGGGCGAGCGCATGGATGACGCGCAAAAGCGCACGCTGCAGCTCGGGTTGGTCCGCCGCCGGCGGCAACGAGCCCTTGTCGGACTTGCGGCGGCCGACGATCGGCGCCGCGGCGAGCGCGGCCGCGGTGGCCTCCGCGTTGCCCGCCGGCGCCGCAGCGTCGCCGGGCGCCAGGGCGACGAGACCGCCGGCAGGCGCCGTCGCAGCCGCCGTCGCCGGATCGCCGGTGGCGACGCCGGCCCAGCCGTCGACGAGGCCGCGCACGCGCCGGTAGAGGACGTCCGGGACGCTCGCGTACGCGGCGAAAAGGTGCTGCAGCGCCTCGCGCTTGCGCGCCACCGTCATGCCAGGCGTACGTGCCTCCACATGCGCGAGGGCGTCCTTGAGGAGCGCTGCCCAATGCCCGGAGCCGTGATCGACGAGGCGCAGCAGCGTCGCCTGCGCGGCCTTGAGGTCGCCGTTGTCGAGCGACGCCTCGAGGCTCTGGCAGGCGGCGCGATTGGCGTCGCTGCGCGCGCCGAGCTCGGCGGCGACGCCGCGCAGCACGTCGAGCGGCGCGATATCGCGCGCACCGGCGTCGGGCGCGGCGATCTCGTAATAGGCCCGCGTGTAGTTCTCGGGCGTCGGTGCGACCTTGTCCGCGGCGAGCCGCTGCAGCGCCTGGCGTGCGACGGACGAGGGGTTGACGGACATGATGGCGGGCCGGAGACGGGGTGCCGGAGTTTACATCTCGTTGAACAGCGAAAGGCCCGTCACGCTGAGAAAAGACTTCTGCGCCGCCTCGAGGGCGAGCTGCTGCTTGGCGAAGTCGCTGGTCGCCTTGGTGTAGTCGAGGTCCTCGATGCCGGAGAGCGTCTTCGCGTAGGCGACGCTGCGGTCGCTGTTGAGGCCGGACAGCGCGTCGAGCTCCGAGAGCTGCGCGCCGCCCTGCGCCTGGTGCGTCATCACGTTCTCGAGCGCCTGGTCGAGGTTGGAAAGTCCCTCGCCGAGGCGGTTGGCGAGCGCCGCGCGGGTGGCCGCGTCGCCGGCCGGGAGCTTGAGCGCCGCGACGATGCCGGACAGCGTGTCGAAGACGCTTTGCCGGGACGCCGGCGCGAGGTTGACGACGTCGCCGCTGGCCGGCGCGCCGCTCGCGGTGAACTGCATGCCGGCGACCGTGATCGCCTGGCCATCGGTGTAGGCGTTGCCGGTCGACACGCTCGCCGCGGTCGTGACGTCGTACACGTCGTACGTCGTGACGCCGCCGCTGACATTGAACGTGACGGTGTACGAATGCCCGTCGAGCGCACCCACCGCCTGCGTGGTGCCGACGACGGCGCCGCCGGTGTTCGCCGGTGCGGCCGAGGCGACGAAGCGGCCGTTGCCCGTGGGGTTGGCGAGGAACAGCGCGTCGCCCGCCATGCTGACCGGCATCGAGCGACCGGCGCCGACCTCGAGGCTGCGCACGCCCGAGTCGCCGTTATAGACGACGCCGCTGGCGGTCTTGACGAACGCCTGCGCGCCGACGTTGAAGCCGGCGAACATCGAGTTCCCCTGGCCGTCCTTGCTGTTGGCGAGGCCGATCAGCTGGTCGAGCTGCTGCGATAGCTGCGTCGCGAGCGCGCCGCGGTCGGCGTCGTTGAGGGTGCCGTTGCCGGCGTTGACCGTCGTCGTGCGCGCGTTCTGCAGCAGCGTGACGATGCTGGTGAGCGTGCTGTCGTACTGGCCGAGCGCGTCCTTGGCGACGCCGATGCTGGCGTCGTGCCGGTCGACGCCGGCCTGCGACTGGCGTACGCCCACCGCCGTCGCCGAGCCCACGGGGTCGTCGGACGGCGTGAGGATGCGGCGCATCGCCGCGATCTGCTGCTGGGTGCGCAGGAGGTCGGCCTGCGTTCGGCCGATCGACTCCGCGCCGAGCGCGTAGATCTGGGAGGTGCTGACGCGCATGATCAGGCCGTGGCGCTCGCGATGATGTCGAGCACGCTGTTGAACATCACGCCGGCGACCTGCATCACCTTGCTCGATGCCTGGTACGCCTGCTGGAAGCGCTGCAGGTTGGCGGCCTCCTCGTCGAGGTTGACGCCGGAGATCGACTGCTGCGCGGACTGTGCCTGCGAGAGGATCGCCGCCTGCGCGGTCGACTCGATGTTGGCCTGGCTGGTGTCCGTGCCGACGCGCGCGACGATCTGGCCGTAGGCGGCGTCGAGCGACGCCGTGCCGCCGACGAGCGTCGCGCCGGCCAGCGCGGAAAGGAGCGCGGCGTTGCGGTTGTCGCCGGTGCCGCCCGTGTTCTTCGCGATCGTGAACGTGTCGCCGTTCGCGGGCGTGCCCTGCAGCGTGAAGCTCATGTTGCCGAACGCGAGCGTCGCGCCGGCCGTGAACGGCACGGGCGTCGCCGCGGGATACGTCGTGCCGACGCCATTGACGGTCAGCGTGACGGGAACCGCCGGGAAGCCGGACAGCGTATTCGTGCCGCTCGCGTACGTCAGCGTCACGGGCGCGGCGAGCGGCGCGGCGGGATAGCCGCTCGACACGGCGGCGTTGGCGAGGCTCGCCGTGCCGACGTTGGTCGCCGTGGCGGACGTCGTGACCGGCGCCGCGGCCGCGACCCGCGCGGGATCGGTGATCGCGACGCCGATGTCCGCCGCGCCGTTGCGCGTGGGCGCGATGCGGAAGCGGTCGCCAGCCGCCATCGCGCCCGACGCGATCGAGATCGTGACGCCGTCGATCGTCTGCGGCATCGACGCGTAGCTCGTCACCGTGCCATCCGATTCGCGCGTGACGGTGTAGTTGCTGCCGTCGTAGCGCAGCGTGTAGTCGCTCGCGGTCAGCGCGCCGGCATCGGCGATCACCGCCCCGACGACGGCGCTGCCGGTGTTGCCGGTCGCCGGCTGCACGTCGGGCGCGGCGACGGTGAAGAAGTCGCCGCCGGCGTTGCCGTTGAGGTCGACACCGAGCTTGTGCTGCGCGTTGAACGCGTCGCCCAGCACGATCGCCACGCGGCCGAACTGGTTCTGCGCGGCGGCGAGCGTCGTGTCGCGATAGGCGAGCAGCCCCGACAGCGCGCCCCCGGCGAGGTCGCTCGACCTGAAATGGATGACGCCGCTGCCGATGTCGAGGCCGATGTCGACGTTCTGCGGGTTGTCGTCGGCGCGCACCGCGACGAGCGCGTGCGCCGCGCTGCCGGTGACGAGCGCCTGCCCGTTCGCCAGGAACAGGTTGAACGTGCCGTCGTCCTGCACCACCGGCGTGACGCCGATCTGCGCGTTGATCTGCGACACAAGCTGGTCGCGCTGGTCGAGGAGATCGTTCGGCAGGTCCTTGCTCGTGCCGTTGGCGGTCAGCGTCGCGATGCGCTGGTTGAGCGACGCCACCTGGCGCGCGTAGCCGTTGACCGAGTCGATCGTCGACGAGATCTGCTGGTTGACGCCGTTGCGCAGCGTGTCGATCTGCTGCGCGTACGACTGCAGGCGCGACACCAGCGATTGCGCCGACGACAGGAGCTGCTGGCGCGACGGCGTGTCCGCCGCGTTGCCGGCGACGGTGTTGACGCTCGCGAAGAACGCGTCGAGCGAGACGTTCAATCCCGACGTGCCGTCGCCGAAGAGGTCGTCGAGCTGCGACAGCGAGCTCGACTGGGCGTCGACCGCCGTGCTCGCCGCCTGCGACTGCAGCGTGCGCTGCGCGGCGAACGAGCTGTAGATCCGCTGCACCGTCGTGACGTCGACGCCCTGCCCCATGTAGCCCGCGCCGGTGAAAAGCCCCGGGCGCGCGGCGAACAGCGCCTCCTGGCGGTTGTAGCCGGGCGTGTTGACGTTGGCGATGTTGTGGCCGGCCGTCAACAGCCCCGCCTGTGCGGCGGCCAGGCCGGACAACCCGATGCCGTAGATGTTGGTGCTCAAGGCCTGTGCTTCCTCGCGCGGGCGCCCTTAGGTGCGCACGTCCCTGTTATCGGCATCGCCGGCCCGGACTTGAACGTTTTCCGGGGCGGACGCCTGGACGTAGGAAGAAACGCTGGCGATGGCCCTGGTGAGCTTGGCCGCGTAGGCCGGATCGGTGGCGTACCCGCCCTTCTGCAGCGCCCTCGCGTAGGCGGCCGGATCGGCGGCCTGCGCCAGTGCCGGCGCGTAGCGCTTGCTCCCGCGCAGGAGCCTCGCGAAGTCGCCGAACGAAGAGGCGTAGGAGTCGTAGGCACGAAAGCGCGCACGGGTCGGCACGCTCGCGCCGTCGACGACCTCCTTGGTCGGCGCCTCGACGACCTTCCCCTGCCACGCGCGCCCGGCCTTGATGCCGAAGACGTTGTGGCTCGCGCCGTTCTGCGCATCGTTGGGCTGGTGCTTCCCCCAGCCGGATTCGAGGCCGGCTTGCGCGAGCAGGTACTCGACCGGCAGGCCGGCGGCCTTGGCAGCCGCCTCGGCGGCCGGTCGCAGCTTGTCGACGAAATGCTTGATGCCGTCGACCATCGTCCGGCCAAGGCTGGGCGACGCGGAAGGCGTGCCGGGCGGGTTCGTGGCAGGCGCCGGAGCCGGTTGCGCCGCCGTGGAGCGGCGAACGGGCAGCGCCGTGTGGCGGTAGGTGTCGAGGGCCGCGCCGGCGCGGTGCGCGCCCGTTGCGGCCGGCGCCGCGATTGTCCTGGCGGCGCCGTGGAGGTCTATGACGCCGCCGATCGCGGAGGACGGCGCGGTTGCCGCCACGGCGCTCGCACCGTTGGTGCCGGCCGTGACGTTCGTCGCGGGCGCCGGATGCGGCATCGCGCGCGACAACTGGCGCTCGATCACCGCCGCGAGGCCGGTGCCGCGCTTCGCCATCGTCTGCGCGATCTGCTGGTCGAACATCGACGTGTACATTTTCGTCGCGCTGCTGTCGAGCATGCCGTCCTGCGGCGTCGCGTCGCGCATCGCCTTCAGCATCATCTGCAGGAACACCGCCTCGAACTGCTGCGACGCGGCGGTGAGCGCCTTCCCCGGTGACGCCTTCGCCTCCTGGCGCAATGCCGACAGCGCCTTCGCGTCGAGCGCGAATTGCGACGAGACGTCGGGCGCGTTCATCGTCAGATCACTTCGAGCTCGGCCTTGAGCGCGCCGGCCGATTTCATCGCCTGCAGGATCGCGAGCAGGTCCTGCGGCGTCGCGCCGAGCGTGTTGAGCGCGCGCACGACGTCGGCGAGCTTGGTGCCGGCGGCGAGCGCCACGAAGCCGTTGCCCTCCTGCTTCAAGTCGATCGACGTGCGCTCGGTGACCACCGTGCGGCCGTTCGACAAGGGCGCGGGCTGGCTGATGACCGGGTCGCTCTGGATCGTCACTGTCAGGTTGCCGTGCGCGACCGCGCAGGCGTCGATCGTCACCGCCTCGTTCATCACGATCGAGCCGGTGCGCGCGTTGAGGATGACCTTGGCGGCGGGCACCGGCGTCTCGACGGCCAGGTCCTCGAGCTCGGCGACGAACGCGACGCGATCGGTGCCGGTCGGGGTCACGCGGATCGTGCGGCCGTCGATCGCGGTGGCGAGCGGCGAGCCGAAGCGACGATTGACGGCGTCGCTGACACGGCGCGCAAGGCTGAAATCGGTGTCGCGGAGCTCGAGCTCGACGAACGGGTCCTGCGCGATCGGGTTGTCGACACCGCGCTCGACGGTCGCGCCGCTCGGGATGCGGCCGGCATTGAGCTGGTTCACCTGCGTCTTGCTGCCGCCCGCCGACGCGCCGGCGCCGGCGATCGCGACGTTGCCCTGCGCCATCGCGTAGATCTGGCCGTCGGCCCCCTTGAGCGGCGTCATCAAGAGCGTGCCGCCGCGCAGGCTCTTGGCATTGCCGAGCGACGACACGGTGACGTCGATCTGCTGGCCGGGACGCGCGAACGCCGCGAGCTCGCCCGTGACCATGACCGCGGCGACGTTCTTGAGCTGCAGGTTCTGCCCGGGCGGCACGTTGATGCCGAGCTGCGAGAGCATCGAGCCGATGCTCTGCACGGTGAACGGCGTCTGCGTCGTCTGGTCGCCGGTGCCGTCGAGACCGACGACGAGGCCGTAGCCGATCAGCTGGTTGCTGCGCACGCCGCGCAGGTTGGCGACGTCCTTGATGCGCTCGGCCGCGGCGTCGCCGGCGACGGGCGCCGTCAGCACCACCGCGAGCGCGACCGCCGCGGCGAGGCGCGGCAGGAGTTTCATGAGCGAGGTTCGCGGCATGGTCGTCAGAACGGCATCACCGACATGAACAGGCGCGACAGCCACGGCATCGTGTTCGACTCGTGCACCGGGCCCGAGCCGCGGTACTCGAGGCGCGCCTCGGCCACCTGCGTCGACGACACGACGTTGCCGTAGCCGATGTATTGCGGGTTGACGACGCCGGACAGGCGGATGAACTCCGAGCCCTGGTTGATGCCGATCTGCTTCTCGCCGGACACGATGAGGTTGCCGTTCGGCAACACCTGGATCACCGTGACCGCGATCGTGCCGGTGAACACGTTGTTCGCGCTCGAGTCGCCGCTGCCGGCGAACGTGTTCTTGCTTTCGGTGGTGAGGCTGCCGCCCTTGACCGAGGCCGAGCCGAACTTGGCGTCGGGCACGTTGAACGTCATGTCGCCCTTGTGCGAGGCGTCGGTCGACGCGGTCTTGCTGGCGTTGAGCTTCTCGTTGATCGCCACGGTCAGCGTGTCCCCGACCGCGCGTGCGCGGCGGTCCTCGAACAGTGGCTGGTATGCGCCGTGGGTCGGCGTATTGGCCTGGAAGATCGCGCCAGGCGTCGACGGCGGCGCCGCATACGCGAGCGGCCGCGCCGTCAGCGGCTGGTGGATCTCGACCTCGCGCAACGCGTCGGGCGTGCAGGCGGCGAGCGATGCAAGCGCCGCCGCGGCGGCGGCGATGCGCGCGAGCGAGCGCGCTGCGACGATCCGCATCACAGTTGTCCCAGTCGCTGCAGCATCTGGTCGGAGGTTTCGACCGCCTTGGAATTGATCTCGTAGGCGCGCTGCGTCTGGATCATGTTGACGAGCTCCTCGACGACGTTGACGTTCGACGTCTCGACGTAGCCCTGCGAGATCGTGCCCATGCCGTTGTTGCCCGGCGTGCTGGTCGTCGGGCTGCCCGACGCCTGCGTTTCCATGTAGAGGTTCTCGCCCTTCGACTCGAGGCCGGCCGGATTGATGAAGTTGGCGAGCTGCAGCGTGCCGACCTGCGTGGCGTTCGCCTGGCCCGGCTGCGTGACCGTGACGATGCCGTCGTTGCCGATCGTGATCGACTGCGCGTTCGTCGGGATGGTGATTGCCGGCTGCACCGCGTAGCCCGACGACGTGACGATCTGTCCCTGGTTGTCGAGGTGCAGCGAGCCGTCGCGCGTGTATGCGGTCGTGCCGTCGGGCATCTGCACCTGCAGGAAGCCCTGGCCGTTGATCGCGACGTCGAGCGAGTTGCTGGTCTGCTGCAGGTTGCCCTGCGAGAAGATCCGCTCGGTCGCCACCGGCCGCACGCCGGTGCCGATCTGCAGGCCCGTCGGCAGGTTGGTCTGCTGCGACGAGTTGGCGCCCGGCTGGCGCAGCGTCTGGTAGAGGAGATCCTCGAACACCGCGCGCGAGCGCTTGAAGCCGGACGTGTTGACGTTGGCGAGGTTGTTGGAGATGACGTCGAGCTGCGTCTGCTGCGCGTCGAGGCCGGTCTTGGCAATCCAGAGGGAACGGATCATCGGAAGCTCCTGCGTGGCGGGCGGGGTCAGCCGCCGGTGCCGAGCAGCTGCGTGGCGCGCTGCTCGTTCTGGTCGACGGTGGAAAGCGCCTTCATCTGCATGTCGAACTGGCGCGCGAGGTCGATCATGTCGACCATCGCGGAAACGGCGTTGACG
>Ga0070679_100003783_pt1 | contig 13883 bp, 13 predicted proteins | sample KBSC63BmetaG_FD_65652 | JGI IMG/M metagenome (GOLD analysis project Ga0070679, IMG submission 65652) | Corn rhizosphere microbial communities from Kellogg Biological Station, Michigan, USA - KBS C6-3B metaG | ecosystem: Host-associated > Plants > Roots > Rhizosphere | place: USA: Michigan... | reverse complement strand
GGCGCCATCGTGAACATCGTCGACATCCACGCCGAGCGCCCGCTGGTGGACTTCAGCGTCTACACCATCGCCAAGGCGGGGCTTGCGGGGCTCACGCGCGCGCTGGCCGTGGAGCTGGCGCCCGAGGTGCGGGTGAACGGCGTGGCGCCCGGCGCGATCCTGTGGCCCGACGAGGGACGCCATTTCGATCCCGAGGAGCGCGACCGCATCACCGCCACCACGCCGCTCGCGCGCACCGGCAGCCCGGACGACATCGCCGGCGCGGTAAAATACCTGCTCTTCGACGCGCCCTTCGTGACCGGCCAGATCGTGGCGGTGGACGGCGGGCGCGGCCTGCACCTCTAGACGGCTATGAGCACCCACACCCCCGCGCGCGATCCGCGCAAGGCGGACTACGAGTCCGCGAAGCTCGCCAAGCGCCTGCGCCGCCAGGTCGGCCAGGCGATCGCCGACTACTCGATGATCGAGGCCGGCGACAAGGTGATGGTGTGCCTGTCGGGGGGCAAGGACAGCTACGCGCTGCTGGACGTCCTCATGCGCCTCGCGCGGAAGGCGCCGGTGCCCTTCGCGCTCGTCGCGGTGAACCTGGACCAGCGCCACCCGGGCTTCCCCGAGCACGTGCTGCCCGATTACCTCAAGTCCCTGGGCGTGGAGTTCCACATCGAGGTGCAGGATACCTACAGCGTCGTGAAGCGCGTGATCCCCGAGGGCGCCACCATGTGCGGCCTGTGCTCGCGCCTGCGCCGCGGCGTGCTCTACCGCGTGGCCGGCGAGCTGGGCGCCACGAAGATCGCGCTCGGCCACCACCGCGACGACATCCTCGAGACGTTCTTCCTCAACCTCTTCCATGGCGGGACGCTGAAGACGATGCCGCCCAAGCTCGTCTCCGACGACGGCAGGCACGTGGTGATCCGCCCGCTCGCCTACGCCGAGGAGAGCGACCTCGAGGCCTACGCCGCGCTGCGGGGCTTCCCCATCATCCCCTGCGACCTGTGCGGCTCCCAGGAGCTCGCGCAGAGGAAGCAGGTGAAGGCGATGCTGCGCGAGTGGGAACGCGCGCAGCCCGGCCGCCTCGAATCGATCTTCGGCGCGCTCACCAATGTCGCGCCGTCGCACCTGCTGGACCGTACGCTGCACGACTTCGCAAACATCGAGGCGCGCGGCGAGCCCCCTTCCACCCCGATCCGTTTCGCGCCGCGGCGCGCCTGAAGGACTCGCATGAACGCCAAGCACCTGGCCCCGACCAAGAAGATCACCTCCTTCCACCCGCCCCAGCGCACGCTGATGGGCCCGGGACCGACGGAGATCCACCCGCGCGTGCTCACCACGATGAGCCAGCCCGCCATCGGCTACCTCGACCCCGTGTTCGTCGAGATGATGGAGGAGCTGAAGACCCTGCTGCGCTACGTCTACCAGACCGAGAACGCGCTCACGTTCCCCGTCTCCGGCCCCGGCTCGGTGGGCATGGAGTACTGCTTCGTCAACATGGTCGCACCCGGCGACAAGGTGATCGTGTGCCGCAACGGCGTCTTCGGCGGGCGCATGCTGGAGAACGTGGAGCGCTGCGGCGGCGTGGCGGTGGTGGTGGACGACGAGTGGGGCAGGCCCGTCGACGCGCAGAAGGTCGAGGACGCGTTCCGCAAGAACCCGGACGCCAAGGTGCTCGCCTTCGTGCAGGCCGAGACCTCCACCGGAGCGCAATCGGACGCGAAGGTCCTCACGCAGATCGCGCACAAGCATGACGCGCTCGTGATCGTCGACGCGGTGACCTCGCTCGGCGGATCTCCGGTGCTGGTCGACGAGTGGAAGATCGACGCGATCTACTCGGCGAGCCAGAAGTGCCTGTCGTGCACGCCGGGCCTCTCGCCGGTATCGTTCTCGGAGCGCGTGGTCGAGCGCGTGAAGCACCGCAAGGACAAGATCCACAGCTGGTTCATGGACATGAACCTGCTCTCGTCGTACTGGGGTGCGACCAACCGCACCTACCACCACACGGCGCCCACCAACTCGCTCTTCGCGCTGCACGAGGCGCTGCTGCTCATCAAGGAGGAAGGCCTCGAGAACTGCTGGGCGCGCCACCGCCGCCACCACCTCGCCCTCAAGGCGGGACTCGAGGCGATGGGGCTCAAGTACCTGGTCGAGGAGAAATACGGCCTGCCGCAGATGAACGCGGTGCTGTGCCCGGCGGGCGTGGACGAGGCCGCGGTGAGGACGACGCTGCTCTCCGAGTTCAGCCTCGAGATCGGCGCCGGACTGGGCCCGCTCAAGGGCAAGATCTGGCGCTTCGGCCTGATGGGCTACTCGTGCCGCCCGGACAACGTGATGCTCTGCCTCTCGGCGCTGGGCTCGGTGCTGATGGACATGGGGCTCGCGATCAAGGTCGGCGAGGCGGAAGCGGCGGCGCACCAGGCGTACGCCGCGCAGCACGCCGCGGACGCGCAGCACGCGAGGAAGAAGATCGCGGCGGCCTAGGTCATTCCCGCGAAGATCGCCTTCGCCGGGGTGAGGGCTATCTTCCGACCACCTGCTTGAACCGGCCGGCCACCTGCGGCTGGCCGGCGTAGGCGTCGAGCTTCGAGAAGTTCTTCTCCAGCTCGGTGATGCGGTCGGCCGGCGCCGGGTGGGTGCTGAAGAGGATCGAGGGGCCGCTCTCGTCGGGCTTCAGCTGCGCCAGCATCTGCAGGGCGGCGACCAGGCCGTAGGGATCGTAGCCGGCGCGCGCCGCGATCACCACGCCCAGCCGGTCGGCGTCGTACTCCATCGAGCGGTCCAGCGGGCGCACGAGGATGCCGTTCTTGAGCGCGTCGATGGCGACGCCGGACATTGCGGTCCCCACCTGCTGCCCGACGTAGTTGCCGCCCCGGCGCGCGATGCCCTGCGCCGCCGCCTCCTGGCCCACCGAGGCGAGGATGTTGCTGTTGGCGTTCGAGCGGATCGCCTGCAGCTGGTGCTTCTTCACCACGTGCGCGATCTCGTGGCCGAGCACGCCGGCCAGCTCCGCCTCGGAGGAGAGCCGGTTCACCAGCCCGCGCGAGATGAAGACCGTGCCGCCGGGCAGCGCGAAGGCGTTCACGGTATCGCCCTGGATCACGCCGAAAGTCCACGGCAGGTCGGGGCGGCCGGAGTGCAGCGCGACCCACTTGCCGACGCGGTTCACGTAGCGCTGCAGGTTGGCGTCGGGATCGAGGGGAGCGGCGCCGAGGAAGCCCGACGCGAGGTCGTCGCCCAGCGCGATCTCCTGGTCGTCGGTCCAGTCCTTGTTCGCCTCGGCGGCCTGCTTGGTGACGTCGACCGCCCGGTTGATGATGCTGCCGAAGTCGATCGCGGCGGCGGGCGCGGCGGCGAGGGCGAGCGCGATGCAGAGGGTGCCAGCGCGTTTCATCGGATGGCCTCCGGCGTGTCGATCTTCACCGCGGCGAGCTTCGCCTCGCGCGCGAAGCGCTCGGCGGAGGACTTGTCGACGCGGTAGGAATGCAGCTTCTGGAGCTCGGCGGGATTCGGGCTCGCGTTCTTCAGGTCCTCGGGACTGAGGCCCCGGATGCCGGTGGTCGCGAGGTTGGCCTTGCGGTTGCTGCTGCCGCCGAAGCCGAGGGCGGATCCCAGGCTGGCAAGCCCCGAGCCCCCGCCCGATCCGGCCTCGACCGTGCTCGGGAAGCGCAGGTGGAAGACGCGCACCCAGCCGGTCTTGCCGCCCGCGTCGACGTGCGTCCAGCCGCCGCCCCGCGCGAGCACCTTCACGGGGGTGTTCTCGGGCAGCTGGGCCACGGTGGCGGCGTCGGCCGAGGCCTTGTCCTTGAGCTCCGTGGCGCGGTTGGTGAAGCCCTGCTCCTGGGCCACGGCGGCCCACGACACCAGCAGGGCGAAGACGGCGGCGGCGAGGCTGGCGGCTTTCATGCGCCGCATGATAGCCCAGACGGCGCGCGGAATCTGCGCACAATTGCGCATCTCAGTGCACCAGCACAGTGGCAAGCGCCAGCAGCAGCCCCATGCTGGTCACGTCCGTGGCCGTGGTGACGATGATGCTCGAGGCGGTGGCCGGGTCGGCGCCGAGGCGGCGCAGTGCCAGCGGCACCAGCGCCCCCGAGACGCCGCTCACCGCGCAGCTCCCGATCATCGCGAGGGCCACGACCAGGCCCAGCATCAGCGCGTTGTCCAGGTGCTCGAAGCGCGCGAGGATGTACATCGCGATGCCGCACAGCACGCCCGTCACGGCTCCGTTGGCGAGGCCCAGCAGCGCCTCCTTCGACATGAGGAGCTTGCCGCCGCCGGCCTTCACGTCGCCCAGCGTGATGCCGCGCACCGTGACGGCGAGCGCCTGGCAGCCGGTGTTGCCCGATTGCCCCGCGAGCACGGGCAGGAACGTGGCGAGGATCACGAGGCGGTCGACGGTGCCCTGGAACACCGCCACGACGCCGCCCGCGGCGAACGCGGTGACGAGGTTGATGAGCAGCCACGGGTTGCGGAACTTGAAGCTCTGCACGATCGGCGTGGAGATGCGCTCCTCCTTCTCGACGCCCACCATCGCGCCGGGCTGGGCGGTGATCTCGAAGGCCTCGAGCTCGAAGAGCGCCGCGCCGCGGATCACGCCCACCAGCCGGCCCTCGGCGTCGCAGACCGGGTATTGCGGGTAGTGCCGGTTCACCGCGCGGCGCATCGCCTCGCGCACGGTGAGCCCGGGCGCCAGGGTGAACGGGTCGGCCAGCATCACGTCGGCGAGGCGTGCCTCGCGCTCGTTGAAGAGCAGGTCGCGCATCGTGACCAGGCCCAGCAGCCGGCCCTCCGCGTCCACCACGTACACGTAGGTCACGAAGGCGGCGCGCACCACCGGGCGCAGCGCCTCGATGGCCTCGCCCACCGTCATGTCGGGGCGGAACACCGAGAGCGGCGGCTCCATCAGGCGGCCGATGCTCTCCTCGGGATAGCGCATGTTGCGCTTCCACTGGTCGGCGACGTCGGCCGGAGCGGAGGCGATGAGGAAGCGGCGCGGGCCGGAGTCGAGCTGGCGCAGGATCGCCTGCACCATCGCGGGGTTGAGCTGCAGCAGGGCATCGACCGCTTCGCCCGGCACGGCGCGCTCGACCAGGGCCGCGGCCTCGGCGGGCGGCAGGGATCGGATCTGGGCGGCGAGCGTGGGTCGCTCGCGGGCGGCATCGCGGTTCGGTCGCTCGGTCGTCGGGGTCACGGCGCAGCTCCGGAAGCTTGGGCCCGCCGATTGTAACGGTCGCGCGGGCCGGCGCCTGTGACGTATTCCGCTAGATCCCGAGGCGCTGCCAGATGGTCGAGGTGGGGCCGGCCTGGTTCAGCGTGTAGAAGTGCAGGCCCGGGGCGCCGCCGGCGAGGAGGCGATCGCAGAGGTCGGTCACGATATCGAGGCCGAACGCCTTGATGGACGCCGTGTCGTCGCCGTAGCCCTCGAGCTTGAGCCGCATCCAGCGCGGGATCTCCGCGCCGCACGCATCCGAGAAGCGCGCGAGCTGCGAGAAGTTGTTGATCGGCATCACGCCGGGCACGACGGGGATCGCGATGCCGGCGGCCTGCACGCGATCGACGAAGTGGAAGTACGCGTCGGCGTTGTAGAAGTACTGCGTGATGGCGCCGTCGGCGCCCGCGTCCACCTTGGCCTTGAACGCGGCGAGGTCGTGCTCGGGCTTGCGCGCCTGGGGGTGGTACTCGGGATAGCACGCGACCTCGACGTGGAACCAGTCGCCGGTCTCCTCGCGGATGAAGCGCACCAGCTCCGAGGCGTAGCGGAACTCGCCCGAGACCGCGAGGCCCGAGGGCAGGTCGCCGCGCAGCGCCACGATGTGGCGGATGCCGCTCGCCTTGTACTGCGCGATCACCTCGGCCAGGCTCGCGCGCGTGGAGGCGATGCACGAGATGTGCGGCGCGGCGTTCTGGCCTTCGCCGATGATCTCGAGCACCGTGGCGAGCGTGCCCTCGCGCGTCGTGCCGCCCGCGCCGTAGGTCACCGAGAAGAACGTGGGCCCGAGCTGCGCCAGCTGCCGGCGCGTGGCGCGCAGCTTCTCGATGCCCTCCGCGGTCTTGGGCGGGAAGAACTCGAAGCTGAACTCGCGCTTCTCGGGCATGCCGGGTGCCATGGCGTCAGTGGATGGCGCCGACGCGGCGCACGAACTCGGCCACGCGCGGCGTCCAGTCCCCGATGGCGCGCACGAAGTAGCCGTGCCCATCCACGCCGGACTCGGGGGCCTCGACGAAGTCCGCCTTGCCGCCCGCCCGCACGAAGGCCTCGTGCATGCGATGCGCGATCGGCGGGGCGAAGAAGTGGTCGTTGGCGCTGTAGATCCAGAGCTCCGGCACGCGCGCCGTGCGGCCGTAGCGGCCCATGGCCTCCACCAGCCGCGCTTCCCCGCACACGTGGTCCGGGGTCTGCGAGCCGCGCCCGCCGGCGAAGTTGATCACCGCGAGGAGCCCGTCCATCGACTGCGAGGACGCGGCGACCGACGCGAAGCCGCCCGCCGACTGCCCCACCAGCACGACGCGCTTCGCATCGGCCCAGGGCTCGGCGCGCACCGCGTCCACCGCGGCGCGCAGGTCCCGTGCGGACTCGAGGCCCGCCTCGTAGTAGCGCGGCTCGGCGCAGCCCCCGTAGGCCTCGGCCCATTCGCCGCCCGAGTTGCCGTACCCGCGCCGCGTGGGCACCAGCACCGCGAAGCCGAGCGCCACGAAAGGCTCGCTCTGCGCGGCGAGGCGCTGGCGCCCGGCGCTCTTGCGCTGCGCGGCGTTGCGCGGGCTGCCGTGGGAGAGGACGGCGACCGGGAACGGGCCGGGGCCGTCCGGCTTGTACACGGTGACCTCGATGGTCCCGCCGTCGAGCCAGCCGCCGACCTGCACCTTCATCACCGATTCATGCAGCGCCTCGGCGCGCGCGCCGAACGCGAGCGCGCAGAGGGCCGCGAGGAGGAGCTTCGCCATCAATACCGGTAGTGGTCCGGCTTGTACGGGCCGTCCTTGCCCACGCCGATGTACTTCGCCTGCTGGTCGGTGAGCTCGGTGAGCTGCGCGCCGAGCTTCGCGAGCTGCAGGCGCGCCACCTTCTCGTCCAGGTGCTTGGGCAGCACGTAGACGCCGACCGGGTACTTGGCGTTGTTGCCGTAGAGCTCGATCTGCGCGATCACCTGGTTCGCGAAGGACGAGCTCATCACGTACGACGGGTGGCCCGTGCCGCAGCCGAGGTTCACGAGGCGGCCCTCGGCGAGCAGGATGATGCGCTTGCCGTCGGGAAAGATCACGTGGTCCACCTGCGGCTTGATGTTCTCCCACTCGTGCCGCTTCAGCGCCGCCACGTCGATCTCGTTGTCGAAGTGCCCGATGTTGCACACGATCGCGTTGTTCTTCATGCGCTTCATGTGCTCGTACGTGATCACCTGGAAGTTGCCGGTGGCCGAGACGAAGATGTCGGCCTTGTCGCAGGCGTAGTCCATGGTCACCACGCGGTAGCCTTCCATCGCGGCCTGCAGCGCGCAGATCGGGTCGATCTCGGTCACCCACACCTGCGCCGAGAGCGCGCGCAGCGCCTGGGCGCTGCCCTTGCCCACGTCGCCGTAGCCGCACACCAGGGCCACCTTGCCCGCGACCATCACGTCGGTGGCGCGCTTGATGCCGTCCACGAGCGACTCGCGGCAGCCGTAGAGGTTGTCGAACTTGCTCTTGGTGACCGAGTCGTTCACGTTGATGGCGGGGAACTTGAGCAGGCCGTCCTTCGCCATCTGGTAGAGGCGCTTGACGCCCGTCGTGGTCTCCTCGGTGACGCCCTTCACGTGCTTCAGGACCTCCGAGTACCAGTGCGGCTCCTTGGCGAGCTTCGCCTTGATGGCGGCGAAGAGCACGGTCTCCTCCTCGCTCGCGGGCTTGGCGAGGACCGCGAGATCCTTCTCGGCGCGCGCTCCCAGGTGCAGCAGCAGCGTGGCGTCGCCGCCGTCGTCGAGGATCATGTTGGTGTGCTTCTGCTTGCCGTCGGCGTCCTTGCCCCACTCGAAGATCTTGTGGGTGTACTCCCAGTACTCGACGAGCGATTCGCCCTTGTACGCGTAGACGGGAACGCCGGTGGCGGCGATGGCGGCGGCGGCGTGGTCCTGCGTCGAGAAGATGTTGCACGAGGCCCAGCGGATCTCGGCGCCGAGCGCTTCCAGCGTCTCGATCAGCACCGCGGTCTGGATCGTCATGTGCAGCGAGCCGGTGATGCGCGCGCCCTTGAGCGGCTGGCCCTTCGCGTATTCCTCGCGGATCGCCATGAGGCCGGGCATCTCGGTCTCGGCGATGGCGATCTCCTTGCGGCCCCAGGCCGCGAGGTTGAGGTCGGCGACCTTGAAGTCGGTGAAGTCGGCGGGCTTGATGCGGGCGTTCATGGTCGGTCCCTTTCGTTCGTGAAGGGTGACCGGCCACGGGGGAAGAGGTTCGCGTGCTCGTCCCCGTGAGCGGGTCACGGATCAACGAGCGCCGTTGCGGTAGGAACCCCGAGCCTGGCGGATTCGCGATCCGTTGCAACGCTCCTCGGGGAACGCGTATTTTACCCCAATCGGCGCCGGGTCAATTAGGACGGATTCTGTCCGCCCTGCGTGCTACGGTGCCGGTCCCCGAACCACGGATGGACCTCATGAAGAACCCCCTCCTGCTGGGCTGCAAGGGCTGCGGCAACGCGATCGTGGAGAGCGCCTTCGCGCTCGCCGGCGTGCCGGTCGACTGCGAGGAAGTCGACTACTCGGCGACGAGCCCCACGCGCGAGCGGCTGCTCGCGGTCAATCCCCTGGGCCAGGTGCCCGCGCTGCTGCTTCCCGACGGGCGCGTGCTCACCGAAAGCCTCGCGATGCTTCATTACCTGGACGACGTCGAGCCCGGCGCGAATCTCATCCCGGCGCGGGGCGACGCGGCGCGCGCGGCGTTCTACCGCTGGGCGGTGTTCCTCGTCGCGGCCGTCTACCCCACCTTCACGTATGGCGACGAGCCGGCGAAGTGGGTCGCGAACGAGGCGGGCGCGAAGCAGCTGCGCGAATCGACGGACCGGCACCGGCAGGCGCTGTGGGCGCAGGTGGAGGCGGCCGCGGGCGCTCCGTGGTTCCTCGGCGAGCGCTTCAGCGCGCTCGACCTCTACCTCGCCTCGATGACGCGCTGGCGCCCCGGCGTGCTGTGGTTCGCGAAGCACACGCCCAAGCTCGCGGCCAGCGCGAAAAGGGCCGCGGCGCTGGACGCCGTGGCCCCGGTGATGCAGCGCAACTTCGGGTGACCGTCACCCCCGAGATCGCCACCCCGGCGTAGGCCGGGGCCCAATCCATCGCGAGCAACTTGGACCCCGGCCGGCGCCGGGGCGGCGCCAGTGAATCAATCGGCGGCGGCAACGGCCCGGGGCTTCGCTTCTCCCTTGAGCCCCGCGGCCTCTCTCAGGAGCGCCGCCTTGTCGGTGGCCTCCCAGGAGAACTCCGGCTCCTCGCGGCCGAAGTGGCCGTAGGCGGCGGTCTTGGCGTAGATCGGGCGCAGCAGGTCCAGCATCTGCACGATGCCGCGCGGGCGCAGGTCGAAATGCTGCTGCACGAGCTGGGCGATCTTCTCGTCCGGGATCGCGCCCGTGCCCTCGGTGTAGATGGTGACGTTGATGGGCTTGGCCACGCCGATCGCGTAGCTCACCTGGATCTGGCACTGGCGCGCGAGGCCCGCGGCCACGACGTTCTTCGCGACGTAGCGCGCCGCGTACGCGGCCGAGCGGTCGACCTTCGACGGGTCCTTGCCCGAGAAGGCGCCGCCGCCGTGCGGGCAGGCGCCGCCGTAGGTGTCGACGATGATCTTGCGCCCGGTGAGGCCGCAGTCGCCCTGCGGGCCGCCCACCACGAAGCGGCCGGTGGGGTTCACCAGGTACTTCGCGCTCTTGAGCATCTCCTTGGGCAGCACGGGCTTCACGATCAGCTCGATCACCGCCTCTATCGCATCCTTCCTCATGTGCGCCCCGTCGGACATCTCGGGCGCGTGCTGCGTGGAGAGCACCACGGTGTCGATCTCGGCCGGCTTGCCGTCCACGTACTTCATCGTGACCTGGCTCTTCGCGTCCGGGCGCAGCCACGGCAGCCGCCCGTCCTTGCGCAGCATCGCCTGGCGCTCGACCAGCCGGTGCGCGTAGTAGATCGGCGCGGGCATCAGCACCGGCGTCTCGTCGCACGCGTAGCCGAACATGAGGCCCTGGTCGCCGGCGCCCTGGTTCAGCGGATCGTCCTGCGCGTGGTCCACGCCCTGCTTGATGTCGGGGCTCTGCTTGTCGTAGGCCACCAGCACCGCGCAGCCCTTGTAGTCGATGCCGTAGTCGGTGTTGTCGTAGCCGATGCGCTTGATGGTCTCGCGCGCGACGCTTATGTAGTCGACGTTGGCATTGGTCGTGATCTCGCCCGCGAGCACCACGAGGCCGGTGTTGCACAGCGTTTCCGCCGCGACTCGGCTCTTCGGGTCCTGGGCTAGAATGGCGTCGAGGATCGAGTCCGAGACCTGGTCCGACACCTTGTCGGGATGGCCTTCGGAAACGGATTCGGACGTGAACAGGAACTCTTTCTTCATCGGGATCGCCCCACAGTCGCGCTAGCGCAATAGCCGGCTATTTTATCAAAGACCGGCTCCCAGCCGGCACCTCATTTGAAGCTCGTCTTCCGACTGCTCGCCCGCCTGCCGCTGGGTGCGAACCACGCCCTCGGCGCCTTCCTCGGCCGCATCGTCTACCGGCTCTCCCCGCGCTATCGCTGGCGCCTGCGCGACAACCTGCGCGCGAGCGGCGTGGCACCGGCCGGCGGCCTCGCGCGCATGGCGCGGGCCAACGCCGGGGAGATCGGCAAGTCCGCGACGGAGATCGCCTGGGCATTGTTCCGTCCCGGCGACATCGCGGGGCTGGTCCGTGAGCGCATCGGCTGGGACGAGGTGATGCGGCTGCGCGAGGGCGGCCGGCCGATCCTCTTCGTGACACCCCACCTCGGCGCCTACGACATCGCCGGGCGCTATCTCTGGACGCTGCTTCCCATCCTCGCCATGTACCGGCCGCACAAGATCGGGTGGATCGACGAGCTCCTGCGCGAGGGGCGCAACCGCGGCGCCGCGCCCGACGGCACCAACGTCGCGCCCGCCACGCTCGCCGGCGTGCGCATGGTCCTCAAGCACTTGAAGCGCGGCGGCTGCACCGTAGTCCTGCCGGACCAGGTGCCGGGCCAGGGCGACGGGGAATGGGCCGACTTCTTCGGCCGCCCCGCGTACACGATGACCCTCGTCGCGCGCCTCCAGCAGGCCACCAATGCCGCCGTCGTGTTCTGCTACGCCCAGCGGCTGCCGCGCGGCGCGGGCTATCGCCTGCACCTGAAGCCCCTGGCGGACCCGCTGCCCGAGGACCGGCGCGCGGCCGCGCGGCGCGTGAACGAGATGGTCGAGGCGCTGGTGCGCGAGTGTCCCGAGCAGTTCCTGTGGGGCTACAACCGCTACAAGCGGCCGGCCGGCGCGCCGCCGGCCCCGGCGGCCGACGCGGCGCCCGGCGTCCCGCGCTAGGCGATGCGCATCCTGCTCCTCGGCGCATCGGGATTCATCGGCCGGGAGCTCTTCGCGGCGCTCACCGCACGCGGCCACGCCGTGGTCCCGGTCGTGCGCCGCCCCTCCGGCGCCCCGCCGTTTGCGGGCGAGCCGGCCATTCGAGGCGACCTCGCGCGCGATGTCGATCCCGCCGCCTGGATACCGCGCCTGCACGGCATCGATGCCGTCGTGAACTGCGCGGGCATCCTGCAGGAGCGCGGCGCGAACTCGAACGATGCCGTCCACCATCGCGGGCCCGCCGCGCTCTACCGGGCGTGCGAGGACGCGGGCGTGCGGCGCGTGGTGCTGATCTCGGCGATCAGCGCGCATGCCGATGCGCGCACGCGTTACGCCACGACGAAGCTCGCCGGCGAGGAAGCGCTGCGCGCATCACGGCTCGAATGGGTCGTGCTGCGGCCCTCGCTCGTGCACGCGCGCGGGGCTTACGGCGGCACCGCGCTCTTCCGCGGCATGGCCGCGCTACCGTTCCTCATTCCCGTGCCGGCCGGAGCGGGCCACGCGTTCCAGCCGATCCACGTGGACGACCTGGCGCGGGTGGTGGCGAAGGCGCTGGAATCCGCGGCACTGGTCGGCCGCACGCTCGATCCGGTCGGGCCCGACGTGGTGACGCTCCGCGAGATCCTGGTCGACTACCGGCGCTGGCTCGGGCTGCCGGGCGCTCCTCTCGCGAGGATCCCGGCGTGGCTCGTGGCGTGCGCGGCTCGCATGGGCGACCTCGCGGGCGGACCGCTCAACTCCACCGCGCTCGCGCAGATGCGCCACGGCAACACCGGCGACTACGCGGCGTTCGCGGACCAGTCGGGCATCACTTGCGCCGGATGGCACGAGTCGCTGGCCGCGAATCCCGCCCACACCCAGGACCGCTGGCACGCGCGCCTCTACTTCGTGCGGCCCCTGCTGCGCACGATGCTGGCGCTCCTCTGGCTCGCTTCGGGACTCGCGGGATTCCTCGCGGTGGGCGATTGGACGCCGCGCCTCGTCGCGTCGCTCGGCATCGCGAATTCGTTCGCGCTCGTGCTGCTCATCGCCGCGTGCGTGTGCGACCTTGCGATCGGCGCGCTCCTCGTCGCGCGCTGGCGGCCGCGCGCGTTGGCCGGGATCCAGGTGGCGGTCATCGCCGCGTATACGATTGCCGCCACCGCCATGGAACCGGGCCTCTGGTTCGCACCGCTCGGTCCGTTGCTCAAGAACCTGCCGATCGTGGCCGCCGCGCTCGCCCTGGGCGCCATCGAGGAGGAGCGCTGAATGGAGCTCTACGTAGCGCTCAAGTGGGCCCATGTGATGGGCGCCGCGATCCTGTTCGGGACCGGCCTCGGCACCGCATTCCACTTCTGGATGGCGCACCGCACGGGCGACGCACGCACCATCGCGGCCGCGGCGCGCGTGACCGTGATCGCCGACTACGCCTTCACCCTGCCCGCCGTCGTGCTGCAGCCGCTCACCGGGATGGCGCTCGCGCACGCCGCGGGCTATCCCGTCACCTCGCGCTGGATCGTGGCCTCGGTGCTGCTCTACCTGCTGGCCGGCGCGTGCTGGATTCCCGTGGTCGACATCCAGCGGCGCATGCGCGACATCGCGCAGCGCTCCGCCGAGGCGGGCATCGCGCTGGGCGACGACTACCGCCGCCTGTGGCGATGGTGGTTCGCCCTCGGGTGGCCGGCATTCCTCGCCCTCGCGATCGTGTTCTGGCTCATGATCGCGCGGCCGGGCTAGCGCGCGCCGGTAGAATTCCCGCCATGAAATTCCTCCGCAAGCTCGGCACGCAGGCGGGCGTCTTCGTCCTCTGGCTCGTGCACTTCCTGCCGATGAAGTGGATCGGAGCGCTCGGCGCGGCGCTGGGCTCGGTCCTCTACCGCTTCGGGCGCGGGCGCGTGACGCGCATCAACCTCGCGCTCTGCTTCCCGAACCTCAGCGAGCGCGAGCGCCACGACATCGGCCTCCGGCACTTCCGCATGCTGGGCCGCAACGCGCTCGAGCTCTCCATCATGGTGTGGGGCAGCGACGCGCAGCTGCTCGAGCTGATCCGGGTCGAGGGCATGGAGCACCTCGAGGCCGCCGCGGGGCGCCCGATCATCGCGCTCGCCCCCCACTTCATCGGCCTCAACATGGGCGGCATCCGCGTGGCCTACGAGTACCCGGGCACCGCGAGCATCTACAGCCGCCAGAAGAACCCCGCCGTCGACCGCGTGTTCCTCAAGGCGCGCACGCGCTTCGGCGCGCCGCACCTGGTGAGTCGGCAGGAAGGGCTGCGTTCGGTGATCCGCGTCGTGAAGAGCGGCAAGCCCTTCTACTTTTTGCCGGACATGGACTTCGGGCGG
>Ga0070679_100003782_pt1 | contig 13884 bp, 12 predicted proteins | sample KBSC63BmetaG_FD_65652 | JGI IMG/M metagenome (GOLD analysis project Ga0070679, IMG submission 65652) | Corn rhizosphere microbial communities from Kellogg Biological Station, Michigan, USA - KBS C6-3B metaG | ecosystem: Host-associated > Plants > Roots > Rhizosphere | place: USA: Michigan... | reverse complement strand
GCTCTTCGAGAAGGTGCGCAGCACCACCACGTTCGGGTGCTGGTCCAGGTACTTCAGCATCGTGGCGTCGGGCTCCACGCCCAGCGCGAAGTCGACGTACGCCTCGTCGACCACCAGGATACCGTTCAGCCGCTCGGCCAGCCTCCGCAGCGTCGCCACCGGCGCCAGCGTCGACGACGGATTGTCGGGGTTCGCCACCAGCGTCAGCCGCGCGCCGGCCGTGGCGAGCGCCTCGGGGAACGTCCAGCGGTTGGGCTGCCGCTGATACGGAACGCGCAGCACCTCGGCGCCCTGGATACCGGCCAGCGTGTCGTACAGCGCGTACGACGGCCAGGCGAACGCCACGCGATCGCCGGGGTCCAGGAACGTCCGGTACAGGATCGTCAGGCAATCGTCCGAGCCGTTGCCAGCCAGGATCTGCTCCGGCTTCACGCCGAACCGCTCGGCCGCCACCTCGCGCAGGCGGCGGCTGACGGGGTCCGGGTACAGGCGCAGCGACTCGTCGGCGATGGCGCCCAGCACCTGGCGCACGCGCGGCGACGGGGCGATGGCGCTCTCGTTCGTGTTCAGCTTGGTGAAGCCGGGCTGCTGCTCGCCAGGGCTGTAGCCGTGCAGGGCGCGGATCCCCGGGCGCACGTACGAGACGGCATCGTTCAACCGGGGCGCCTCTTCCTCGGCGGCCAGGATCTGGAAGCGCCTCACGTCGACGACCAGGTCCATCTTGGTCTTCGGCACGCTGGGTTCGTCGCTCATGGCGGCTGGGCAGACTAGCAGAGTTTTGGTTATGCTGGCCGGCAGCCGCGATGGCACGCGTCCTGATCATCGACGACAACGACACCATGCGCGAGGGCCTGGCGGCCACGGTGCGCCGCATGGGTCACGAGGCCATCACGGCATCCAGCGGCGCGGAGGGCATCGCCCACATGCGCCGCCGCGGCGCCGACTTCGTCATCACCGATCTGAAGATGGAGGGGACCGGCGGCCTGGACGTGCTGAAGGCGGTGCAGGAGATCGATCCCAGCTGCCCCGCCATGATCGTCACAGCGTACGGGACCGTCGAGACGGCCGTCGAGGCGATGCGCCTGGGCGCCTTCGACTTCCTGCAGAAGCCATTCGCGCCCGAGGTGGTCCGCCTGAAGCTCGAACGCGGCCTGGACCTGCGGCGCGAGCGCCTGGCCCGCGAGCGCGCCGAGGCCGACGCGGCGGCCCTGCGCGCGGACGCCGCCGCCCGCTACAGCTTTGGCGAGATCGTGGGCGAGACGCCCGCCATGCGCGGCGTGTTCCAGACCATCGAGCGGGTGGCGCCCACCGACGCCTCCGTCTACATCCACGGCGAGTCGGGCACCGGCAAGGAGCTGGTGGCGCGCGCCATTCATGAACGTTCGAAGCGCGCCGCCGGGCCCTTCGTGAAGGTCAACTGCGGCGCGCTGGCCGAGACGCTGCTGGAGTCCGAGCTGTTCGGGCACGAGAAAGGGGCGTTCACCGGCGCCATCAAGCGCAAGCTGGGGCGGTTCGAGCTGGCCGACAAGGGGACGCTGTTCCTGGACGAGATCGGGGACGTGTCACCGGCGGTGCAGGTGAAGCTGCTGCGCGTGCTGCAAGAGCGGCAGTTCGAGCGCGTGGGCGGCGAGGACACGGTCACCGTCGACGTGCGCGTGGTGTCGGCCACCCACCGCGACATGAAGGCCGAGGTCGCCGCCGGGCGCTTTCGCGAAGATCTGTTCTATCGCCTGCACGTCGTGCCGATCGAGGTCCCGCCGCTCCGCGAGCGGCCCGAGGACATCGCGCGGCTGGCGGCCCACTTCATCGCCAAGCTGGGCCCGCGCACGAACCCCGCCGTGCGCGGCATCGACGACGCGGCGCTGGCGCGCCTGCAGGCCTACGGCTGGCCGGGCAACGTGCGCGAGCTGGAGAACGCCATCGAGCAGAGCCTGGTGTTCGCCGAGGGCGAGCGCATCGACGTGCGTGCCCTGCCCGGCTTCCTGAAGTCGGCCTCCCCCGAGCACGCGCTGGCGTTGCCGCAGGGAAACATGTCGCTGACCGAGATCCTCGAGGATCTGGAGCGGCAGCTGATCCAGCGCGCCTACGACAAGGCGGGCGGCGTGAAGACCGAGTGCGCGCGCCTGCTGGGCGTGAAGACCAGCGCGCTCTACTACAAGCTGGAGAAGTACGGCATCGGCGTGATCGCCAGCCGCGGCGACCGCGACGGCGCCCCGCCGTCGGACGAAGAGGCGCTGCTGGGCGATGGTCCCGGAACGCCACCGGTGAAGTAGAGGGGGTCCCAGGCGTGCGCGATCTGCCCTACCAGCTGTGCGACGTATTCACCGACAGGCCGCTGGCGGGGAACGCGCTGGCCGTGTTCACCGCCGCGGACGACCTGGACGGCGCCACCATGCAGGCGCTGGCGCGCGAGACAAACCTGTCCGAGACGTCGTTCATCCTTCGTCCCTCGACGCCGGGCGCCGACGGCGCCATCCGCATCTTCACGCCCACCATGGAGCTGCCGTTCGCGGGTCACCCGACGCTGGGGACGGCGTTCGTGGTGGCCGCGCAGACGCAGAAGAAGGACATCCGCCTGGAGACAGGGCGCGGCCCCGTGGATGTCCGCTTCGACCGCGCGCCCGACCGGACCGCCTTCGGATGGATGACGCAGCCGCTGCCGCGCATCCAGGCCTATGCGCACACGCCGGAGCTGCTCGCTGCGCTGGGCGTGACAGCCTCGTCCCTACCGGTGCAGCTTTACGACAACGGCCCGCACTACGTTTACGTCTGCTTGCAAACGCGGGAGGCGATCGCGACGCTACAGCCGGATCTGGCGCGGCTGCGCGCGCTGGGCAGCACCGCCTTCGTCGTCTTTGCCGGGGACGGCGCCGCCTGGAAGTGTCGCGTCTTCGCCCCCGGTGAAGGCATCGACGAGGATCCCGGCACCGGAGCGGCGGCCGGGCCGCTGGCCGTTCACCTGGCCCGCCACGGTCGTATCGCCTTCGGCGACGAGATCATCATCGAGCAAGGCGCCGAGATCGGGCGCCCGTCGATCCTGCACGCGCGCGCGCACGGCGCCGTCGATCGGCTGGACAGCGTCGAGGCGGGCGGCAGCGTCGTCGTGGCGGGACGCGGCTCGTTCAGCCTGCCTTGATCAAAGGCAGGTCACCTCGACGATCGCCCGCTGGCCCGGCACCGAGGAATCGTTCGTGGTGCCGCTGACGTCCAGGAACAGGCGGCCCGCCTCGGAGGCGATGGGACCGTCCGACCCCAGCACGGTGATGGCGTTCGCCAGCGGCAACGGCCATTCGTCGTCGTGGCCATCGACCCGCTTCACCACGCCGACGGTGCCGTCGCTGTGCCGCAGGATCGCCATGGCGGTCTGTCCGCGAATGGCCAGACCGCGCGGCGTGCCGGACGACAAGGCGTCCCAGGTGTCGTCGCTGGCATTCCCGTCGTGGTCCACGCGACGAAGGTGCCAGGCGGCGCCGTTCAGCCCCATCTCGTAGGTCAGCGAGGCCACGCCTTCGTCGGACAGCGCCACCATCGGGCAAGGGAGCGCCGACGCATTCCAACCCGGGGGGCGATCCCGCCGCAGAGCAAAGGCGCTCTGCCACTTGATCCCGCCCGTGGCGGACAGCTCGACGAACAGCAGACTCTCCGTGCCGCCCGGATTGCGCTGCACGACGGTGACGATGCCCGCCGCCCCCGTCGGCTGCAGCGCGCCGCACGTCCACGAATCCGGGGTGCTGACCGTCTGCACGGGCGCGATCGGTTTTCCGTCGGGCCCCGCCACGACCACGTCGATCTCCTTGCCCTGCCCCGGGCCCGCCACGAACAGCCAGTGCTGGCCATCCAGCGCCGGTCCCACGAACTGAGGATCGAAGGTCAAGGCGTAGCTGGGCAGATCGAACAGCGCCTGCGTCGACGGGGCCGAGGTCATCCCGTCCTGCAGCGCCGCGACCCGGGCATAGAAAGTGGCGGGACCGGCCCCAAGGGACGACGTCAGCACCGCCGCCAGCTCGTCCGTCGAGCCGTCGTTCAGGATCACGCCGCCGGTCATCGACATGGCCAGCGCGGAATGCGCCGTCACCGCCTCGCGCGCGTCGACGCGTACCCAGTTCAGGATCGAAGCGCCTGTTCCGTCCTGCGACGCCCAGGGCCCGACCACGAAGCCGTCCAGTTGCCGCCGGACCGGCGCGGTGTAGCGAGCGTCGTACGTGGGCGACGGGAGGCGGATCGTGCGGGAGAGACCACAGCTTCCCGGCGCGCCCCCGCCCTGGCCACCACCGCCGCCCGCACGGCCCCCGCCGGAAGTCCCGGCCGCCGCCGTGACTCCGCCGCCGCCGGCGGCAGCAGGCGCGCCGCCAGCTCCCCCTGTGGCCGCGCCGCCCGAGCCGGCGATCGTTGAGCCGCCCGCCGACGCGCCCCCCGTCGCGGTGGTGCCGCCCGAGGCGGCCGGGGTCGTAACGCCCCCCGAGCCGGACAGGGTCGCAGCGCCCCCCGAGCCCGGAGCGCCAGCGGTCGCCGAGATGCCCCCCGAGCCGGCGGTCGTTTGGGTGCCCGTTCGCGGGCTGCCCTTGCCACAGGCGATCACCGTGATCGCCAGCGAAACCAGCGTGATTGCCCTGCGCGCGCCCATGCGACCCCTCCGGTCGCGCGCCCGATTCTAGGCTCCGCCGCGACCGGAAAATGGTAGCACCGCGAGATTCGTCTAGGATACGTGTTGCCATGTTGCCTTCGCGACGGGCCGCCAGCGGTGTCACGGCGTCGCCCCCGGGCCTCACCCACCCGGCGCTGCCGGCGCCGGTGTGGCTGGGGGCCGCGCTGCTGGCGATGCTGGTGGGCTGTGCCGGCGCCGCGCCGGAGATCCGGCAGGGGCGCCCCGGCGCCGTCGAGGAAGGCAACGCCACCTACTACGCGCGACGCCTGGCGGGCCACCGCACCGCGAACGGCGAGCGGTACGATCCGGCGCAGATGACGGCCGCGCACCCCGCCCTGCCCTTCGGTACGCGCGTGCAGGTCACCCGGCTGGACGCGGGCGTGCCCCCCGTCGTGGTGCGCGTCAACGATCGCTGCGCCGGCGGACGCAAGATCATCGATCTGTCCGAGGCGGCGGCGCGACGCCTGGACATGATGCGCGCCGGAATCGTGCCCGTGCGCCTGGACGTGCTCGGTCGATAGTCCCGAAACCGCTATAGTCCTTCGATGCCCCCGCGCCGCCGCACAGCGCTCCGATTTTTCGCGTTGCTGGGTCTGGTCGCCGCCGCCTGCGGACCGACCCAGGCGGGCATCCAGATGGACGGCGCCGCCGACGTCATCCCGGGTGGCGACGCCTGCGCCTGTCCGGACGGCGCGCCCGTGTGCGGCGACGATGGGAACACCTACGCCAGCGCCTGCGCCGCCACCTGCGCCAGCGTCGCCGTCGCCGCCGAGGGCGCCTGCGCGGCCGACGCCGGCCCGCCCGATCTGGCCGGGCCCTCGCCCGGCAGCGGAGGCGCCACGGCCGCGTCCAGCGGCGGCGGCCCGGGGCATGCCGGTTCTGGCGGCAGCAGCGGCAGCATGGACGCCGCGCCCATCGATCAGTCCGCCGTGGACCAGGCTCCCGATCCGACGGGCAGCGGAGGCAGCGGAGGCACGCCGGGCGCGGGCGGCGCACCGGGCGGGGGCGGTCCCACCGAGCTGACTTGCGACTTCCAGTCCGCCTGCCAGTGCCCCGCGGGCGGGAACTGCCGCATCAGCTGCCCGGGCGGCGGCTGCATGGTCCAGTGTGGCGACGGGGCGGTCTGCACCCTCGACTGTTCCGGCGGCGGCTGCATGACGATGTGCGGGGTGGGCGCCAAGTGCGCGCCCACCTGCGGCAGCACCGGCGGGTGCAGCACCGTCTGCGCGACGGACGCTTACTGCGACGTCGCCTGCCTGGGCGGCGGCTGCATGTCCGATTGCTCGGCGCCCGGCGCCATGTGCAACGTGGCCTGCGAGGGCATGGGGTGCTTCACCACCTGCCAGGACGCCACGTCGTCGTGCAACGTCTCGTGCAACGCCGGCTGTCCCCTGAAGTGCGGCGATGCCACGAACTGCTTCGTGAACTGCCGCGCCGACCCGGCCAGCTGCCAGCTGCTGTAGCGCCCGGCCAAACAGGGCGGGCGCCACAGCCTCAGCGAACGCCGATTACATCGGCGCGCCGGCCATGATCCACGAATCGATCGTGTTGATCTGGGCCGTGGTCAGGCAGGCGCGCGGGTTCGAGCTGCTCGTCGAGCAGTCGTCGGGCATGCGGGCGTTCGAGCAACCGGAGACGGCCGCTTTCACGATCTGGCTGATGACGCTCATCGAGGGCTGGTTGGGGACCACCAGCGTCTTGGTCTTGCAACTGGCCATGACCGCCGAGCCGCTGGGCATCGCGTTCACGAGCCGCATGTACAGGCCACTGTCGTTCTTCAGGTTGACGTGCGCGCTGCTGTCGTGGCAGCCGCTGATCCCGCAGCTGGTGCCCAGCAACTGGGCCACCGCCGTGAAGCCGCCGCCCGAGCTGCCCCCGGCCGCGCCGCCGCCGCCGTTGGTGCCGCCAGAGCCCTTGGCGCCCGCGCCACCCATGGTGCCGCCCGAGCCCGGGCCCGCGCCACCGGCGGCCGTACCGCCGGAGCCGACGCCGCCGCCGGACGAGGAGCCGCCCGAAGCCGAGCCGCCCGAGCCCAAGGCGCCACCGGACGAGGAGCCCCCCGAAGCCGAGCCGCCCGTCCCGCCCTCCTTGCCGCCCGAGCCGGTGTTCGATCCGCCTGAGCCGCTGCCACCGGACCCGACCTGACCGCCGGATGAGGTGCCGGACCCGCCAGAGCCGTTCCCCCCCGACCCAACGTGCCCGCCCGAGGCGCTGCCGCCCGAACCCGAATTCGAGCCGCCGGAGCCGTTCGAGCCCCCGCTGCTGGTGGTCCCGCCCGAGCCGCCGCCGTTGTCGTTGCCGGAAGAGGAGCAGGAAAGTCCGGAAAATCCGACCGCCAGGGAAGCAGCCAGCGTGAGGTGGACGAGCTTCAGCTTCATGAAACTTTCTCCCGTGAAATTGGTGAGGGACCCAACGCGGAGCCGCAACCTAACGTGTTCCAAAACGGAACGCTACCCCCCTCCCCTCACCGATTTTGCTACCCGTGAGCCGGGAGTCCGGTTACGGGCATCACGATGCGGAGCCGCCGGGCCGCGGCGCCGATCACACCGGGGCGAACGCGGGGCGGCGGTACGGGCCGCCTAGGGGTGTCGCGGAAACGCGGAACGCCGCGTCAGGTCAGCGCGTCGGCGCCGATCTCACCGGTCCGGATCCGGATCGCCTCCAGCGCGTCCGAGACGGTGATGATGCCGTCCCCGCGCGAGTCGGTCTGCCCGCGCAGGCGGATGGCGTTCACCACCGAGGCCACGTCGCCATCCTCGACCACGACCGTGATCTGGTACCGCGGCGCGCTCGCGTTCACGTAGCGCTGCCCCTGGAAGATCCCCTCGCTCATGGCGCTGGGGCTGATGCCCTGGACCTCGGCGGCGGTCAACCCGGTGACCCCGATCAGGCGCAAGCGGTCGACGATCTCCTCGAAGCGGGACGTCTTCACGATCGCGTCGATCTTCTTCATCGCTGCCTCACCGCTATGCTGCCACGCCGCTCCCTCCTTTGCGACTGCCACTCACAACTGCATTGCCGGTCGCTGCCAACACAGTTTGCGATTGGCGTCTCCGGACGGCGCGTCGCCGGGGAGATCGCGCTGGCCTTGCCCTTGCTGAACGGACCTCTGCGCCTCGCGCGCCAGGAGGTCCCCGTGCATCGACCGCTCACCGCGTCTCCCCGGTTTCGTCCCCGTTCCTTGGCCTCGGCGTTCGTCTCGTCGCTGTCCATCGCGCTCGCGGCGATGACGGCCCTGGCGGGTTGCAACAGCCATCGCCTGGCCGAGCCCACACCGGCCCTGTCGGCGATCCAGAAGCGCCGCTTCGTGCAGGACGCGAACCGCAAGCTGGATCTGCTGTTCATGGTGGACGATTCGCCGTCGATGGCGCCCTTGCAGGCGAAGCTGTCGCAGCAACTGGGCAACTTCATGGACGTCCTGACCAGCCCGGTCACCGGCAAGCTGCCCGACCTGCATGTGGCCGTGGTGTCGTCGTCGTTCGGCGGCGGGGCGTGGAGCAATGTGAACCAGTGCGGCAGCGACGGGTATCCCGGCGACGACGGCGGCAAGTTCCAGCAGGGCCCCGGCGGCGCGGGTCACGGCAGCTGCACCATGCTGCATGCCGGACAGAAGTTCCTGGCGTCGGGAGACGGCTCGCCCGGCAGCGCCCCCAACTACGACGGCGACATCCGTGACGCCTTCCAGTGCATGGCGCTGCTGGGCGACCACGGCTGCGGGTTCGAGAGCCAGTTCGAGTCGGTCTACTACGCGCTTTACAAGGCGGCCCAGCCGGACGATCCCGACAACGGCGGCTTCCTGCGCGACGACGCCACCCTGGCCGTCATCATGGTGACGAACGAAGACGACTGCTCCGTCGCCCCGCAGTCGCTGCTGCTGGATCCCGGCGTCAACGCGGTGTCCGACCCCTCCGGGCTGGGGGCGCTGCAATCGTACCGCTGCAACGAGTTCGGGCACCTGTGCAACGGCGCACCGCCGCCCCACGACGCGCCGGCGGGCCCGCTGACGTTGAACGGCTGCGTGTCGGCCGAGAACGACGGCAAGACCGATGCGTCCCTGCGGGATCCGGACGGAAATCCCGATCCCACCGGCGGCCACCTGTGGCCCACGGTGTCCGATCTGACGAAGCTCATCCTCGGGTTGAAGAAGAACCCCGACGACATCCTGGTGGCGGCCATCGCGGGCCCGACCGCCGATGACGCCGGGCGCTCGCTGTACCGGGTGATCGCGCAGCCGAACCCCTCGGCGAACGGCGAGATCGATCCGGTGGTCGATCACTCGTGCACGCAGCAGACCAGCGACGGCAGCATGCCCGAGTACGCCGATCCAGCCGTACGCATCAAGCAGTGGGTGGACGGCTTCGGTCCGAACGGGGTGTTCTATCCCATCTGCGCGAACGACTTCCGCCAGGCGATGGTGGGCATCGCCAGCGCGATCCTTCCGCACATCGAACCATCGTGCATCAACGGCGACGTCGCCTGGATCGATCCGAAGAACCCGGCGCTCGGCCACGACTGCCAGGTCACCCTGACGGCCCAGGGCGGGAAGCCGCGCGCGCTGCCCGAGTGCACGCCCCTGCCCAGCGGCGCCGTGAAGTCGACCCCCACGAACGCGCCCTGCTACCAGCTGATCCCGGGCTCGAGCGGCTGTGGCTGGAACCCCGAGGCGACGATCGCGGTCGTCATTTGCAACGACGCGAGCTGCGATCCGAGCCTGAACGGCAGCACGTCCACCGACGCGACCGTCGACTGCGCGCTGCAGTGACCGCCTACTGGAACACGCGCAGGTTGTCGATCTGATACACCTGCGGGAACGTGGTGCCCGAGGGATCACCGCCGTTCTGCCCGCCGATGGCCAGGTTCACGATCATGTAGGCCTTCTGCATGAACGGGCTCTTGCCGTCGGCGTTCAGCATGTCCGACAGCTTGGCGTTGTTCATCAGCGTGTCGTCGACGTACAGGTTGATCTGCGTGCCGTCCCAGTCCATGCGCCAGACGTGGAACTTGGCGGCCCAGGTGGCGTCGACGGCCTTGGTGGCCGAGTCCCACTTGGCCTGCCACTCGGTGCTGGTGCCGCAGGCGACGTTCGCCAGGATCTTCCCCTTGTAGAACTCCATGATGTCGATCTCGCCGTTCGACGGCCATTCGCCGCTGACCCCCAGCGTCCACCACGCCGGCCACATGCCGCTGCTGATGGGGATCTTCGCGCACATCTCGAAGCGGCCGTACTGCCAGCTTTGCTTCCCGCTGGTGGTCATGCTGGTCGAGGTGTAGTCGGCATTCTGGCGGCTCGTCTTCCAGTCGCTGCTGCCCGCCTTGTAGTTGGGGTTCGCCTTGGTCTCTTTCTTGGCGGTGATGGTCAGCATGCCGTTCGCGACGGTGGCGTTGTCGGGCTGGTACCACTGCAGCTCTTCGTTGCGGACGAAGCCCTGCTCATAGCCCCAGTTCGCGGTGCTTGGCTTGCCGTCCGCGTCGAACTCGTCGTGCCACACCAGCTTCGTGTAACCGTCGGGGATGGCGATGTCGTTGGGCCGCCCGCAGGCGTCGACGCCGCTGGCGCCGCCCATGGCGCCGCCGCTGCCCGCGCTGCCCGCGGCGCCGGTCGTTCCCCCGCTGGCCGCCATCATGCCGCTGCCGCCGCTGCCGCGATCTCCGCCCGGGGCGGCCCGGCCGGCGGTGCCGCCCATGCCCGTTCGCCCCCCGGAGCCACGGCCCGCCGCGCCGCCGGTCGCCGGGGCGCCCCCGGCGTCCGTCGTGCCGCCGCTGCCTTTGCCGCCCGAGCCGCTCCCGCCCGTGGCCGTGACGCCGCCGCTGCCGGGCGTACCTCCCGTGCCGGCCTTGCCGCCGGAAGCCGTCGTGCCACCGGACCCGGCGACCTCTCCAGCGCCACCGCTGCCGGCATCGGGCGCATCACCCGTGCTCGACGTCGCGCCGCAGCCGGCGACCAGACCGATCGCCGCCAGGGACAGCAGCAGGCGGGCGCCGCGGGCGCACGCAACGATCGCACGCACGGCAGTCGGGACGCGGGGGGAGCTCGTCATTCTCGATTCCTCCGGAGCTAAGGCGGGGGCAGGCGCGACGCGCCGCCGGGGGGTCCGTCAGTCTACACCGGACGTCCAACCGACGGCCACGGAGACGCCTGCCCACCAGCCGCCGGTGCCGATGGGTGAGCCACCGCCCGCCGTGCCCACCACTTCGGGGCCCGACCATCCCCCCTCCAGCGCCAGCTCGCCCACCACGGGACGGCCCTCGCCCAGGCGACGTCGGCGCGGATCAGCTCCTCGACGTCGTGGACCAGGTCATCGGCGCACCCCACGAACTGGAACGCCAGCGCGGCGGACGCTTCCCCCTGCGTCCCGTCCTGGATCGCGCCGGCGCCTGCCGCCGGGTCGCCCAGCAGCAGCAGCGCCAGCCACGGAAAGCCTGGGGTCACTCCGGGGCGCCCCAGCGACGAACCCAGGCGGCGTGGCTGCCGTTCGGATACTCCGCCAGGTACGCGCGTGCCAGCGAACGCGCCGTGGCCCGGTCGCCGGCGGCGGCGCGCGATTCGATCTCGCGCGCCAGCGCGTCCGGCGCCAGCGGCCCCCCGGGTGCCAGCGCGCGGGCGCGCGCGAAGGCGACCGCTGCCTCGCCCGGCTTGCCGATGTCTTCCAGCAGCAGGCGCCCCAGGCGGAACTCGGCCAGTGGCGCCCGCGGATCCGACGGTGCGTCCTGGATGGCGGCCCGCAGGGCCTTCGCGGCGTCCAGCGCGCGCCCTGATGCCCGCGCCCGATCGGCCGTACGCAGCAGCGCCCCCAGCTGGTCGTCAGCGGGAGCGGACGCGCCGGGCGCGGGCACGGGGGGCGCGACCGGCGGCGCGTCTACAGCGGCCGCCGCGCGCGCGGCGGTGGGCGCCGTGTCGGGCACCTCGGCGCGCCGGCGCGCGGGCGCCTGGGGTGGGAACAGACCCGATTCGCCGCGGCCCAGGCGGCGCTCCCCGCCCGTCCAGCTCACGCGCACGCGGCCCTCGCTCACGTCGACCCGCAGCCGCGTCCCCACGCGCGCCAGCTCGAACTTCGTCCCCAGCACCTCGACGATGGCATCGCCACCGATCACCCGGAACACCCGCCCGGGCCGCTTCGTGATCTCGAAGCGGGCAGCCCCGGCGCGCAGCACGTTGACGATGCGACGGTTCTCGACGGACACCGGCTCGAGCACCGTGTCGTCTGACTGCAAGATGGCGACGGAGCCGTCCCGGAAGCGCAGCTTGCGACTGCTGGCGACCACCGCCGGGCCCGCGTCCGCAGCGGCGCCGTCGCCTGGGCGCTCGACGGCTGGTGCTGCGCCGGAGGGCTCGGCGGCGGCTCCCTGTTCCTGCTCTTGCTGTGCCTGTTGCTCCTGCGCCGCCGCCGCGCTGCCCGAGAAGCGCCCGGATGTGCGCGCCATCGTGCCGTCATCGGGCGACTCGTCGCCCGACAGCGCGATGACGGCCGTACGGCTGCGCACCAGCCCGAAGATCCCCAGCGCCGTGAACAGCGCCAGGCAGACGAAGCCCAGCACCAGGCCGGTGGCCCGCGAGCGCGCCTGTTCTTGCTGGGCCTGCATCACGCGCCGCCAGACGGACGCCTCGCGCGCGGGCGTCCAGGTGTCCTTCACGCGCAGCTCCTCCGGCGGCCCCGGCCGTCTCATCGTCACGACGACAGCTCCTGACGGACCGCCTGGTCGACGCGCCCGATGCGCCGCTTCGCCGTCGCCAGCGAGCAGCCGCACATCCGGGCCACCGACTCGGCGGGCTGGCCTTCCACGTGCCGCAGCGTCCAGGCCACGCGATCGACGGCAGGCAAGCGATCCAGCAGCGCGTAGATGCGCGCCATGATCGCCCGTTGCTCCGGCGCCAGCGCGTGGTCGGGCAGCTCGTCATAACCGGTGTCGGGGTCGATCCCCAGCGTGCGCCGCAGCCGCCGCCACCGCAGGCGCCGGATGGCGACCCGCACCGCCACCTTGGTCAACCAGGCCCGGGCGGCCTCGGGCTCGCGCAGCGCGTGCAAGCCACGCAGCGCGATCAGGAACACGTCCTGCACGACGTCGTCGACCTCGTGATCGCGCCCCAGCAGGCGCGTGGCGACGCCCGCCACGTAGGACGCATGGCGATGAAACAGGGCGGCCGGATCGACGGCGCGATCTCGCGCCAGGACGACGCGACCAGAACGCGACATGACTGTCGCGTCCGGGGCGGCGGGCGCCGGCCAGTCCAGCTCCCGCTTCAGCAACTTGGCGCTCACCGCGTGCGGCTCCTGCCCCATGGGGTGCTTCGGCGCGCCCAGCCGGCTCACGGAATCCGCCGATCGCTCGTCTTTTCTGGCGTCTTCGCCTGATCCAGGCGCTGCCGGCCCATTTGCACGGCACGCCAGACGTAGTCGGTGAGCGCGATCATCCCCATGACGAACGCCGCCACCGCCAGGGCCGGGCTGAAGCGACTGCGAAAGATCAAGGACACGATCGCGCAAAATTGCAAGATCGTGGCCGCCTTGCCCGGCAGGCTGGCGCGGAAGTCGTAGCGCAGCCAGCGCCGGAGCGCCGGGACGGCGACGTAGATCAGCGACAACGGCAGCTGGGCCAGCTCGCGCGCCAGGATCAGCGCCAGCAGGCCCAGCGGGAGCCGATAGCGCCACCACAGAGCGCCCAGCACGGTGGACACGAACAGCTTGTCGCAGATGGGGTCCAGCCAGGATCCCATCCCGGAGGGGGTGCCGGCGTTCTTGCGGGGGTTGCCGGGGGTGCCCGGCTCGCCCAGGTTGCCCGGTTCGCGGGCCGCCGCGCGCCGCGCCACCCACCCGTCCAGCGCGTCGCTGGCGCCGGCGAGCAGCAGCACCACCAAGGGCGGCCCCCACCCCGCCCCGGCGTTCAACGCCCAGACGAACGCCACGGCCAGTGGCAGCCGCGACAGGCTGAGCAGATTGGCGGGCGCAAGGACGGAATCGCGAGGGGGCATGGCCTGTCCAGCAGCGCGCACACGCGCCCGGGCCCACCTAGCCTAACCGTCTTGCCGCCGCGGGAAAGCCCGGGCACGGGACAGCGCCCGGCTTGACGCGCTGGCGATCCGCCGTCATGGAACAGGGATGGCGACCAAGGACCAGACAGATACGGACAGCATCGCTTCGCCTGTGAGCGATCGCCTGGTCCGGGCGATCATCGATGACGGCGCCGCGCGCGTGGTGGTCGCGATCGCCACCGGCGTGGCGCGCGAGGCGACGCGCCGGCAC
>Ga0070679_100003780_pt1 | contig 13889 bp, 13 predicted proteins | sample KBSC63BmetaG_FD_65652 | JGI IMG/M metagenome (GOLD analysis project Ga0070679, IMG submission 65652) | Corn rhizosphere microbial communities from Kellogg Biological Station, Michigan, USA - KBS C6-3B metaG | ecosystem: Host-associated > Plants > Roots > Rhizosphere | place: USA: Michigan... | reverse complement strand
CAGGTATTCCTTGATCGCCTTTTCGAACTGGCTCTTTTCGACCAGCTTCTGGGCGCCGGCGATCAGTTTGTCTTTGTTGGTCGCCACCTGGTTCCGCTCGCGGATCTCCTAAACTGGGTCGGACACTACATTTTAGGGGTTCGGCGCGATTATTTCAAGCAACGGCGGGCGTGTTTTCCGTCGAAAATCTCTCGAGAAAGTGGGTGTCCAACCTACCTTGCACGAAGTCGGGATGGTCGATGAGCCGGCGGTGAAACGCGAGGTTGGTCTGGATCCCCTCGACGACGAACTCGTCGAGCGCGCGCCGCAAGCGGCGAATCGCCGCTTCGCGGTCCTCGGCGTGCACGATGAGCTTGGCCAGGAGCGAGTCGTAATTCGGTGGCACGACGTAGCCTTCGTAGATGTGCGTGTCGACGCGCACGCCGAAGCCGCCCGGCAAATTGAGCGCCGTGATGCGACCCGGTGACGGCGTGAACTTCACCGGATCCTCGGCGTTGATGCGGCACTCGATGGCGTGCCCGCGCGGCTTGAAGCGCCCGGTGAACGTGGGCGACAAGCGCTCACCCCATGCCAGCTTGATCTGCTCGCGCACGAGATCGAGCCCCGTCACCATCTCGGTCACGGTGTGCTCGACCTGGATGCGCGTGTTCATCTCCATGAAGTAGAAGTTGCCGCCTTCGTACAGGAACTCCATGGTGCCGACGTTCGAGTAGTTGATGGAGCGCATCGCTTTTTCGCAGATCGCCAAAAGCTTCTCGCGCTCGGCGTCGGTGAGCGCGATCGACGGCGCCTCTTCGACGAGCTTCTGGTGGCGGCGCTGGATCGAGCACTCGCGTTCGCCGAGGATGGCGACGCCGCCCTGTCCGTCGGCGACCACTTGCACCTCGATGTGACGCGGCGCCTCGACGTAGCGCTCGAGGTAGACGTCCGACGAGCCGAAGCCGGCGAGCGCTTCCGAGCGCGCCATCTCGAGCTGCCCCAGCACGGTGTCGCGCGACTTGACGATCTTCATGCCGCGTCCGCCGCCGCCGGCCGACGCCTTGATGATGATGGGGAAGCCGATGTCCTCGACGGCGGTGAGCGCTTGATCGTCGGTCTCGAGCAGGCCCGTGCCCGGCAGGATCGGCACCCCCGCTTCGACCATCGCCTTGCGCGCGGAGATCTTGCCGCCCATGAGCCGCATGATCGCCGGCGGCGGGCCGATGAACTTGAGCCCGCAGCGCACGGTCATCTCGGCGAACTCGGCGTTCTCCGAGAGGAAGCCGTAGCCGGGATGGATCGCCTCGGCGCCGGTGACCTCCGCCGCCGAGATGATGGCCGGGATGTTCAAGTACGACAACGGCGCCGGCGCCGGTCCGATGCAGACCGTCTCGTCGGCGAACTTGACGTGCAGCGCGTTGGAGTCGGCCAGCGAGTGCACGGCCACCGACTCGATGCCGAGCTCGCGGCAGGCGCGGATCACGCGCAGCGCGATCTCGCCACGGTTGGCGATGAGGATGCGCTTGAACACGACGCCTACCCGACTTTGATCTTGAAGAGCGGCTCGCCGTACTCGACGGCCTGACCGTTCTCGACGAGGATTTGCACGATCGAGCCCTCGATCTCCGACTCGATCTCGTTCATCAGCTTCATCGCCTCGACGATGCACAGCACGTGGCCCTTCTTGATGCGCGTGCCGACGTCGACGAACGGCGACATGTCCGGCGACGGCGAGCGATAGAAGGTGCCCACGAACGGCGAGGTCACGTAGGCGACGTTGCCGTCGCTGGTGTCGGTCGACTTCGCGGGCGGGGCGCTCGGCCCCGACGCGGGGGCGGCCGGCGCGTGCACCGGCACCGCCATCGGCGCCGGCGCGTGCGCGGCCATCGGCGCGGCGTGGAACAGCTCGCCGCCGCCGCCCTTGCGCACGTAGATGCGTACGCCGCCCTCTTCGACCTCGATCTCGTTGAGCTCGTGACGACGCAAGACTTCGGCGAGCGCGTCGACGCGTTCGGTGATGCTGCTGCTCCCCGCGGCGCGCGTCGTCGACGGCGCCGGCTTCTTGCCTTTGGCTCTCATGGCTTCTTTTTTTCCTCGAGCAGATCGAGCACGGCGTCGAGCGCCAGCGTGTAGCCGCGCGCGCCGAAGCCGCCGATGGTGCCGACGCAGACGGGCGCCACGAACGACTGATGGCGATACGGCTCGCGCGCGTGCACGTTCGACAGGTGGACCTCGACGGCGGGCAGCGCCACCGCGCGCAAGGCGTCGGCGATCGCCACCGACGTATGCGTGTACGCCGCCGGGTTGATGATGATGGCCTGCGCGCGCTCGCGCGCCGCCTGGATGCGATCGACGAGCTCGCCTTCGATGTTGGACTGATGGCACTCGACGGTGGCGCCACGTTTCTTGGCGTGCTCGTCGAGCGAGCGATCGATCTCGGCGAGCGTCATGGCGCCGTAGACGCCGGGCTCGCGCACCCCGAGCAGGTTCAGGTTCGGCCCGTGCAGCACCATTACGTGCGGGGCCATCGGCGTGCGTTAAACGATTTCCGCGTAGAGCTTCGGCGCGACCAGGCGCAACAGGTAGCGGCCCTTGCCGAAGTTGCCGTCGGGGCGGATGGCGAGCGCCACGAAGTACTCGGGCGACACCACGCGGATGAGCATGGTGAGCGCCGCGGTGCGGATGGCGATCTCCTGCACCGCGCCGACTTCCAGGATCTCGGCGGCCTTCCTCACCTGCGTCAGGATGAAGCTGAACTCCATCCCGACCGTTTGGATGTCGACGCCGCCGTCGGGCGCCGTGTATTGCTCGACCGCGATGCCGTCGAAGCCCATGAGGAGGCCCGCGACGCCGCCCTCGGTCTCGGCCACCAGGCGCTTGAGGTTTTCCTGGAACATGGGAGTCGGTTGTATCGGTTTCGAGGGGCGGAATCAAGTTGCCGCAACGAGCGGCCGGACCACTACATCGCGACGGGCGCCGCCGGACCGCAGGAAGTGACGTTCGTGGTTGGGTCGGTGCAGCAGATCGACGGATCGTCCTGCTGCGGGAAGCACGGGTCGACGGCCATCGTGCCCTTCGGCAGCGGGCAGGTCGAGGTCTGCACGAGGCAGCCCGAGCACAGATCGATCGGGAAGTTGATCGATCCACCGATCACCTGATCGTTCTGCCGATCACCGACGGGGCGAACCTGCGCCATGACCGTGTACAGCCCGCCCGACGGGATCATGCCGGCGAGCGACTTGGCCGCCGGCGCGGGCAGGACCTCGACGAACATCGCCGCGGTGCCGCCCGGATCGAGCCGTCCCGCCGCCGCCGCGTAGAAGAACGACGACTGTCCCGACGGCAGGACCAGCGCCTCGCCGCCGACCTGCGTCAGCTTGACGTTGGCGCCGCTCAACTGGATGGCGTTGTACTCGACGCCGTTGTTGAACGACACCAGGTTGTTGCGCACGACGGGCACCGCGATATAGCCGGACGTCGTCACGAGGCTGACGTCGAGCAGGCCGCGATCGCGTCCGATCGCACCCGCCCCTGCGGTCGCCGTCGCGACGCAGTTCGTGGTGGTCGTGACCGCCTCCATCTGAATGATGGAGAGCGACACATCGTTATTCGCACAACCGACCGAGGCGACCGTCGCCGCGGCGAACAGGAGCAGTGCGCGTTTCATGCACCTACCTCCATCGTAAATCGTATCATCGCGCTTTTCCCTCGAGCAAGATTTCGTGGATGCGTGTAGGCGTAAGCGGCACAGTACGCGCACGCCCCGGCTCGTCGACGACGACGAACTGGATGTGGTCGCCGCCGCGCTTCTTGTCCACGGACACGCGCGCCAGCGTTCCCGGCGACAGGCGCCCGTCGAGGTCGGTGGGCAGCCCGACCGCCTCGAGCAGCTTGCGGATGCGCGGCTCGAGCGCCGGCCCGCCCTCGGCCGCAGCGATGCGCGCCGCCGCCAGCATGCCGAGCCCGACCGCCTCGCCGTGGCGTAGCGGATTGGCGTCGGCGCGCGAGGCCGACTCGAGCGCGTGCCCGACGGTGTGCCCGAAGTTGAGCAGCGCGCGCGCGCCCGTGGTCTCGCGCTCGTCGGTGCCGACGACGCGCGCCTTGATGGCGCACGAGCGCGCCACCAGGTCGGCGAGGAGCTCGGGATCGCCGGCGCGCGCCCGCCCCGCTTCGCGCTCGAGCAGCTCGAGCAGCGGCACGTCGGCGATGAAGGCGTGCTTGATGACCTCGGCGAGCCCGGCGGCGCTGTCGCGATCGGAGAGCGTCGCCAGCGACGTCACGTCGGCCCAGACCAGGCGCGGCTGCCAGAAGGTGCCGACCAGGTTCTTGCCCGCCGGCAGGTTGACGCCGGTCTTGCCGCCGACGGAAGAGTCGACCTGCGCCAGGAGCGTCGTCGGCACCTGCACGTAGGCCACGCCGCGCAAAAAGATCGACGCCACGAAGCCGCCGAGGTCGCCGACCACGCCGCCGCCGAGCGCGACGATCAGCGCCGCCCGATCGAGCCTTTCGCGCGCGAAGGACTCGCACAGCTCCTCGGCGCGCCCGAGCGACTTCGAGCCTTCGCCGTCGGGCACCACGGCAGCGGTGACCTTGCGGTTGCGGCCGCGCAGCGCATCGGCGTAGCGCGCCAGGTGCAGGCGCGACACGGTGTCGTCGGTGACGATGCCGATCTTCCCCTCGGGCAGGCGCGCGCACAGCTCGGCGGCGAAGCGCTCCTCGGCGCCGGGCTCGGCGTCGACGAAGATCGGATAGGACCGATCGGTCGGATCGTTGGCGATCGCGACGTCGATGCGCGCCTGCTTCATCAGCCGCTTTCCAGCGCCTCTTGGATCTGCCGCGCCACCTGCGACGGCACCAGGCCCGTCGTGTCGATGGTGACGTGCGCGCGGGCGTAGGCGGCGCTGCGTTGCAGCATCAGCTTCTCGATCTCGGCGCGCACGTCCTTGCCCGCGAGCATCGGCCGCGTCTCGGCGTTGCCGAGGCGGCGCAACAGCTCCTCCGTCGACGCGGTCAGCAGCACGACCTTGCCGGCGTGGAGCATGAAGTCCATGTTGTCGCCGTGCGCGGGCGCGCCGCCGCCGACGGCGATCACCTGCGGCCCTTGCGCCGTCACGCGCCGCAGCGCCGCCGCCTCGCGCGCGCGAAACCCGCCTTCGCGCTCGTTGAAGAAGATCTCGGCGATCGTCATGTGCGCCTCTTCTTCGATCACGGCGTCGAGATCGACGAAGCGCCGCTCGAGCTTCGCGGCGAGCAGGAGGCCCACCGTCGACTTGCCGCCGCCCGACAAGCCAACGAGGAAGATGGGCCGCAGGACCTTAATACTCTGCGAGGTCGGCACGATAAGCCTCCAAGCTACGCAAGAGCTCATCCATCGTGTCGCCGCCGAGCTTGTCGACGAGCGCATCGGCGAGCACGAACGCGACCGCTGCTTCCGCCACCACCGCCGCCGCCGGCACCGCGCACGAGTCGGTGCGCTCCTTCTGCGCGTCGAAAGGCTGCTTCGTCGCCAGATCCACCGAAGGCAGCGGCCGCGCCAGCGTGGGGATCGGCTTCATCGCCGCGCGCGCCACCAGCGGCTCGCCGTTGGTGATGCCGCCTTCGACGCCGCCCATGTTGTTCGTCGGGCGCACGAAGCGTTTGCCGTCGTGGAGGATGGGATCGAACAGCGCCGAGCCGCGCATCGCCGCCGCGCCGAAGCCGGCGCCGATCTCGACGCCCTTCATCGCCTGGATCGACATCAGCGCCATCGCCAGGCGCCCGTCGAGGCGCTCCGACCACTCGACGTGCGAGCCGAGCCCGGGCGGCACGTTCCACGCCACCACTTCGACGACGCCGCCGACGGAGTCGCCGTCCTTCTGCGCCGCCTTGATGGCCGCGATCATCTGCTCGCCGGCGCGCGCATCGACGCAGCGGACGTCCGACGCCTCCGCGGCCTCGCGCGCCGCGCGCAAACCGGCGTCGTCGCGCGCCGTCAACGCCGGCGCCTCGACGTCGGCGATGCGCGTGACGTGGCACAGCGTCTCGATCCCGCACGCGCCCAGGAGCGCCTTGCACACCGCGCCCGCGGCCACCCGCGCCGTCGTCGAGCGCGCGCTCGATCGCTCGAGCACGTCGCGCGCGTCGTGCAGCCCGAGCTTGAGCGCCCCCGCCAGATCGGCGTGCCCCGGCCGCGGCCGCGTCAACGCCTTGGCCCGCTCGCCCGCCGGCGGCGTGAACGGATGCATCACGTCGGTCCAGTTCGCGAAGTCCGCGTTCGGCACCATCATCGCCAGCGGCGCGCCGAGCGTGACGCCCCCGCGCAATCCCGCGAGCACCTGCACGGCGTCCTTCTCGATCTTCATGCGACCGCCGCGGCCATAGCCACCCTGCCGCCTCCGCAGATCCGCGTTCACCGCCGCCTCGTCGACGCGCAACCCATGCGGCAATCCCTCGAGGATGGCGACTAAAGCGGGCCCGTGAGACTCGCCCGCGGTCATGAGACGCAACCTTGCCATTTACTTTTGTGTGGGGAGTGTAATGCGGTTACCGCGCCACGACAGAGCGGTTCACGATCCGCGGCGTGATGAAGATGAGCAGCTCCGTCCGGTCGTCGTTCTCGCGGCGGTTCTTGAAGAGCCAGCCGATGACCGGAATGTCGGCGAACCACGGCACCTTGGTGTACGACAGGCCGGTGTTGCGCGTGTAGATGCCGCCGATGACCGCGGTGTCGCCGTCGCGCACCAACATCTGCGTGCGCGCCTCGCGCTTGAGGATCGTCGGATCGCCGCGCGCGCCGACGTTGACGAAGTCGGGCTCGTTGCGCGTGATGTGCACGTTCATGAGGACCGAGCCCTCGTTGGTCACGTGCGGCTTGACCGTGAGGTTGAGCTGCGCGTCGACGAACACGGTGTTGGCGCCCGCCGCCGACACGACCGAGATCGGGATCGACGTGCCCTGCGAGATCGACGCCTCGATGTTGTCGAGCGTCATGACCTTCGGCGCCGACACGATGCGCACGTTGCCGGTGTTCTCCAGCGACGACAGACGCAGGTTGATGTTGACCGCGCCGTTGAGCGAGCCGAGCGTCACGCCGAGGGCGCCGCCCGAGCCGGTGCCGACGGCGGCCGGCATGTTGACCACGTAGTTCGGCGAGGCCGCGCCCGACTGGGCCAGCTGCAGGCCCTGCGTGACCGTCTGCGCGTCGGTGGCGCCGCCGGCCACGCCCACCGTCGACGGGAAGGCGATGCCGGTCGGGTTGCCGGTGGCGGCCGAGTTGATCGAGTTGCCGCCCCACTGGATGCCGATGTCGCGCGTGAAGTTGGTGGTCGCCTCGACGATGCGCGACTCGATCAACACCTGCGGCGTCTGCGTGTCGAGGTGGCCGACGAGATCTTCGGCCAGCGCGATGTTCGCCGACACGTCGGTGAGTATGAGCTGATTGGTGCGCGTGTCGACCGAGACGTGGCCGCGCGGCGACATCACCTCGTGGATGCGCGGCAGCATCTGCGTCCCGTCGGCGTAGCTGAGCGGGATGAGCTTGGTGTGCATCGGCTCGAGCTCGACCGACGCCTTGGCGCGCGCCACCTCCGCCTCGAGCTCCTTCTCGAGCACCGACTGCGGCGCGATGCGGATGAGGTTGCCCTGGCGCTGCACACCGAGCCCCTTGGCCCGGGCGATGACGTCGAGCGCCTGATCCCACGGCACGTCGCGCAGGTGCATCGTGACCGTGCCCTTGACGTCGTCGGCGAGCACGATGTTGACCTGCCCGACGTCGGAGATGAACTTGAAGAGGTTCTGCAAGTCGGCGTTGACGAAGTCGAGATCCATGCGCTTGCCGGTGTAGACCTTGCGCTGCCGCCCGGCGCGCCCGACGCCCGCGGCCGGCGCCACCTGCAGCGGCAGCGGCGACGAGTAGCCGGCCACCTTGGTCGGCGCGACGTTCTGCGTCCCCGAGCGCGGGAACTCCCAGGTGAGCGTGCCCGCGTCGCGCACCAGCTTCGGCTGCGCGTGCGGCCCGTCGCCGGTGAGCGCCACTTCCACGCGCACGGCGCCGGCGTCGTCGGGATCGGCGTAGGTCGACACGCTGCGGATCGGCCCGGCGAAGGCGCTGGCGTCGAGCGTGCGCTCCAGCTTCTTCGGCAAGGAAGCGCCCGCGATCTTGAGGACCGCCTTGTTCTCGTCGGCCCGAATCACGCTCGCCTGCGCGTCGCCCTTGTCGCCGACGTCGACGATCACGCGCTCGGCGTCGCCGTCGTCGGCGAAGCGCACGTCGCGAACCTTGTTCGCCGCCGCCAGCTTCTCCGTCGGCAGCGCGTCTTTGTTCATCGGCTTGACCGCCGGCGCCGCGGCGACCTTCGCCGCCGCCGCCATCTTCGCCGGCGTCGGCACCATCGCCAGCCGCCTGCGCGTCTCGGCCTCGATGCGCGCCAGCTCGGCGCGCGCCGCCACCAGCCGTGAATCGAGCGCCGCGCCCTCGGCCCGCTTCTTGTCCTGCTCGGCCACCAGGCGCGCCATCTCCGCCTGCGCCGCCTGCAGATCGCTCTTCGCCGTCGCCAGCGCCGCCTGCTTCTTCTGCTGCTCGCCGGTCACGCGCGTCATCTCCGCCTGCGCCGCCGCCAGCTTCTTCTGCAGCGCCGCGCGCTCGCCGCTCATCTGCGCCTGCAGCTCGCCGCGCTCGTGCTCCATGCGCGCGCGCTCCTCGGCCGACTGCTGCGCCGCCTGCGACTCCTCGGCCTTCTGCGCCTGCGCCGCCGCCTTGCGATCGGCGTCGAGCTTGCGCAGCTCCGCCTGCAGCCTGGCCAGATCCGCGTGCGCCCGCGCCGCGTCCGCCGAGGTCGCGCGCGCCGCCTCGATCTTGCGCGCCAGCTCGTCGTTCTTCGACTGCAGCTCGCCCGACTTGCGCTCCAGCTCGCCCGACGTTTTGGCCAGCTGATCGTTGCGCGCCTGCAGCTCGTTCGACTTCGCGGCCAGCTCGTTCGCCTTGCGGTCGAGCTCGCTCGACGTCGCCGCCAGCGCGTTCGACTTGCGGTCGAGCTCGCCCGACGTCTTGGCCAGCTGATCGTTGCGCGCCTGCAGCTCGTCCGACTGCCGCCGCACGTCGTCGCGCAGCTGCGCCAGGTGCGCCTCTTCCGCGCGCCGCGCCGTCTCGAGCTTCTTGGCCTCGGCGCGCGCCGCGTCGAGCTTGGTCAGCTCCTTCATGCGCGCGTCGGCGACCGCCTGCATCTCCTTCTTCACGCTGTCGAGCCGCGCGCTCTCCTGCGCCCGCGCCTCGGCCGCCTTGCGCGCCTCGCGCTCGGCCTGCTGCATCTTCTCCAACGAGCCCGACGCCAGCGCCGCCGCGTGCTGCGCGCGCTCGGAGGCCTGGGCGCGCTCCGCCGCCAGCGCCGTCGCCTCGCGCCGCGCCTCTTCCACGCGCGCCCGCTCCGACTCTTGCGCCGTCGCCAGCTTGGCCAGCTCCGCGCGCGCCTTGTCGAGATCGGCCTGCGCCGCCGCCTGCGCCGCCGCCTGCTTCTCGGACGCCGCGCGCAGCGTCGCCACCTTCTGCTGCTCGACGCGCGCCGCCTCTTCCGCCGCCTGCGCGCGCGCCGCCGCCGCCTGCGCGCGATTGTCCGCTTCACGCGACGCCGACTCCGACGCCCGCGCGCGATCATCCGTCGCCCGCGCGCGCTCGGCCGACGCCGCCGCCTGCGCCAGCCGCGCCGCTTCCTCGGCCCGCGCCGACGCGCGCCGCTCTTCGGCCACGCGCGCCGCTTCCGACGCCGCCTGCCGCGAGCGCGCCGCCTCCGCCGCGTCGGCGAGCTTGGCCTGCCGCTCCTCGGCCGCCTTGCGCACCGCCGCCTGCGTCTCGGCCAGCTTCTTCGCCTCCGCCTCGCGCTGCGCCGCCATGGCCTGCGCCTCGCCGCGCAGCTTGTCGAGCCGCGCCTGCTCCGCCGCCACTTCCGCGCGCTGCTGATCGCGCTGCGCCGCCAGATCGCGCTGCGCCTGCGCCTGCGCCGCCGCGTTCTGCGCCGCCGCCTGTGCCGACTGCGCCGTCACCGTCGAAGCGCGCGACTGCACGTCCTTCAAGCGAGCTTCTTCGGCCTTGCGCGCCGCGATGACTCGATCCAATTCATCCTTGGCGGCCTGTGCCCGCGTGCGCGCCGCGTCGGCTTCGTGCACCGCATCATTCGCACGTGCCACCGCGCTCCGCTCCGCGTTCTCCGCCACCTGCCGCCGCTGCTCGGTCGCCTGCGTCTGCGCCTCGGCCTCGACGCGCCGCTTGCGCGCCTCGTCCATCTTCGCCTGGTCGGCGCGGATCTGCTCCGCCGTCGCCATGCCCGCGCCGCCCGCCGGCATCGGCTCGTCCGGCGTCACCGTGATCACGAGATCATGCCCGACGGCCTTGACGTCGTAGCTCGACGGCCGCTTGAACCCGATCATCACGCGCGCCGTGCGCGACACGTCGCTTTGATACTGCGCCGTCGCGATCTGTCCGACCGCCCAGGTATCGACGTCGATCGGCCCCGCGCGCAGCTCGTCCGATCCGATCTTGCCGTCGGCCACGTCGACCATGACGCGCGACGGCCGCTCGAGACGATAGGCCGTGAAGCTCGGCGTCGCCGAGCCATGCACGACGATGATCGTCTTGCCCCCATCGGCGCGGGCCGTCACCTTGGTGACGACGTTCTCCGCCGCGCTCGCCACCCCCCCGACGACAACGGCCACCAGGATCGTGGCCAGTGAGAAATGAGTAACGCGCCTCATGACGGCTCCTTTGGTCGTCGTCATCGATAGTCGTCGCCGCATCGGTCGTCGCTGCATCACTTTTGCCCCGCGTGCGCACTCCACTTCGGCGCGCCATGTCGGCTCGCTGCACTCGCCTCCGGGGGCGCGAAGATCCCTTCGTTTCGTGCGCACGCTCATTGCCCCACGTTCTCGCCCTGGTGGAGCTCCACCACGCGCTCGGTGACCTTCGGTTTCCCGCCCCCGCCCAGGTCCTCTTCGATCTGGAAGAACACGCGATCGGGCGCGACGCGCGTGACCAGCGCGTCCGACTTCGACACGTGATCGCCGCGTATCACCGCCGTGCCCGTCCCGGTGGGATCGACGAACATCGCCTTCGGCTGCATCCCGTTGCCGCCGACGATCGCCTGCAGCTTCAGCTCCTCGAGCGCGTACTTGTCGAGCAGGATGCGATGCTGCGGCTTGACGTTCACCATCTGCGTCGCGAACGTCGACAAGAACGAGCGGAACGGATCGCGGTTGTTCGCCGACTCCTTGAAGTCGTCGTTGGTCAGCGGCCGCTTGCGCACCTCTTGCAGCAACGACTCCTTCGACTGCTCCACGCCCGGCTGCAGCGCCGCCACCGGCGATCCGGCCGGTGCCGCCGCCGGCTTGGGCGGTCGCGGCGGCGGTGCCTTGCGATCCTCGTCGCTCGGCCCGCACGCCGCGGCGAGCAAGACGAGCGCCATCGCCGCGCGTCTCAATGGCCACCTCCGGAGGAGATCGACGTGCCCGACTTCTGCGCTCCGCCGCCCTTGTCGGTGAACATGAACGTCGTCGCCGTGAAGTTCGCCTTCAACAGATTCGGCTGATCGGGCGACACCCCGACGGTGACCGGATCGAGCGACAGATCCTCGATGTTGACGATGCGCTTGAGATCGCCCACCTGCTTGAAGAAGTGGTTGATCTGGTGGTAGCTGCCCGAGAGCGACATCTTGATCGGGATCTTCACGTACATCTCGACGGGCTGCGCCGGCTCGCGCACCGACTCCACCTTCGTCAACCCGGCGAGCTCGATCTGCGCCGACACGTTCTCGATGAACTGCTCGATGTCGGCCGCCTTCGGCAGCACGCGCAGGAGCTCCTTCTGCTCGTCGAGCAGCGCGTTCACCTCGTTGCGGAACGCCAGGTACTCCGCCTTGCGCCGCTCGTACTCCTTCTTCTCCTTCTCGAGCCGCGTGCGATCCTGCTCGAGGTGCGCCTGCTCGTCCTGCATGTCGCTGTAGAAGAAGTACCAGTAGCCGCCCGCGAGCACCGCCACGAGCCCGACGATGATGCCGAGCTTCACCGTCAGCTGCAGCGCCGCGATTCTGTCGAAGAAGTTCTGCATTAGTAGTTCACCCGACACGTCACGTCGAACGTCACGTACGAGACGTTCAACTTCGTGTCGACCTCCGGCTTCGTCTGTTGCCAGTTGACGTCGCTGAAGAACGCCGAGACCTGCAGCCGCTTCAAGAACTCCGCGACGTCTTCGTCGCTCTTGGCGCCGCCCTTGATCTTGACGTTGTGATTCGTCTCCGAATAGCTGATGAGCCAGGCGCGGCGCGTGTCCCAGTTCGGGTTGAACCCGGCGTTGGGATTGCGCTTGATCTGCTCCTCGTACTGCTCCTTGTTGAACGTCGGGCCCTTGCCCGGCGTCAGGATGTCGGAGAGCTCGCGCATCATATAGGTCGGACCGCCGCGATTGGCCTGCAGCCGCTTGATCGCGTCGCGCTGGCGGATGAGCTCGTCACGCTGCGCCTTGATGACCTCGTAATCGCCGATCTCCGCCTTGAGCTTGGCGATGTCCTTCGACAGCTGCGTGTTGTGCTCGCGCAGCGAGTTGATCTGGGCGACCTGCGTGCCGTGGAACACGATGATGCCGACCAGCGCCGCCGAGAACACCACGACGCCGATGAGCAGCTGCCGCTGCCCCTGCTCGCGTCGCTTCGCTGCCTTGACCGGCAGCAGGTTGATCTTGATCATCGTTGCACGCTCACTGGAACTTGTCTCCGGGCGAACGGAGCGCGAGCCCCAGCGACACCATCGCCTGCGGCCCGTGGCTGCGCAAAAACGCCGGATCGATGTTCGAGGCGCCCGCGTCGCGGAACGGCTCGACGATCTCGACCGGCACGCGCGCGCGCTGCTCGATCGCGGCCAACAGCGGCGGCACGCGCGCCGACCCGCCCGACAGGTAGATCTTGGAGATCGACGTGTCGGGATGCGACGCCAGGAAGAAGTCGATCGACTTCTGGAACTCGCCCGCCATCTGCTGCGACGTCATCTGCAGGATGCGCGCGACGTCCGCCGAGGCATCGCCATCGGTGAACGCGACCTTGAGCGCCTCCGCCTCTTCACCCGACACGCCGAGGTGGCGCTTGATGTCATCGGTGAACGAGTTGCCGCCGGTGGTCACGTCGCGCGTGAAGGCCGAGGTCCCACCGGCCAGGATATTGATGTTGCTGAGCGACGCCCCGACGTTGACCAGCGCCACCACATCGCCGGTCTCGCCGTACGCCGACTCGAACGCGTTCTGCATGGCGAACGCCGCCACGTCCACCACCACCGGTGTGAGCGACGCCTCACGTGCCACCGCCGCGTAGTCGGCGACCACTTCCTTCTTGGCCGCGACCAGCAGGAGCTCCATCTGCCCCTGCGCGTTCTTGCCGCCGAGCGCCTGGTAGTCGATCTCGACGTCGTTGCGGTTGAACGGAATGTGGTGCTCGGCTTCCCACGGCACCTGCTCTTCGAGCTCGTCCGGCGTCATCGCCGGCACGAAGATCTTCTTGATGATGAGCGCGTTACCGGAGATCGCGAGCGCGACCTCCTTCTGCTTGATCTTCAAGCGGTCGAACAGCGCGCGCACCGCATCCACGACCCCCGAGTGGTTGAGGATGGCGCCGTCGACGATGGTATCGGGGGGAATCGGCTCGATGCCGAAGTTGAGCAGCTGAAAGCCGCTGCCCTTCTTCCTCACCTGCGTGACCTTGACAGCCGAGCTGCCGAGGTCGAGCCCAATGCAATTCTTCGCCATCGCCGCGTCCTCTCTTCAGGGCGCGGCGTCTGGCCGTGCCCGTCAGTCTTCTTCTGCGTCGCCGAAGACCATCACGCGATCGGTCGGCTTCAAGCCGAGCGCCTCGAGGATCTTCCGCTTCGTGTCCATGCGCGCCTTCATGCCGCGCTCGACCCGG
>Ga0070679_100003779_pt1 | contig 13895 bp, 8 predicted proteins | sample KBSC63BmetaG_FD_65652 | JGI IMG/M metagenome (GOLD analysis project Ga0070679, IMG submission 65652) | Corn rhizosphere microbial communities from Kellogg Biological Station, Michigan, USA - KBS C6-3B metaG | ecosystem: Host-associated > Plants > Roots > Rhizosphere | place: USA: Michigan... | reverse complement strand
GCTTCCCATTGAGGGATCCCGGGTGCCCGCCGAGGTGCTGGCAGGCCTGACGCTGGCCGCCGTCGGCATCCCTGAGGTTCTCGGTTACGCCAAGATCGCCGGGATGCCCCTGGTCACCGGGTTGTACACGATGCTTCTCCCGATGGGGGTGTACGCGGTCCTCGGTTCGTCCCGGCACCTGGTGGTCGCGGCGGATTCGGCGACTGCGGTCATCCTCGCCGCCGCGCTCACGAGTCTGGCGACGGCGGGCTCGGAGCAATATGTCCGGCTGGCCGGGCTGGCGGCACTGCTGACCGGCGCGATGCTGGCGGTGGCCCGGCTGGCCCGGCTCGGCTTCCTCGCCAACTTCCTGTCCCGGACCGTGCTCGTGGGGTTTTTGACCGGCGTCGGCATCCAGGTGGCGGCCGGGGAGCTGCCGGACATGCTGGGGGTCACCGCCAAGGGCAGCCAGACCCTACCCAAGCTCGCGGATACCGTCCGCGCGCTCCCGCACGTGCACTGGGCCAATGTGGCGGTGTCGGCTGGGGTCATCGTGGTCGTGGTGATGGCTCGCCGGGTCAGTCGCCGGATCCCGGGCCTGCTGGTCGCGGTGGTCATTGCGATCATCGTGAGCTGGGCCACGGGTCTGGCTGGCCACGGCGTGGCCGTGGTCGGGTCGGTTCCGCGCGGGCTGCCGACCCTGGGGTTGCCGGCTCTGGGCGTGCACGAGACCTTGGCACTGCTCGGTGCCGCGGTGTCGATGTTCGTGGTCATCCTGGCCCAGAGCGCAGCCACCTCCCGGGCCTACGCCGCCAAGTACGAGGAGCCGTTCAGCGAGGACACCGACCTGGTCGGCCTGGGCGCTGCCAACGTCGCCGCCGCGTTCTCCGGCACGTTCGTGGTCAACGGCAGCCCGACCAAAGCGCAGATCGTCGACAGTGCCGGCGGCCGCAGCCAGTTGTCCCAGCTGGCCGCCGCCGCCGCGGTCTTGATCGTCCTCGTGTCTCTCACCGGGCCGCTCGCCCACCTGCCGGACGCCGCCCTGGCCGCAGTGGTCTTCGTGATCGCCATCGAACTCATCGACGTTACCGGGATGCGGCACATCGCGGCCCTGAGGAAACACGAGTTCGCCGTGGCCCTGCTCACCACCGTCGCGGTAATCGTCCTCGGGGTCGAGTACGGCATCGTGCTGGCCATCATCGCCTCGATCGTCGACCACCTGCGGCACAGCTACAACCCGCTCAACAGCGTCCTGGTCAAGTCACCCGAAGGGCACTGGCGGCCCGTCCCGGTTAGCCCCGGCGCCCGCACCGAGGAGGGGCTGGTGGTCTACCGTTTCGACACGAGCCTGTACTACGCCAACGCCAGCAGGCTCGCAGAAGACGTCGCGGCGCTGGTCGGCCACGGCGGCCCGCTGCGCTGGATGGTCCTCGACTGCGCCGCCATCGGCGATGTCGACTACACCGCCTCCACGGTCTTGGCCAATGTCATTGAGCACGTTCAACAGCATCATGTGCACCTGGTCCTCAGCTCCGTGCTCGGCCCAGTGCGCAAACGACTCGACCTCTACGGCATCAGCAAGGCCCTGGGGCAAGACGCCTACTTCGACACCCCCGGCGAGGCCCTCCGCGTCTTCCACACCACCATGCTCTAGGTGCGGCGGGCTCTAGGTGCGGTGGAACACCGAGAAGCTGAACCACCCGCCCGGGGCGAGCACCGCGCACGGCGTTCAGTCTGGTGTTATGACCGTGTTGGCATCACCGGATAGCAGCAACTGCGGAACCTGGCCGAAGACGTACTCGTCGTTGGTGGCGAGTGTGAACGTCCAGATCACGTCGAAACGGTCAGCGGGCCACGCCTTGGGGATGACGGTGCCGTGGACCAGTGGCAGCGCGGACGCTAGCGCCGGGATGTGGGTGTGGTCCCAGCAGATCAGCACGGCTCCTGAGCCGCTTTTGGCCAGTGCGGCCGCCAGGTGCCGTTCCTGCCCCTTGGTGTAGTCGGCACCTATCGCGATCCCGAGCCGGTCTGATATGCCGCTGATCGTCTGATGGGTGCGGTGTTCGGCGGTCTTGATCTTGTCACCGTATGAGGGCGAGATCAACGTCGTGGGGACCTGCAGTCCCGCGCGTAGCGGACCCAGGGAGGGGTCGAAGAGCGCCGCCAGCGCCCCTGAACGCTGCCAGCCGCGGGGGAGCAGCGAGTGCTCGTTCTGATTGCCGTGAAAATCAACGCCGCGGTGGGCAGACGCGGACCGCCTGTGTGCCGGCTCCGCGGGCTTCTCGCCGTGCCGGATGATGTAAATGACGTCCGGCGGCGCGTACTGATGATCCATGTCAGGAACCCTGTCAAAGCGCGTCAAACCGCTTTCCGGAGCGCCGCGCTACGGGAAGTGACCCCCGGCCTGACTACACGGCCAGCTCACTACGCCGAAACAAAGCTCGTCTACCTCTCATCGAAGCGTCCTGCACTGGTTTCGCTCAAGTCAAGCACATAGTCCGGCGGTCGATTTACGCGACGCCGACCAGTCCTTCAAGTAACTCGGCCGGGAGTGCTCAGCAAGCGAACGCTCATGATGATCAAGAGCACCGCTTTGGCGGATGGTGAAGGTTGCCTTGCCCGCCGACCCGGATGCCCTCGACGAGGGCATCCGGGCCGGCGGGGAGGTGACGGGCTAGTCCAGGAGCAGTGTGTACCCCGCCCGGGATCAGGCCCCGGCGCGCTCCTGGACGCTGCGCTCGACGCAGAACTCGTTGCCTTCCGGGTCGCCCAGCACGACCCAGCCGGTCCCGTCGGGTGTGCGCTGGTCGCTTACCAGGGTGGCCCCGGCGGCGAGCAGCCGGGCGACCTCCTCGTCGCGCGTGCGGGCGAGGGGGATGAGGTCGAGGTGCATCCGGTTCTTAACCGTCTTGCCCTCGGGTACCGGGATGAACAGCAGGCTAAATCCCTGCGGGGAGACGATCCGGCCTTCCGGATCGTCCGGGTGGTTGGGGTCATCGGGGTCTTCCTGCCAGCCGGTGACCTCGGTCCAGAACCGGGCCTGGCGGTAGGGGTCGGCACAGTCGACGGTGATGCTGCGGACATCGAACATAGTTTTCCTCGATGTTGCGACGCGCGCACCGGCGGCGGTAAGCGTCAGGCGGGGACGCCGGACGGAAGCGCGCTGGTCGGGATGGGTGACATGGCGGCCTCCTTCCGGTGTCGGGACGCTGCCGCCCACGTTACCGCGTGCCCCGCCCGGCCCGAAAGTTCGAGATGAATGATTCCCGCCCCCGACGTGCACCCGCGTGTCGCCGGTCTGCTGGCGTAAGGAACGCACGACCTTGTTTCTACCAGGCACCGGCAGGACACGGCGGCCTCCCGGCGAGACCAGGCCAGGGGCTGCCTGCGGGTGGCGGGCACACCCGGCTCGCTGTAGCAGCGACTGGATGACCCGGGTGCTATTCGCCGGCCAGGGAGAGGCCGGGTCGCGGCCGTCTACCGGACACCGGTGACGGCGATTCGTGATGACCCAAAGTGACAGCGCAACGAAGCTGCGACCGCGCCGAGCGCCGATTATTTCCGGCTGACGAGAGGAGCCCCGGGGTTCGGCAACCGTGCACAGACGCGCCAGTTCTGGGTAGCCTCCCCGCCGAACGGCGGGGTATTCTCTTCGCGGCGAAATCTACAGTGGTGGATCAACGTGTTCGTGGATTACCAATCCCCGACTGTAGTACCGGGCGAATAGCCACCTCGGTAAAGGATCGGAATGAACCCCGGCCAGGCACACTTGGCGCACGGCACGGACAACGCCGGCCAGCCGCCGCAGGTCATGGTGGCGGCGGATGGTATCTGCCGGACCTTCGGCAGCGGGCATACGGCCGTTCGCGCGCTGCGCGGGGTCTCGTTCACGGTAGACCGTGGTCAGCTCGTTGCCTTGCGCGGGCGATCCGGCTCGGGCAAGACCACGCTGCTGAACATCATTGGCGGCCTGGACGACCCGACGGCGGGCCAGGTATGGGTGGACGGCCGCGAGGTGAACCGGATGACCGAGCGGGAGCGGCTGGCGCTGCGGCGGGACCGGGTCGCCTTCATCTTCCAGTCCTTCGGGCTCGTGCCGATGCTGTCCGCGGCGGAGAACGTCGGGATTCCGCTACGCATCGCGGGCCTGCGGCCCAGGGAGCGCCGGGAGCGGATCGCGGCCATGCTGGCGCTGACCGGCGTGGCGAGCCATGCCGCTCACCGGCCGGATGAGCTCTCCGGTGGCCAGCAGCAGCGGGTGGCGATCGCCCGCGCGCTGGTCGGCCGACCGAACGTGCTGATCGCGGACGAGCCGACCAGCCAGCTCGACCTAGAGACCGGCAGGCAGATCATGGAACTGCTGCTCAGCGTGGTGCGTTCCGAGGGGATCACCGCCCTGGTGGCCACGCACGACGAGGCGCTGATCGACCTGGCCGACGAGGTCATAGTGCTACAAGACGGGTCCGTCGCGGGTGAAGGCCGATAGGTGCGGTCCGTGGGTAGCCTGGGGGTTTCCTTCCTGGTCCGCCGGGCCAGGTCCTCGTGGCTGCTCCTGTCCTGCGTCGCGGTCACGGTCCTGCTCACCACCGGGCTAGCGGTGGTGCTGTGGGCCTTCGCGGCCGGCGCGATCCCGGCCGGAGCGCTGAATACGCTCACCGCCCCGCAGGGCCGGGTGATAGGACTCAGCTCGGTGGTGGGCGACCCCGGGCAAGCCGCCGCCGACTCGCGGCTGATCCGTGCCACAATGACCAACGCCTGGCCGGGGGTCGGTTTCCAGCTGGACGGCGCGCTGTGGACGAACCCGCTCCGGCTCCCGGCGTCGGCCACGAGCGCGAACTTCGCCCAGATCCAGCTCGCGGCGCTGGACGGGATCAGCCGCCAGGCGACGCTGACCGCCGGGACATGGCCGGGTCCGCCGCACCGTGGCGGCCCGGTTCCCGTGGCGCTGCCGGCCGCCGTGGCCAGCCAACTGCACCTGGCAGTGGGCTCGGCGCTGACGGGCACCACCGTGGCCAGCGGAGCTTCCACCTCGATGCGGGTTACCGGCCTGTTCCGGGCCAACGACCCGGCGTCGCCGTACTGGGCGCTCGACTTGCTGCCTGTCTCGGGGATCAGCGTCCAGGGTTACACCATCGGCACCGCGGGACCCCTGGGGCACGGCCTCGGGGATACCCGCGTCAGCTACGGCCCCGCGGTGGTGGACCCGGCCGCGTTCGGCCGGGCGCTCGCCCCGGGCCAGGCCTCGTGGATGGTGTTGCCGCGGGCGCAGGCGCTGGCCCGCGGGAACGTCGGGACGCTCGCCACGAGCACCGGCGAGGCGGTTTCGCAGCTGACCGTGGTCCCGCCCGAGGGGATTCAGGTGACGTCGGGCCTGCCGCGGCTGCTTGACGGCATGGCCGACACGATCGTGCTGACCCGGTCGCTCTTCGCGATCGGCGCGCTTGAGCTGCTGCTGGTGGCCGGGGCGGGACTGGTGCTGGCCGCACGGCTGCTCGCCAGCTTGCGCGAGGAGGAGTCCGCGCTGCTGCGGGCGCGCGGCGCCACCAGGTGGCAGCTGGCGCGGCCCGTGCTGGCGGAGGCGGTGGTGCTCGGCGCCGTGGCCAGCCTGGCGGGCGTGCTGGCGGGCAACCGACTGGCCGGGGTGCTGGCCAGCCTGGGCAAGCTGAGCCTGGAAGGCAGCCCGGGCATCAGCCCGCTGGCCTGGCTGTCGGCCCTCGCCACGCTGGTGCTGTGCGCCGCGGTCATGGCCTGGCCGGCGATGCGGGCCCTGACCCCCGACGCGGCCAGGCGTTCCCGGGGCCGCCAAGCCCGGCTCGCGGGGATCGCCGGGGCGGGCGGCGATCTGGCGCTGGTGGCGCTGGCCGCGGTCGCGGTATGGGAACTACGCGGCTATTCGGCGGTCGCTCATCCGGCGACGGGATCGCTCGGGATCGATCCCGTGGTCGCCGTCGCCCCCGCACTCGCGGTGGCGGGGGTGGCGCTCATCCCCCTGCGCGGGCTCCCGCTGCTTGCCAGGCTGGCCGACAAGGCGACCGACCGCGAACGGCGGCTCGCCGCCGCCCTGGTGAGCTGGCAGATCGCCAGGCGGCCGATCCGCCAGGCGGGCCCGGTCCTGCTCGTCGTCATCGCGACGGCGACCACCACGCTGGCGCTGGCCGGGTACGCGAGCTGGCGGCAGTCGGCCGCGGACCAGGCCGCCTTCGCGGTCGGCTCCGACGTGCAGGTGAACTCCGCCGCCCCGCTGCCGCTCGCCGCGGCCGGGGCGATCACCCGGGCACCTGGTGTCACCGCCGAGACGCCGGCCAGCGTCGCCGGCCTCGCGCACGGCGGCCAGCTGATCGCGCTCAACGCAAGCGCGGCGGGCAACACGATCCTGCTCCGCCCCGACCTGTCGCCGCTTTCGCCGAACGCGCTTTGGCAGCGCATCACGCCGCGGCAGACGTCCGGGCTGGCGCTGCCAGGCAAGCCCGGCCGGCTCGAGATCCTCGCGGCCCTCGGGCCGGTACCGGAGAGCAGCGCGGCCCAGGTGCGGGCACTTAACTCAGGTGGCCCGGCCGATCCCACGGCCGTGATCCAGGATGCCGACGGCGCCGTCTACGAAATACCGGCCGGGCCCCTCCCCTTCGACGGCCGACCGCACCCCCTGGTCTTCACGCTGGCCGCCGCGCGGCAGGTCAGCTACCCGCTGCGGCTGATCGGGCTCACGCTGACCTATGTCCTACCGCCGTTCGACCCGGCGAACCCGACGTCGGCCCCGATCGCCAGCCTCACCATCCAGTCCCTCGCCGTGGCCGCCACGGCCAGCGGCCCGTTCGGCAGGCCGTACGCCCCGAGCGCCCTGGCGGCGTGGCTGGACCAGGCAACCTCGATGTCCGTGCCGGCGGGGCCGCCGGACGCCTACGGCGGGATCCCGCCATCAGACGGGGCGGGGCCCACGGTCCAGAGCGGCCAACCCGTCGCCGGCGGCGGACAGCGGCTCACGTTCAACACCGGGCACGACCCGTCGGCGCAGGTCATGGCCAACCTCCAGATGAATCCCCGGCAGACCATCGGGCAGGTCGGCTTCGCGGCGCAGCCGCCGTCCCAGATCATCCCGGCCATCGCCACCGCCGGTTACCTGGCGGCCAACAAGCTCGGCATCGGGTCGTCCGTCTCGGTTCCGCTCGGCGGGGTCCCGGCCACGGTCCAGATCGTGGCGTCCGTGGCCAGGTTCCCGACCGTCTTCGGGCAGAACCAGGCGCTGATCGTCGATCTCGCGGAGGCCAGCGACGTGCTCGTGGCCGGCCAGGTGATGCCCCTGCCGGTGACCCGCTGGTGGCTGCGCACCGCCGGCGGCCACCCGCCGCCGCTGCCGGCCGGCCTGCGCCTGTCCGTCACCGACCGCGCCGGCCAGCAGGCGGCCCTGCTCGGCAACGAGCTGCTGAAGGCCCCCCGGCAGGCCATGGTGGCCATCGGGCTGGCGACGGTGCTGCTCGGCGCGCTCGGGTTCTCGATCAGCATCGCCGCGAGCCTGCGCTCGCGGCGGACGCAGAGCGCGGTGTTCGCGGCGCTTGGGGTGGGCAAGAACGCCCAGGCCGGCCAGCTGTGCCTGGAGCAGTTCGCACTCAGCGTCCCGGCCGCGGTCGCGGGCCTGCTCGCCGGGATTGGCCTGGCCCAGTTGGTGGTGCCCGCGATCACCCTAACCACGGATGCGGCGGCCCCGGTGCCGTCGGCCCTGCCGACAGTGCCACTCGGTCCGGCCGTTGCCCTGGCCCTCGGCACCGCGGCGGTGCCGGTCGCCGCCGCCGCCCTGTCGGTCCTGCGCCGTCCCGACCCGGCGGCGCAGTTGCGGGGGGAGGCCAGATGAGGACGCCGTGGCCGCGGCTGCGCGCGGCCTGGGTGACGCTGACCGGCACCGGGGCCGCCGCCAGTGTCGCGTTCGGGTTGCTCGTGTTCGCCTCCGTGCTGGCCAGCCTGGCGATCCCGCGGGAGAGCGTGGGGTTGCGCAACGCGGCGCTGCAGCGCACGCTCGCGGCCTCGCCGCCCGGCGACCGGAGCGTCATCGGGACGCTGAGCGAGCCGGCCATGTCGGACGGGACCGGCATCCAGGTACTGGCGACTGACATCGCGGCGGCGGGCGCCGCCGTGCGGGCGCGGCTGGCCGCGGACGGAGTGCCGGTAGCGGGCGACCCGCCCGCCTGGGCGGGCCTGACCACGGGCCTCGTCGGGGTTACCGGGGTGGCCCAGACCGCCGGGTACGCGCAGCCGCAGCTCGCGCTGACCTACCGTACCGGGCTGGCCCGCTACAGCCACGTCGTGGCCGGCCGGCTACCGGCCGGCGGCTCGCAGGCGCAGGCCGACCGTCCGGCCGTGGTGCAGGCGGCGGTGACCAGCGCCACCGCGGCCAGGTTCGGACTGCGGGTCGGCTCCCGGCTGAACGCGGGGCCGGTCCAGCTTGTGGTCACCGCGATCATCCAGCCGGTGAACCCGGCCTCCGACTTCTGGCGCCAGGAACCCGAGACAGCCAGGCCCGCGCTTCAGCCGGCCGCGTCGCCTCAGCGGCCGAACTGGAACGCGGCGGCCTTCATCGGCCCCGGCGCGCTCCCGCTGATCGAATCCGCCTTCGGCACCGGCGAAATGCTGGTGACCTGGGTATACACGGCCGCGCTGAGCCAGCTCACGGCGGGCCAGGCGGGCGGGGCGGAGGCGAGCGTCGCCGACCTGGTCTCCTCCGGGGTGACGACGGTCATCCCCGGGGGGACCGGCACCCCGGTCACGGTGGCGGTCGACTCCCAGGTTCCCTCCACCCTGTCGCTGTTCCTCACCGCGGAAGACGCCGCCGCCCCCGTGCTCGAGCTGCTGTACGTCAGCCTGGCCGTCCTCGGGGCGGTGGTGGTGCTGCTCGGCGCCCGGCTGGTGGCGCAGCGCCGGGCCGCGGAGTTCACGCTCATGCGAGCCAGGGGCGCGGCGCTGCATCAGCTCGGCTGGCTGGCATTCCGCGCCACCGCGGTCATCGCCGCGGTGGCCGGCGCCGCGGCCGCGGCGCTCGCGATCGGCCTGACGCCAGGTGATGACGACGCAGTGGGCTGGTGGCTGGCCGGCGTCACGGTCGCCGTGACGCTCGCCGGCCCGGTGCTGATCAGCGTGGTCCCGCAGCGCGTGGCCGCGCCCGCGGCCGGCCGGACGCGACGCCGGGCGGCCGGCCGGACGCCCGCGGCCCGGCGGATCGTCATCGAGGCCGCGCTGGTCGCCGCGGCCATCGGCGGTCTCGTCGTGCTCAGGAACGAGGGCCTGACCTCAGCGAGCAGCGGCCTGTACCAGAGCGCGGCCCCGGTGCTCATCGCGATCCCGGTGGCCGTCGTCATGCTGCGCTGCTACCCGCCGCTCGTCCGCCTGCTGGCCAGGCTCTCGGGCCTGTCGCGCGGCGTGGTCGCGTTCGTCGGCCTGGCCCGAGCCACCCGTACCCCGCCCGGCACCGTCCTGCCCTCGTTCGCCCTGGTGCTTGTCCTCGCCATGGTGGCGTTCCCCGACATGATCAGCACTTCGGTCACCCGTAGCCAGGTGGCCGCGTCCTGGCAGCAGGTCGGTGCCGACGCGATCATCCAGGCCCCGCCGCACGCGGTGCTCCCGCCGGCCCTGCGGAGCCGGATCGCCTCGATGCCAGGCGTGGTCTCCGCCGTCGGCATGGAGGTCGACGACGCGTTTAGCCAGACCGGGTACCAGACGCCCCTGGTGTTCGTCGACCCTGCCCGGTACGCGGCCGTGGTCGACCAGGCACCCGGCACGCGCTTCCCAGTGGCCGCGCTGTCGCCCGGCGGCGCCGCGCAGGCGGTGGGGACCGTTCCCGCGCTCGCCAGCGACGCGGCCGCCCAGCTCGTCGGCACCGCGCCGACCACCCTCGACGTGGGCACTGGGACCGTCACGATCCGGCTGGTCGGCCGGATCGGCCGCGTCCCCGGCGTGCCCGGCGATGACGTCGTGGTGCTGCCGGCGCAGGCGAGCGGGCCCGGCCCGTTCGCGCCGAATATCATGCTGGTGGCCGGGGCCGGGGTTGACGGGGCGCGGCTGAGCGCGGCCGTCAGCCGCGCGCTGCCGGCCGCGACGGTGACGTTGCGCGCCGCCGCCCTCGCCGCGCTGACCACCGCGCCGGTGCTGCGGGGGGCGCAGACGGCCCTCACGCAGGGACTGGCCACCGCGGTCGGATTCGGCGCGCTCGTCCTGCTGCTGTCGCTGCTGCTCACCGCCCAGACCCGCGAGATAACGCTGGCGGCCATGGCGACGATGGGGCTGCGGCGCTGGCAGGCCCAGCTGCTGCTGACGGCCGAGACGCTTCCCCCCGTCGTGGCCGCCGCCATCGGCGGCGTCGCGTGCGCGTGGCTGCTCGTGCCGTTGGTCGGGCCATCGCTGAACCTAGCGGCGTACGCCGGGACCGGGTCGGCCATCGTGGTTACTCCCGCCGTATTCCCGCTGGCCGCCGCCGCGGCCGGGCTGGTGCTCGCCGCGCTGCTCGTGCTGGGCGCATCGGCCGTGATCACCTACTATCGCGGCAGCGCCAGGGCGCTGCGGATCGCCGATTGAGGAGGCCAGGCACATGACCGACCCTGCCGCGCGTGTCCCGCACGATCAGCTCCCCACCAGTGCGGACGGCATCATCGTGTGCGACCGGCTGGTCCGGATCTACTCTGGCGAGGGCATCGAGGTACAGGCGCTGCAAGGGCTGGACCTGCTGATCGCCGCGGGGGAGCTGACCGCGGTGATCGGCGCGGCCGGCAGCGGCAAGTCCACGCTGATGAACATCCTCGCCGGGCTGGACGCGCCGACGGCGGGGACGGCGTGGGTGGACGGCCACAACCTGGGCGCGATGACCGGCAGACAGCGGCTGGCCTACCGGCGGACCGTCGCCGCCTTCATCTGGCAGCAGACGTCGCGGAACCTGCTGCCCTACATGACCGCCCGGCAGAACGTGGTGCTGCCGATGCGGCTGAGCTCGCTCAGCCGCCGGGAGTGCCGGCGGCGCGCCGCCTTCCTGCTTGACACCCTCGGCATCACGCACTGCGCGGAGCGGACCCCGGACCGCATGTCCGGCGGTGAGCAGCAGCGGACCGCCATCGCCACGGCGCTCGCCAACCAGCCGAAGGTGCTGCTGGCCGACGAGCCAACCGGCGAGCTTGACTCCTCGACCGCCCAGGACGTGTTTTCCGCGCTGCAGACCGCCAACGCCGAACTCGGGGTGACGGTGCTTGTGGTCACGCACGACCCGGCCGTGTCGTCGCGGGTCCGCCGGACGATCGCGATCAGGGACGGCAAGACCAGCAGCGAGACGATACGGCACGCGGCAACCGACGAGCAGGGCACGACCACGCTGCACGCACGCGAATACGCGACGCTGGACCGGGCGGGCCGGGTCCAGCTCCCGCGCGACATGACCAGGCGTCTCGGCATGCGGAACCGGGTCGAGTTGCGGGAGGGAGCCGACCACATCGGCGTCTGGCCGGACCAGGCCGCCGATCGGGAGCGGGAGTAGCCGCCGCAGAGGGCTGGACTCGGCTCCAGGAAGATCCCGGTAGGACGCGCGGTGAGCCGCCCACATCGGCCAGTTCTGCGCGGATCATGAGCGACTATGTTATGCACCAGCAAGAGCCCGGGTCCACGGCGAACGCCTCGCGCAGCGTCACGAGCACGTGCCCGGCGAGCAGCAGCAGGTGCAGCTGTGGGGGCCCGGGGCTGAGACGTCCCGGGCCGCCCGGCCACGGGCCGTCCACGGGGGTGGGTGCGGGAGGCCGTCCACGGGGGGCGGGTGCGGGGCAGCCGGGGTACAGTCGGGGCGGTTGTCGGGTTGAGCACGGGCTGATCGCATGGGAGGCGTTCACGGCCGCGATCCTGGCGGGCCGCCCGTCGTTCCCGGAGCGGTGGTGCCTGCGTGACGGGGAGCCGGCCGCGCTGCTGCCAGCGGGTTTCACCGTGCTCGAACAGCAGGAGGTCCCGGGGTGCCGGCGTCGGCTGATCGCGCGGAACCTGGCCGCGTAACGCCGCCGGCAGGATGTCCCGGCCGCGCGGCGGGTAGTGCTCGCGGACGTGCCGGGCCGCTTGCCGCGCGGGCACGCCGTCGAGTATCGCGGCGCCACCTGTCTGTGGCAGAGAGGGACGGCGCACCTGGACTCATGGCGGTCTGTTTGTCAGTGGCGCCGGCGTGAACCAGGAGGCGAGCTGTGACGCACTCGCAGGTGCCCTTTGCGGACGTGGGGAAGACCGCACTGAGGGCCGCGTTGGTCCAGGCACGGGAGAGCCGTAAGAGCCGGCTGTTCGACGACCTATCGGCGCAGCCACATGTATGTAACTCAATGACGGCCGATCACCGTGTGCAGGGAGCCAAACGGGGAGCCAGCGCAGGCAGACGGTGAACGACGCAGGGCGACCATGAGCGACAGTTGATGCAGCTGGATGGCATATATGGTCATGCTCGCCGACGTTCCGCGATCGTTGAATTGCGCCTTGTAAGCGGAAGATCGGCGGTTCGGCCCCGCCCCTGCCAAAAGTAGCGCCATGGTCGACTCCTGCCATCATCCAGCGACACCTGCAGCCGTTCCCCGCGCCGGGTGCGGCCGGAAGATTTGATCCATTACCTCAGCCCCGGTCGTGATCACCGGCCGCAACTCGCGCCGGTAGATGACCTCAGTAGTCCTGGAGCTGGCATGCCCCGCCAGCCGCGCGATCTCCTCGACGGGTACGCCGTGGTAACTCATCATGCTGACGAAGGAGGTACGCAACTCCTTCGGCACCCACCGTGATCCCAGCCCAGCGGCCGCCGTGACCTTCCGGAACTCCCGCCGCAGGTTATGCGACTCAAACGGCGTTCCCACCGAGGTAGTGAGCACCAGGCCATGCTCCTGCCACTGACCACCCGCCCGGGCACGTTCCTCCGCCTGGCGCCGCTTCTGTGCGCGGAGCGCCTCGACGGCAATCTCCGGCAGCTTTAGCGTCCGCCTCGACCGCTTGGTCTTGGTGTCACCATGAGCACGGACAGACCGCCACACCATGATCGTCCCGGCGTCTAGGTCCACGCGGTCCCACGTCAGCGCTCGCGCCTCTTCCGAACGGACACCAGTCAGCAGGCACAACACGATGAACGCGTGCAGTCGTGACTTCTCCGCCGCCGCAAGCAGCGCACCCGCCTCGTCCAGTGTTAGCGACTGCGAGGGCCGCCCTTCCTGCCCCTGCGGGGTATCCACCAGCGCCGAGACGTTCCTGCGGACGAGGTCTGCGCCCTCGGCGTGGCGTATAGCTCGAGTCAGGCAGTTATGCCCCTTTTGAAGCGTCCGAGTGGCATGCGTGGCCGCCATCTTCGACAGCGCAGTGCGCACATCCTGGACGGTCAGGTCCTTCAGCGGAATCTTCCCGATAACCGCGAGCAGAGGCTGCAGCGAGTCCCGGTTGGCCTCGACCGTCTTGGGGACTCGGCCAGGTAGGCCTTCGGCCAGCCAGTCAGCGACCGCCTTCTCGACCGTGTAGCCGTGGCTGGTCCGCACGCCCGCGTCGAGCTCAGAGTGCAGCTCCTTGAGCCTGTCCCTGACCTCGGCCTTGGTCTTGCCGCTGACCTTCTTGCGGACCCGCTTCCCGTCCCCGTCGAAACCGAGCGAGACCACGCCGCGCCAGCGCCCCGCACAGGTCTGTGGTGGGTGCTGTCTCGGCAGTCTCCCCGATGATCGAAGTAGATGCCGTCTTCGCCGTAGCCGCGACGCCTGGCATCAGCCATACACCAAGCGTACGGCTTGGCTCCCACAATGGCTCCCAAGCAAAACAGCGACGATCCGAAAGTCGCCGCTGACCTGCTCTTTCCTGGTGGAGCTAAGGGGATTTGAACCCCTGACCCCCTCGATGCGAACGAGGTGCGCTACCGGACTGCGCTATAGCCCCAAGGAACTGCCGCTAGCCTAGCA
>Ga0070679_100003772_pt1 | contig 13904 bp, 8 predicted proteins | sample KBSC63BmetaG_FD_65652 | JGI IMG/M metagenome (GOLD analysis project Ga0070679, IMG submission 65652) | Corn rhizosphere microbial communities from Kellogg Biological Station, Michigan, USA - KBS C6-3B metaG | ecosystem: Host-associated > Plants > Roots > Rhizosphere | place: USA: Michigan... | reverse complement strand
GCGCTCGCGTTGGGGCTCGTGAGCAGAGTGTCCCCGGCCGCCACCTTCGGCGACGACGTCGAGAATCTCCTCAAGCGGCTGGCGGCGGCTCCCCCGGCAGCGATCCGCATCACAAAGCGATTGTTCTACGACCTCGACTCGCTCGACTTCGGGGCCGGGCTCGACCTGGCTGCCCGTGTGAACGTCGAGGCCCGCGCCACCGACGAATTCCGCGAGGGAGTCCGCGGATTCGTAGCACGGAGGAAGAGCGCTCGATGAAGCCGGTCGACGTACTCAAGGTAGTCCTCGTCCTCGTCGCGCTCGCGATCTGGGCGTATGGCATCCGCACGAGCCAGAACGGCGCGATGCTCGTGGGCGTGATATTCGTGCTGGCAGCGTTTCTGCTACGCTTCGTGCCGAAGGGGAAGGAGCGATAGGCGCTGGTATCCCCGCGAACCACGGGGGTGCTCGATCCGACGACCGATCCGCGCCGGCCCGGCGTCACGGTTCGCTTGTTGCTCCTGAATTCAGTACGTTATTGCCCGGAGGTGACGCCCCATGGCAGAAACCAAGCGACGCCGCAGGCGGCCAGCGCCGGCGGAGATCAGCCCGTCCGAGGCCGATCGCGACATCCTCGACCAGTATTTCGCCGAGGTGAGCCGCTATCCGCTGCTCAACGCCGAAGAGGAGAAGGCGCTCGCCCGGCGCGTGCAGAATGGGGATTACGATGCGATGGAGGAGCTCGTGAGGCGCAATCTGCGCTTCGTCGTCTCCGTGGCCAAGAAGTACCAGAACCGCGGCCTCCCGCTCATCGATCTCATCGGCGAGGGGAACGTGGGGCTCATGACCGCCGCCCGGAAGTTCGACCCCGATCAGGGAGTGAAGTTCATCTCCTACGCGGTGTGGTGGATCCGCCAGGCGATTCTCGCATCGCTCGCGCGGCAAGGGCGCACGGTGCGCGTCCCGCTCAACCGCACGGCCGATCTCTCACGGGTCATTCGCGCCACGACGCTCCTCCGCGACAAATTCGGCCGGGAGCCGACCCCGGATGAGCTGTCGCAGCTCACCGGGATCTCGCCGGAGATCGTCGCCGCGCTGGCGACGCTGAACACCGCCGAAGTCAGGCTCGATGCCGCCGCGGGAAAGGACAGCGATCGCGCGCTCATGGAGCGCTTCGCCATGGAGGAGCTGCCGAGCACCGAGGACCAGGTGCTCGACCGCTTCCGCAACGCGGAGCTGGAGCGCGCGCTCTCCACGCTCCCGCCCCGCGACGCGCGGATTTTGCGCCTCTACTTCGGCCTAGAGGGCGACCGCGAGCACACGCTCGACGAGATCGGCAAGTTGCTCGGTGTCACCCGCGAGCGTGTCCGCCAGCTTCGCGACCGCGCGCTCCGACGGCTGCGTGAGGGATCCGTGGGCGATGCGTTGAGGGACCTCTCCGCGGCGTGAGCCCTCAGCTCACGCTCGCATCCTTGGTGAAGACGTAGTAGTTCTCGTCCACCCGCAACTCCGGACGGGCGCCGTTCGGGAGCGCCATCGACTGCCACGTCTGCGTGGGCCGCAGGATCGTGGAGTCGCTCGCCGAGAACCATACCTTCACGGGCATCGCGAAGCCGGGCACCACGTCCGTCCAGCGATAGAAGAGTGAGTCTCCCACCATCCGGTACTCGAGCACGGGGACGTCGGTGGTCGTGAGGTATTGCTGGAAGACCTTGCTCAGATCGATGCCCGCGTGCTCGCTGATGTAGTCGCGCACCTGCTCGCCGGTTACCGTCTGGTGGTAGAAGGTCTGGTTGAGACCGCGCAGGATGCCGCGCCACTTCTCATCGTCGCCGATGATCTGGCGGATGGTGTGCAGCATGTTGCCGCCCTTGTAGTACATGTCGCCGGACCCTTCGTTGTTGACGCCGAAGTGGCCCACGATCGGAGCATCGTTCTGGATGTTGCGGCGGCTCCCGATGATGTACTGCGCGCCGGCCTCCTTGCCCGAGCGGCACTCCTCGAAGATCCCCTCCGCGTAGTTCGCGAAGCTCTCGTGGATCCACATGTCTGCCGCATCCTTGTCGGTGATGTTGTTCCCCCACCACTCGTGAGCGCTCTCGTGGACTATGATGAAATCCCACTTCAGTCCGAGCCCGGTGCCCGACAGATCTCTCCCCAGGTAGCCGTTGAGGTAGTGGTTGCCGTACGCCACCGCACTCTGATGCTCCATCCCAAGGTGCGGCGCCTCGACGAGCTTGTAACCGTCCTCGTACCAGGGATACGGCCCGAACCAGTGCTCGAAGCAGGCGAGCATCGGCTTCACCTGACGGAACTGAGCGCGCGCGGTGTCGAGGTGATACTTCAGCGGCCAGAAGTCGAGCGTCAGCGTCCCTTTCTCCCCTTTGAACTTGTCACTGAAGTGCGCGTAGCTCCCCGCGTTCACCGCGACGTTGTAGCCGTTTATCGGGTTGGAGACGAACCACTCGTATGTCGTGGTACGGTCGACGTTGTGCGTGGTGCGGCGCAGGCGGCCATTGGAAACATTTATCATGGGATCCGGAACGGTGATCGCCACCCGCTGGCTGTCCGGCTCGTCGGCGTTGAGGTCCTTCATCGGCCACCACACGCTCGCGCCGAGTCCTTCGTTGGCCGTGGCAACCCACGCGTTCCCGAGACTGTCGCTTGCCCAGATGAAGCCACCATCCCAGGGAGCGTGCAGCGCCACACGCGGCTTGCCGTGGTAGTAGACGGTGATGGTCTTCGAGGCGCCCTCCTCCTGCGGAGCCACCAGCCGCGCGAAGAAAGCGTTTCCATCGCGCCGGTACTGCAGCTGCCGACCGTCCTGCACCATGCTGTCTACCTCCAGCGGCTCCTGGAGGTCTATCTGCATCTCCCCGGCGGGGCCGAGTACCCGGTAGGTGATCCCGTTGCGGCCGCGGATGCTGCTGTCAGCCGGGCTGACCTTGACGTGCAGGTCGTAGAAGGTCGCATCCCACCACGCTCGCTCCGGCGTGTTCGAGCCGCGTAGCGTATCGGCGTGCGTGAAGCTCTCCTTATCCTGCGCGCCGGCTGTGCCTGCGGCGAGAAGCTGGGCGAGCGCTGCCAGAGCGGTGATCGATGCGATTCTGCGCATTCGTGTACTCGTGGGAGTGATGTGGTTGCCGGCCGCGTGCCGGTGGTCGAAGTTACCTCGCTGCCGCCTCCGCAGCCAACGCTCGGTCGGAGCCGCTGCGTACTTCCGGATGCGGTGCACCGCGCATAACATCGGCGGCGGCCGCTCTCCTTCGGCCGTCCCGCAATCCTCACCCGCCACGAGGTCCGTCATGCGGCGTTACCCCGTCGTTCTTTCGCTGTTCCTGGCGCTCATCGCGCTCACACCTTTCAACCCGGCGCTGGCCCAGGGTCCTGGCCCGGCCAGGGCGTCTGCCGACTCCAGCTTCCTGAAGCCGGGGCGCGACCCGAACCAGCCGATCGACGAAGCGTACACCAGGAAGATCCACGAGTACACCACGGAGCCCTTCTTCCTCTCGCCGCTGGTGGACTATCTCCCGGCCTCGAAGACCGTTCCCACCCCCGCAGCCGTACTCGGCGACATCGCTGGCGCGCCCACGAAGCTTCCGTACTCCAGCGAGGTTTACGAGTACATGCGCGCGCTCGAGAAGGCCTCGCCGCGCGTGAAGGTGTACTCCATAGGACGCACGGAAGAGGGCCGCGAGATGATCGCCGTAGCCGTCGCGTCCGAGTCGCTCCTCGCCAACCTCGATGCCAACCGCGCCAAGCTCGCGAAGCTGGCCGACCCGCGCTCGATCGGGATGAACGACGCGGAGGCGAGCAAGCTGGCCGCCGACGCCACGCCGGTCTACTACATCACAGGCACCATCCACTCGCCCGAGACGGGCGCGCCCACCGCGCTCATGGAGCTCGCTTACCGCCTCGCAGTGGATGAGAGCCCGTACATCCGCAACATCCGCGACCACCTCATCACGCTCATCACACCGGTGGTGGAGGTGGACGGACGCGATCGGCAGGTGGACATCTTCCGCTGGCACATGGCCCACCCGGATTCCACGTATCCGCGGCTCGTGTACTGGGGACACTACGTGGCGCACGACAACAACCGCGACGCCATGGGGCTCACGCTGAACCTCTCGCAGAACGTGCTCGACACGTATCTGGGGTGGAAGGCGCAGCTCCTCCACGACCTGCACGAGTCGGTGCCGTACCTCTACGACAACACCATCGGCGACGGTCCATACAACGCTTGGCTCGATCCGCTCCTCACCAACGAGTGGCAGATGATCGGCTGGCACAACGTGCAGGAGATGACGCGCATGGGGATGCCGGGCGTCTTCGCCCACGGCGACTTCGACACCTGGTCGCCCGGATACCTCATGTTCATGGCGGCCACGCACAACGGCATCAGCCGGCTGTACGAAACCTTCGGCAACGGCGGCACCGCCGAGACCCAGGAGCGCACGCTCGACCCCGACGAATCCTCGCGCACCTGGTTCCGCCAGAACCCGCCGCTCCCGCGCGTGATGTGGTCGCTCAGGAACAACAACAACTACGAGCAGACCGGTATCCTCGTCTCACTCGCCTACTTCGCCAACAACCGGCGGCAGTTCCTCGAGAACTTCTACGAGAAGAGCAAGCGCTCGATCCTCAAGGCACGCACCGAGGGACCGGCGGCGTACATTTTCCCCGCCGATGATCCGCGCCCCGGTGCGCAGGCGCACCTCCTTCGGATCCTCCAGAAGCAGCACGTGGAGATCTCGCGCGCCACGTCTCCGTTCACTGTCGCGCTCCCGACCACCGGCGGCCGCTCGTCGAAGGCTGACAGCTCGAAGAAGGGCGGCTCCGATACGGCGTCCGCTCCGAAGACGCGCAGCTTCCCGGTGGGGAGCTACATCGTGCGGATGGACCAGCCGTACTCGCGCATTGCGGACGCGCTCCTCGACTACCAGTACTGGAGCCCCGACGATCCGCAGAAGCACCCGTACGACGACACGGGGTGGACCTTCCCCGAGGCCTTCGACGTGCAGGCATTCAGAATCACGGACACCACCGTTCTGCGTGCGTCGATGCAGCAGGTGAAGGACTCCATCCGCGCTCCGGGCGGCGTGTCGGGGAGTGGATCGGCATTCGCCATCAATCACAACGGCGACAACGCCTTAATCACCCTGCGCTATCGCCTCCCGAAGGCGGACATCCAGATGGCGGAGGAGCCCTTCGATGCCGCCGGCCAGAAGTTCGCGCGCGGATCGTTCATCATCCGCGGCGTCTCAGCATCCGATCTGGACGCGGCCACGAAGGATCTCGGCCTGCGCGCCCGCGCGCTCGCCGCTGCACCGAAGGTGAAGACGCACCCGGCGCGCGCGCCGCGTGTGGCCATCCTGCACACCTGGCTCGGCACGCAGACCGAAGGATGGTGGCGGCAGGCCTTCGACAATCTGAAGATCCCCTACGACTACATCAACGTGCAGGAAGTCGCGCGTACGCCGCAGCTGCGGACGAAGTACGATGTCATCATCTTCCCACCCGCCGGTGGAAGCGGGATGTCGATCATCGACGGGATGCCGATGTGGCGCAACGCGATGCCGTGGAAGAAGTCCGAGCTCACGCCGAACATCGGGCTTCTCGATGAGACCGACGACATGCGTCCTGGCCTCGGCCTCGACGGTCTCGACAACCTCCGCAAGTTCGTTGCGGCGGGCGGCGTCCTGGTGGGCGTGGAGAACACCGCGGAGTTCGCGGTGGACTTCGGCTTCACCAGCGGCGTTAGCACGCACAGCGCGCGCAACGGCCAGGTGGTGGGGAGCTTCCTCCGCACCAACACGGTGGACGACGCGAGCCCCATCGCTTACGGGATCGGCGACAGCCTGGCGGTCTACAGCAGCGAGGGCTCTAGCTTCGGAGTGAGCAACATGGCTTCGGGACGCAGCTTCGGCGGCAACGGCGACTCGGAGCGCGCGACGGGGCGCGGCACGGCGAAGGATCCCGACGTGGTGCAGGGGAGGCCGGCGCTCGCTCCGAAGTTCGAGGCGCCCGATCGCGAGGCGGTGAAGCCGTGGCAGGCGGCGCCGGTGACCGACGAGCAGCTGCGCTACCCGATCAACATCATCCCGCCCGAGCAGCGCCCGCGCGTCGTGCTTCGCTTCGCGGATGCGAGCGGCCTCCTGGTGTCCGGTCTGCTGGACGGCGGCACCGGCATCGCGCAGCGCCCCGTGGTCGTGGACGTTCCCGTGCAGCAGGGACACGTGGTACTCTTCGCCAACAACCCAGTGTGGCGTGGCGAAACGATCGGTAGCTACCCACTCGTGTTCAACACGCTCCTGAGCTTCGACAACCTCGACGCCGGGCGAAAGCTGGACAAACGCTAGGATAGTCGCGTACGAAAGAAAGACCTCGGGGCACGGTGCCGAATCGGCACCGTGCCCCGAGGTCTTTCTTTCGTACGCGAGCCTCGTCGGCTTACCGTCCCAGCTCCGCGCGGTAGCCCACCACGAGCGGCCCGCCGTCGGCGTCGCGCAGCTCGGGCCAGAGCTCTATCGAAGCGCTGTCGCCGAGCGGGATGCGCAGACCGGACTTCTCGAGATCCGCGGGGAGCGTCCCGACGGCAACTATCTGACCCTGCGGAATCTCGTCCAGAACCGCCTGCGCTGCCGGCCCGTATACCCGCGGCAGCGTGGCCCGAACTACCCTGTCGAACTTGTCACGCCGACGCGTGCGTGCCTGGGGAACGTCGAAGTGTACGGTGACGCTCTTTCCCTCGCGCACGGCGAAGAGCCCATCGCCTAGCTCGGTACGCCCCTCGGCCACGATCGGCTCGCTCGCCGCGGGCTCGGAGGGCGAAGGCGCGGTGGCCAGCGGCGCGGCGATCTCCGGCACCGAATCCGTCGCGGCGCCAGGCATGGCAGTGCCTGACGACGCAGCTGCCGCGCTGTCGGAGCTGCCGGCGGCTGACGCCGCCCCCGGCTGCGTGCCGCGCGTGGCTACGATCTGGCGCCCCTGCAGCGCTTCCGCGCCGGTGCTCGCGATAGCGCCCACTGTAGCGAGGGCCAGCACAACCGCGCTCACCCGGAGCGATATGCTGACCGCGCGTCTGCGACGCGCGACGCGCTCCTCGTGCCGGCAGCGAAGGCAGACGGTAGTTCCTGGACGACGCTCGTGATTGCAGGGCGGTGGTGTGGACGGTGACATCGGCGGATGGGTGGCGGCGGGACGGGCCGGGGAGGGGCATGGCTCCGGCTACCATGCGCGCGCCGGCCACGCGAGCGAGTGCCGGCATCGCGATCACTCTCTATAGCCCCCGACGATCCACGCCCGCGCCGGCAACAGCGCCCCGCGCCCCGTCCGGCCCGCGCCAGGCCGCTCCGCGAGGGAGTGCGCGAGGCGCTCCGCACGAGGTTTTCGCACCGTCCCGGCGCCGTTAGCTTTCCCCCCAACATGTCATCCGTCGCCGTTCCAGAGCTTCTCTCCCCAGCGGGCTCCCTCGACGCCGCTCGAGCCGCGCTCGCCAACGGCGCAGATGCGATCTACCTGGGCGCCGAACGCTTCAACGCGCGCGACGAGGGCGCTCACCTCTCGCTCGACGATCTCGCGGAGGCATGCCGCCTCGCCCGCGAGCGCGGCAAGCGCGTCTACCTCACCCTCAACACGCTCGTGAAGCCCGGCGAGCTGGAGGACGCGCTTCTCCTTCTGGGCGAGTGCATGGACCGTGGCGTGGACGCCGCGATAGTACAGGACGTGGGGCTGGTGCGGCTCATCCAGCACGTATACCCCGGCTTCGAGCTGCACGGCTCCACGCAGATGACCGTGCACGACGGGAGCGGAGCGGCCGTCATGCACCGCCTCGGGCTCCAGCGCGTGGTGCTCGCTCGCGAGAACACGCTGGACGACATCCGCCTCATCCGCACCGCCGTTCCGGAACTCCAGCTCGAGAGCTTCATCCACGGCGCGCTCTGCATCTCGTACTCCGGTCAGTGCTACATGTCGGGGATGATCTCCGAGCGGAGCGCCAATCGCGGGTCGTGCGCGCAGTCGTGCCGCAAGGACTATACGCTCACGGATAGTGCGAGCGGTGAGACGCTGGATCGCGGCTACCTGATCTCGGCGCGCGACCTCGCGGCGTACGACCACCTCGCCGAGCTATCGGCGCTCGGCATTCACACGCTCAAGATCGAGGGGCGCAAGAAGAAGCCGGAGTACGTGGCTACCGTCACGCGCAGCTATCGCGAATTCCTCGAGCGCGTGCGGGCGGGCGAGCCGGCCGTGCAGACGCCCGAGCCCCCGCGAGAGCTTGTGCAGATATTCAGTCGCGGCTTCACGGGCGGGATGTATGGCGGCAGGGCAGGGCGCGACTACGTCACGCGCGACCAGCCCGACAATCGCGGCGTTCCGCTCGGCGCGGTCGTGGGCCGCGAGCGCGGCGTGCTCGTCGTCCAGCTCTCGGAAGCACTGACCGTGGGCGACGGTATCGCCCTCGAGCCGCCGCCGGGAGTCGCTGGGCGCACGGTCGGCTTCACCGTGCAGTCGGTGCGATCGCTCCATTCGCGTGAACCCGGCGTGCGGCAGGCGATAACGCCAGCCACCGGTGCGCTCCCATCGGGCGTCAGCGGCTGGAAGGTCGTTCGCACCGCGCAGGCCGCACTCACGCAGCGATCGCGCGAGAGCTTCACGGCGCTCGTCGCACCCCCCCCGCAGCATCGTACGCGAATGGACGTGCGTGCCTTCGGCTCCGCCGGCGGTCCGCTCAAGCTGCTCTTCGCCGCCGGCGGTGAGACGGTGGATGTACGCAGCGAGATCGAGCTCGCACCGGCCGCCAGGCGCTCCACCGATCAGGCGCTACTGCGCGAGCAGCTCGGCCGCCTCGGTGAGACACCCTTCGTGCTGGGCGCCGTGGATGATGCCGGTCTCGCGCCCGGGCTGTTCATTCCGGTGAGCGAACTGAACTCGATGCGGCAGCGCGCGGTGGCAGAGCTGACGAGCAGGGACGACTGGGCACGCGTCGCAGCCGTCGCCGAGCGCGAAGTGCGAGTGCGCGCCGCGGTGAACGAGCTCGATGCGTCACCAAGTGCAAGCGACACGACTTTCCGCCTCGCCGCCGATGTTCATCGTGTGGACCACGCGATAGCTGCCGCGGAAGCCGGCGCCACAGAGATCAGCTTCGACCCATTCCTCCGCCACCCAGTCCCACCGCTTGCACGAGTGCGCACTCTGCACGAAGAGCTGAGCGCGCGCGGAGTCGTACTGCGCCTTCGCACGCCGTCGATCGTGCGACCGGAAGAGCGGCGCTCGGTGGATCGCTGGCTCGACCTCGGACTTCCAGTCCTCACGGGTCATCTCGGTCTGATGGCCGAGCTGAGTGCTGCGGGACGTGATGTGGTTGCCGACTACGCCGTGAACTGCTTCAACCAGCACACCGCCGCGGAATATTTCCGGCTCGGCGCGGCTCGCATCGTTCTCTCGGTGGAGCTCACGGTCGAAGAGGCGAGCGCCGTGGCGGCGCCCTGGGGCGGCGCCGGATTCGATGTCGTGTTCCACGGACGCCCGGAAGGGATGACCATCGAGCACTGCGTGCTCTCCGCGGCGTTCGACAGGGTCCCAACCACCTGCCGCGACCTCTGCGTGAAGAAGCACCCGAACGTGGAGCTCACCGACCCTGCGGGCTACACCTTCCCGGTGGCCACGGATTCGGCGTGTCGCAACCGCCTGCTGCACTCGCGACCTATAGACGGCTCCGAGTTTCTCCCTCAGCTCTGGAGCGCGGGCTTCAGGGGCGCGCGCCTCATCTTCAACATGCCCGACGATCCGGTTGCGGCGATCGTCGCCGGATATCGCGGCGCGCTCGAGGCGCTCCAGAGCGGCGGCGAGCCGTCGTTCAGCACGATTCGCGCAACCCTCGGGTCGCAATTCACCCGAGGTCACTTCGCGCGTGCCGTCTAGCGCGCCGAGGCGGCGCCGGATGATGCAGCGCCGAGCCCGCGTGCGCGCTACCTTCAGAGGATGAGCACGCAGCCGTCTCTCGAGAACGCGCGGCAAGTGCTTCGCCAGAGCTTCGGCTACGACGCCTTCAGACCAGGTCAGGAGCGCGCCGTGGGCGCCGTGCTGGCGGGGCGCGACACGCTGGTCATCCTCCCCACCGGTGGAGGAAAGTCGATCTGCTACCAGGTTCCGGCGCTCATGCTCCCGGGTCTCACGGTGGTGATCTCGCCGCTCATCTCCCTCATGAAAGACCAGGTGGATGCGCTCGCGGCGCGCGGCCTCCCCGCCACCTTCATCAACTCGACGCTCACGTCCAACGAAGTGGCCGATCGCTTCGCGCGTGCTGCACACGGCGAGTACAAGCTCGTGTACCTCGCGCCCGAGCGCTTCGACGTGGGGAGTGCCGCCGAGCGCCTGAGAGCGATGGGTGTGTCGCTCCTCGCGGTGGACGAGGCGCACTGCATAAGCGAGTGGGGACACGACTTCCGCCCCGCATACCTGCGCATCCGCCAAGTGCGCGAGCGACTCGGTGCTCCCCCTACCGTCGCGCTCACGGCCACGGCCACCTCCGAGGTGCGCGGCGACATCGTGCGCCAGCTCGCACTCTCGGAGCCGGAAACCGTCATCACCGGTTTCGACCGGCGCAACCTGCGCTACTCGGTCGTGCGCACGCGCACCGAGAGCGACAAGGACCTGGCGCTCACGCAAGCGCTGCGCGACTCCGAGGGACTCGCGGTGGTGTACGCCTCCACGCGCCGCGCGGTGGAGCGGATCACGCAGATGCTCGGTCGCCGGAAGATCCGCGCCGTGGGCTATCACGCCGGCCTAGACGATGCGCATCGTCGCGAGGTGCAGGAAGCCTTCATGCGCGAGGAAGCGCGCGTCATCGTGGCCACCAACGCTTTCGGGATGGGGATCGACAAGCCGAACGTGCGACTGGTAGTGCACCACGCCATGCCGGGCACTCTCGAGGCGTACTACCAGGAGGCGGGACGCGCGGGACGCGACGGCCTCCAATCCGAGTGCGTGCTCCTGCACGCCTTCCGCGACCGCTTCACGCACGAGTTCTTCATCAAGAGCGCGTACCCCGAGCGCGACACGGTCGAGAGCGTGTACGCCGAGCTGCGCCGCTTCGCGGACAATACCGGTCTCGCTCGAATGTCGCCCGCCGACATCGCTTCTGCCACGCGCGGTACGGTGAAGGAGCGCGAAGCCGAGTCGGCGCTGAGGGTGCTGGGGCAGGGGCGGGTCATCGTCAACGAGCCCGCCACGGCGAACCGCCTCTGGGTTCGGCTGCTGGCCTCCCCCGATCGGATCAAGCGCGAGCTGGGGGACGGGAAGGAAGCGGAGCGCGACCTCCTGCGCGCGCTCTGGCGCGCGGTTGGCGCGCGCATCCAGGAGGGAGCCACGATAGACCCCGCTGGTCTTCCGCCGGGCTTCGGCGGGGCACAGGGGGTGAGCTCGCTGCTGGAGGAGCTGCAGTCACGCCAGTTCGTGGTATGGGAGCGGACCGGCGGCGGCCTCCGCCTGCGCGATCCGCGCGCGCCGCTCTCGAAGTTCGCCATAGACTGGGACGCGCTCGACCGGCACCGCCGCGCCGACATGAACAAGCTCGATGCCATGCAGCGCTATGCCTATACAAATGGCTGCCGTAGAGGCTTCCTGTTAAGGTACTTTGGAGACCCTGCGGCGATGCGTTCCTGCGACGGCTGCGACATCTGCATGGGCACCCACCTGACTGTGGAGGGTACGCCTCCGGAGAAGTCGGAGCAGGAGGCTGCGCGAGCGCGCTCGGTGGTCAAGCGCTCCGGCCGCCCCGCGCGAGCGCCGCGGGCCAGTGCGAACGGAAACGGGAAGCGGAGCGCCGCGTCTGCTGCCGCCGGCGCGGCGCTCTCCGACGAGATCGACCCATCGTCCGTGGATCTCGTTCTGATCGGAGCGCTGAGAACCCTTCGCACCACTCTCGCCCGGGAAGAGAAGCTCCCCGCCTACTGCATCTTCCCCGATCGCACGCTGATCGAGATGGCGGCGCGGAAGCCCAACTCCATGGCCGCTCTCGCCACCGTGCGAGGCGTGGGGCCAGCCAAGCTCGAGAAGTACGGCGAGCTTTTTCTCGGCGCCATCCGCGGCGCCGACGGGGTGGGCGGCACGTGATATTCGCTCGCACCGCCAACCAGCCGTCTGGTATCTTACCTCTCGAGCATTCCCTAACCTCGCACGCGCGACGCCGACCATGAGCGATCTTCCGTACTTCACCGAGCAGCACCACGCGGTTCGTGAGATGGTCAGTGACTTCGCGCGAGCGGAGGTCGCTCCGGTAGCCGCCAAGCTCGACGCCGACGCGAAGTTTCCCTGGGAAAACGTGAAGAAGATGGGGGGACTCGGGCTCCTCGGAGTCCCCTGGTCCGAAGAGCTGGGCGGCGCCGGGATGGACCTGATCAGCTACATCATCACCATTCACGAGATGGCGAAGGTGGACGCCTCGCACGCCATCACCATCTCGGCCCACACCACCCTCGGTACCTCTCCCATCGTCAACTTCGGCTCGCGGGAGCAGCGCGAGCGTTACGTCCCGCTCCTGGCGAGCGGGAAGGTGCTCGGCGGCTTCGGTCTTACCGAGGAATCGGCCGGGAGCGACGCCAGCGGCACACGCAGCCGCGCCGAACGCAGTGGCTCGCACTACGTGCTGAACGGGAGCAAGCGCTTCATCACGCACGGCGGGGTGGGAGAGATCTTCGTCGTCACCGCGGTCACCGACCCCTCGGCGGGGAGCAGGGGGATAAGCTCTTTCATCCTCACCAAGGAGACCACCGACCTGGACAAGGCGCGCGAGCTCGGGGTGGGGCACGAGCCGTCGCTCCCCGCAATGCCTGGCTTCGCTTCGGGGAAGAAGGAGGACAAGCTCGGCTGGCGTGCCTCGGACACGCGCGAGCTGATCTTCGAGAACGTGGAAGTTCCCGAGGAGAATCTGCTCGGCACGGAGGGCGAGGGTTTCATCAACTTCATGCGCACGCTCGATTCCGGGCGGATCGGAATCGGCGCGCTCTCGCTGGGGATCGCGGAGGGCGCCTTTGAGGAAGCGAGGCGCTACGCCACGCAGCGCAGGCAGTTCGGCAAACCGATCGCGGAATTCCAGGGGGTGCAGTTCCAGCTCAGCGACATGGCCACCGAGATCGAAGCGGGGAGGCATCTCGTCTACCACGCGGCGTGGCTCGCGCAGAACGGCAGGCCCTTCGGGCGCGAGGCTGCCATGGCGAAGCTCTTCTGTTCGGAGCTCGCGATGCGCGCCACCACCCAGGCGGTCCAGATCCACGGTGGTTACGGTTACACCAAGGAGTATCCGGTGGAGCGCATGATGCGCGACGCCAAGATTTGCGAGATCGGCGAGGGAACGTCGGAGATCCAGCGGATCGTCATCGCCCGGCACCTCCTGGGGACGCTGGAGAGCTGACTTCCCGCACGTCGTTGCGGAAAGTCTCGGAGCGTACCTATCTTTTACGTATTGGCCTCAGGACCCGGCAGGCTGCGTTGCGTCATTCGCGCGGCTGCCGATGCTGGTCCGGCGGCCTCGAGTTTAGAAACACGCAAGCGTGTCCGGTACGCGGCGACTCGCGACCGCAGGCACGCGTTCCATACCCGGAGGTCCACGCGCCGTCCGTAGAGTGACGGTCGTGCACCCCACGCGCGCAGCAGCTCACGCCAGTGTTACATCGCATGTTGACCCTTTCGACTCTCGACCATGACTTCCGCGCGCTGGCAGCACTGCTGTCTGTCGCGCTGTTGCCCGTGGCGCTCGAGGGGGGGCCGGCGTGGACGATGAGACGCGGCCTGACGAAGAGATGTCCAGCGACGGCCGGAAGGGAGCTCATGGCCCTGCCGACGCGATCAGCGCGCGCCCACACTCCTGAGCCAGATTGCCCGCGCCGCGCCTCCGAGTCGCCGGAACGCATTCGGGGCAA
>Ga0070679_100003771_pt1 | contig 13905 bp, 11 predicted proteins | sample KBSC63BmetaG_FD_65652 | JGI IMG/M metagenome (GOLD analysis project Ga0070679, IMG submission 65652) | Corn rhizosphere microbial communities from Kellogg Biological Station, Michigan, USA - KBS C6-3B metaG | ecosystem: Host-associated > Plants > Roots > Rhizosphere | place: USA: Michigan... | reverse complement strand
GGTCACGCGGTGTGGGGCCCGCTGGCCTCGCCGGACGGCAGCATCGTGCATCGGCTCGCCGTCGACGCCGTGTCGCCCGACGAGATCCACTTCGTGCTCGCCGGCAAGCCGGCCGCGGCCGACGAGTCGGCGTGGCGCGGGCTGTTCCAGGGCGTCACCGCGTCGCCCGACGCCAGCCATCACGCAGGCCAGCTCGCCGTCGACTTCGGCGCGGTGCACGCGCTCGACCCGACGAGCGATCCAATCGCCGGCAACGTCGGCGTGCACTTCGAGGCCGCCGGCGACGCGCGCAACGTGACCGCCAGCTTCGCCGGCATCCAGGGCGCGAGCGCACCCGCGGCCGACGACGCGCAATACGCCTTCCAGCAGGCGGCCGATCAGTCGGCCGGCCTGGCCTTCTCGACGCGCGTCGACTTCGACGGCTCCGGCGCGCTCGACGAGCTGGCGCACATCGACTCGCGCTGGGCCGCGACCGGCGCCGGCGTCGCGCACCTCACCGTCACCGGCGGCAGCCTCGGCACGGGCGGCGCCACCGCCGTCGAATGCTGGGACGCCACGCTCGGGCGCGTCTTCTACACCGACTCCGTCGGGCACGACGAAGGCGATCCCGCCTGCTGCCCGAACTAACGCCGCGCTGCCGCCCGCGTGCTCACAGGGCGTGACGCAACCGCGGCGCCAGCTTCGGCCGCGCCAGGAACAGCGCGGAGGCCGCGAGCGCGCCGACCCCGAGCAGCACCGCACCGAGCGCGCCGCCGACGAGTAGCGGCTTCTTCATCTTGCTCGCGGCGACGCTGCCGAAGCCGCGCGGCAACGGACGCTCGGCGCCGAGCATCATCGTTTCGGCCGAGCGCACCACCAGCTCCCGGATGAACAGGAGGTGCTTGGCCTCCTCCGCCATGCGCCGGGCAAACTCGATCTTGGCCGCCGGGTCGCCGGCCTCGTCGGCGAGCTTGACCAGCACGTCCCAGCCGGCGTTGTCGGCCAGCTCCGCGGCGAGGAGCGCGTGCAGCAGGTGGACGGCGTTCGAGTGTCCGTCGCAGATGATGGTCTCGATGCCGCGCCCCTCCTCCATCTCGAGCTGCGCCATCTCCGACTTCCCGTCGGGATTGCCTCCGAGCCCGCGAATCTGCGCCGCGAGCCACTCCTCGTGCTCCTTCTCTTCGGCGCGGATCTCGCGCAGCTGGCCGACGATGGCGAGGAAGCGCGGTTGGGCTTGCGCCTCGATCTTGCCGATCACGCTGTCGTAGAGCTTCACGCCGGTGCGCTCGAAGGCCAATCGGCCGTTCAGGACGTCGAGCAGGAACGCGGGGTTGTTCTGGGCGAGCTTTTCCATGGGGCCAGAAGATAGGGCGCGAGTTGCGTGACGACGCGGGCGCCGCAATCTCCGAATACGAACGGAGGTGAACGATGAGCCCAGACCCTCGTGCGCCGAGCGATCGCCGAATCGGCGACCTGACGGAGCGTACCGCGGACGATGTAGCGGCATTGGCACGCGCCTATGGCGGTGTCGCGCGTCGCGAAGTGACCCGCGCCGGCGAGCGCGCGGCGTGGCCGGCGGCGACCCTCGCTCTCGGCGGGCTGCTGGCGATCGTCGGCGTCGGCATGTTGTTCGCGTCACCGGCGGTGCCGCCGTCGAGCCGCCGGCTGCGCCGCCGCGTGCGCCTGGTGTCGCTCACGTACCTGACGCTCGGCGTGGCCGGTGCGATCGCCGGCGCCGGCGCGTTCGTGGCCGCGATGCGCCACGCCCTGCCGCGCACGCGCCGCAACCTGCGCGAAGCCGTCGACACCGTCCGCGAGCGCCTCTGACCGCGGGCGTACGAAAGGCGCCGAATCGAGGTACGCTGATCTCGTGCACGCTCGCCGCATCGCGACGCTGGCGCTGCTCGCAAGCGCGTACGCCGGCTGCGCCTCGCCGCTCGAGCTCGTCGCGACCGCGACCCCCACGATGATCGACCTGTACGCGAGCGACGGGCAGTATCCCATCCACTTCGACCTGACGCTCACCAATCGCGGCAGTCGCGGTGTCCTCTTCGAATCGAACCTCGCCTACGCGATTCGTGTCGAGGCGGTGCGCCGCGAAGGGCGACGCGTGCCACCGCAACATGCCGGCACGGCCTACTGTTGCTCGGGTACCGACATGGACGTGCCATGCCCGTGCGAGCCGCGGTTGTCGCGGCCGCTCGCGCCCGGGGAGTCCGTGCGCTACGCACAGTCGAATCTCACCTTCGACTATTGCGATCCTCGCGGTCAGGGCGCGGTCGAGTACCGACTACACCCTGGCCGCTACGCGATCCGCTTCGTCTACGCCGCGCACGGCGTGAAAGCGCGATCGAACGAAGTGACCTTCGAGATCCGCGGACGCTAGCTGCGTCGCTGCCTCAGCCGATGGTGAACGTGCGCATCGACAGCGATCCGAACGCGAGCTCGTCGTACAGCGTCGTCACCGGCTCGCCCGCCTCCGTCGCGCCCATCGCCACCAGGAACGGATCGAAGTGCTCGCTCGTCGGATGCGCAAGGGCCGCGCCCGGCGCCTGCTTGCGCCACTCCGCCAGCGCCTGCAGATCACGCCGCCCCACCGCCTCGGCGAACCACGCGTCGAACGCCCGCACCCACGGCGCCTCCACGCCGATCGCCTCCAGATTGTGCACCACCGTCCCCGATCCCACGACCAGCACATCGCGCGCCCGCAGCGACTTCAGCGCCCGCCCGAGCGCGAGCAGCGCCGGCGCCGACGCCGTCGGCAGCGACAGCTCCACCACCGGCACGTCCGCCGCCGGATACGCCAGCTTCAGCGGCGTCCACACGCCGTGGTCCCAGCCGCGCGTCTCGTCCACGACGGCGTTCCACTTCGGCGCGCCGTCGATCGCGTGCGCCCCGGCTACCGCATCCGCGATCTCGCGCGCCAGCTCCGGCGCGCCCGGCGCCGGGTACTGCATGCGATACATCGCGTCGGGAAACCCGCCGAAGTCGTAGATGAGCGGCGGCCGCGCCGCGCCCGTCACGCGCACCTCGGGCGCGCGCGTCTGCCAGTGCGCCGACACGATGGCGATCGCCTGCGGCCGCACCTTGTCGCCGAAGGCCCGCAGCGCCACGCCGAACGGCGCCTCGGGCTCCATCACCGTCGTCGGCGCGCCGTGCGAGACGAACAGAACCGGCGTCACTTCTTGCCCTTCTCGTAGGTGCCGACCAGCTGCCCCTCGGCGAGCACGTGGCCCTTCATCGCCGCCTCGAGCTTGCCCTTGTCGGCGCGCGCGATCTCCGGCAGCACCACGTCGAGCGCATACAGCTTGAAGAAGTAGCGATGGCGCCCGATCGGCGGACACGGCCCGCGCCACCCCGGCGTGCGCCAATCGTTGTTGGCCTCGCGCGTCCCCGGCGGCAGCGTCGCCTTCGTCACGCCGAGCGGCAGCGACGTCGCCGTCGGCGGCAGGTCGTAGAGGACCCAGTGCACCCACGTCATTTTCGGCGCCTTCGGATCGGGCGCGTCGGGATCGTCGACGACGAGCGCCAGGCTCTTGGCGTTCGCCGGCACGCCCGACCAGTGCAGCGCCGGCGCCTGATCCGCGCCGTCGCACGTATGCGCCGCCGGGATCGCGCCGCCGGCGGTGAACTGGGACGACATCAACACGAGCGACAAGACCGCGAGCATGGTCACCTCCGCGTCATGCGCACGAACAGCTCGTTCCCGCGCCGCGCCTCGATCGAGTCGTCGGGCACGCGCGCCTCGTCGATCACGAAGCGCGGCCCGAACAGCCGCTCGACCTCCTCGGGCGACACCGAGAACGGCGGCCCTTCGGGCTTGTTGCAGCGCGTGCGCAAGAGGCCGACGTACTGCCCGCCGTCGACGAGGGCGCCGGCCACGCGCTCGACATACTCCTGACGCCGCGCCGGATCGATCGCGCAGAAGCAGCAGTGCTCGAGCACCAGCTCGAACCGCTCGCGCTCCGAGCCGAGCGCGAACAGATCGCGCACGCGGAAGTCGACGCCCACGCCCTCCTTCGCCGCGAGCAGGCGCGCCTCGGCGATCGCCTCCGGCGCGAAGTCGATGGCCACGACGTCGGCGCCGGCCGCCGCCAGCATGCGCGCCTCGTGACCGCGCCCGCAGCCGATCACCAGCGCGCGCTTGCCCGCCGCCGCCGACGGATGCGTGACGAACCAGCTCGCCAGCGGCGGCGCCGCGCGCCCGATCTCCCAGCCTTGCGACGGCGCCGCGTAGTGATCGCGCCAGAACTGTGGATCCGACGGCGACTCCGCCATCACGCGATCAGCTGCCGCAGCACGTACGGCAGGATGCCGCCGTGCTTGTAGTAGTCGACCTCGTTCGGCGTATCGATGCGCAGCCGCACCTTGAACGACTTGCCGCCCCCAGCGCCACCACCGACGCGCACCTCGAGCGTGCGCCCCGGCGCCAGGTTCGCCGCCACGCCCGCGATGTCGAACGTCTCGTAGCCGGTGAGGCCCAGCGTCGTCGCGTCCTCGCCGTCCATGAACTGCAACGGCAAGACGCCCATGCCGACGAGGTTCGAGCGATGGATGCGCTCGAACGACTTGGCGATCACCGCGCGCACCCCGAGCAGCAGCGTCCCCTTCGCCGCCCAGTCGCGCGACGATCCGGTGCCGTATTCGGCGCCCGCCACGACCACCAGCGGCACGCCCGCGTCCTTGTACTTCATCGCCGCGTCGTAGATCGACTGCTGCGGCCCGTCGCTGTCGCTCTTGCCGAGGAACTTCGACATGCCGCCCTCGACGCCGGGCAGCATCAAGTTGCGCAAGCGGATGTTGGCGAACGTGCCGCGCATCATCACTTCATGGTTGCCGCGCCGCGCGCCGTACGAGTTGAAGTCCTCGGGCTTGACGCCGTGCTCGATCAGATAGGCCGCCGCCGGCGACTTCTTCGAGATCGATCCCGCCGGCGAGATGTGATCGGTCGTGACCGAGTCACCGAGCAGCGCCAGACAGCGCGCCCCCACGATGTCCGCGACCGGCGGCAGCGCCTTCTCCACCTCGAAGAACGGCGGATTGCGCACGTAGGTCGAATCGCCCTCCCAGGCGAACGTCTGCCCCTTGGGCACCGACAGCCGCTTCCACGACTCGTCGCCGTCGAAGACCTTGCCGTACTCGCGCGTGTACTGCTCCGGCTTGACGCCCGCGCGCACCGCCTCGCGGATCTGCTCGTTGGTCGGCCAGATGTCGCGCAGGTAGACGGGCTTGCCGTCCTTGCCGGTGCCGAGCGGCTCGCTATGTAGATCGATGTCGACCGTGCCCGCGAGCGCGTACGCGACCACCAGCATCGGCGACGCCAGGAAGTTCATGCGCACCAGCGCGTTGATGCGCCCTTCGAAGTTGCGATTGCCCGAGAGCACCGCCGCGACCACGAGGTCGCCCGACGTCACCGCCTCCGCGATCGGCTCCGGCAGCGGGCCCGAGTTGCCGATGCAGGTCGTGCAGCCGTAGCCGACGAGGTTGAACCCCAGCGTCTCGAGCGGCGCGAGCAGCCCCGTCTCCTTCAGATACTCGGTCACCACGCGCGATCCCGGCGCCAGCGACGTCTTGACCCACGGCTTGGACTTCGTGAGCCCCTTGGCGACGGCGTTCCTCGCCACCAGGCCCGCGCCCAGCATCACCGCCGGGTTCGACGTGTTGGTGCACGACGTGATCGCCGCGATCACCACCGCGCTGTGCCCGACCGCGAACTTGTTTCCGTCGAGCTCGACGTCCACGGTCTTGTGCTTGCGCGCCTCGAGGTCGGGCCCCTTCTCGCACATCTCGTCGACCGTCTTCGACGCGACCGCCTTCACCTTCGACAGCGCCACGCGATCCTGCGGCCGCTTCGGCCCCGCCAGCGACGGCTCGACCGTGCCGAGATCGAGCTCGAGCGTGTCGGAGAAGCTCGGCTCCGGCGACGCCGCCGAGTGGAACAGGCCGTTCTCCTTGCAGTACGCCTCGACGAGCGCGACCTGCGCCTTGTCGCGTCCCGAGAAGCTCAGGTACTCGAGCGTCACCTGGTCGACGGGGAAGAAGCCCATGGTCGCGCCGTACTCGGGCGCCATGTTGGCGATGGTCGCGCGATCGGGCAGCGCCAGCGCGGCGATGCCGGGCCCGTAGTACTCGACGAACTTTCCGACTACGCCCTTTTTGCGCAGCATCTGCGTCGCGGTGAGCACCACGTCGGTCGCGGTCGCGCCTTCGCGCAGCTGCCCGTGGAGCTTGAAGCCCACGACCTGCGGAATCAGCATCGACACCGGCTGCCCGAGCATCGCCGCCTCGGCCTCGATGCCGCCCACGCCCCAGCCGAGCACGCCGAGCGAGTTGACCATCGTGGTGTGCGAGTCGGTGCCGACGAGCGTGTCGGGATAGACCATGTTGCCGTCGCCGCGGAACACCACCTGCGCCAGGTACTCGAGGTTCACCTGGTGGCAGATGCCCATGCCCGGCGGCACCACGCGGAAGCGACGGAACGCCTGCTGTCCCCAACGGAGCAGCCCGTAGCGCTCCTTGTTGCGCTCGTACTCGAGCATGACGTTGAGGCCGTAGCTCTTCTCCGACGCGAACGAATCGACCTGCACCGAGTGATCGATCACGAGGTCGAGCGGCACGAGCGGGTTGATGCGCTCCGGATTGCCGCCGAGCCGCGTGATCGCGTCGCGCATCGCCGCCAGATCGACGATGACGGGCACGCCGGTGAAGTCCTGCAACAAGACGCGCGCCGGGCGGAACGCGATCTCGCGATCGGGCTCGGCCTTGGGATCCCACTTGAGCAGCGCCTCGACGTCGTCGCGCCGCACCGAGCGATCATCCTCGTGACGCAGCAGGTTCTCGAGCAGCACCTTGAGCGAGAACGGCAGCCGCTCGCCGCCCGGAAGCCCGGCGAGCTTGTGGAATTTGTACTTGTCGTTGCCGACGGAGAGCGTGCCTTCGGTACCAAACGAGTTTCCCATGTCCATTCCTTAATGTCTGAGAGCCTGGACGTCCACTTCGATCCCGTTGTAACGCGCCATTCCCGAGAGCGGCTCGAGCGCCGCCGGCCCATCGGCCGCGAGCTCGTTGACGTTGATGCGCCAGCCGTGGGGCATCGACACCGTGCCCGGCATGAGCGCCTCGTCGAGCTCGGCCTCGACCTCGACGCGCCCCACCGCCGACGTCACCGACACGCGCGCACCGTCGGTGACCCCGAGCCGCGCGGCGTCGGTCGGGTGGATGGCGAGCCGGCAGCCGTCGTCGCTCTTCTTGAGCTTCGACAGATCGTTCATCCACGAGTTGTGCGAGCGCCGCTGGCGCCGGCCGATCAGCTTCAGCCCCGGCGGCGACGTCGCCTCGCGACGGCAGCGCTCGAGCGCACGCGGCACGTCGGCGAGCACCTTCGCCGGCCCGACGTCGACGCGCCCATCTCTGGTCGGCACGTCGTCGAGGAACGCGCCCGGCGTATCGGGCGCGACCAGCACCGGCTGGCGCGAGGCCGGCAGCCCGACGAGCCGCGACACCCAGGGATACACCTTCTCCGGCGCGACGCGCCCGAAGACGCTCGTCAGCCCCGGCGTGCCGAACATGCGCAGCTTCGCCGCGCGCGCGATGGCGACGAGGATGTCGGCCTCCTGCCGCCGCTCGCCGCGCGGCGCCGCTACGGCGGGCGATAATTGCGCGTACGGCTCCGGCTGCATTCCCGACTGAACGAGCGGGAAGTCCTCGCGCTCGAGCCAATCGGTCGCCGGCAGCGTGTAGTGCGCCAGCACGCCGGTCTCGTTGCGATAGAGATCGATGGCCACGCACAGCTCGAGCGCGCGCAGCGCCTCGCCCAGGCGCGCCCCCGACGGCGCCGACAAGAGCGGATTGCCCGCGATGACCAGGAGCGCGCGGATCTGCCCCTGCCCCGGCGTCAGGATCTCGTCGGCCAGGATCCCCGTCGGCAGCGACTCCGCGACCGGCGCGAAGTTGCCGATGCGGCTCGGCCGCGGCGGCCGCATCCGCCCGAGCAGGCGCGCCAGCTTGGCGAACTTGACCGCCCGCGACGGCACGCGCGCCCCGCCCGCGCGATCGAGGTTGCCGGTGATCGCGTTGAGCGCCTGCACGCCGAGGAACGCCAGCGATCCCTGCGACCCCTGGTTCACGCCCGTCGAGCAATAGGCATTGGCCGACGGCGCACGCGCGAACGATCGCGCGAGCTCCACGATCGTGTCGCGCGCGATCCCGGTCGCCGCGGCCACGTCGTCGAGCTCGAACGCGCGCGCCGCCGCGCGCAGCTCGTCGAGGTGCGCAAGCTGCGCGCAGGCCACGCCATCCTCGAGCTCCTCGTCGAAGATCACGCGCAGCATCGCCATCAGCAGGAACGCGTCGCTGTCGGGCCGGATGAAGAGCTGCTCGCCGACGGCGTCCGCGGTCTCGGTGCGCCGCGGATTGACCGACACCACGCGCCCGCCGCGCGCCACGATGCCCTTGAGCCGCTCGAGCGCCCGCGGCATCGCCACGAAGCTCATCTGCGAGACCAGCGGATTCGACCCCAGGCACAAGAAGAAGTCGGTGTGGTCGAGATCGGGGATCGGCTGGATGACGTAGTGCCCGAACATCTCCTCGGCGACGGCGAACTTGTTCTGACAGTCGAGCGACGCCGCGTTGTAGAAGTTGCGCGTGCCGAGCGCGGCGAGGAAGCCGGCGGCGTAGACGCTGAGCCCGACGTTGAACGCCGTCGGGTTGCCGATGTACACGCCGATGGCGTCGGGCCCGTACGTGTCGCGAACGCGCTTGAGCCGCGCGCCGATGTCGGCGAGCGCCTCCGTCCACGACACGCGCGTCCAGCGATCGCCGCCACCGTTCGGCAGGCGCCGCTCGGGATGATCGAGCCGCGCCGGATCGCGGTGCACGTCGACCATCGCCGGCCCTTTGACGCACGCGAACCCGCGCGAGATCGGATGCGCGGCGTCGGGCACGAGCCGACGCAGCTCGCCCCCCGCGCGCTCGGCGACCATGCCGCACGCGGCCTCGCAGATGCGGCAATACGTGCGCACCCGTTCCATTATTGCTTCGCTCGCTCGCTCCGGTGCGGCGCGCCAAGTCGGCTCGCTGCACTCGCCTCCCGGGCGCGAAAATCCCGCACCTTCGCTCGCTCGCTGGGCACGGCGCGAACGCTATCACGTCTCAGACGCGCCGGATCGGCCGCGACGACAACCACAGAAAGCGCGCGATCAGCCCGATGGCCACCGCCGTCAGCCCGAGCGACAGCCCCCACCACAGCCCGACGGCGCCCTCGTGCGCGTAGAAGCCGAGCGCGACGGCGACGGGCAGCCCGAGCACCCAGTGCCCGACGAGGTTCGCGTACAAGGGCGCGTGCGGATCGCCGGCGCCGCGCAGCGCCCCCGCGGCCGTCGCTTGCAGCCCGTCGGAGAGCTGGAAGATCGCCGCCACGTGCACGAGCGGAATCGCCACCGCCAGCACGCTCGGATCGTTCGTCAGCGCCTCCGCCAGCTCGGGCGCGAACGCGAAGAAGGCGAGCGCGCTGGCCGTCATGAACACGCTCGAGGCGCCGAGCCCGACCAGGCCGGCGTGCCGCGCCGACCGGAAGTCGCCGGCGCCCACGTGCACGCCGACGCGCACGCTCGTCGCCGCGCCGATCCCGAGCGTGACGCAGAAGGTGAAGCTCGCCAGCGTGATGGCCACGAGGTGCGCCGCCGCCGAGGTCGCGCCGATGCGCCCGGCGAGCACGCCGACGGTGGCGAAGACGCCGACCTCCGCCACCACCTGCAGCCCGTTGGGCACGCCGAGCCGCAGGATGGTGCGCACGAGCCCGCGATCGAAGCGCCGCCGCTGCGCATCGGGGGGCGCGTCGATGCGCGCGATCGCCGGCCCCATCATCGCGCACATCGCCGTCGCCGCCAGCGTCGACGCCAGCCCGGCGCCGGCCACGCCCCAGCCGACGCGATAGATGAGCAGCCAATTGCCGAGCGCGTTGGCCGCGATCCCCACCGCCGTCGCCACCACGATCGGCCGCGTCACGCCCGCCGCCTGCAGATAGGCGCGCTGCCCGATGAACACCAGATACGGCAGCACGTTGAGCATGCGCGTCCACAGGTACGCGCGCACCTCGGCCGTCGTCGCCGCGTCGATCCCGCACCACGGCAGGATCGAGGGCAGGAACGACATGATCACCACCAGCGGCAGCGACACGCCGCACGCCACGCGCATGCCCTGCCACAAGAGGCGGCGCGCGCGCATCGGCTCGCCCGCGCCGAACGCCTGCGCGACCGGCGCCTCCATGCCCGCGACGCAGCCGAGCCCGAACACGCTGACGGTGAAGTAGACGCCGTTGCCGATGCCGACGCCGGCGAGCGCGCCCGCGCCGAGCCGACCGACCATGGCGGTGTCGGTCATGCTCATGAGCTGGCTGCCGGCGTAGCCGAGGATCAGCGGCCCCGATAGTCGGAGCAGCGTCCTCAGCTCGTCGGGCGCGCGCATCGACCCGGCACTCTACCTCAACGCGCGCTCCACACCGAGAAGCCGAGCGCGACGAACACGAGCCCACCGAAGGGTCGCGAGCGCGCCGCCACGTCGTGCGTGTAGCGCACCGTCAGCTTGCAACGCAGCGCGGTCACGTTGACGTCGAGCTCGCCGCCGAGCCCGTAGTCGACGTCGCGCGCCCCGACGAGGAGCGGCGGCAGCGCGCTGCCCTGGTCATCCATGACCTGCCACAGCGCGTACCCGACGACGCCGACGTCGACGAGCTTCGCCAGCCGTGCGCCGGCGCCCCCCTGCAGCTGCACCGTGTCGCCGCGCCGCAGATCGCGATCGAGCTTGGGCTCGTTACGGTTGTAGCTGGCGAGCGCCGAGAGCCGCCAGCGCTGCGCGCGATCGAAGTAGACCGTGCCGCCCGCGGAGAATTGATGCGTCCACTGTCCGGTGCCCACGCCGTCGGTGCCGCCGGGCGCCCGATGCCCCGTCGGCGCGTAGAAGCCGTAGCCGACGCCAAGGTCGTTTCCCCACGGCTTCCAGCCGAGGCGCACCGGCTGCACATAGAGATCGCCGAAGCCGAAGTCGTCGAGGCTGGCGCGTGGATCATCGGTGGCGAGCGAAACCCGCGCGACCGGCGCGGTGAAGGCGGCCCCGACGAACGTGTGCAACCGCGGCAGCTCGTAGCTCCCGTTGACGCCGAAGACGTTGACGAACGCCCTCGCCTCGATGGCGACGGGCACGACGACGCCGTTGCGATCGACGAGGCGATCGGCGCGATACGCAGCGATGGCGTCGATCGCGTACACGCCGGTCGGCGACTGCGATCCCGCGTCGAGCCCGAGCGTGCCGAGGGTCTTGTGGCCCAGATCCTGGGTCTGCGCTCCCGCGCGGCCGCCCGCGACGGCGGTGGCGACGAACGACAACATCACCGCGAGACGACGCGCGCGCACGCTCGCAAGCGGAGCAAGCGCGACGCCAACTACAGAGTCTTCAAGTACTCGATCAGCGCCGCGCGATCGTCGGCCGAGAGTGCATCGCCGTAGGTGTGGCCGCCGTTGCCGTAGCCGGCCTGCGTCGTGTCATACGCGCGCGGGCCCGCCATCGCCGCCTGCGCCGCGTCGAGCACGTCGTACGACCAGCCGACGATGCCGCCGTCGAAGTCGTTGCCCTCGCCGTCGGTGGCGCGGCGCTGCCAATAGGTCGGCCGCGTCGTCGAGTCGAGCAGCGTCGCCAGCGACGGGACCGAGCCGTTGTGCAGGTACGGCGCCGTCGCCCAGATGCCGTCGAGCGGCGGCGCGTAGTAGGCCGCCTCGGGCTCGAGCCGCGCCGTCTGCCCGTAGAACGAGTCGGCGAACCACTGCACGAAGCGATCGGCGAACTGCGCGGCGCCGCTGCCGAGGATCGGATCGGTCCCCACTTCACCGACGGGAATGAGCAGGTTCGGATAGACGCCGCCGTCGCCGTAGGTGCCGTGACAACCCGAGCAGGTCGCCTCGAACAGCGCCTGTCCGCGCTGCGCCTTGCCCGCATCGATCGGCAGCGGATACGGCGGCGGCGTCAGCGACGTGATGTACGCGCGCACGTCGCCGAAGTAGGCGTCGATCGCCGAAGCAGAGGCGACGTCGTCGGTGCACAGCGTCGACGCCGTCATCATGATGCGCGCCTGATCGCCGCGCCCGGCGCCGTCGTAGAACATGGCGTTCTTCTTCGCCATGCGCCACCACGGCGGCACGTCGACGGGCACGCCCGGCGCTTGCGACGGCGGCGGCAACTCGAGGAGCGGCGTCGCCGACCACGCCAGCGTCGACGGATCGCGATGCGCGAACAGGACCGCCGCGATGTTGTCGGCCGCGGTCACACCCCTGGTCCGCGTCAGCGCGTACGGCCCCACCGCCTCGACGCGATCGGCGAACTTGCGCCACTCCATCTTCTCCGTCGGATCGGAGATCAGCATGCCGGCCAGCTCCACCTGCGCCGACGGATCCGACGTGAAGTCCTGCGACGTCGTGCCGAGGCCGATCACCACCTGGCCCATCAGCTTCGCCGCGTGACACGACAGGCAATTCGCCGTCACGACCTCGACGCCGCTCGGCTGTGTGAACGCGGTCTCGCCGTAGGCCAGCGTCGCGTTGTGCCCGTCGCGGCCGGGGATGAGCTCCGACGCCGGCGCGGCGCCGAACACCGACGAGTACGTCGAATAGGGAATGCCGCATCCGACGTACCCGTTGTTGACGAGCGCGTGATAGCCCGCCGCCGCGTCGCCGCTGCGCTGCGCCTCGGCCGGCACCGGGATGGGATGCACGACAGGCCCCATGTCCGCCGGCGCCACCGGCATGCCCGTCGACGAGCAGGCCGCAGCTAACAGCGCCGTCATGCATGAGCACAGAAGCCGCATGCCGTGCTAACAAGTACCACATGTCGCGCCTCGCGTTCGCGCTGACCGCAGCATTCGCCGGCTCGATCGTCGTTGGGGGCTGCTACGGCGACACCGGCATCAAGCTCGCCGTCACGCCCGATCACGCGTCGCTGTACGGCCAGACCGACGTGACCATCTCGGGCGATCTCGCCGCGCTCGGCGACGTCGACTACTTCTCCGTCGCCGGCATCCAGATCATCAACCCGCGCTGGACGCCCACGTCGGTGACGGTGACGCTGCAGGGCGCGCCCAAGCCGGGGATCTACGACATCGTCATCCGCGGCAAGAAGGGCATCACCATCCAGCACAACCTCTTCACCTACGATCCGCCGCCGACGCCCGGCGTGCCGCTCACGTGGATGGCGTTCGGCGCCAGCTTCACGCAGGGCACCGAGTCGAACGGCATCAACGAGCACACGCAGACCTCCGGCGTGAGCGGGCAGATCGCCAAGGCCGCCGGCGTCTTCCTCGGCCTGCCGCTGTTCACGCCGCAGATCACGCCGCCCCTGCAGCCGTCGGACTTCTACCCCGACTGCACGCAGATCCCCAACACCGGCGCCGGCGCCGACACGCTCGAGTCGGTGGCCACGTCGCCCGACACCGGCTACTTCGACCTGCGCTACGGCCGTCTCGACTGGACGCTCAAGAACCGCGACGTCGCCGTCGGTGGCGCCAAGGTCAGCGACATCTTGAACGGCTGCCACGGCACCATCGCGCTCCTCGCCCACATCGTCAACGATCCCGACATCGACTACAACGACGCCGTCGCCGCCGAGACCACGTCGCAGATCGACCGCGTCGAGGCGCTCGATCCCGACATCGGCTTTTCGACCGATCTCATGGGCAACGATCTCGACGCCGCCGTCACGCAGCCCGACGATCTCGACCCCACGCAGATCACGCCGATCGAGCAGGTGACGCCGCTCCTGCAAGAGATGATGGCGCGCCTCGGCAAGCTCCACGGCCAGTACTTCATCGCCAACATGCCGTCGCTGACGTTCGTGCCGCACGTGGTGGCGCTGCGCCAAAAGCTGGTCGACGCGGGGAAGGAC
>Ga0070679_100003768_pt1 | contig 13910 bp, 13 predicted proteins | sample KBSC63BmetaG_FD_65652 | JGI IMG/M metagenome (GOLD analysis project Ga0070679, IMG submission 65652) | Corn rhizosphere microbial communities from Kellogg Biological Station, Michigan, USA - KBS C6-3B metaG | ecosystem: Host-associated > Plants > Roots > Rhizosphere | place: USA: Michigan... | reverse complement strand
CCGGCGTCGGTGCGCAGCAGGAACCAGGCGAGTGCGGCGATGACGAGGGGCACGACGATGACGACCAGCAGGGCGTCACCGGTGAACAGCACCGGGCCGACGTTGACGTGGGGGCCGGACAACGGAGTGCGGAAACCGCCAACGAGCGGCGGGCCGGACAGCCACTTCGGCAGCAGCAGCTGGATGCCGCCGAGCACCTGCGCGAGGCCGATCGTCGCGACGGTCAGGATGAGGCGCGGCGCACGAGCGAACCTGCGGATCACCAGCAGCTCGGTGCCGGCACCCACGAGGCCACCCACGGCGAGCCCGACGAGGAGGCAGAGCGCGTAGTTCCAGTGCCGGCCGAGGTAGAGCAGAACGCCAACGGATCCCCCGACGCCGCCCATGGCGCCGTACGAGAAGTTGACGATGCGGTCCGACCGGTAGGTGAGCACCAGGCCCAGGCCGAGCAGGCCCGTGACCGAGCCGTAGAGCGCGCCCTGCAGGACGATGCCGAACGGCAGCCGGTGCGGCACCGCGACGCAACCGACCAGCAGCAGGACGACGACGCCTGCACCGATCGTCAGTGCGCGCGAGCGGGCCAGGGCGGCCCGCACCGCGTCGACGGCTCCGGTCATTCGGCGCCCTTGTACGGGCGCTTGGGCGGCAGGTCACCCTTCGGCCAGTGCCCCGGGCGGTAGCGCGCGCTGGCGAAGACGTAGGCCCCCTGCTTGCCGTTGTACGGCGACGTCGCGTTGGGGTCCCAGTAGATCTCGGCGCCGTCGAGCGTCGGCGTGAAGTGGCCGGGTGGGAAGCCCCATGTCCCGAACTCCCCCGTGCCACCCGGGTAGCTCTGCATGCCCTTCTGGAAGTTCTGCGGCGTCAGGTCGGGTCCGGCAAGCTGGATGCCGAGAGCGAGCATGTACATCTGCGCGTAGATCAGGTTCACCACGGTGGCCGGCTCGTCGCTGCGAACGCTCTTGTACGCCGCGTAGCCCAGCGTCGCCTGGTAGGGAATCGTCTTGCCCAGGTAGGTGACGCCGATGGCGTGCGACCACTCCTTCTGGTCGAACAGCTGGCCGACGATGTCCTGGTCGGTCAGCGCGACGCCGATCACGGACCACTCCGGGAAGTAGTTCTGCTCGTCCGCCTTCTGGGTGAGGTAGACCGGGAAGATCGGGTCGCAACCGCAGGCGACGGTGGTGACACCGTCAGCTTTGAGCTTCGACACGATGCTGGCCGCCTGGCTCGACAGCGTCGAGAGGTTCAGCTGGTAAGGAATGCTCTCCTGCTTGCCGAAGCCGGCAGCCTTGAAGATGGACTGCGCGTTGTCGACGCACTCCTGGTACCACGGGTTGTCCGGCGCCAGGATCGCGAGCTTGCGCGTCGAGTTCTGGTACTGCGGCCCGGCGAACTGCGCCTTCTTGCCGAGCATCTGCTTCACGGCGATCTCCGCCGAGGCATCACTCACCTGCGTGCAGTCCGTTGCAACACTCCACGCGTACGGCGCACGGTCGGCGAACCACTTGCCGGACAGGTAGGGCTCACCGAAGTTCACCACCTTCTGGCGTGACAGCGCATCGCCGTAGGGCTCGGTGGTCGCGCTCATGTCGGCGAACGCCTTCATGTCGCCGGCGACGTGCAGGGCGTCAGCACCGGCCTCCTGCTGACCGCCGCCGAGCAGCTCGTTGGTCTGCGACCCCTGGCCCTTGTAGAACTCGAACTTGATCTTGCGTCCGTAGAACTGGAAGTGCTTGTTGAAGTAGTCGGCCAGCCCGTTGATCGTGCGCTCGACGTCGGCCGGCGTGTCCTGGAACTGCGCACCGCCGATCTGAGCGAGCGTCTGCTGGAAGCCAGGGTCGTTCGTCTCGCGGAACGCGACCTTGATGGTGGTCGCGTCTACACCGCGGGTCGTGTCGCCGCCGTTGCTGCCGGCGAAGGAGATGCACTGCGGTGAGTAGGGGTCACCGGGCACCTGCTTGCCGCTGCACTTCGTCGTGTGCGCGGGCAGTTGGCCCGGCTGGGCGAGAGAGTTGCCGCCCGTCGTGCTCGCGCCCGCGATCGGCGCGCCGCCCGTCGGTGCACCCGGCGTTCCGGGTGCCGCGCCCCCGATCGGCGAACCGTTGGCCGAGTTGCTCCCGTTGAGGGTCACCTGCTCGCGCGCGTTCGTGGGGACGAACGCGGCCATGAGCACGAAAGCGAGCAGCAGGCACGCGAGCGGGCCGTAGCCGCGCAGGATCGGCCGGTGCGATGGGCCCAACGCCATGAGGGCTGGTTCCTTCCGTCTCTCGTTGCCTGGTCAGAGCTCGAGCTGGGGCAAGCGCCGCCGCCGCCTCGTCGCAAGCCAGTCGCCGCCGCCCACGGCGAGCACTGCGACGAGGCCGATCAGACCTACGACGAGTGCGTTGCCGTTGCTGCACGAAGGCCAGTGCGCGGGGCTTGTCGTCGCGCAGCTTGCCGCGACCTTGCTGGACCCCGCGAGCTGCGGCGCGGCGGCCGGCGGCGTACCTACGGCTGTCGACGCCGGCGGTGGCGCCGCTCCCCCGATGGCACCGGTGGACGTTCCGGGTGCCGTCGTGCCGCCAGAACCAAGCGACGGGTTGGCGCTGCCCAGGCTGACGTTGCCGAACGGGTTGGCGTACGCCGTGCCGTCCGAGGTCGCAGTGACGCCGCCGAGCAGGAGGTCAGCGCCCCCAGTGCCGTCGACCGCCCCGAGGAAGATGTTCTCGATGGTGAACACGCTGCCGAACTTGCAGCTGATCCCGAACAGGATGTTCTGGATCTGTTCCTGAACGGGCTGAGTTGCAGTCAGCACGGGGTTGACCAGCTGCCCGCCGAGCGCAGAGTTGTCGATGCCGATGGACAGTGGGGGTACGACGACGCCGGTGCTGGTCGTGTGCAACGCCGGTGGCGTGACGTGCAGCCCGGTCGGCGCGAGTGCTGCGTTGAGCGCAGTGAACACGGCGGCGAGCTGGTCGGCCGACCCGGGGTAGGTCGTGCCGTTGACGACGACGTCGCCAACGGTGAAGCTGCCGTGCCGGGCGGCGCCCGCGCCGCTGCGCTCGTCCGCGCTCCAGTGCAGGTGGTCGAGAACCACGACGCCGCCGAGCAGCGACAGCCGCCCGACAGTGGCGTCTGCCGCGGACGTGCGGGCCTGTCCCGGGATCAGTTTCGCGGCGGCGCTGGACGACATGCCGGTCGCCTGGACCAGCCCGGGAATCGTCAGGTTGCCGCTGTCGAAGGACGCGGTCGAAGCCGGGACCGTCGTTGCGGACACGGTCATGTGACCGCCAACGGCCATCACCCCGCTCTGCGAGATGCCCGTCTGGTCAGAGGACTTCGACACGTTGCCGTGGTCGCTCTCGGCGATGAGCGGCTGCGGCATCTGGTCCGGCGAGATCGTCGGATCGCTCCCGTCGCACTGCTGGGCGGTGAGCGACGTGCCGATCAGCCCGAAGTCGAGCGACTGCGCTTCTGCTTGGGCCAGCGTGCCGCGGTAGTCGGCGATCGAGCTGCCGCCGGTGATCGTGTAGGCAAAGCCGCCGTTGCGCGGCATCAGCGCGAACGCCTGAGCGGTGGCGCCCGCCGTCCCGATGACGAACTGCCCGGCCGCTCCGGCAGGCGGCAGCAGAACCGAGACGCCGATGAGGCTGAGGCTGGTGACCGCTCCCCCGATGGTGAGCGCCCGTCTCATGCCAGCACCGCCTCTCGAGTCGTGGCACGCTGCGCGACGCTGCGCCCGAGCTGCGCCGCCATCTGACGTTCCAACGACCAGGCCAGCGCTGAGGTGACGGCCTCGAGGGCGATTGCCAGCAAGGTCGTCGCCCGCTCGTCGACCTCGGCGACAGTCGCCGGGACGTCGCGCAGCGGGAAGAACGTCGCCGTCGCCGTCTCCACGAAGTGCTGCGCCAGCTGGTCAAGCGTCGCGAGCAGACCGCCCGCGAGGTCCAGCACGACGTCCGTGGCCATGCCTGCGGCCATGAGCTTGCCGCCGATCCGCACCAGCGTGGGGCGCGGGAGGACGACCTCGTCGCCGTCCACCTCGGCCAGACCCAGCTCGACGAGCCGGGTCAGCGGCAGATCCGGGACGGGGAGCTCGAGCAGGGCGGCAAGCTGCGGGCGGGTGACGACGATCGGCTCGTCGACGACCAGCGGACGGGTCAGGACCTCCTCGATGCCGAGCACGTCGCCGACCGGCCGGTCGGACTCCCAGGCCGTGAGCAGCTCGGCGATGTTGCCGAGCGTGTAGCCGCGGTGCAGCAATCGGGTGACCAGGCGCAGCCGGGCCAGGTGGGTGTCGTCGTACCAGCCGGTGCGGCCGGTCAGGTGCGGCGGCGGGAGCAGGCCACGCTCCCGGTAGGCCCGGATGTTGCGGGTCGTCGTCCCCGCCAGGCGGGCGAGCTCGGACACGCGGTACTGCTGCGCAGTGCTCTCTTGGGCGCGGTGCGACGCCATGCGTCTCCCTGTGGTGTCCGGAATGCGCCAGTTTGCACTGGCGTATAGGCACCATAGAGTGACCTAGATCACATAGCAAGCAAAAGCCACGGATTCACCGGCTGCGGCTCAGACGGCGTGGCCCCACGCGCGCCACATGCGGGCACTCGGGCCCCCGACGAGACCGAGCTCGTTGAAGTTGCGGAAAGTGCGCGCGGTCAGCTCGGTGCGGAACTGCTTGCGGTGCCCGCTCTGCTTGACGGCTTCCAGAGCGACCTTGGGCTCGAGGCCGACGCTGCGGTAAACGGCCGGGTCGACGAGCATCTTGTAGATCCCTGCGGCCATCAGCGCGGTCAGCTGTTGCAGGACGGCGCGTCGCTTCGGTCCGATTCGCTGGACCTGCCGGGCCAGCTCGCTACGGGCGTAGGAGACGTGGCGGGCTTCCTCGACGACGTGGATCGTCGTCATCTGGCGAACGAGCGGCTGGACCTCCTCGTCACGCATGATCTGGCGCTGCGCGGCGTCGAGGAACTCCTCGACGATGAGCGTGCCGACGAACGCGCTGATCTCGGTGCCCAGGAACTGCGTGTTCCAGACGATCTTCCGCAGCGTCGGCTGGAAGCAGTAGACCGGGGTGCCCATCTTCTCGATCATGCGGGAGAACATCAGCGAGTGCCGGCACTCGTCCTCGATCTCCGTGAGGGCGTAGCGCACGTGGTCCGACGTCGGGTCCCGGACGAACGCGTGCCGCAGCAGGAACGCGTCGAGCTGCATCTCGAAGGCGATGCCGGCTGACAGCCAGCTCGCCGACTCGTGCTTGGACAGCTCGATCCGCTCCTCGACGCTCATCGCGTCCCACAGCGGCGTGCCGTAGAGCGACACGTGCTCCTGGGAGAGGAAGAACTTGCCCGGCTCGAAGCCGGCGGCCCAGTCGATGTCGACATCGGGGTCGAACGACTTCTCCGCGGTCGCCTTGAGCAGCCGGGCCGCGACCTTCTCGCGGCTGTCCCGCCACTCGAGCTCTTCCGGCGGCAGGGTGATGGTCGTCATGAGAGGGATTGTCCCAATGTGCGATGGCACATTGTCAACCGTCACATGCGCCGGGTTTCAGTGACAATGGTCACGTGCCCTACCGCGTCGACGACCTCGCCCGGGCGGCGGGGACGACCGCGCGCAACGTCCGCCTCTACCAGGAGCGCGGGCTGCTCCCGCCCCCGCGGCTGGCCGGCCGGGTCGGCTGGTACGACGACGCGCACCTCGCCCGGCTCCGGCTCATCACCCGGCTGCTCGACCGCGGCTACTCCCTCGCGAACATCGCCGAGCTGCTCAGCACCTGGGAGGCCGGCCGCGACATCGGCAGCGTGCTCGGGATCGAGCAGGTGCTCACGGTGCCCTGGAACGACGAGGCACCTACGCCCGTGACTCTGGCGCGGCTGCGCGAGGTGTTCGGCGATGACTTCGGGACGACCGAAGCGGACCGGCTGGTGGAGATCGGCCTGCTGCAGCGCCATGGCCGTTCCTACGTCGTGCCGAGCCCCGCACTGCTCGGCGTGGCCGGCGAGCTCGTCACGATCGGGCTGCCGCTGGCTGCCGTGATGCAGCTCGCGCAAACGCTGGTGCACAACCTGACGGGGATCGCGCGCGGCTTCATCACGACGACAACCGAAGCCCTGCATCCCGACGTCGACCCCACGACCTTCGGGCCAGAGGACGTCGACCGGCTCGCCGACCTGGCGAAACGCCTCCGCCCCCTCGCCGCCGTAGCAGTAGCCAGAGGCTTCTCCGTGACCATGGACCGAGAAACAGTCGCCCTCCTAGGCGAAGCCATCTCTTCAAATCGCTCCAGCGAGCCTCGCGCGGCGCAGCGCATGAGGCGCGCGAGCGAAGCGAGGAAGCCGTAGCGCAAGCTCGCCTGCGCCTCCGCCCTTACATGGACGCGATGAGTTTTTCGACTCGGTCGTCGACGGAACGGAAGGGGTCTTTGCACAGCACGGTGCGTTGCGCCTGGTCGTTGAGCTTCAGATGCACCCAGTCGACAGTGAAGTCGCGCCGTTTCTCCTGTGCGCGCTTGATGAAGTCGCCACGTAGCCTCGCTCGTGTCGTCTGCGGCGGCACGGACTTGGCTTCGAAGACACGCAGGTCGGTGGTCACCCGGTCGACGGCGCCCTTGCGCTCGAGCAGGTAGTAGAGGCCGCGCCGCCGGTTGACGTCGTGGTAGGCGAGGTCGATCTGCGCGATGCGCGATGACGACAACGGCAGGTCGTGCTTCGCGCGGTAGCGCTCGATCAGCTTGTACTTGGTGACCCAGTCGATCTCGCGCTCGACCTTGTCGAGGTCGCCGGACTCGACCGCCTGCAACGTGCGCTCCCACAGGTCGAGCACCCGCTCCGCAGTTGCGTCCGCGCCGCGGCGGTGGACGAAGTCGCGCGCCTTGGCGAAGTACTCGAGCTGAATCTCCAGTGCGCTCGCCTCACGGCCGTTCGCGAGCTTGACCCGGCGCCGGCCGGTCATGTCGTGGCTGACCTCGCGGATCGCGCGGATCGCGTTCTCGAGGGTGAGGTCGCGCATGACGACGCCTGCTTCGATCATGCGGAGGACGAGGTCCGTCGTACCGATCTTCAAGAGGGTCGTCGTCTCGGACATGTTGCTGTCGCCGACGATGACGTGCAGTCGGCGGAACCGCTCGGCATCGGCGTGCGGCTCGTCGCGGGTGTTGATGATCGGGCGGCTGCGAGTGGTTGCGCTGCTCACGCCCTCCCAGATGTGCTCGGCACGCTGGCTCACGCAGTAGACGGCGCCGCGCGGTGTCTGCAGCACCTTGCCTGCACCGCACACGATCTGGCGGGTGACGAGGAATGGGATGAGCACGTCAGCGAGGCGGGAGAACTCGCCGTGCCGGCCGACGAGGTAGTTCTCGTGACAGCCGTAGGAGTTGCCGGCCGAGTCGGTGTTGTTCTTGAACAGGTAGATGTCGCCGGCGATGCCTTCTTCACGCAGCCGCCGCTCGGCGTCCATCAGCAGGCCCTCGAGGGTGCGCTCCCCCGCCTTGTCGTGGGTGACCAGATCGACGAGGTCGTCGCACTCGGGGGTGGCGTACTCGGGGTGACTGCCGACGTCGAGGTAGAGCCTTGCGCCGTTCTTCAGGAAGACGTTGCTGCTGCGGCCCCAGGAGACGACCCGGCGGAACAGGTAGCGGGCGACCTCGTCCGGGCTCAGACGGCGCTGTCCGCGGAACGTGCACGTGACGCCGTACTCGTTCTCGAGGCCGTAGATCCGCCGGTCCACCGCGTCAGCCTAAGCGTCGGCGGGTCACGAGAGCAGTTGTTCGAGCTGCTGGACCGGCAGGCGGCGGAACTTGCGGCGCGGTCGGGTCCGGTCCAACGTGGCCACCTCGAGCTGGTTGGCGGTGAGTGACCGCTCCTCACCGTTGGTGCCGCCGGCTGACAGAGCGCGTACGGCGAGGCGCATCGCGGCCCCGGCGTCGAGGGTGTGGTTGTGGCCCTCTTGGAGCGAGGTGCTGATCGTGTCGGCGTTGCCGCCCATCACGACGAAGCCCTCCTCGTCGGCGACGCTGCCGTCGTAGGTGAGCCGGTAGAGCTGGTCGCCGTCGGGCGACTCCCCCACCTCGGCGACCGTGATCTCCACTTCGTAGGGCTTGGACTCGGTAGTGAAGATGGTGCCGAGGATCTGCGCGTAGGTGTTGGCGAGCATGCGCCCGGTGACGTCGGTGCGGTCGTAGGAGTAGCCGCGCAGGTCGGCCATGCGTACGCCGGCCTGGCGGAGGTTCTCGAACTCGTTGTACTTGCCGACGGCGGCGAAGCCGATGCGGTCGTAGATCTCGGAGATCTTGTGCAGCGCCCGGCTGGGGTTCTCCGCGACGAACAGGATGCCGTTCTCGTAGGTCATGACCAGCACGGCGCGTCCGCGTGCGATGCCCTTGCGGGCGTAGTCGGCGCGGTCCTTCATCACCTGCTCGGGTGAGACGTAACCGAACGGCATGCTCATCGCTGGCGTCGTCGCCTTTCTGGCTTCGGGTTGACGGTGCCGGGGTCAGTTGAGCGGGGCCTGCGGGCCCCCGGGGCTGGTCATGCGCTCGTTTACCACGTGCTGGGTGCGCTCCTCGACCTCGTCGTTGGCGAGTCGGCGGAAGCCCTCGACAGTGACGCTTGCAATGACGGGGTAGATCCGTCGGGTGAGGTCGGGGCCACCGGTCGCGCTGTCGTCGTCGGCGGCGTCGTAGAGCGCGTGGATGGTCGCGAGGATGGCGTCGGCCTCGGTGAAGTCGTCGCGGTAGAGCTTCTTCAGCGCGCCGCGCGCGAACACGCTGCCGGAGCCGACGGAGTGGAAGCTGTGCTCCTCGTAGCGGCCGCCGGTGACGTCGTAGGAGAAGATCCGGCCGGCCTTCGCCGGGTCGTCGGCCTCGAGGTCGTAGCCGGCGAACAGGGGCACGACGGCGAGGCCCTGCATCGCCATGGCGAGGTTGTTGCGGATCAGCAGGCTGAGGCGGTTGGCCTTGCCTTCGAGGCTGAGCGTGGTTCCCTCGATCTTCTCGTAGTGCTCGAGCTCGACCTGGAACAGTCGCACCAGCTCGACCGCGATGCCGGCGGTGCCGGCGATGCCGACGGCGGAGAACTCATCGGCCTGGAACACCTTCTCGATGTCGCGCTGCGCGATGATGTTGCCCATCGTGGCGCGGCGGTCACCGGCGACGACCACGCCGCCGGCGTGCGCGACCGCCACGATCGTGGTCCCGTGCGGTGCTTCGACAGTGGGCGTCATGCCGGGTGGCATCTCGAGGCGGCGGCCCGGAAGCAGATCCGGGTGGTTCGCGGAAAGGAAGTCGGCGAAGGAGCTGCTGCCCGGCCCGAAGAGCGCGCGGGGCAGGGAACCGCCGTCGCTGAGTGCGTCCATGCGCTCACCTTGTCACGAACCCTGGCCCGTCGGGGGCAAGGGTTCGCTTTCGGCGTCACGCGGCGTGGAAGCCCCCGGAGTCGATCTCGATGGCGTAACCCCGGCAGTCGTACTCCTCGACCACAAGGACGGGCGCCGCCCTACGGCTGGCACGCAGGTAGCGAACCAGTCCGTGGAGTCGGTTGATGTCGTCACGGACGTTGCCGAGCGCCTGGTTGCACAGGAAGCACAGCATGCCCCGCACTTCACCGGTCTCGTGGTCGTGGTCGACGTGCTGGGGCTTGTCGACCCGGCAAGCCGCACAAACGCCGCCATGTTCGGCGAGCATCGCGTCGACGTCTGCCTGCCCGATCCCGTAGCGCCGTCGCAGGTGATACTCACGCGCGCCGCCGTTCCGGCCTCTGGACTCGCGTCCGGCGGCGTTGTGACACGACTTGCAGTACGCGGTCAGGCCGTCGCTTGTCGATCGATTGCTGCCGAACAGGATCAATGCCAGGGTGCGGTCGCAGCGCGGGCAGTACTTCATCCCGGGCGGCAGAGCACGTCGCTCACGAATCGTGCGCCCGGCCTGTGCCGCCTTCTTTTCGCGGTATCGGCGGTAGCGCAGCGAGTAGCAGGCTTTGCAGTACGCCCCGTATCCATCGCGCCGGGAGCGGTTCCGTGGGAACGAATCCAGGGGCAACGTCTGCCCGCAATCTCTACACGACTTCGAGTCACTCATCGTAATCAGCCGACTACGGAGCGTCTATTCTCCTCCTTTCTGCACGTAGCTCCTTACGAATTCTTCCGAATTTTCCTCGAGCACCGAGTCGATTTCGTCGAGGATGTCGTCGACGTCCTCGCTCAACTTCTCCTGGCGCTCCTGGACGTCGGAGGACTCGGTGGCCTCGACCTCCTCGGTCTCCTGGGTGCGGCGCGTCGTCCGCTGCTGACCGCCGTCGTCGCGAGCCATCAAGGCACCTCCGGTCGAGTTCCCACTCGGGAATGACAGTCCCGACAGTACCTCTCGGCACCGACGAAAGAGACCATGAACGGGTGGATCTGGACACAGTCGCCGACGAGCTCTACGCCCTGCCGCCCGAGGACTTCACCACCGCGCGGGACGCAGCTGCCAAAGCGGCCGACGACGCCGAGCTGAAGACAGCCGTGAAGGCCCTGCGCAAGCCCACGGCATCAGCGCACGCCGTCAACCAGATCGTCCGCGACGACCCGGACGCGATCGACGCCCTCCTCGACCTCGGCGACGAGCTCCGCGAGGCCATGACCGGCAAGGCAGGCGACGTACGCGCCCTGACCGAAGCCCGCCGCGAGCAGATCAGCGCGCTCCTCGACAAGGCGTTGCCCGCCAACATCAGGGACGATGTGACGGCGACCCTCGAAGCCGCGACCGCGGACCCTGAGCTCGGTGCCGCCGTCCGCTCCGGGCGGCTGGTGAAACCGCTGCGGTACGCCGGGTTCGGCGCCATGCCCGACCTCTCCGACGCGGTGGCCACTCCTTTACCCGACCGCCGTACGCCACCAAGGAAACCGGTGAAGCGGGCGACGAAGACCGCGCCGAAGAAGGCTGCGTCGGCGAAGCAGACGGGGCCCAGTGAGGACGACGCGCAGGCAGCTGCGAAACGTGAGCGCGAGCTGAACGAGATGCGTCAGCGGGTGCTCGACCTGTCCGGCGAGGCCGACGACGCGCAGCGTCGTTACGACGAAGCCGCCCGCGCCGTCGTCGAGGCGCGCAAGCTGCTCGACCGGGCGGAGGAGGAACGCACCAACGCGCACAAGGCCGCGCGGGAGGCGCACGCGGCCGCGGAGAAGGCGCGGCGCGAGCTCGGCAAGCTCGAACGCTCGTAGCTGTGGACGACGGCCGCCGCCGTCGCCACGACTCCCGCACAATGTCGTCGCATGCCCGATCCACTGCCGCCGCGGCAGTACGTCGTGCGCAAGCCGTCAGACGATCCGGCAGCGGTGCGCCGACTGGCCGCGGCGTACGACGACCTCGCCGAGGCCGTGGCCACCGACGTCCGTCGCGCCGCGACGGTGCTGCACGACCTCGCCTTCGACTGGCGCGGCGAGGGTGCGCGCGCCACGCGGCGACCCGAGGAGGTGCTCACCGCCGACGGCGACCGGGTGGCGCATGCGCTGCGCCGGAGCGCCGACGACCTGCGCGCCTACGCCCACCGGCTCGAACGCGCGCACGAGCACCACGGCTGGTCGATCGGGAAGCTCATCACGATGGGTGCGATGGTGACGGTCGGCGTGGCGGCGGTGGTCGTCACGGTCGGTGCGGCCGCGCCTGCCGAGGCCGCGGCTGCAGCGGCAGCCGTGGAGGCGGCCGAGGCGGCCACGGCCGGCGCCTCAGCCGCCGGGAGCACCGCCGCTGCCGGTCTCGGCTCGTGGCAGACGCTGCTCACGGGACTCCGCCCCCTCACGCCATTCGTCGTCCCGCACCTCGTCTCCGCCGGAGCGTCCGTCGGACTGGACGCCCTGTCGCAGCTTGTGGACGCACACGGCCTCGACGTTCGGTCGCTGGAAGTGTCCGCTGCCGTCGGCTTCGCCGGCTCGTCCGTCGGCAGTGCGGTCGAGCGACGACTGGCTGCGTCACCGTCACTCACCCGTCGCGCCGCCGAGTCCGCCGTCTGGGCCGCGAACGGAACCGCGGGCGGCTACGCCGACACAGGTGAGGTCGACCCCGCCGAGACCGCAGCGTTCGGCATCACCGGACTCATCGCGCGCGACGTACGCAAAGGTGTGGACTCGCTACCGCGCACGATCCGCCGCTGGAGGCGCTAGCGGCCGGAGATCTCGTCGACGAGCTGCGCGGCGCTGTCGCAACGCGCCAACAGCTCATCGACATGCTGCTTCGTGCCGCGCAACGGCTCGAGCATCGGCACGCGCTGCAGCGACTCGCGCCCGACGTCGAAGATGACCGAGTCCCACGACGCGGCCGCAACCTCATCGGCGTACTTCGCGAGACACCGGCCGCGGAAGTAGGCCCGTGTGTCGGTCGGCGGCTCCGCCACTGCGCGGTCGATCTCCGCATCGGTCACGACCCGCTCCATGCGGCCGCGCGCGACCAGCCGGTTGTAGAGGCCCTTGTCCGGCCGCACGTCACAGTATTGAAGGTCGACGAGCTGCAGCTTGTGCGCGTCCCAGTCGAGCCCTTCGCGTTCGCGGTAGCCCTGCAACAGCTCCAGCTTCGCGACCCAGTCGAGCTCGCGCGACAGCGACATCGGGTCGTCGGTCAGACGGGTCAGCACCGACTCCCAACGCGTCAGTACGTCGACGGTCTGGTCGTCTGCGTCCGCGCCGTAGCGGTCCTCGACGAACTTGCGCGCCTGCTCGAGGTACTCCATCTGCAGCTGCACCGCGGTCAACCGCCGCCCGTCGCGCATGCTGATCTGCTGGGCGAGCGTCGCGTCGTGCGACACCGCCCGCAGTGACGCGACCGGCGCATCGACACCGAGGTCGACGCCCGTGTCGGCGAACCATCGTTCCTCGATCATCGAAAGGACGAGCGCCGTGGTGCCGAGCTTGAGGTAGATCGACACCTCGCTCATGTTGGCGTCGCCGATGATGACGTGCAGTCGGCGGTAACGCTCCGGGTCGGCGTGCGGCTCGTCGCGCGTGTTGATGATCGGTCGCTTCAACGTCGTCTCGAGTCCGACCTCGACTTCGAAGAAGTCGGCCCGCTGCGAGATCTGGAAGCCGTGCTGCCGGCCGTCTTGACCGACGCCGACGCGTCCCGCGCCAACCACGACCTGCCGGGAGACGAAGAACGGCGTGAGGTAGCGCACGATGTCGGCGAACGGTGTCTGCCGCCGCATCAGGTAGTTCTCGTGCGTGCCGTAGGACGCACCCTTGTTGTCGGTGTTGTTCTTGTAGAGCTGGATGTTGCCGGCACCGGGGATCTTCGCGGCGTGCTCGGCCGCGGCAGCCATGACGCGCTCCCCCGCCTTGTCCCAGATGACTGCGTCCCGCGGGTTGGTGACCTCCGGCGTGGAGTACTCCGGGTGCGCATGGTCGACGTAGAGCCGCGCGCCGTTGGTGAGGATGACGTTGGCGAGACCGATCTCGTCGTCGGCGAGGCTGTCGGCGGCGTCGCGGGAGGCGCCGATGACCGGGCCGGCGGCCGCGTCGAAGCCACGCGCGTCCCGCAGCGGTGACTCCTCCTCGAAGTCCCACCGTGGCCGGCGGTCACGCTGAGTGCTCGTGGTCGCGTTGAGGTAGCCGTTGACGACTTGGCTGGACGCGAGCATGTGGTTGGCCGTGGTCTGCCCAGGGACCGTGATGCCGTACTCCGTCTCGGTCCCCATCACCCGCCGAACCGTCACCCGCTCAGCCTAGCCGCGACAGGGACGTTCCTTGGGCCAAAGCGAGCACCATACGGTCACATCCGGCCGCGCAGGCCACGCGTGACCTCCGTGAGACAGCGCGAGCAGGAGCACGACCGAGACCCCCGCGGCGCTGCCACGTGCCACTTCGCTGCCACCGGCGGCTGCGACGTACGCGAATGCTGCGGCGCAGAGCAGGCAACGACAGCCGCGGCGACGGCAATCGCCGTATATCCACGCTCTATCCGCCCTATTCGGCGA
>Ga0070679_100003765_pt1 | contig 13915 bp, 6 predicted proteins | sample KBSC63BmetaG_FD_65652 | JGI IMG/M metagenome (GOLD analysis project Ga0070679, IMG submission 65652) | Corn rhizosphere microbial communities from Kellogg Biological Station, Michigan, USA - KBS C6-3B metaG | ecosystem: Host-associated > Plants > Roots > Rhizosphere | place: USA: Michigan... | reverse complement strand
ACGAGGCTGCGTGGCTGATGGCGCAGACCGGCGTGTCGCTCGCCGACGCGTTCACCGCCGTCTGGGGCTACAAGTTCAAGTACAATGTGATTCGTCCGCGCACGTTCATTCGTTCGACGATGGATCCAGCATGGGAGCCGACGATCCCGACGCCGCCGTTCCCTGAATATCTGTCGGGACACTCGACGGTCTCCGGCGCGGCCGCCGGCACACTCACCTCCGTGCTGGGCGCCATCGCCTTCGAGGACAGCACCAGCATCCCGCTCGGACATGCTGTGCGAAAATTCTCATCATTCCGCGCGGCGGCGGAGGAGGCGGGACTCTCGCGCATCTACGCCGGCATTCACTACCCCGTCTCGAACGTCGAGGGCGGAAACCTCGGCCGCTGCGTCGCCGCAAAAGTGGCGGCGCGCTTCGTGCCGGCGTTCCCAAAGCATGATGCGCCCGGCGGTTGAAGCTCCACGCGCAGCGCCTGACGCGCTGGTCCGAAGTCGTTAGCGCGAGGGAGGGCGAGCGACCGGCCCGCCCGCCCGACCCTTACCTCGGAACGACAGGCAACACGATGTGACTGGGGTGATCGGCGTCGTGCAGCAAACGCTGATGCGCAACGATGAAGGCCGTGTCGCGCTCGTTGTTGCCGCCCGTGTTCAGGTTGCGATCGTATTTCGGAAAGAGCGCCGACGAAATGCTCACGCGGAGCCTGTGGCCAGGCTGAAACACGCGCGACGTGAACCACAGATCGATGTCGTAGCGCTCCACGTCGCCCGGCGTGAGCAGCACCTCCTTGTCGAAGCCCTGCCGAAAGCGCGCGCGTGCAATGCCGTCCTGCACTCGCTCGGCGTGGCCGTCGGGAAAGACGTCGAGCAACATCACGTTCCAGTCCGTGTCCTTCGCATCCGTGGCGGCCCACAGCGTCGCCGACATCTGACCGGTGACCTCGATCGGCTTCGTGAGCGGCTTGGACGTGAAGACGACCGCATCACGACGCGTTGCGTTCAGATGTGAGAAGTCTTCGTTGAGCGATGTCTCGAGCTCGCGCGAGTCGATCAGGTATGGCGTCGGATTGCCCGGATCATATGTGAACGTGTCCGAGGGCGCGGCCCTTGGCGGAATCGTGTCCAGAATGCCATTGCCGTGGCTCGTGTTCGCGCGACCGCCCGAGGACACGTACCACTTCGTGGGAACCGCGCGCGCGATCGGCCACGCTGCTTCCTTCCGCCACACGTTGTCGCCGAACACGAAATCGTCGAACGACGGCTCGGTATCCACTCCGTTGTTCTTGCCGAGCAGGTAGTGGTCGAACCAGCGCAGCTGGAGGCGACGCGTTTCGACGCGCGACTGGGCGCCGAACTCGCCGGCGACGTAGTCCACGCCTTTGTGCGCGCCGGGACCCATGACGAGGCGGATGTACGGATGTCCAGGCACCTTCGCGAGCGCGTTCGTGTAATCGATCGGACCGCGCGAATCATCGTACCAACCAGAGATCTGTAATACCGGCGCCCGAACCTTCGCGATATTGGTCGTCACGGCGTGCGCGCGCCAATATGCGTCGAGCGTCGGATGATCGAGCCACCGATCCCAGAACTTCACGTCGCCGCAGCCGAGTCGCTGGGGAAGATCCCGCAGCGGGAGGTGTGCGATGGCGGTGCCGATGTCGAGCTCCGCCGTGCTCTTCAGCGTGCGAGCGCGCATGAGACACGCCCACGCAACGTTGATCGGCGAAAAGACCATGTCCTCGTACGGCACGATGCGCCACGGATCGCCCGTCGCGGCAGATGGCGCAATGGCGGCGAGATGTGGCGGCGCGCCCACCGCGGCATACCAGGCGAGCCGCCCCTCGTCCGAGTGGCCGATGAGACCGACCTTTCCATTCGCGCCCGGCAGTTGCGCGGCCCACTCGACGGCATCGTAGCCGTCGCGAACGTCCGTGTCGTAGTCGCCGAAGTCGTTGCCGTCGGAGAGGTCGCGGCCGCGAACGTGCTGCCCGACGAAGATGTAGCCGCGCGATGCCCAGTATCGCCCGGCCGGATGCAGGATTCGCGTGTACGGCGTCCGCTGCATGACGACGCCGAAGGGACCTTTGCCCACCGGCCGCGCGATGTAGCTCACGAGCTTCGCGCCGTCGCGTGTGCGCATGAAGACGGCGGTGTCTTCGGTGACGGCGTACTGCGAATCGGACACCGCGCCTGGCCAGAGCTCGTAATTCTTCTCGACCACGAACGGCGCGCTGCGGCGCACAAGCCGAATTCGTCGTCCCGCCGGGCGACCGCCGTTGAGCAGGATGCCCGTGAGCGTATCGTGCTGCCACATGCCTCTGAGCGACTGCGGCGCGTCGCTGCGGAGCACGACCGTGTCGCCGTCGCTGCTGACTCGAGCGACCGTGAGCACAGGTTCGCCGGTGCGCCGCACGACGGTGCCGGCGAAGCCGGAGTCGGCGCCCGCAAAGTGCGCGAAGCCCATTCGGCGCCAGCCCTCGAAGCCGCCGCGCGCGACCGAGCCATCGGCGAAGAAAGCATCCCAATCGCCCGCGAGAGTGCTCGCTTTCTCGGGCGGCGAGCAGGCCGCGAGCGTCAGGGCCGCCGCCAGGACCGAGAGGAAACGCTGAGCTCTAAGCATGGAAGTACAATGCACGTCCTTTCTCGCGAGCGCGAGCAGCGCGCAGTACGAGCTTGGGCGCATGAGCGTCGTAGACGTCCGAGCGCGAGACTGAGGCGCTTAGCGCGCGGCACGAGGACAAGACGCCGTAGTCACTCACGACCAAGATTCTGATACCATTTGAGATTCGCGGTCGCAGTGCCGATGCACGCGATGTCGATGCGGCCGTCGCCATTGAAGTCGGCAGCCGCACAACCCGCAGCGGCCATGCGACCGTCGTCGAGCGTCGATCGCGACCACACGTCGATCGACGTCTGTCGGTAGATCCACACGCGGTGAGTGCCGCCACGCTGGCCAATGATGATCTCGTCGGTGCCATCGCCGTCGAGATCCGCCATTACAATCGCATGGCCGTCGACGATCGTGGAGTCGACGACTTTCCGCACGTACCGCTTCCCCGTGCCGTCGAGCCGATACACGACGAGCTGGTTGCCGTGCCAGGGCTCAATTGCCGCGAGAATGGTGATCTCCACGTCTTGCCCATTGCCGGCGACGGTACGGAGGCGGCCCACAGCAACATCGCTCGATCCGCCTTTCGGTACAGGCGTCGGATCGCCCACCGCGATCGTCGTGTTCGACCATTCGCCGTTCGCGTGCTCGTACCGGTGAATTCCCGCGAATCCCGCGGAGAGTACGCACGACGTGCAGAGCATTCCTTGAATCGGTTCGATCGCGTGCACGACGCCGTGTTCTGCCGAGAAGATGAATTCGCGCTTCCATTCCGGGGCACGATACGCGAAGATCGGCGTCGCGCCGTCGTAGTTCGGCGGCTGCGCGATCGCCGCCGCGAGCGGCGAGTTGATGAGCCATTTCTGGCCACTCGCGTCTGTGTACCAACGCAGACGATGCGACGAGGGCACGCGATCGATCTCGCGAACGGTCCACGGTTGCCGGACGTCGGCGCCATGCGTGAGGATCGCGACGATGCCGGCGCTCTGGTCAGGCCGTGTCGAGAAACCCGATGCAACGGCGATCTCGGGAATGCCGTCGCCGTCGAGATCCGTTGCGGCAACGTTGATCAATCCCGTGAATCCGCTCGCGAGGACGTGACGCGTCCATGTTGGGTTTTCGAACCACAACAGCTCGGGCAGATTGCTCGCAACCGCGATGAGATCCGGCTTGCCGTCGTGATTCACGTCCGCAACGACGACCTGATAGCCGCCGCGGAGTCCGGTTGCGATCTCGTGCGCGGCGAAGCGCGGCTGCGCATGAACAGCCGCCGCACCGCACAGCAGAATCGATAGAGATCGACAGATCAGACGTAGAGTCATCGACCCTACGCTACTGCCTGCCGGCCGGTGGGATCAAGACGTGAACTAGCGGATGATGACCGAGCTGCCGTCTCCGCCGCTCGATGAACGGAGGAACTTGAGCACCCGCTCGTCGAGGAAATTCGTCACCTGCAGCGGAAGCTTTCGACGCTGCGCCGGCGTCAAGACGTTTTTCGCTTGCGGCGCAAGCGTGCGCAGATAGTCGACCGTACGCTCTCGTGCCACCACATAGCGGTCGTACGCCTCGCGCGTGACGTACCTGTCAGGCAGCGAGGCGAGATAGCGCCCCGCGGGCGTCCAGACCGAATCCGCGAACTGCGCGAACGCTCGACTGAGGGTGGCGAGGCTATCTGCCTGCTCCCGCGTCAGGCCGAGCAGGTCCGCCTGTTGAAGAATCAGGTACATCGGGTTGGGGATCGAGCTCACGCCGAAGGTCGTCATCGCATCCGCGGTCGCCCTGGTTCCAGGGCTGCCGCGGCCCATGTCGAGTCGTTGCGTGAGCAGCTGTCGTTCGCGCGGCATGCCGATGTCGACGTTGAGACCGATGCTCACGAACGGGAGCGCGTAGTTGGACGACTGCTGTGGACGCGTCGAGCCGAAGCGCTGGTTCACGTCGTACTTGAACTCGCGGGTCGCGGGATCGAAGCCGCGCACGAAGAGCAGATTCTGATCCGGCGGGATCGATTGTCCCCAGCCGCGTAGATCGTTGCTGCCGTGAAGCGCCAGGTCGGCGAGCGCAAGCGGATTCTGAAGTTGGAGCGTGACCGTCGCGCGCTTCGGCAGCCCGATTTTCTGCGGATTGAACTTCACGATCAATCCCGCGTTGGCTATCCACGGCGCCCTGCAGCTCCCTCGCTCGGCGACGGTTCCGAGTTGTCGAAGCAGGCAGTCTCGCACGGACGGTGTCGTGTTTCCGAGCAGCGAGCGCATCGCGGTCGATGCCGCCGTGTCGCTGCTCTTCGCCGGATCGACGATGAATGCGCGATCGTTGAGCGCGCCGTCGCCGTTCACATCGCCGCCGATCATCGGCGTGAAGCGCTGGCCGGACATGGCGCGGACCACAGCCGTCACGTACACGACGTCGAAGAGCGGAAAATCGCTCCACATCAGTGAGACCGTGTGCCGGCCGGCCTGGAGGTGCGGTCCCCAACGCACGTCGAACGGGTTGGCGGCGGTGCTGGTGAATCCGCTGAACGTCTCGCGTGTGTCGAGCAGGGTGTACGACAGATCCCAGCGCAACATGGGGTTCGCCGTCACCGGCTTGAGATTCAGCGTGAGCTGCTTCGACGACAGCTCGAGGTCCGATCGCGTCTCCCACACATGCTGAAATCCAGGCGACACGCGGCTACCGACCATCGACACCGCGCCCGTGTTCGGCACGACGGCCGATGGATCGACGAAAACGGGCCGGTTCGCTTCGTTCGCGAGAGTAAACCGCGTCGTCGAATCGAGGTTGATGTCGACGAGATTCTCTTGACGAAGTCCGGCGGACGCGATCGCCTGAACGCCGACGACGAAACGGTTGTCGAGCACCGGGCCTGCCCAGTCGGCGGCCGCGCGCAAGGATCTCGCCTGCTGAAAATATCGATTGAACAGCGTGACGTTCGGCGCCGCCGAGCTGAAGACAGTTCCGCTCGTTCCGTCCGCGCAGCGCGTGGGAATCGCGCCGACGTTCGTGAGATACGCGCTCCAATCGGGAATCGGCGTCGCCGCGCCGACGCAGGTGATGGATTGCGCGGCGTTTGGCAGTCCGGTTGCCGCCACCGCATCACTGACGAGCTCCGACAGCGCGACGTTCTGAAAGACGCCGGCGCCCGCGTGAATCACCGCACGCGGTGGACGTGCCGCGCCGGGAGCATACGCCACCTGCGGCGAGTCGCCGTAGTACCACTGTAGGCCGACGCGTGGACTCACGTACACTCGATTTGGAACTGCGGCATTCGTCATCCCAAAGGCATGTGCGACGTTTGGATTGACGTCTGGCGTATCGAGAAACCTGTTGCCGTCGGCACGCACACCGTATTGCACTTGAAGGTTTTGCGTCGGACGCCAGTAGTCGCCGAGTGCAAGCGAGCCGGACACCTGGCTTCCGGATCGCGTCGTCTCACCGAGCGTTCGCGTGAACGACGCTGGTCGATTCGCCTCGAGATCCGCGAGCGAGTTGAATGAAAACGTGCCGTGGAGGCTCTGTCCGACGTCGGTGTCGAAGCCGTCCCGCTGGATGCTCGATGTCAGCTTGATCGTGTGCGTGTTGTCGAGCGAATACCAGCTGAGCTGATTGTTCAGTTGAATCGCGCGATCTGATTGCAGCGACTGCGTCGGGCTTCCACCAAACGAGAGTGGCTTGACCGACGTCGTTCCGTCCGGAAGCGCCGACGCGACGCGAACGACGCCTTCGGGCAGCTGCTCGAATGGTGTGGTGCGAATTCCCGACGCCGCGAGGCCGAGCGTCGTTTTCGAGAGCACGCCGAACCAGAAGTAGTTCGTGTGGACCGCGACGCCATTCACGCCCCAGAACGACACGCCGCTCGCGTGAGTCGGCGTCGCGAACAACACACCGCCGCGGCTCACCGGCTGCGTGCGCTGGAAATTTCCCGCGCCGCCGAACGTGAACGAATGCCCTGCTCCGGAACCGCTCGGCATGAGATCGAAGTTCGCGGACGCCTGCGCCACGTCGCGCGCCTGGATCGTCGGCAGTCCCGATCCGTCTATCGGGACATGCTCTCTTCCGAGAACACTCATCAGGCGCGCGACGGAGTCGCGGGCGACGCCGGCCGCTGAGAGCCCCGCATCGTTCGTGTTCGCGAGAGTCTGAAGGGCGCTGAACTGACGCCCGATGTTGTAGGCGGCGTTGTAGAACGCCTGGTTCATCACGAGTGGACCGGCGGCGTTTCCACCGATTCGTGCGTTCGTGAACTTCTGGCCTTGCGCGATCGCGCTCTCGGTAGCCCACTCGAGCGGCGGCGTGATGTCGGCGTTCGCGAGCAGCCGGCGCGAGAAGTTGGAGCCCGGAAGCGTCTGAATCGAGATCTGCGCGCCGCTGAAGCCGCCCGCGGAGACATCGAACGGATATGGCTTGATGGACGTGTTCGCGAGAATGTCCGGCGGCAGCGCGGTAACTCCCGAGCCCAGCCCGTCGAACGTCGTGTTGTTCTGATCGCCCGAGAGGCCGAGCATCGAGAACATGTCCGTCGCGCCATCGAGCCCCGGAATGAGCTGAACGCCTGCGACCGTTGCGGCCATCGCGGCAAGATTGCCTGCTTGATCGGGCGACGCCGCGTTCGAGGTGAGCGGACGATCACCTCCGCCGACGTCAGGATTGTTTCCCGTGCGCGACGGCAACGCTCTCGTGCGTTGGCCAACCACGTCGACCGCGCCGAGCTTCGTCGTCGTTTCGCTCAGCCGCGTGTCGGCCAGGAGCACTTCCTCATCGCCGATGCGCTTGATCTCGAACCGCTTGGGCGTAAAACCGATCTTCGTGAAGTCGAGCCAATAGTCGCCTTCGCCGTTGATGAAGACGATCGTGAAGCGACCGGATTTATCGGTCGTCGCGTTCTTGGAGACATTGCCGCTGTACGACGTCGCCTTGACGTTCACGCCCTGCAGCGGCGTCGAGTCCGCACCGGTGATGCGGCCGCGAATGACATCCGTCTGCTGCGCGCTCGCTCCGGTGAGCGCGATTGGAAGCGCCAACATCGCGACGAGAGCGAGACGCATGATCAACGAGGCGATGCGGGGAGCACGGTGCGCTCCAGAACGTAGCCCGCGCCGCGATTGCCGGACGTCATGTACACGACGCCGCCCCTGCCGAAGCCGACGATCAGGCGCCCCAACGGAACGCGTACCCGCTGGAACAATTCGCCGTTGCCGTTGACCATGTCGTACACCAACTCGCCTCGTCGCGACTGCGCCGACGTCGTCGGCAGGAGCCACAGATGACCGTCGAGGTCAGCCATCGCCGCGCCGGGACGCAGCGGCGGATAGTAGTCCGCGATCTTGTCGAGCGAGATCACATCGGGTGGAAGCAGCGTCATGCCCGCGAGCGGGTTGCCGCGGCCGCCTCCTCCACCACCGCTTCGTCCCGACCGTGGCGCGTCGCCGGCAGGCGGCGGAGCGCTCGGACGCCCGCCCCCAGGCGCACGAATGACCTCCACTGCATCGAGCCGATCGACGATCGTGCCGTTCGCGATCGCCGAGTCGAGCTCGGCGCGGGTCGAATCGACGATGCGCTGCTTGTCGTCTGCGTTCAGCCGCTTCCAATCGAATGGCATCTTCGGCGCGGACGATGTCGCGCCATTCGAACGCACCCAATCGACGTGGTAGTCGTGACCGCGAACGAGCGCAAGCGATCCATCCGAGACCACGGCCCAGTTGTCGATCGTGCGAAGCGGATCGATCGTCCAGAGCGTGATCGTGGCACCGCCGTCCGGCGTGCGCCCGGATGTTCGTCCTTCGGGTCGCGCGACCTGACCGAGCGTATCAGTGCGGCGCAACGTGAGGTCCGCGCGTAGGATCGGCACGGAATCCCCGTACGTGGGAAATTCGCCGGGTGCGGTCGCCTGCGTCCGCGTCGGGCCGCTGGCATAGATCACTCGGCCTTTGTCGTCGACGCCCGCCCCGGCGCGAATGAGTCCGATATCGTCGACGATCGGCAACGCGAGCGAACGAGCCACCTGCCCTCGGTCGTCGAGCACGATGACCGTTCGCGATTGGTAGTCGGGAAAGAGCGACGAGTCGCCGGCGTAGGCGAGAAGCGGCGCGGGTCGCCGTCCGTAACTTCTCGAGCCGCCGGCCGCCGAATCGAGGACGATGGTCGACGTGGCGAGCGACGAATCAAAGAGGCGGATCTGCCGTCGTCCCGCGTCGTTCACGAGGAGCGCGCCGCGGGGGAGCTGCCGAACGCCGAGCACTGCGCCGAGCGTTTCGGTCGTCTTCGCGGCGGCGGGCGGAAGATCGACGACAGGAATGCTGCGCTGCGCGGCCGCTGGAAGGGCGAGAGCGGTGACCGCGACCGCCGTGAGCACGGGTCTCATGAGCTTCTCCTCGACAGGTCTCGACTACGGAAAGTTCCGTAGCTTATGCCAGGCGAGGCGCCGTGTCAACTGTTTTTCCAGTAGATGAGATGCCCGGTTACAGGTCCGCGGTCACTTACGCCTCTATGGCACTCGCGCGACGATCGGCAGATCGATGAAGCTCGCGTGCGAACCTTCGTGGAACACCCGCTGCTCGGCCTTCTTATAGTCTGTCGGCTTCGCCCAGAAGATGTTCGGCACGAACGTCTGCGGATTCCGATCGTAGAGCGGGAACCAGCTCGACTGGATCTGAATCATGATCCGATGCCCCGCCTGGAAAACGTGATTCGCCGTGGGAAGCGCAAACTTGTACAAGAGCGGCGTGTTCGGCGTGATTGCTTTCGGCGTCTCGAAGCTTTCACGATACCGGCCGCGGAAGATGTCCATCGACACGCCGAGTTGATATCCGCCCATCTTCGGCGAGCTACCGACTTCGTCGGGGTAGACGTCGATCACCTTCACGACCCAATCGGCATCAGTGCCGGTCGTCGATGCAACGAGGTTCACGATCGGCTGTCCGGCGATGTGAACCGACTCGGTCAGCACCTCGGACTCGTACGAGAGCACATCCGTTCGGCCCGAGGCTTCACGCTGATCGTCGACGAGCCACGACGGCCAGCGGTACTCGTTGTCGTACCCGATCGATTGAATCGGCCGCTTGCGATACGGCACCGGCTTCGCGGGATCAGAGACGTATGAATCGAATCCACCCTCGCGACTTGGCGCCGTGAACGTCGCGCCGAATCCGGGCTGCAAGTAGAGCCGCTTTTGTTCGATGATGCACTTGGCCTCGCATCCCTCAGGCCACGTCGACAGACGCTCCCACCGGCCCACGCCCGAGAGATACGCGAAGACTTTCGGGAACGGCGTCGGCGGCGGCGCGCTGTCTTTCAGAAAGCGAGCGAGGAATGGCGCAAGGATGCCACGTTGAAACGTGCGCGACGTGTTCTCATCGTAGTCGATCGCGCCGAGCGAACTGCCGTTCTCGATGCCCTGCCCGTGATGCCACGGTCCGAGGACGAGGTACAGGTTGTCCTTCACCTGCGGCATCGTTGAGAGTTTTCTATAGACGGCCAACGCGCCATAGATGTCCTCCGCGTCCCACAGGCTGTGCACCAGCATCACTGGAATCGTCGGCGGATGTGCAGCGAGCACCCTGTCCATCGCCTGCTGCTGCCACCAGGAGTCGTAGCTCGGGTGCTCGAGGATCTTCTTCCAGAATCCCACCTGCTCGAGTCCACGGCTGCGCCCGAGCTCGCCCGCCGAGCCGGCGCTCATGTACTGGTCGTAGTCGTCGGCGTGGTCGGTCCACCACTTTACTGAGTTGTCGCGCGTCGCTTCCTGCTCGAGGATGTACGGCATGTTCTGCTGGCGGAACGCGCCGTTGTGGAACCAGTCGTCGCCCATCCAGCCGTCGACCATCGGGTTCATCGGCACCGCAACCTTGAGCGCCGGGTGCGAGTTGATGATCCCCATCAGCGGCTCGAAGCCGTCGTACGAGATGCCGATCTCGCCGACTTTTCCGTTCGATTCGGGCACGTTCTTGACGAGCCAGTCTATTGTGTCGTAGGTGTCCGTTGATTCATCCACTTGCGTGGGATTGAGCGGACCCCGCAGCGGGCGATTCATCACGTAGTCGCCCTCTGACCCGTACTTGCCGCGGATGTCCTGCACGACGCGGATGTAGCCGCCGGGAATGATGACATCGAGCGCGTTGTCGTAGCCATTGAGCGCTGGCGCCAGATGCGAGCTCTGCGCGTACGTGGTCGTCGCGTTGGCGTCGTACGGCGTGCGCGTGAGCAGCATCGGTGCGCGGCGCGCGCCCTTCGGCACGAGGATGACGGTGTGCAGCTTCACACCGTCGCGCATCGGGATCATCACCTCGCGCCGGTCGTGATCGAACGCCGTGCGAACCGGTGTGAACTTGGCCGGCGTCTCGCTCGGCAGGGGGTTCTGCGACAGCGCGACACGCGCCAGGAGAAGCAAAACGGCCGAAAGTCGTAGTGGCATTGGCTTGGAAAGGGGACGATTGGTTCTAGCGACAGCGGCTCGACTCCACAAGACCGTAAGAATTAGCCGAAAGCGGCCATCGCCGGTCCGAGGGCGCGGCTGATCTGCCCGCCACGACCGGCGGTTGGTTGTTAGAGAATGATCAAGGACCGGCACAGATTCTGGCAGCTCGCGCGGAGGGGCCTGGAACCTCGGGCGACGGTGGGGTACTGTGGAGCGCTTCGCAGGATCCCCGACTCGCGAGCTCCACGCCATGGGCCCATTTCGGTACGCCGCGCGATCGCTGATGCGCGCCCGCGCTTTCACCATCGCGACCGTCGCGACGATTTCCCTCGCCGTCGGGGCCGGATGCGCGGTGTTCGGGCTCGTGAACGCCATTCTCCTTCGACCGCTGCCCTACCCAAACGCCGACCGTCTCGTCGGACTCTGGCACTCGCTCCCGGGCATCAACCTGGCGCTGGTGAAACAATCGCTCGGCACGTACGCCGTGTATCGCGACGGCGCGTCGTCGTTCGAGGAGATGGGGCTCTATCTCACGCTCTCCGCGACGCTGTCGTATCACAACCCGAATCTTGCGGCCGAGCGGGCGCACGTCGGCTATGTGACGGCGTCGGCGTTTCGAACGCTTCGCGCGCGGCCGCTCCTGGGACGCCTCGTTCTCGACGCGGACGAGAAGCGCGGCGCGGCGCCAGTCGCCGTCATCAGCGAGCGATTGTGGCGGACGCGATTCGAGCGCGACCCGCGCGTGCTGGACCAGTCCTTCGACGTCGACGGCGTGCCGCGGCGCATCGTGGGCGTGATGCCTGAGGCATTCGGATTCCCCGAGTCTGGAACTCCGGTGTGGCTCCCCCTGGATCCGTCGCCGAACGGCTACAGCGGCGGGTTCGGCAACAACGGCGTCGCACGGCTCCGGCCGGGGGTCACGCCCGAAGCGGCGCAACGCGAACTGGCGCAGCTGCTCATTCGCGTGCCGGAGCGCTTCCCCGAGATTCGTCCTGGCATTCCGACGGCGAAGTCGTTCGAACAGGCGAAGGTCACACCGCAAATTCATGCGATGCGCGATGACGTCGTCGGTGGCTTCGACCGCGTGCTTTGGCTGGTCGCGGCCACCGTCGGCGTTCTCATCATGGTGGCGTTCAGCAATGTCGCGTCGCTGCTCCTCGTCCGCCTCGAGTCGCGACAACGCGAGCTCGCCGTTCGCTCGGCGCTCGGTGCGTCGTCGTGGAGTGTGCTTCAGAGTTTGCTGGCGGAGTCTGTCTCCGTCATTGCGCTCGGTGGAGCGCTCGGATTGCTGATTGCCGCGGCGGCGCTTCGACTCTTGGCGAACGCCGGCTCGATCGACATTCCACGGCTCGCCGAGGTGCGCGTCGACGCCCCACTCCTCGTCGGCGCGCTCGTACTCTGTGGCGTGGCGGTGATCGTGAGCGCGGCCATTGGAGCACTCCGCGTTCGACCCAACGACGCTGTTCACGTTCTCCGCGACGGCGGTCGAACGGGAACGTCGGGACGAGCGGCGCAGCGGATGCGAGCGGCGTTCGTCGGAGTTGAAGTGGCGCTGTCGCTCGTGCTGCTCGCCGGCTCGGGCGTGCTCGGACGCAGCGTCGTGCGGTTGCGTGCTGTGCAACCAGGCTTCGCTCCAGCGAACCTGTTCACGTTTTGGACATTTCTCTCGTCGCGCGCCTACGAGCGACGCGAGGATGCCGCGCGCTTTTATCGAGACGCGATCGATCGTATGCGACGAATTCCCGGCGTCGTCTCAGTCGCCGCGACGGCCAAGCTTCCGCTCGAGATCGAGGGATTCGCGTACCAGATTCTCGTCTGGGCCGATGACGGAACCGCTGGCACAAACAAGCTTCCGCCCGTGTTCCAAACCACGACGGTAACGAGCGGCTACTTCGAGACGATGCGGATTCCGCAGATCGCCGGACGATCGTTCGACGACGCGAACATTCGCCGCGGTGCGCTCGAGGCGGTCGTGAGCCGAGGATTCGTCGATCATTTCTGGCATGATCCAACGGGGCGGTCGGGCGTGGGCAAGCGGCTGCGTCCGACCGCGACTGGTCCGTGGTTCACGATCGTCGGCGTCGTTGGCGACATTCGTGATTCGACGCTGACTCGCCCGCCCGTCTCCGAGGTGTACGTACCCGAAGAGGCGAACGGCGATACGACGGGCTTGGCCTTCACGACCGCGCGCGACATGGCGTTCGTCGTTCGAACGACCGCGCCGATGCCGGATTTACCGCGCGCGCTCGCGCGCGAGTTGCATGCGATGGATCCGACGCTGCCGTTCTACCGCGCGGCAACGATGGAGCAAATCGTCACCGATGCTCGAGCGCAGATGACGTTTGCATTGGGCGTCCTCACAGTCGGTGCGATCGCGACGCTCGTCCTCGGCGTCGTGGGACTGTATGGCGTGATCGCGTATGCCGTCAGCCTTCGCACGCGGGAAATCGGCATTCGCATCGCGCTCGGCCTGGCGCCGGCTGGCGCCGCACGCATGATCGTACGGCAGGGCGAAACGATCGTCGTTGCGGGTGCGGCGGCCGGGCTCGTCGTGTTCGTCGCGTTTGCGAAGCTGCTCGAGAGCCTCGCGTTCGAGGTGAAGACCGTCGATGCGGCGACGCTCGCGGGCGCGTTGGCGTCGGTGCTGATCATCTCCTCATTGGCCACTTGGATGCCGGCGCGGCGGGCGGCGCGCGTCGATCCCGCTGAGGCGCTGAGGGCGGACTAGCCAGGGAAGCAGCGAGCGCCGCGACGCGCCTTCCCCAAAGGTGCGACGACCCGTTTCCGCCGCGGCGGTGAAGAGTCAGATTATACGACTCTGATTTCCCTCCCTCCGGCATGCCTCGCTTTCAGCCAGCTCGCGAAGCCATCGTCGCCGCCATTGTCGCGCCACTCGTCGTTGCG
>Ga0070679_100003764_pt1 | contig 13915 bp, 14 predicted proteins | sample KBSC63BmetaG_FD_65652 | JGI IMG/M metagenome (GOLD analysis project Ga0070679, IMG submission 65652) | Corn rhizosphere microbial communities from Kellogg Biological Station, Michigan, USA - KBS C6-3B metaG | ecosystem: Host-associated > Plants > Roots > Rhizosphere | place: USA: Michigan... | reverse complement strand
AGGCTGATCGCGCTCGAGCCGTGATGACGTGCGTCGTGCTGCCACGCGAACGTGGTTCCATTCCCCATCTCGAAGTCGCTCTTCCTGCCGCCGAGCCGCCAGATCACCTCGCCCGTGCGGCGAGCGATCTTGTACACCGCCCAGGTGTTTCGTGCGGAGACGAGAAAGTTGCCGTCGTAGTCCTCGTCGATCGAGTTGATGTGGAAGTAGTCGAGCGTGTGGTCGTTCGGCTTCTGGTGCGTCTCGTCGACGGCGACATGGTCGAGGCTGCGCCACTCGAACAGCACGCGCGCGCTCGGGATCTCGATCTCCTGGACGAGCCCGCCGACCACCGGGACCGGCGATCCCCCGGCCACGCTCCGCGCCGTCGCGACCTCCCACGACGTGACGAGCGCGGTGCCGCGCGAGGTGAGCACGAACTCGTGCAGGTCGGAGGGGCGCCCGCCGCCGGCCGGAATCCGGGCGACCTCGCGATAGGACTGGTCGAGAATCACGTGCTCGCCCGTGCCGAGGCCGCGCTCGGTCGAGCCCTCCCACCACGTCAGAACCGGCTTGCCCCGGAACAGGGCGGAGCGGAAGTTCATCGCGGTGTGCGGCGTCGTCGGCTTGAACCAGACGACCTCCCCCCGGTCGTCGAGGATCAGCGGGCCGCGCTGCCCCGGCCCCGAGGAGGGCGCGACGAAGAGCGCCCCGTCCGCTGCCTCGCCGCTCGCGTGGACGATCTCGACGATCGGCGGTCGCAGGTCCGGTCGGGTGACGAACGACCGCACCTCGGAGCGGTCGAATACGGCAGCGAGCGCGTCGGCGTCGAGCGATCCGAGGACGAAGAGACCCGCGCCGCCGCCGATCGCCTTCCGGGCAAATTCCGCCCGGGTCCAGCGAGGCTCGTCGTGTCCGCCCACGAGAGGCGATCATAAAGCGTGGACATCGGCCTCGCCCTACTCGCCGTGGGCGCCGTTCTCGCGGCGAGCGTCGTCGCCGCGCTCGGGGCGACGCGCACCGGCCTGCCCGCACTGGTCGCGTTTCTCGGGCTGGGAATGCTCCTCGGCTCGGACGGGGTCGGCGGAATCGCCTTCGACGACGCGCACCTCGCACGCGAGGTCGGAACCGTGGCGCTCGCAGCGATCCTGTACGAGGGCGGGCTCTCGACCTCGTGGCGTCGGCTGCGCCAGGTCGCGATCCCGGCGATCCTGCTCAGCACCGTCGGCGTGGTCGTCACGGCGCTCCTCACGGGGCTCGCCGCGCACGCGCTCTTCGACCTTTCGTGGCTCGAGTCGATCCTGATGGGCGCCGTGGTCGCCTCGACCGACGCCGCCGCGGTCTTCGCGACCATGCGGCACACACACATCCGCCGCCGGCTCGCGCGGACGCTGGAAGCCGAGTCGGGCGGGAACGACCCGATGGCGATCGCGCTCACGCTCGGGTTGATCGCCTGGATCGACAAGGACCACTCCGGGTTCGCCGACCTCGCGTTCCTGGTCGTCCGGCAGATCGGGCTCGGCCTGCTCGTGGGCGTCCTCCTCGGCGCGGTTGCGATGCGACTGTTCTCGCGCTTCCCGGAGTCGGTCGGGTCGTTCGCGCCCGTCGCGTCGGTCGCGTGCGCGGCGCTCGCGTTCGGCTGCGCGGACGTGCTCGGCGGCAGCGGCTTCCTCGCGGTCTACCTGGTCGGGCTGGCCGTCGGCTCCACCCCGTCCCGCCATCGGCGACAGCTCGTCGCGTTCCACGACGGCGTGGCGTTCATCGCCCAGGTGAGCCTCTTCATCGTGCTCGGCCTGCTCGTCTTCCCGTCGCAGCTCCCGGGCGTCGCGCTCTCCGCGCTCGCACTGACTGCGCTCCTCATCCTGGTCGTCCGCCCGATCGCGGTGTGGGCCTCCACCGCCCTCTTCACCGACTTCACGCGGCCCGAGCGCGTGCTGCTCGGCTGGGCGGGCCTCCGCGGCGCAGTGCCGATCGTGCTCGCGACGTTCGTCCTCTCGTCCGACGTGGCGCCTGCCGACACGATCTTCAACACGGTGTTCTTCGTGGTGCTCGTCTCGACGATCCTGCAAGGGACGACGCTCGAGTGGCTCGCCGGCCGCCTCCACCTGCTCGCACCGGCCCCGGCACTCGCCCAGGCGCCGCTCGAGATCGGGAGCGCGTGGAACCAACTCGACCTGGTCGACTTCGCCGTCGCCGACGATCACGCGATCTCCGGCTCGTTCGTGCGTGAGCTCGGCCTTCCGCGCGACGCGCTGATCGCCGTGATCGCCCGCGGAGAGGACGCGATCCCGCCGCGCGGCAGCACCGTGATCGCGAACGGCGACCGCCTCTTCGTGCTCGTCCCGCACACGAAGCGGCCGGATCTCGAAGATGTGTTCTCCCGCTGGCGTCGCCGGATCTAGAGAATCGGGTCCGGTGGACGAGCTGGCCCTGCTCGACTGGAAACGGCGGATCTTCGAGCTGTACGCGGAGATCCGGCGCGATCCCGACCCGCAGCACGCGTGGCGGCGCTGGCGCGAGACGCGCGACGAGCTCTTCCGCTCGCATCCGCAGACCCCGGTTCCCGCGGGGGCGCCGTTCGCGCGCATCCCCTACTTCGACTACGACCCGGCGCTGCGCGTGCTCGGCACCGTCGAGCCCGCGGCGCGCGAGACACGGGCGATCGCGACGTCGGGCGAGCACCCGTACTCGTTCACACGCTTCGCGCGCGTCCGGTTCGCGCTCGCCGAGGGGGAGCAGTCGCTCGATCTGTACTGGCTCGACGGCTACGGCGGCGGTCTCTATCTCTCCTTCGCCGACGGCACGAGCGGCAGCGAGAGCTACGGGGCCGGGCGCTACCTGCTCGACACGGTCAAGGGCTCCGACCTCGGCGAGCAGAACGGCAGGCTCGTGCTCGACTTCAACTTCGCCTACAACCCGTCGTGCTCGTACGACCCGCGCTGGGTCTGTCCGCTCGCACCCCCCGGAAACAGGCTCGCCGCCCCGGTACGAGGCGGCGAGCGCTACCCGATCACGGGGTAGGCCTGCGAGCTCAGTGGCTCATCGTGCCGGCGACGCCGCCGACGTTGAGCAGCCCGACCTGGCCGAGCTGCACGCTCGCGAAGCTGTGCGAGACGAACGGATAGATGCCCGGCTTGTCGATCTTCACGTCGAAGACGCCGCCGCCCCCGGCCGGGACGACCGCTGTCTGGATGTCGTGCTGCGGCGCGTCGACGAGGTCGGCGTTGATCCAGGCGCGCTGGAGGACGGTGCCGACGACGTGGAACTCGGTGTTCAGGCTGGGGCCGGCGTCGACGACCCAGAACCGCACCGTCTGGCCGGGATCCGCGGTCAGCGGATGCGTCTTGTACTGGCCCGAGTAGCCGTTCCACGTGACCCAGTCGGGTGTCATCTGCTCGGCTTTCGTGACGTCGAGCCCCGCAGGCGTCGAGTCGCCGGGGCGGTTCAGGTACCACTCGCTCGAGACGAGCACGAACTCCTTGTCGGCGGCCGGCAGGTTCTTCGGCTCGACGACGATCGCCCCGTACATCCCGTTCGCGATGTGCATGAAAGCGGGCGCTGTCCCGCAGTGGTACATGAAGACGCCCGGAGTCGAGGCCACGAACGAGAACTTCTTGTCCGCGCCCGGCAGCACGTCCGAGAACGCGATGTTCGGTGCGATCTGCGCCGCGTGGAAGTCGACGGAGTGCGGCATCGGCGAGGTGTTGTGCAGGGTCACGTTCACCGTCTGCCCCTCGCGCACGTGGATCACGGGACCGGGCGCGGTCGAGCCGAACGTCCACGCGTCGTACTTGATCCCGGGGGCGATCGAGACGGTCGTGTGCGCGATGTTCAGCGTGACGTTCGCGACGTCGCCCGCGGGTGCGGCCGGGAGCGCGGCGGGAAACGCCTCGTGCGCCGCGGCGATCGCATCGGCGTTCGTCGGTGCGATCCCCGCATAGCTCCGCGTGGCATAGCCGGCGCCGGCCGTCGTGGCAGGCATCGCCATGCCGGGCATCGACTGCGTGTTGGACGCTGCCTTCCGGGCCGCGTCGCGCGCCTGGAAGGCCGAGATCGACATCCACAGGCCGATCAACATCACCGCGGGGATCGTCACCGCGGCGAAGACGGCGAACAGCTTCAGCGCCAGGCCGTGCTCTTCCCGCTCCTCGCCCATCGTGTACGTGCTCACTGTTTCCTCCTCGTGATCGGTTCTCGAGATCACGGTAGGAGGGCGAGGGCCGCGCGGCCTCAGGGCCGCCCACACGGCGAATCAGGGGTTTCTACGAATGCGTGCGGTCGGCCTCAGACGGTCGGCACGACCGGCCGGACGGCGGCCTCCTCGCCGCGACGGCGCGGGCGCCGCACCTTCAGGTACTCGGCCGCGAAGTAGGAGCCGATCACCGCGACCGCCGCGAACCCCTGCGCGCCCACCGTCTCCCACGTCGGCACGACCTCGAACCAGCGTGCCCACCAGTCGGGGAAGCGCACGCCGATCGGCGTCGTCGAGAGCCAGCCGACGTCCTGCAGCGTGCGGGCGCTCCCGCCGACCATCACGACGAGCACGACCCCGAGCAGGATCCCGGTGACGACGAGCATGCGCTTGTACGGGAGCTTCTGCTGGAGGAAGAAGGTGGCGATCCCGACCGCAACGGTGCCGGCAAGGCCGATCGCGACGCCCTCGAGGACCGTCGCGCTCCCGGCCTGCAGCTGCAGGTTCTGCAGGAAGAGGACGACCTCGAATCCCTCGCGGTAGACGCTCGAGAAGCCGAGCAGCACGAGCCCGAGCACCTGGCCGCCGAGGAAGCCTCCGGCGAGCACGCGCTTTCGCTGCGCATTGCGCTTCCCGATCCACTTCGTCCAGTAGACCTTGTGGAAGAACCAGTTCATGACGACGAGCAGGACGGCGATCGCGACGAGCCCGGTGATCGCCATCAGCCTGTCGCCGTAGGCGGAGAATTGCCCGAGGATGGCCTGTGCGAGAAACCACGTCGCCACGGTCGCCGCGAACGCGACCCCCGCCCCGATCGCCACCGGCCGGCGGAGCCTCCGCTGGGCGCCGAGCATCGAGGCGGTCACGGCGGCGAAGATCAGGACCGCCTCGAGACCCTCGCGGAAGACGATGATCGCGCTGTTCGCGACGATCACGGCATGCGACTGCGCGCCCGTCGCCTCCGTCGGGTCGGGCGTCCCCTGCGACGCGTAGACGAGGCCGCCGACGAGCGTCGCGACGATCGCGACGGCGAAGATCCAGATGCCCCAGGCCTGCCAGAAACGGCGCCGCCGCACCTCGTCGCAGAAGATCTCCCGCACGGGCAAGACGGTAGCAGGAACGTGTAAGGCTACCCTTACAAGCGCTGCTCGAGCGCGGCCGCGGTCACGCCGCCTCGCCCCCGAGCACCTTCAGGTCGCGGGTCACGAACGCGGGCGCGAACGGCACGAGGAAGCCGGCCCGCTCGTCGCCCCGCTTGTCGATCAGGTACACGGCGCTGCTGTGCGCGATGTCGCCGCCCTGCACCGGCAGGACCTCGATGCGGTAGGCGTCCCACACCGGCTTCAGCTGCGTCCTCGTTCCCCGGAGCCAGATCGTGCCGGCGGGCAGGTTCCACCTGCGCAGCGCGCGGCCGATCGTCACGGGCGTGTCGCCGGCCGGATCGACGCTGACGATCACGATTCGCGGGCGGGTCGTGGCCGGGAGCTGCGCCGCTGCGGCGGCGAGCATCTGACCCTCGAGCGGGCAGGCGCCCCGGCAGAGCGAGTCCATGAACGTGAGTGCGATCGTGCGCCCGCGGAGGGAGGCGAGCGTCAGCTTCCTGCCCGTCTGGTCGCGGAGCCTGATGGCGGGTGCGGGCCGCTCGCCCGCTCGCCAGGTCGCCTGTCCCTGCAGGGCCGGTGCCGCGCCCGCCGAGCCGAGCAGCCGCCCGTGCAGTGCGGCGCCGACCGCGATGCCGACGATCGCCGCGCCGCCCACGCTGACGACGTACCACCGGCGGCGCATCAGAACTCGTCGCGCCGCCGTGCGATGAGCCACCAGTAGAGCCCGATCGCGATCAAGAACCCGACGGGAAGCAAGAGGGTCAAGAGCGAGCCGGTCAGGAAGGTGGCGACCATGCGATCTCCTTCAGTTGGCGATTGGCGGTACGCGGGCTCGGGTCGAGCCAGCGGAACGCGGCGGCGGCGAGCACGATGCAGTAGGGAATCGAGCCGGGCACCCACATGACGCCGGCGGCGAGCTGCTGGTCGGCGAGCGCGGAGATCCCCCCGGGGCGGTGCGCGAGCGACGAGTAGGCGTCGTAGATCGCGTGAGGCTCGAGCCCGAGAACGACGGCGAGCGCCCAGCTGACGAGCAGCGCCGCGGTTCCGTAGGCGACGCGCGCGCCGTCGGAGAGGCGCGGCCGGCCCGTGGCGCCCGGCACCAGGTGCACCCAGAAGAGAGACGCGGTGCAGAAGAAGAGCGCGTGCTCGACGTCGTGGACGAGCGCGCTTGTGAGCGTGAGGTCGTAGAGCGCCGGGACGTGCCAGAGGAGAAGGGTGCCGCTGAAGGCGAGAAACGACGGAAGCGGCGCGCCAAGCCACCGAACCGCGCGCCGCAGGGGAGCGAGCGTCTCGCCCGCGAGCACCGCCTGCGCAAGCGGACGGCGCACGTCGAGCGGCAGCGGGCGTGCAAGCCGCGGCCACGGCCTCCCGATCAGGATGAGCGGCGGGGCGACCATCATCAGCAGGACGTGCTGCACCATGTGCGCCCAGAAGAGCCGGTCCGCGTACGCGTCGACCGGCGAGTCGACGGCGAGCACCACCGCCGCCAGGCCACCGTAGAAGGCGGCGCCACGCCATCGCTTCCCTGCCCCACTCGCGGTCGCGCTCAACCGGCCGCCTTGGAGATACAGGAGGCCCGTCACGACGACCGCGACGAGCGGCCATTCGACCGGCCAGCTCGACGCCCGCAGCAGAACGTCCATCGCGCTAGAGGATGTAGAGGATGAACCAGGTGACGACGCCGATGCCGGCGAGCACCGACCAGTAGAACGCGAACGCGTCGACGCCGGGGCCGACGAGCGAGATCGGACGCGCGATGTCGTCGCCCGTCCGGTCGGGGTCGCCGGACGCCTCACCGGGCGCGTGCCCGGAGGCGCCCTGGCCGCGGTAGCGAAACGACGTCGCGAGGAGCGTCTCGAGCCAGTAGAGGGTGCAGACGAGAAAGAGCAGGAAGAGCGCCGTCCAGCCCCAGAACACACTGGCGTAGCCGCCGTCCGTCGGGCCGAAGCCGATCGTCCACCACTGGACGACCTGGAGGCAGACCGCGAGCAGGCCGAGCGCGAAGGCGCCGAGCCCCGCCGCGCGCCAGGCCCCCTGGTCGCCGGCACGCAGGCGGCGCGCAGCGAAGAGCGTGAGCAGCGCGCTCGCGGCGACCGAGGCAGCGATCAGGGTGCCGAGCGCGACCGGAGCCTTGACGCCGTGCGGGTGCCACAGCCCCTGCTGGTTGACCGAGCGGAGATAGAAGTACGCGAACAGGAAGGCGAAGAAGAAGAACACCGTCGCGCTCGCCCAGAGATGCGCCCCGACACGCAGGTTGCGTCCCATGATCTCGGGCGGCTCCGCCTCGACGACCGAGTAGTCGGTCGAGTGCTGCGCGAGCTCGGTCACGCCGTCGGCCTCGCCGGTGCGACCGCGGGCCGGTGCGCGACGCCCGCGTCGGTGCCGTACGGATACGGATCGTCGCCGAACGTCGGGATGCGGTCGAAGTTGTGCACCGGAATCGGCGACGGCAGCTGCCACTCGATCGACTTCGACGCCCACGGGTTCGAGCCGGCCGGTACGCGTGCGAAGACGAGCGAGTACACGAAGTTCGCGAGGAAGATCAGCATCGACGCGCCGAGCACGAACGCGGACACCGACACCCACGTGTTCGCGCCCTGGAGGTAGCCGGCGTAGGTGACCGCGCGGCGCGGCATGCCGAGGAACCCGATCACGAGCAGCGGCCCGAAGGTCGAGTTGAACGAGACGAACATGATCCAGAAGTGAACCTTCCCCCACCGCTCGTTCAGCTGGAAGCCCGTCATCTTCGGCACCCAGAAGTAGATGCCGGCGAAGAAGGCGAAGAGCAGCCCGCCCATGATCGTGTAGTGGAAGTGCGCCATCGAGAAGAAGCTGCCGTGCGTCGTCACGTCGCTCGGGACGTCCGAGAGGAACACGCCGGAGAGCCCGCCGACGAGGAAGTTGAAGAGCCACGCCAGCGAGAACAGCATCGGCACCGTCAGCCGGATGCGTCCCGCCCAGAGCGTGCCGAGCGCGGCGACGAAGATGAAGCCCGTGGGCAACGAGATCAGCTCCGTCGAGAGCATGTAGAAGGGCCGCAGGTCGGCGTTGATCCCGCTGACGAAGAGATGGTGCTGCCAGACGAGGAACGACAGCAACGCGATCCCGAGCATGCCGGTCACCGCGAGCTTGTAGCCCCAGAGCGGCTTGCGCGAGAAGACCGGCAGGATCTCGAGCAGGATCCCCATCCCGGGCAGCGCGAGCACGTACACCTCCGGGTGCCCGAAGACCCAGAAGAGATTCTCGTAGAGGTACGGGCTTCCGCCCGCCGCCTGGTTGAAGAAGCCGGTCTGCGCCGTGCGGTCGAGCATCACCATCAGCAAGACGGAGATCAGCACCGGAGCAGCGAGCAGCATCAGCACGGACGTCGAGACGACGCCCCAGACGAAGATCGGCAGCCGCCCCCAGCTCAGGCCGGGAGCCCGCATGGTGATCACGGTCGCGATCATGTTCAGGCCGAGCAACGACATCGACAGGCCGACGAGCGCGAAGAAGGCGATGTAGGCGTCCATCCCCATGTTCGCCTGGTCGTTCAGCGGCGCGTAGCCCGTCCAGCCGGTCGGGAAGCCGCCGAAGGCGATCGTCGTCATCAGCACGACGCCCGCCGCCATCAACAGCCAGAAGGTGAGCGCCTCGATGCGCGGGAACGCCATCCGCCGCGCGCCGATCATCACCGGCAGCAGGTAGTTCGCGAACGGGCCGATGATCCCGCTCGTCATCATCCCCATCATCATCGTGCCGTGCAGGCCGACGAGCGTCAGGTAGTTGTTCGCGTTCCAGCCGTGCTGGGTCGGGGTGAGCAGCTCGAACCGGATCAGCATCGCGTTCAGGCCGCCGATGAAGATGAACGCGCCGATCCCGATCAGGTACTGGATGCCGACGACCTTGTGGTCGGTGCAGAGCCCGAAGTAGCGTCCGGCGCCCCGCGTCTCCTTCTCGCGCAGCGACGACGGCTTGCCGAGCATCCGCTGCACGGGATAGTTCGCAAATCCGAGACCGACCAGGAAGCCGACGACGCCGGTGAAGTACGCGATGAAGAGCGCGATGTCGTTCTGGCCCGTGTCCTCGAAGTAGTCGATGCTCGCCGCGTCGAACAGGTGACCGAGCCACCAGCCGACGTAGAAGCCGACGACGCCGAGGATCACCGCGGTCAGCAGGTTGAAGCCGATGAGCCTGCGGAGCTTCATCCTGCGCGCGCCACCGGGTCGGGAGAGTAGGTCGTGGCGTACTTCGGCAGGTACCGCTGCACGGCGCTGAACGCCTGCCGCTGCTGCTTGATCCACGAGGCGAACTGCGAGCTCTGGACGACGTGGCCGGTGTCGAACATGTAGCCGTGCCAGATGCCGCACAGCTCGGCGCAGCGCACCTGGAACGCACCCACCTTCGTCGGCTTCACGAACGCGATGTTGTCGACACCGGGATTGGCGTCCGCCTTCACGCCGAGCTGATACGCCCAGAAGGAGTGGATGGCGTCGAGCGAGGTCACGTGGAACTCGATCTCGGTGTTCACCGGCAGCATCAGCTCGGCCGTCTCGACGCCGCCGTAGGTCGGGTAGCGGTAGGTGAACTCCCACTGCTGACCGATCACCTGGACGGGCAGCACGTTCCCGCCCGGCGTCGCGATCGGGTTCGGCCCCGAGCCGCCGCCCGACCCGTTCGAGGCGAAGAGCTCCGCCGAGCCGAAGATCGCGAGGAACAGCACCGCCGCCGTGGTGGTCACGAGCCAGACGACCTGCGACACGAAGTGCCCGCGGATCGGCGGCCCGTCGCGCAGCTCCTCATCCGGCTTCGCGCGGAACATGGTGACCGCGTAGCCGATGTAGACGAGGATGAACACGGTGAACGGCGTCATCACGGCGAGCAGGACCGTGTTGTCGAACACCTGCGACTTGCCGGCGTTCGTCCAGTCGCCGGGCGGCATGTTCGGGCCGAGGACGAAGATGACGAGGGGAAGGACGATCGCCGTCCCGATCACCGTGAGCGCGCCGATCCGTCCACCGTGGCTCGTCAGGCTCATCGGCGGGCCTCAGACGACATTCACGAACCCGTCCATGTAGCCGATCGTCTGCATCGGTCCGCCGAAGCCGTAGATGAAGCCCGCCGCGCAGGGCACGAAACACTGCCATCGGTAGTGGCCGGGCTTGCCCGTGCGGAAGCTGAACGTGACCGTCTCGTGCGCCATCGACTCCTCGCACGGCGCGTACTCACACTGGTTCTTCGCGTCGTCCGCGATTCCGAGCACGGGCACGATCACCCCGAGGGCGGGGATCGCGAACGTGTGCGACGCCGTGTCCGGGTCGAGGACCTTCATCGGCTTGCCGTCGACCGCGAACGTGTCGCCGTCGAGCAGGCCGCGAGGCTGCGCGAGAAACGGATTGCGCAATCCACTCTGGCCGTCGTAGTTGAAGATCGTCACGTGGACGACCGCGTTGGCGGGAAGCGTCCACACCGTGCTGCGATGCCAGACGCCCTGCTCGCGGACGAGGTAGGAGACCCAGTTCTTGTTGGGCGAGAGCTTCGATCCAACCGCGGCGACCGTCTGCAGGGTCAGGTTCGCGCTCCGGGCACCCGCGGCACGAGCCTGCGGCACCCGGTAGGGCGTGGGGCCGCCGGTGAGGAAGGTGACGTACGCGGCGATCAGGGCCGCGACGACGAGCACGCCGCCCGCGACCGCCACGAGCTTCATGCCGCTTCGCCTCACAGATCCCGGATATATCGCCTTCCGCGCTCGTCCCCAAGGTTTGTGACAGAAGTGTCATCTTCGTGTCATCTTCAGCCCCTCTCAGCAGACTCTCAGCTCGCTCACACGCTCCTTTCACCCGCGCCGGGCACGCTCACAGGCATGACAGTCACAGCTCTCATCACGCTCAACGCGATCCTCGGCGCCCTCGTCGTCTACGGCCTCGTCCACCTGCTCGCCTTCGGCATCCACGCCGACCGCGGCCGGCACGGGCAGGCCGACGTCCGGACGCTCCGGGACCGCTCCGGGGACCGGGCCGCGGCCTGAGCCTTCGCCGCGCGCGGCCGGGACCTTCGGTTGTAGTGTCCCGCCGCAGCGGATGCGGATCCTGATCATCGAGGACGAGCCCCGGATCCTCGGATTCCTCAAAGTCGGTCTCGAGGCGGAGGGTTTCGCGGTCGACGGGGCGGAGGACGGCGCCACCGGTCTCGCACTGGCGCACGCCGAGCGCTACGAGCTCGTGATCCTCGATCTTCGCCTCCCGCGCATCGACGGGCTTCGCGTGCTCGAAGAGGTTCGCCGGCACCGGCCCGAGCTGCCGGTGCTGATCCTCTCGGCGCGCAACGACCTGCCGACGAAGCTCCGCGGCTTCGAGCTCGGCGCGAACGACTACCTCTCGAAGCCGTTCTCCTTCGACGAGCTCGTGGCGCGCGTCCGCGTGCACCTTCGCCCCGGCCCGGACGAGGATGCCTCGACGATCCGGGCGCCGGGAATCGAGCTCGATCTCGCCCGCCGCCGGGCGCTCGTCGACGGTCGCAGCGCCGACCTCTCGGACCGCGAGTTCCGCCTGCTCTACCACCTCGTCTCCCACCCCGGCGAGGTGGTGAGCCGCGAGCGGCTCCTCTCCGAGGTGTGGGGCTACAGCTTCGACCCGGGCTCGAACGTCGTCGACGTGTGCGTCCGCAGGCTTCGGAAGAAGCTCGGTCCGTCTTCCCCGATCGAGACCGTGCGGCATGCGGGCTACCGGCTGGCTGTCGCCTAGCAAGCTCGATCTCGGCTGGGCGGCGCTCTCCGCCGGGTGCCTCGGCGTGATGATCGCCTATCCGGAATGGGAGACGATCCCGTTCCACATCATCTGGATCAGCCTGACGCTGCTCTACGGCTTCCGGGTCTGGTCGATCTCGAAGACGTCCGTCGTGCTCGCGGCCGTCGCCGTCGCGACGGGCGCGTCGATCATGACCGACGCGTTCCAGGGACTGCAACTCTGGGGCGAGCTGTTCGAGGTGCCGCTGATGTCGGCGATGTTCGTCGCGATGGTGTGGCATGCGCGTCGCCGCATGCAGGCGCTCCAGGTCGTCGAGGCCCTCGCGGAGGAGCGCGCGTCGCTGCTCGAGCAGGAGGAGCGGCTCCTGCACAACGTCTCGCACGAGTTGCGCACGCCGGTGACGATCGCACGCGGTCATCTGGAGCTTCTCGCCCGGCGTCTCGACGACGAGCAGCCCGAGCTCGACGTCGCGTTCGACGAGCTGGCCCGGATCGAGCGCATCGTCGAGCGCCTGCTCTTGCTCGCGCGCGCTGAGCGCGGCGACCTCGTCTACCCGTCCGACGTCCCACTCGTTCCGTTCCTGGAAGAGGTATTCATGCGCTGGGCCGGCGTCGCCCCGCGCGCCTGGCGGCTCGGCGGCGTGCTCGACGTGACGCTGCGCGTCGACGCGACGTGGCTGCGGGCAGCCCTGGACGCGCTGCTCGAAAACGCCGTCCACCACACGGCGGACTACGCCCGCATCGAGGTCGCCGCGCGCGGGGAAGGACGGTCGGTCGTGATCACGGTCGAGGACGAGGGCGTCGGGATCGCCGAGGACGAGCTCGCGACGATCTTCGAGCGGTTCGCACGCGCGGACCGGTCAGGCTCGCGGCGGACGGGCGGCGCCGGGCTCGGGCTGTCGATCGTCTCGGCGATCGCCCGGGTCCACGGAGGCTCCTGCACGGCCCGCTCCAGACCCGGCGCGGGCTCGGTCTTCGAGCTCCGCCTGCCCCTCGAGCAGGCTCTGCTCGCCGACCTCGAAACCGAGACGGAGCCTCTCTCCGGGGCGCCTCCGGCGCTCCAGACCGGATCTGCTTGAATCGACCTGTGACCGCCCTCTACCGCAAGTACCGCCCTCAGACGTTCGCAGACGTCGTCGGGCAGGAACCGGTGGTGCGGACGCTCACGAACGCGATCGAGCAGGGCAAGGTCCGCCAGGCATACCTGTTCGCGGGCCCCCGCGGCACCGGCAAGACGTCGCTCGCACGCATCCTGGCGAAGTGCGTCAACTGCGAGCACGGCCCGACGGCGACGCCAGACGGCACGTGCCATGCGTGCGTCGCGATCGCGAACGGCACGTCGCTCGACGTGATCGAGATGGACGCCGCGTCGCAGCGTGGGATCGACGACATCCGGGACATCCGCGACCGCGTCGTGCTGCAGCCGGTGGAGGGCCAGTACAAGGTCTACATCCTCGACGAGGCGCACCAGCTGACCGACGCCGCCTGGAACGCGCTGCTGAAATTGATCGAGGAGCCCCCGCCGCACCTCCTCTTCGTGTTCTGCACGACCGAGCTGCAGAAGGTGCTCCTGACCGTGCGGTCCCGCTGCCAGACGTTCGTCTTCCAGCGGCCACGTCTGCCGGATCTGATCCAGAGGCTCCGCACGATCTCGGACGCAGAGACGATCGACGTCCCGGACACGGCGCTCGCGCTGATCGCACGCAGCGGACGCGGCGCCTACCGCGATGCCGAGTCGACGCTCGACCAGCTCGCCTCGGCAACGGGCGGCACGATCACGGTCCAGGACGTGCTGCAGCTCCTCGGGGCGGTCGAGGACGAGGTGCTCTTCCGTCTCTGCGACCTCGTCGTGGAAGGGGACACCGCGGGCGCGCTGCTCTTCCTGGGGGAGCTGTCCGAGAGGGGGCAGGATCTCGG
>Ga0070679_100003760_pt1 | contig 13922 bp, 15 predicted proteins | sample KBSC63BmetaG_FD_65652 | JGI IMG/M metagenome (GOLD analysis project Ga0070679, IMG submission 65652) | Corn rhizosphere microbial communities from Kellogg Biological Station, Michigan, USA - KBS C6-3B metaG | ecosystem: Host-associated > Plants > Roots > Rhizosphere | place: USA: Michigan... | reverse complement strand
CTGACTCAGTGACTCGCTGACGGTGACCGTACCGCTGGCGAGTGCTGTCGCTAAGGTGTCGATGGCCTCTGCTGGCGGGATCCCCAGTAGTGATTGGACAGCGGCCACGTCGATCTTGTTGCCTAGTCCGCTGGCTTGATCGAGCAGGCCGATACTATCCCGGAACGAGCCGTCGCCGTGAATCGCCAAGAGTTCGAGCGCCTCATCAGAAACATCGATTTTTTCTTCCGTAGCGATATGTCGGAGGTGTTTGACGGCTACGGCCGGGTCGATCGGCCGGAACAGATAGCGCTGGGTACGGCTGATGATGGTGGCCGGCAGCTTGTGGGCTTCGGTGGTGGCGAGGATGAAGATGGCGTGGGCTGGCGGCTCTTCGAGCGTCTTAAGCAGCGCGTTGAAGGCGGCTTTGCTGAGCATATGTACCTCGTCGATGATATAGACCTTGTATTTGCCACTGGTAGGGGCCACGTAGACCTTTTCGCGTAGGTCGCGGACATCTTCGACGCCGTTATTGCTGGCGGCATCGATCTCAATGATATCCAGGTGCGCCTGGGTGTCGTCGTACGGGAGGCCGTTCAGTTCGTGGGCCAGGATGCGAGCGATGGAGGTCTTGCCGACTCCCCGCGGCCCGGTGAACAGATAGGCGTGGCTGATCCGACCCGATTTCAGGGCCTGCCCCAACGTGTCAGTGATATGCTCTTGACCGACGATTTCGCTGAGGTTTCGCGATCGATATTTTCTGTATAGTGCCTGCCCCATAGTCTACTCATTATAAACGCTTCCGGGCTTTGGCGCTGTTGTGCATTTGTCCGATGACTACTTGGCCGTATCGGGTTCGGACCGCATGACGAATCGCTTCCAATCGGCCGCGCAAAACGCTTCGTATTCGATGCCCTGGTTGTCCTCGATAGCCACCTGGTCACCCTGTAGCACAAACTTCCCATTGATTTTTCGGCCGTTCATGACGGCTTTCCGACCGCAGCGACAGATGGTTTTCAGCTCTTGCAGTTCGTGAGCCAGCGCCAGGAGGCGTAAGCTGGCCGGGAAGCCGGTGCCGGTGAAGTCGGTGCGCAGTCCATAGGCGAGCACGGGGATATCGTGATCGACGGCCAGCCAGAACAGTTCATCTATCTGAGGAACGGTGAGGAATTGGGCCTCGTCGACCAGGACGCATTTGACAGTCTGCTGTTTGAGCTGATCAGTCAGAAGGGTGTTTAGCGAGTCATTCGGGCCGACGGAGATGTCGACGGGGCGGCTGACATCCAGTCGCGAGACGATGGAATTGGCGCCTTTAGTATCAATGTCCGGCTTGAGCACCAATACCTTCATCCCCCGTTCTTCATAGTTATGGGCGGCCTGCAGCAGCGCGGTCGACTTACCGCTGTTCATCGCGCCGTAACGGAAATACAACTTTGCCATCGGACTCCTTCTCTTCGTGTGTAGTATAGCAAAAGCAGCCTACAAAGCCGTGACTAGGAGGCCGATGAAGCCTAGGAATACGGCGGCACCGAGTAGCTTCAGATTCTCCCGTTCGCGTAAAAAGACTAGTCCTGCCAGCACGATGAGCGGCAAAGTGAAAGCCGACAGCGCCGTGATAAGCGAGATATTGTTGGATTTGACGATCGCCACGATATAGAAGAAGCCCATCAGGGCGCTCAGGATACCCATACTGCCGGAACGGATGAGATCGTACGACCGGACGGCCTTGAGCGAGCTTGGGGTGGCGTCTCTGCCAGCCAGAACTAGGAGCGCGATCGTCTGGGTCAGATAGCCGAAGATAAAGTACGCGCCGATATCCATGTGTCCCAGGGCCGCTTTTTCGGCTACCAAGCCGATACCCATTGCCACGGCCGCGAAGACGGCTACTGTTACGGCGTAAACGTCGATCGGCGCGCGCAACTGCCGAAGTTGTTTCCGGGGCGCGCGGATCGCTAGCAAGGCCGCTCCCAGCAGCAGGATCGCTCCGGTTACCTGATAGCCGGTTAAGGTTTCACGCAGGAGTATCCAGCCCAGGATGATGACAACGACTTCGTAGGATTGATAGATGGTCTGAAACCGCGCGAGCGGTAATCGCTTGATAGCGCGGAAAGACAGCCAGTTATAGAGCCCGATGAAGGTACCTTCAATCAACAATAGGAATCCCAGCCACCAACTCCACTGCACGTGATGGCTGAGGAACAATCCGACGATAATACCGAGCGGCGTGACTCCTATCAGATAGGAAAGAACCGGAGGAAAGCTTTCCGGTAATTGAGAGCGCTGAGAATACGAGCGCTGCAAGAGCGCCTGGCCGATGACTGTCAGGTAGAACAGGCCGAGGGCGATTTGCCACGACACGGTTGGCTAGAGGGCGGCCTCGAGAGCGGCCCACTCGGCGTTGGCGTCGTCTTCGGGGACGTTGACGCTGACTTGGTCGCCTGGCTTGGCTTTGAAGTAGGTTACGCTGGCGAGTAGCACGCGGAATTCTTTGCCGTTCACATCGACGATGTAGTGGCCGTTTTCGAGTTTGAGGGTGCCGACAACCTGTTTGCGAGGTATCGGACCGATCTGCTTGTATAAGAAGGCGCCGTCATCGGCGATGGTAAGTTTGAGGATGTCGCCTTGGACCAGTTTAGATTTGCTGGCGTAGTTAGCGGGTACCGGATAGTTCTTGCCATCGGAGCCGACCATCGTCTGGCCGTCAAAGACACCTTCGATAATCTTGCCAAGTGACTCTTCGCGGGCCGCCGAAACCACACTCTCGTCTTCGCCCACCAAACTCACGAGCAGCTCGTTGGCGGCGGCGAGGCTAGTCTCGGCTTCTTGTATCAAAGCCCGCAGTCGTTTGATTTGTTTTTCCGGCATGTCTGGCATGTGTTTGTTCCTGTCCCGTCTCTCGTAGTCCCTCGTAGTATTTGTTTAGCTACTAAGTACTTCCTAAACGTATCACGTTTGATATTTCAAGTCAAAAGGTATTAAAAAACTGTGGATAAATAGAAGTGTGCCGTGGGATGAGCCGCACGGCACACGTATATCATCATCGAACGATTAGACTAATTCGACGGTCGCGCCCTTCGACAAGCTCTGGGTTACTTCTGTAGAACTAAACGAGTTCTACAGTTGCGCCAGCCTCTTCGAGGGTTTTCTTGGCGGTTTCGGCGTCATCCTTGGCGGCCTTTTCGAGGACGGGCTTCGGAGCGCCATCGACGATAGCCTTGGCTTCACCCAGACCTAAGCCGGTGATGTCCTTGACTGCCTTGATGACGGCGACCTTCTGAGCGCCGGCGTCCTTGAGGACGACGTCGTATTCAGACTTCTCTTCGGCGGCGGGACCAGCCTCAGCAGCTGGGCCGGCGACAGCGACAGCCGCGGCGGCTGGCTCGATGCCATATTCGTCCTTAAGGATGGTCTTCAGTTCGTTTACTTCTAGTACGGTAAGCTTTGTCAGCTCTTCGGCGAGTTTCTTTACGTCAGCCATCTTGTAATCTCCTTGATTAATGATTCACGATTAATGAGGTATTCGCGACGATTGAAGATTCGTTAATCTCCAATCGTTAATCGCTGCTATGCAGTAGCTTTGGCTTCGACACCGTCGAGCAAAGCGTGCAGGTTGCCACTGAGGGCGTTGGTAACGTCATGGACCGGGGACAGCAAGGTCGCGATGACCTGTGCGATCAGTTGGTCCTTGCTTGGCAATACGGCCAGGGCTTTGACGTCGTCGGCACTCAGGAACTTGCCTTCGGCGCTGATAGCACCGACGAATTCCAGCGTCGGGTTAGCCTTCGCGAAGGTGTTGAGGCTCTGGGCGGGGGCGACTTCGTCTTCGCTGTTAAACGCGTAAAGGAGCATGCCTTCCAAATCAGTAGTCTCAACATCCTTGAGGGCACTGGTAGCTTTGAGCGCCTGCATAAGCAAGCGGTTTTTTACGACCTTCACCTTGGTGCCGGATGCTTTAGCATCCCGGCGAAGCTGTTGCAGCGCTTTCACCGTGGTGCCTTGATATTTGGCGACGACGGTCATCTTGGAGCTGGCGAGCAAGTCGCTAACTTCTTTGACGACGTCGTTCTTTTCACTTTTCGTTAATGCCATTCATTTCTCCTTCAGGGATGAATGTTATCAAGCAGCCTATCGACCGGGCGACTGCTTCGTTGCCAAACAAAAACGCTTCTGTCTGAGTTACAAGACAAGAAGCGCGAAAACTCAAATTATTTGACTAATGTGAGATTGTTCGTACCTCGGTAGCATTCTTAAGTCGGTTAGGACCGCTACTGTCTCTGGCAACTTAGGCTGTAGTATACGCTACCGCCTCTGTTAAGTCAAATAAATGGCAACCAAGCCGAGCGGCTACTTCGTTGTACGCGCGCTTCAGTTCTTCCTGGCCGGCCGGAGTGGTGTAATCGCCCATCGCCATCACGGTGGCGCGCGCCGCCGGCATATTAAACGCGTCGGTGATAGCTAGCTGATCACGCAGGCTATCGTAGACCGACAGAGCGCCGACCCGGGTCACGAGTTTCGCTTCGGTTTCTGTGAGCGGACCTTCGCGCAGTACTTCGCGGTCTAGCCAAGCATGAAGTTTACCCAGGCGGGCTCGATGGTAGAGCAACGGTTCGCCGAGCACCGGCGGCGTGTTGACGGAAAGCGGTGTGGCAGGCGCGACAGACACCGATTCACTTGCCGAAGAAGGAGGAGTCTGAGCGAGCACGAGAGCTAGCCGCTTGGCGCGCCTGGCTTGATTGGCCGCGTCGGCTTCGTTATTCTGGCGCGCCGCTTCCGCCCGGAACTTCGCGATCGGGCTGCTCCAGATTTGGGATTTAGGCATCGTTCTCCCCCTGCGTCCAGCCAGGTGCTGGCGGCCGGGCATCGGGCAATTGCGCCGAATAGTAGGCGTTTATCTCCTCGTGGGTACGGGGCTCGACTCCTGTTTTTTCGACGATCCGGGCCGCCGCCGCGTGTACTGACTCGAGCTTGCTTCGTGGCACGATGCGGCCTTGCGCGCTGGCCTCCATAAAGGTGTCAAGTGAGATGCCAGACGCGCTGACCAGTAATTCACCGCTGCGATACCCGACCTGGCCCCGGGTATACGCTAGCTCGAGCGCTCTCCCGAAGAGACGTCCGCGTTTCGGCGGGAGGTCTCGGTCGGCTCGTCTGGTCACCGCAGTACTCCTACCGCCGCTGAATCTTCCGGAGTGACACCGTACGTTCCAGGGTGATCGAAGTGTTGCTGGAGCAGATCGCGGACGTATCCCGCCGCTTCGTCTTTGGCCAGACCCGCCTCGGCGAGGCTTGTGGTGAATCGTTCAGGGTCTGAAGCTACCTGCTGTGCTACCTCGGCTCTTAAATCATAAAACAGGCTATACATATCGTTCGGTATAGCGGATCCTTCTCTGAATGTTGTCATGGTAACCTTTCGAAATTAAAATAAGCTCCGGTTGGAGCCTAAGGTCGAGGGGCTGTGCTGTCCGGCGCTTAGCGCTCGGTGGCTCCAACCAGGTTGAAGCACAGCCCTTGTAGGCCGAGGAGAATAATCACCTGAATGCTTAATCGGTTGAAACTCATATGGTATCTATCTAACGCCTCTCGCGGAGTTTTGTCAAGAACGCGCCCACGAGAAGGCGGCTGCGTATTATTATGCTAGAATATACCCCATATGTCTAATCCCCAGCTCTCTACCATTTCCCCAGCTCACGCCTTGGAACGAGCCTACAGCCAGAGTTATGGCAACGGCGCCTTTCGTCATGACAGTCCTGATCGGAGCCGGCATGATATGGTTCGGCGACTCAGCACCTATCTGCTCGCCTCGCGACCTGCTAATCCACGGGTGCTTAACCTCGGCGCTGGGGCGCAGGCGATCGAGAAACAGCTTCGCATGAACGCCGACAGTAACCACGCGGTAAAACGTGGTGGCCTTCGGGACAGGCTGAAGGACAGCAGCATCGTTACCCTGGACATCGCAGCGATTCCAGCGAGACGCCTGCTCAATCAGGCGTACACTCCGCATGTGCGGGCCGATTCACGGCGGTTACCGTTTCAAAGCGGATTAATTGATATGGTGATCAGTAATCACTCGATCGATATGCTCCGGGCTGAACCGGCCGGCTTCCAATCAGCCCTCGGCGAAGTCGCCCGCGTACTGACGCCTGAGGGGAGGTTTGATTTTGCCCTTCATCACGCTTCGTTATTCCCTACGCTTTGCAGCTACTACGACATCAAGGGAGAACGATCTTGGCAGTCACTCTTTTATGACTCGGCACGTCAGAACCCATACTATGATTCGGCCCTCGATATCACGGTGGATTTTCAAGTAAGCGGACTTTGCGTGACAGCCGTATCCAAGATACAGGCGGGAGCTGACACATGGTGGGAAGTGAGCGGCACCAAAGACGCCTGAGCGCCGCCGAACGAACCGTTACAGCTTGAACCGGGTCGAGCGCCGGTGGCGGCTCGGTGACGATAACAAGCCCGTGCCTTCTGCAATCGGCAGGCTGATGGTAGGATGAAGTAATGAAATGCATGATCGTGGCTTATGACACCAACCGAGGTATCGGTGCCGATAATGACCTGTTGTGGCAGCGTGAGCTGCCAGCCGATCTGGCCCGTTTCCGACAGATGACCACCGGTCAGACGATTATCATGGGACGCCGGACATTCGAGTCGATCGGGCGGGCTTTACCGGGGCGCCAAAACATCGTCGTGACCCATCGCGCGGTAGATGTCGAAGGAGTCACCTCTGTCGACAGCCTGAGTAAAGCCTACCAGCTCGCGGCCCATGACGCGTATATTATCGGGGGCGGTACCATCTACGAACAGGCGCTGGACGATGTGGAGAAGATTTACGCGACCGAAGTACAAGCTGCATTCGCGCAGGCCACGGTGTTCTTCCCGGTTCTGGATGACCGCTGGGAAGAGACGGCTCGGGAGCATCATGAGGCTGATGCTCAGAACAAATACGCCTACGATTTCGTGACGTTTACCCGGACTTAGACGGCGATCGGCGCCTTGATGGCCGGGTGCGATTGGTAGTTTTCCAGCTCGATGTCCTCGAACTTGAAATCGAAGATGTTTTTGACCGCCGGGTTCAATACTAATTTTGGCAGCGGGAATGGCTGGCGCGTCAGCTGCTCGTTCACTTGGTCAATATGATTGTTGTAGATATGAGCGTCACCGAAGGTGTGCACGAAGTCACCCGGTTTCAGGCCGGTTACCTGCGCCATCATCGATGTCAGCAAGGCATAGGAAGCGATGTTGAACGGTACGCCCAAGAATGTGTCGGCACTTCGTTGATACAGTTGACAATCCAGTTTGTCGCCGCGGACGTTGAACTGGAATATGGTGTGGCACGGTGGCAGGCCGGCGATGGCCATCTCGTCGATATCAGCCACATTCCAGGCGCTGACGATATTCCGGCGCGACGTCGGATTATTTTTGAGGGTATCGACCGCCCGCTGGATCTGATCGATTTCCCCACCCTTGCCATCCGGCCAGTGGCGCCACTGATAGCCGTATACCGGACCCAAGCCACCCCATTTGAGCGCGAATTCGTGATCACTGGCGACCTGTTCGATGAATTCTCGCATGCCAGTCTGCCACTCCTCGGTTTGGGTGTCGGCCGCCGTCACCTTCTGGCCGGTTGTTTCCTGGACATAGTTGCGATAGGGCCATTCGTTCCAGATATTGACGCCGTTTTGGACCAGATATTCGATGTTATTATCGCCGGCCAGGAACCAGATCAGCTCATGGACGATGCTCTTCATATAGAGTTTTTTGGTCGTCACGGCCGGGAAACCTTCGGACAGGTCGAAACGGAGCTGTCGGCCGAACACGCTACGCGTACCGGTACCGGTACGGTCATCTTTGCCGGTACCATTGTCGCGGATATCACGTAATAAATTGAGATATTGCAGCATCGTCGTTCCTCCCTCGCGATTGTCTATCATTAGTATGCGTAAGCGGCATCAGGATTACAACTGCCGATTAAGCGACCACCATGTCTGGCCGGAGTGTCTGGGTGAGTAGCGGATGCACGCTACCGATGAGCGTGAGTATGCCAGCCAGTAACGTCTTGACGGCCGCCCGGTCGTTGTCGTCAGCCCGGAGTAGGTCCAGCTGGCTGGCACGCATCGTGCAGAGTGCCCGTAGCTTATGGCCGCCCAGTGTAACCAGCTGTGCCGCGGCGGCAGAGCCGACAGCCTGCAACTGACTGTACAGCTGCAAACTCGTGTCGAAACAGCGCTGATATTCCTCCTCCAAGCCGGCCTGCTCGATAGCCGCCGGCACGTCATAGCCATAGCGCGGGGTCAGTTGTTGATGGATAACATGTAGTCCTCTCTGCCGTAGGGACTGTAGCGTGGCGTAATCGCTGTGCAGCTCGATACTATAGCCGACCGCATCCAACCCAGGATTTTCTTGGCTGCTGACAGCTAGTTCGATGGCACCGGCCTTTTGATCGTACGACCAGCTATCCGCTTCGCGGGCAAGCGCACGGATGGACTGGTTGCTGGCGGCGTACAGTAACCTGGGTAAAGCGTTGAATTCGCTACGTGGCCAGTAATCTACCAGCTGTGCCATGATCTGGTCCGTACTTTCGGCGGCTGGATGCGAGCCGTCGTGCGCGAAGCTGCTCAGACGTTCGTCCAGGAGAGCGTTGGCCATGATGCTAGCCGCGTGCGGCGGGTCTATGAGCGCGGCGACTGGCAGGGCTAGTCGGGCCGCGGTCAATACGTCATCGTCACCCGCGGGTAGTTTTACCTCGAGTTCGTGATAGGCTTGCAGAAGGCTTTCCAGGCTTCGGTGATAGAGAGCCAGCTGGGCTTCGGGTAGGTCGTTCGGTACGTAGTAGCGCGAAGGGGTTGTGGTCGTTGTCGGTGTATCAGGAATCGTCTCGAGCTGAAAAGGCGGTTCTACGGCGACAGCTGCCTGTTGCTTGGCTTCCAGTATCTGCTTGATGGACACCGGCTCGTTGGTGGCGGCCGACTTATTGTCCCGTAGGGCCAGTGTGGCGGATACCAGCTTCCAGATGTCGTTGGCGACAGCTTCGCTGTCCTCGGTAGCGAAGACGACTGGCAGGTCACGTTGTTTAGCTTCCCAGAGGTAGCCAGCACGAACCCGTTCCAGGAACGCTTCGTCCAGGTTATCGAACCGCTCGCCTTGGCCTCGGCTCTGAGCCCGCTGCTTCAGGGTCTGTACCGGAGCGTCCATGACGATACAAAGGTCAGGCTCGACTCCATTGACTGCGAAATTGATGATCCGATTGATAGTTTCGTAATCCGGCACGTCACCGCGGCCATAGTATTGGATCGCCAAGGTTGTCAGATAATTACGGTCGACGATGCATATAACGCCTTGTTCGACGCTGTTCTTGATGACCTGCAGCGACTGCGAGCGGGCGGCATTGTACAGCAACACCTCGGTATTCGTGTTCATCGGATAGCGTGGGTCCTGTGTCAGCTGGCGTAAGGCGCGGGCGGTCAAGTCGCTCTGGCTGTCCGGTTCGCGCAGCGTTCGCACCGGCAGTCCGGCGGCTTGCAGGCGGCGGGCCAGTTCCTCGATCTGCGTCGTTTTGCCGACACCTTCGGGACCTTCCAGAACGATATATTTGCCTTTATTCATAAGGGAGGCCTTCGATCTTGACCGGCAGGCGGCGGCTGTCTTTGTAGGCTTTCGGCAGCATCATATCCGGTGACCAGGTCTTGATGATGGTATCCAAGTCGGTTCCCTGCTGGTACTTGCCGCTAAAGCCGGCGTCGCGGCCAGCACCGTAGTTACCGTCGACTTCGCCAGTCTCGTGGAAAACGATCTGAGCGAAGCGCTCGCCGACAGGCAACAGCACCGTCTCACGCTCGTTCAGATTATAGATCTCCAGAGTCAGGCGATTGATATAACCTGGATCGATCCAACCAGCGTCGAAACAGACGGCGATACCATTGCGTCCCCAGCTGGAGCGGCTGCGAACTTCGCAGGCACCGGGCGGCTTGATACCAAAGAACTCATGGGTATGGGCCAGGATTCGCTCCCGCGGCTTCAGACTGATGACCGGATGGTCGAGGGGGATATTGGCGACCGGTTTGAAGCCGTTCAGTGCCGCCCATTCGCCGTGCGGCATAGCCTTGTAGGGGCCGTCGAAGTATCGCTCGACGTCTTCCCTGTCGAATGGGTTATAGATAGTTCGCTCGTTCATCCGTTCAATACGGTAATAGTGGTAGCCGAGCGTGACGTCCAGGCTGGCGTGAGCGACGTGCTTCGGGTCAAACGGCACGCAGACGATATGCCCGTCGTCGATGGCGCTGCGAATTTGAGTATTGCTGTAAACCCCCACGGAGCTCCCTTCTGTTTTCTCTATTCTACGCTAGCGGCACTACCCTAGAAAGTGTAAAAAGTACTACTGTTGCAGATATGTAAAATTTACGGCAGTCATAGCGCCTATGTCTATTCTGACAACCTCTTGACAGGCTGCGTATTACCACCGCTGTCAAGAGGTGACGCTTTCAGACGGGTATCACTTCGATTACAATAAGGGCGATGTTGCGTCTACCCCTTACCGAGCATTTCAAACTGCGCCGCGAGTTCTTACTGCAGCTGGTGGTCCTAACCGTCGGCCTGCACGGGGTGTTCATTATCTCAACGACCCTGTTGGAGCAGCTAGCTATCCATAGCGGTCGGATGTCCAGTAGTAACCTTGATGTCGATGTGCCGCTACTTATCGGGCTAGGCCTGATATATCTGAGTACCCTGTTACGTCGGCGCAAGCGAGCCGCCTGGGTGATAGCGCTCTTGGCATATATCTTTATGATCGGTTTTTACGCTAACCAGACAGCAGCGGCATTTGACCACCACGCTTACTTGGAAGTAGTCCGTAAATTCATTATTCCGGTCCTGCTCATCGGTTTGCTCTGGGTATACCAATCGGCCTTCACGGTCAAAAGTGATATCCGTAGCTTCAGATATTCCGCACGGGTCAGTCTTATCGTGTTACTGGTCGCATTGTTGTACGGCACCGCAGGCTTCATATTGCTAGACAGATATGACTTTCATCAGGAAATCACACCAGGCCGAGCGGTAGAACGGACGTTGGATCAATTCGGGCTGACAACATCGCGCGATTTGGTGCCTTCTACCCGACGGGCCAAGCTGTTCGTTAGTTCGTTGTCGGTTGTCAGCGTCGGGGCGGTCGGCTATATGATCATCTCGCTGTTCCAGCCGATCCGGGCACGGTACGTGTCGCATACGCATGACCGCGAGCGGGCCGAGGCATTGCTGAAGTCCGGAATCGGTAAAACAGGCAAAAGCGAAGATTTCTTCAAGCTGTGGCCTCACGATAAGCTCTATTTCTTCGATAAGAATACGCGGGCTGGGCTAGCGTACAAAGTGCGGGGTGGCGTAGCGCTGGTGGTCGGCGATCCATTTGGAGATCAAGAAGCCGCTAGTCGTTTGTTGCGGGAGTTCCGTGACCTCTGTTATGGCAATGATTGGTTGCCCGCATTCGTGCATACCGAGCCCGATTGGAGCGACTTCTACCGGAAGCATGGGCTAGGCCTGCAGAAAGTAGGTGAAGAGGCCGTCGTCGACATCGCCAAATTCGACGCTGAGGTACGGGGTAATAAATATTTCCGCCAGATCCGCAATAGGTTTGAGCGGGAGAAGTTCACCACCGAGCTGCTCCTCCCACCTCATGATAAGGCCGTCGTTGCTCGTTTGCGGACCGTGTCTGATGACTGGCTGGCTCAACCCGGTCGGTCGGAACGGAGCTTTCTGCTCGGTTATTTCAGCGAGCCTTACCTGCAGCAATGCGCGCTGCTAGTCGCCCGGGACGCTGCGGGCACGATCCAGGCGTTTATCAATCAAGTGCCGTCATTTGATCCTAAAGAGGCGAATTTCGATATGCTGCGCCACGCCGCCGACAGCCCGGGTAATATCAATGACTTTCTACTGATGGCGTTTATCGATTATGCTCGCACCGAGGGATTTAAGCGCGTGAATCTGGGCCTGGCACCGCTCGCCGGACTACACGATATCGATGATAATTCGGTGGTGACCCGGGCGATGCGGTTCCTCTATTCCAATGGGGATAGGTTCTACTCGTTCAGCGGATTGGAGCGGTTCAAGGCCAAATACCAGCCCGATTGGAGCGACCGGTTCATGGCCTACCCTGCCAGCACCCGTAACTTCGTTCGGGTCACCAATGCGCTCAACCGGGCGATGCGCGTAAAGAAAATCTCAAGCTCTAAATAACACCCGACCAAAACACGCCCACCGTCATCCTGAATGTATTTTAGGACCCATGCGGGGTATCCGGCATCCGGTCTAAGGCTGACCCTCGCAGTCACACTTGGCTTCCAAGCATCGTCACTCCCAGCTTGATTGGGAATCCAGTGGTGATGATCTCATTCTAGAACTGAGCCATCATCTATCATTGAACCCGCCTGGATCCCGGATCAAGGCCGGGGTGACAACGGGTGAGAGTGAAGCAAGACTGAGCAAGCGCTCAGAGGCTCTTGACAGCCTCTCATGTTCGCATGGGCCCTGAAATAAATTCAGGATGACAACAGGGGTGAATATCTCTAGTCTTCTCAAATAAAAAAGGCCCATCGCGGGGCCTTTTTGGAGAATAGCATCGCGCCTAGTTGACGCTGGCCAGGTCGATGGTGATCGATGGGCCCATCGTGGTCGTCAGGTGGACGGCTTTGATGTAGTTGCTCTTGACGCTGCTGGGCTTGTTGGCCTTGATAGAAGCCAGGACAGCCTGCAGGTTGTCGCTCAGCTGAGCGGCCGTGAAGCTGACTTTTCCGATGCCCAGGTGGACGATGCCGGTGCTGTCGACACGGTATTCGACACGGCCGGCCTTCGCTTCTTTGACAGCCTTGGCGATATCGGTAGTAACGGTGCCGCTCTTGGGGTTGGGCATCAAACCACGGGGGCCCAAGGTACGGGCATACTTACCGAGCTTCGGCATGTTGGCCGGGGTTGAAATCAGGACGTCGAAGTCAATAGTACCCTTCTCGAGGCTCTTGGTCAGCGTTTCGACGCCGCTGATATCAGCGCCTTTCGCGTCATCATCGGCAAAGACGGCGACGCGGACAGACTTGCCGGTACCGGCAGGCAGTACCAGGTTGTCACGGATGTTCTGATCGGCGTGACGGGGGTCGACGCTCAGATTGACATGCAGTTCGACGGTAGCGTCAAATTTGACGCTATTGGTCTTCTGGGCCAATTCAACGGCTTCAGTCAGGCTGTACGTCTTGCCGACTTCCAGCAGCTTAGCGGCTTCGCGGAACTTCTTACCACGACGCTCCAGCTTGCTGCGGGCAGGCTTAGCGATTTGCTTAGGCTTAGCGTCGGCGATTGCCTGCTCTTCGGCAGTCAAAGCCTTACGCTCTTCCTTAGCTGTCTTAACTTCAGCTTCTTCGATAGCCTTAGCGCTGCGCTTACCAGCCTTAGCCACTTTGACTTCTTCCGGAGCCTCAGCTGCTTGGTCGGCTTCGCCGGCTTCAGCGACCGCCAAATCACCAGCTTCAACCGGTTCGACCGGTGTTTGGCTCATAGCCGCGATAGCAGCGGTGATTTCCGCCACAGTATTCTTAGTAGTGACTTCAAGGCCCATTCCTTGAGCTTCTTTCAATAAATCTGCTTTACTTGCCATAATGATTTCTCCTTCGTGGTAGTAGCGGCTGTTCAAGCCTCCCACAATTAGTTATGTGTAACGATTAATCTTTCTTAGTGTCGTTCGGAGAACGATACTGCCGGATAGCCTCCTCAATCCGTATGTCAGCCCGAGGATCCAGTACTGTGGCGTCGCTGAGACGGTCATGCCCCCCGCCCGGTGTGCGGTACGGGTCGTTATCTCTTGTGAAGCGCTCCGTTGTTTCTTCCGTGAGTCGTATTGACAGTTTGGCGAGCGCGCTGACGTCGACTCCTGGGACTTCGCTGCTTTTTTCAGCGGACGTTGCCAC
>Ga0070679_100003759_pt1 | contig 13924 bp, 8 predicted proteins | sample KBSC63BmetaG_FD_65652 | JGI IMG/M metagenome (GOLD analysis project Ga0070679, IMG submission 65652) | Corn rhizosphere microbial communities from Kellogg Biological Station, Michigan, USA - KBS C6-3B metaG | ecosystem: Host-associated > Plants > Roots > Rhizosphere | place: USA: Michigan... | reverse complement strand
CTCGTCGTCTTCGGTGGACTTGCATTCCTGATGGCCTGTCTGGGTTTGTATGGTGTCGTGTCGTACAGTGTCGTTCAGCGCACGCACGAGATCGGGGTTCGCGTCGCCCTGGGCGCCCAGCGTGCCTCGGTGATGACGCTCGTGCTGCGTCAGGGGCTGGCGCTGGCCGCCGCGGGTGCGGCGATCGGCATCGTCGTCGCGCTCTGGGCAACGCGCTTCATCGCCGCCTCGCTGTACGAGGTCAAGCCGCTCGATCCGACCGTGTTCGTGTCCACCGCCGCGGGACTGTTGGGCGTCGCGGTGCTCGCCAGCTTCCTTCCGGCGCGTCGCGCGACGCGCATCGATCCCATGATTGCTCTCAGAGCGGAGTGATGACGCTGCGTCTCGCCTCGATTGGTGTCGCTGGACTGCTGGCCGCCGGCGCGCTCCTCGGCGCGAGTGCGCCGGTCGATGCACAGGTGGCGCCGAACCTGGATTGGCGCACCATCCGCACGCAGCACTTCTACGTTCACTTCAACCCGCAGACCGAAGGGTTGGCGCGACGCACCGCGGCCAATGCGGAGCGCGCGTACGCGCAACTGTCTCGGGAGATGCATCCGCCGCGCGGCATGATCGACATCGTGCTGTCCGACGACGTCGATCTCTCGAACGGCTCGGCGACGCCGTATCCGACGAATCGCATCGTGATCTACGCGAATCCGCCGGTGTCGGAATCCGAGCTGCGCTACACCAATGACTGGGCGCAGCTCGTCGTGACGCACGAGCTCACGCACATCTTCCATCTCGATCGCACGCGTGGCGTGTGGTCGCTCGCGCAGCATGTCTTCGGGCGGGCCGCCACGATCTTTCCCAACATGTACGCGCCCTCGTGGCTCATCGAGGGCCTCGCGGTCTACGAGGAGTCGCATCTCACCGGCGCCGGACGCGTGCAGGGCTCCGAGCATCGCATGATCGCGCGCTCCGCGGCGATCGATCACGCGTTCCCCGCGATCGGCGCGCTGAGCCTCGGGCAGGGCCGCTTTCCATTTGGTGAATCAGCATATGCATATGGCTCGCTGTTCGTCGATTACATGGCGCGCACGCAGGGCCCGGATCGCATCCGCACGTTCGTCGACAAACAGTCCGCCGAGCTGATCCCGTATCTCATCGACGTTCCGGCCAGGCAGGCGTTCGGCATCTCGTTCTCGCGCGCGTGGCGCAATTTCAGCGACTCGGTCGCGCGCAGCATTCGCGTCGGGCCGGCCCAGCCGCTTCAAGGCTGGCGTGAGCTCACGCGCGATGGCGTCTACGTATTCAGCCCGCGGTGGCTCGGCGATTCGTCGATCGTGTACAGCGGAACCAACGGGAAGGAAACGTTCGGCGCCTATCGCGTCGACCTCGCGGGCCATCGCAAGCGTATCGGTCGGCGCAACAGCCGCTCCGCGAACGTGCCGCTCGCCGATGGAAGCTTTCTCTACTCTCAGCTCGATTTCATCAATCCATATCAGGATCGTTCGGATCTCTGGGTGCAGCGCGGCGGCAAGGAGCATCAGCTCACGCATGGCGCGCGCCTCTCGAGTCCCGATGCGCGCTCCGACGGCCGCATCGTCGCCGAGCAGATCATGCCGGGCGCGACGCGACTCGTGCTCGTGACGCCGGACGGCAAGCAGATCACGCAGCTCACGCACGGCAGCTTGGAGGAGCAGTGGACGGAGCCGCGGTGGTCGCACTCGGGACACTTCATCGTCGCGTCGCGATGGATGCGCGGCAACGTGTCGCAGATCGTCGTGCTCGACACGACCGGCCGCATCGTGCACATCCTCTCGAGCGGCAACTCGATCGAGTCGGCGCCGAGTTGGCTCGCGGGTGACGCGGGCGTGATGTACAGCTCCGATCGAAGTGGCAGCGCGCAGATCTATGTCGAGCGCTTCGGCGGCGATCGTCTGGACGTCGTGTCGGCGGGAACGGATCACAGCACCGGTCCATTTGACGGCGGCGTCACCTACAAGCTGAGCGATGCTGGCACCGGCTTGTTCGAGCCGACCGCGTCACCGCACGGCACGCGCGCGGCGGCCGTGCTCTTCCGAGTCGACGGCTACCACCTCGGCGTCGGGGACTGCTGCGATGCCGCGTCGGGCGCCGCACCGCAGCGCGTCGCTGATTACCGCGACACGATGCCGGCCGCATCGACGGCGCCGGTGCTCGTCGACTCCGGACGCGTGACGAAGTACTCGCCCTGGCGCACGTTCTATCCGCGCTACTGGCTGCCGACGTTCGATCAGGGGATTTCAGGCGGCTACCGCATCGGCGCGACCACGAGTGGTGTCGACGTCGTGGGCCGCCACTCGTTCAACGCCGATCTTCAGATCCCGACGGACAACACCGGCGTCACCGGCTCATTCACCTATCAGTACTTCGGTCTCGGCCTCCCGGTTCTGCAACTCGATGGCGCGCAGAACTGGGACGATCTCGGGAGCATCGGCGACCGCACGGCTGCGCGGACGCCGATCGGAGAGCTCTTTCGCCGCACGCGAACCGGTGACGCGCTCGCGACGTGGATTCGGCAGCGCGCGCGCACGTCGCTCGCGTTCACGGTGGGCGCCGGCGTCGAGTATCGCACGTTCACGACGACGCCGGACGCGAATCTCGTCAACGCGATCGACACCACCGGCGCGTTCGGGGCCGTCACGTTCCCGACGGTGATCGCCGGCCTGAGCTTCGCGAACTACAAATTCCCGTCGTTCGCGATCTCGCCGGAGGACGGCATCTCGTTCTCGACGACGCTGCTCGATCGCACGCGGAGCCACTCAAATGGAACGGGCCCGCAGAGCCTGAGCAGCGTGACGTCGGCGGCGCTCTACAAATCGCTCAACCTTCCCGGCTTCGCGCATCACGTGTTGGCGCTGCGTGGATCGGCGGGCATCGCGGACAACAACGCGGCGGGCTATTACCTCGTCGGCGGCGTGAGCGGCAATCCATTTCAGATCATTCCCGGCTACACGATCGGCGAGGGCCGGAAGACGTTCCCGGTGCGCGGCTTCGAGCAGGCAACGTTGATCGGCACACGCGCATTCACCGGATCGGCCGAGTATCGCATTCCGCTCGCGTTGACGGGTGAGTCGCCGGGCATTCTGCCGTTCTTTCTCGACCGCAGCATGCTCGCGCTGTTCGGCGACTACGGTACGGCCTGGTGTCCGTCCATCGCGGCGGGTCGCGAAGTGTGCAATCGCGCCGGACAGGACCGTCATGCCGACATCGGTTCCGTCGGGGCGGAGCTCAACGTCAACCTCGGCGTGCTGTCGTGGGATGCGCCGTATCGGTTCCGGCTCGGGCTCGCGCACCCGTTGGAGAATGGCGCGTTCTACCAACGGCCGACGTGGCAGTGGTACGTGGCCGCCGGCGCATCCTTCTGACAAGACAACTGTCGCTGGAGGTCGACCGGACTCGGGACCCCGGGTTCGGATTCGTTCGCACAGTTCGTGCAACTGTTCTGTCCGCAATGTTCCGTTCGCCAATCTTACTTGCAGGGTTGATCGCCGCCGCGGCCGTCGTCGCGTGCGACAAGAAGTCATCGATCACCGCGACGTCCGAAGGGTGCGACGAATCCATCAAACTGCCCAAGGGATTCTGCGCGACCATCTTTGCCGACAGCACCGGTCCAGCACGACATCTCGTCGTGCGCAAGAACGGCGATGTGATCGTCGGAGTGCTCGATCAGCGGCGTCAAGCCGGCGGGCTGCTCGCGTTGCGCGACACGAACCATGATGGGCACGCGGACGTCGAGGAACGGTTTGGCGAGAGCGGGACACATGGCGTGGTGCTCGCGAACGATTCCACGCTGTACGCATCGACCGCCGATGCCGTGGTGCGCTTCCACTTTGCCGATTCGCTGTCGCCCAAGAAGCGCGTCGACACGATCGTGACGCAGTTGACGAAGCGGCCGCTGCCATCGCATTCGCTGGCGATGGACGTTCGCGGGAATCTCATCGTCAACATCGGCGCGGTGTCGAACGGCTGTGCGGCGAACGAAGTGCCGCAAGCGCCGGGACGGAATCCGTGTCCCGAGCTCGAGACGAGCGGCGGCATCTGGAGCTTCAAGACCGACCAGAACAATCAGCAGTTGAAGGACGGCACGCGGCTCGCCACCGGACTGCACAACGCCATCGCGCTGGCCGTGAATCCCGGCGACACGATGGTGTACGCGGTATCGCACGGCCGCGACGGCTTGCACGATCTCTGGCCGTCGCTCTACAGCGAGGAGGAGAGCGCGACGGCTGCGTCGGAGGAGATGATTCGCATTGCCGCGTCGCGCGCCGATTTCGGATGGCCGTATTGTTATTACGACTATCTGAAAGCGCAGCGAGTGCTCGCGCCGGAGTACGGTGGGGACAAGCAGCAGGTCGGGCGCTGCGATCGGTTGATTCAACCATTGATCGCGTTTCCCGCTCATTGGGCGCCCATGTCGATGCTGTTCTACACGGGAAAGATGTTTCCCGCCAACTATCGCGGCGGCGCCTTCATCGCCTTTCACGGATCCGCATATCGCGCCCCGCTGCCGGAAGAGGGCTATCACGTGATCTTCCTGCAGTTCAAGGACGGCCAGGCCGCCGACTACACGGCGTTCGCGACGGGCTTCGCGGGCGGGATGACCGGTCCGGCTGGGGCGGCACATCGTCCGGTGGGATTGGCGCAGGGCCCCGACGGCGCGCTGTACATCAGCGACGACAAGGGCGGGCGAATCTGGCGCGTCACATACAGCGCCAAGTAGCGGATCAGAGTTCTCTCAAATCGGATGGCCGGCGGCTTGCGCGTCCGCGCGCCGGAACCCATAGTGCTCGTGGGGATTGATCTCACAGCGGCCGCACGGCCGATGCGCGCTCCGCGCTGTCCTTTTCCGCCCACCGCTTGCCTCTCCGATCGACACACTCCGCCGAGCGCGTCCGGTATTGGCTGGTGTTCATCGCCGCGTTCGCCACCGCGTGCGGAAGCTCATCCGAACCGAAGCCGCGCGCGACCCAGGTCGCGATCAGGCAGCAACCGGGTGGCGCGAACGCAGGCTCCCGGCTCTCGCCGCAACCGGTGGTCGAGATCCACGACGCGGGCGGAGCACTGGTCACGTCGTCGCAAGCGGTCGTCACCGCAACACTGGCGTCGGGCGCGGGCTCATTGACGGGAACGACATCGGTCGCTGCCGTGAACGGTGTGGCCACCTTCACCGATCTCGCCGTCGTCGGTCCCGCGGGATCATACTCGCTTCAATTCTCGTCGCCGGGCCTCACACCGGCCACGTCCACTCCGGTCACCGTCACTGCTCCGTCGATCTCGATCGATTCCGCGGCGCTGAATGACAGCACCGTCGCCGGATCGAACGCGGCGACGCGCGTCATCACGATCAGAAGCACGGGCACGGCGCCGGTGACCGGCGTGACGGTCAATCAGATCACGTACGGCACGGGCGAACCGACAGGCTGGATCAACGCAACGGTCACGTCCACGACGACCTTCCGTCTTACCCTGACGTTCGCGACGTCGGCGCTTCCCGAAGGGACGTATCACGCCACGATCACCGTGAGCCCTACCGGCACCACGGGTTCGTCGTCCACGATACCCGTCACGATGACGGTGCTTCCACGCGTCGACCTGACCTTCGGCGCTGCAACGGAGAAGACCCGGTTGATGGACGTGGGCGCCACCTTCACGCCGACCTTCGCGGCCGCGGTCGACGGGCAGACGCGCAGCAAGACCGATGTCCGCTTCGTGAGCCGTGCGCCGAGTGTCGTGTCGGTCGACGCGTCGGGACAGCTTCGGGTCGTCGGTCCCGGACAGACGTGGGTCGTCGCGCAACTGCTCTACGCGGGTGATTCGATCTTCGTGAACGTTCCGGCATCGGCCACCGGACCCGTGCTTCGCGCGGATCTGTCGACATGGGCTTTCCGTTCGGGCGACACGATCACCGTGCGGTTCACGCTCGATCCGCGCGGCACGGCCGTCGCCGGCGCGACCGTCGCGATCGGGTACGAGGTCGAGAACAACATGTTCGGGCTGATCAGCGCGATCGTCCCCGACCAGTCGCCGGCGCCCGTCCTCGGCACCAGCACCAGCCGGGGCGTGTACAAGGTGAGTGTCGCGTCGGCGAACGCGTTGCAGGCGCCCGTCGTCATGCTCCAACTCCGTCTTCTGGCGCGCGTGTCGGGGCAGTCCGGGTGGCTCACGTTCACGGCGCTCGACATCGTGGCGCCCGACGGCACCGACGTGCGTCCGCAGACGACGTCGACTCGTTACCCCGTGGTGATCAGATGAGAGAACTCTCTCGAGAAATTTCATACTCGAAGCGCGGACCGCGTCTCCGCGCGGCGACGCTGGCGACATGGGTGGTGCTTGCTCTCGGGCTCGCCTGCACGGAGTCCCGCGTTGCGCCGGCTGTGGTGGCCCCCACGCCGACGCTCGACGCCGTGCTCGATCTCTCGGACTCGGCGCCGGCGGCGGGCGAGCGTGTCATCGCGACGCTGCGGCTTCGAGGCGCGTTGGCGGCCAAGGTCGCGAGCTTCACGGGGCGCGTGACGTACGACACCACTCGGCTTCGCTATGCGGGTGAGCTGGCGCGAACCGACGGCGCGACGCGCATCACCAACGCTGGCGCGGGACTCGTACGCGTCGCCGCGTTGCGCGTGAATGGCCTGAGCGACGGAATCGTCGCGCAATATCAGTTCGAGGTCGTGGATCCGCGCGCCCTCATGGAGATGCGCGTAGGCGTCGACGAGATCCATTCGCTCGACCGCGCGGACCTTTCGCGCTCCGTCACCGCGACGCCGTCGGCGGGAGCCGTGCGGCCATGAGACAGACGCGAAAGTCGCCGCGCTTCGCGCTCGGCTTCGCGGTGCTGGCGCCGCTCCTCGTGTCGGCATGTCCGTTCCGGCATGCGACCGATGTTGCGACACCTCACATCGATCGGGCGCGGCCCGATTCCGTGCTCGTGCCGCGGGGCAGCGTGGTCGAAGTCGCGCTGATCGGCCACGATTTCGCTCCGGGAACGCCGGGCGCGAACACGATCCAGTTCGCCGGCATGTCGATTCCGAGCGTGCCGTCGAGCGCACACGGCGACACGATTCGCTTCGTCATTCCCGACATGATCGTCCGGGGCGGTGAAGGGCCGCCGGTCGCGCTCGAGTCGGGGACGTTCACGGTTCGCGTCACGACGGCCGCCGGCACGAGCAACGGCGTCGACATCAGAGTTTACCGATGAGCATTCGTATAGGGAGCCGAGCGGCGGTGGCGCTGGCGGTGCTCGCGATCGGGGCGCCGGCTGTGCGCGCGCAGGGGAGCCAACTGCCGCGCGAGGACCAGGATGCCCGCGAGGAGTGGTTCTGGGCCCAGCGCGCCTACCCGGGCACGGTGCGTCCATACGACGCGCTGATGCGCGCACGGCTCGACGTGGCCTCGCGGGTGCTCGCGCGAAGCACGCTCGCCACCGGCATCTTCGGCGGCAACTGGCGTCCGCTCGGTCCGATCGGCCTGTTCGATCCCGGCTCCGGATTCTTCGGCTCGGGTGCGCAGCTCGATGCCGGCCGAGTCGCGGCCGTCGCGCCCAGCCCGGCCGCGGGCGGACCGTTCCTCATCGGCACGGCGTCCGGCGGTGTGTGGCGCAGCACCACGCTCGGCAATGCGTGGACGCCGGTGACCGACGAACAGTGTTCTCTAAACACGGGCGCGGTCGCCGTCGACCCGAAGAATACGTCCATCGTGTATGCCGGAACCGGCGAGTTCAACGCGGGAAGCACCGGCTGCGGCGTGTTGCGAAGCGTCGACGGCGGCGTCACGTGGACGCGCTTCGCCGACGGCCTTCCGCTCGGCTCGACCGCCGCCGTGCGCTTCGGCAGCATCGTCGTCGACCCTGCGACCGCGGGCAGCGCGACCGCGAGCGTCGTCCTCGGCGGAACGAACGCGGGTGTCGTTCGCTCCACGAACAGTGGCGCCTCGTGGTCCGTCGTGCTCACCGGCGGCGTGTCGAGCGTGATCGCGCATCCGACGCGCGCCGGCGTCTTCTACGCCGGTGATCGCGATCAGACGACGGTCTCGCACCGCGGTGTGTTCAAGTCGACGGATGCCGGTGCGACGTGGACGCAACTGCCGGCGCTTCCGGTGAGCACGCCGGCGAATGTCGGCCGTATCGAGCTCGCGATCTCGCGCACGTCGCCCGATTGGATCTACGCACTGGTCAACGACGTCTCCACTCGCCGGCTTCTCGGCCTCTTCCGCTACGACGAGAGCAAGGGGACATGGACGACGCTGGCCGCGAACGGCGTCTACACCGGGAACGCGCGCGGCGACTTCGGTGCGCAGAGCGAATACGACCTCGCGATCGCCGTCGATCCGCGGGACGCCAGTCGCGTGTACGTCGCCGGAGTGCGCGCGTTTCGGTCGACTGACGGCGGCGCGACGTTCCGGCCCATGGCCAATGAGATTCACTGCGATTGGCACGTCATCGTCATCGATCCGCGCAATCCCGACATCCTCTACGCCGGCACCGACGGCGGCGTGTTCGTGTCGACCGACGCCGGCGATACGTGGACGAGCAAGAACGAGGGGCTGGCGATCACGCAATACTATCCCGGCATCTCGCTCGATCCGCTCGGCACCGTGATCATGGGCGGCTCGCAGGACAACGGGACGCACGTCTATTCCGGCTCACTGTACTGGGACGGCTTCCTCGGCGGCGACGGCGGCTATACGGCGATCAACTACAAGGATCCATCGATTCGCTATGGGGAAACCCAGTGGAGCACGGGCTCGGGCAACACGCTCGTACGAATGTCGGGCCCCGCGCAATCGACTCGCACGAACGGGATCGCGTCGGGGGACCGTGCACAATTCATCCCGCCGCTGATCATCGATCCGATCACACCGACGCGGCTCTACTTCGGCACGCTGCGGCTGTACCGCACCACGAACGAAGGCGTGAGCTGGACTCCGGTGACCGGCGATGTCTCGAAGGGAACGGGAACGATCCTCACGGTCGCCGTCGCGCCGAGCGATTCGAACACGCTCTACGTGGGCACGAGCGACGGCAACGTGCAGGTGTCGCAGAACTACGGTGACGTGTTCACGCTCTCGAACACCGGGCTGCCGAATCGCGCGATCACGCGCATCGTCGTGGATCCTGCGTCGCCGACGCATGCGGTGCTGACCGTTTCGGGCTTTGGCACCGGACACATCTTCGAGACCGCGGACGCCGGGGCGACCTGGCGCGACATCTCGGGCAATCTCATCGACGCGCCCGCGAACTCGGCGGCGTTCGTCGGGACGTCGGGCACGATCTTCGTGGGCACCGACGTCGGCGTGTTTCAGACCTCGGATGACGGCGCGACGTGGACGCCGGGGCCGGCCGGGCTTCCAAACGTCGTCGTTCAAGATCTCGTATACAAGCCTTCTGCCAATCTCCTCGTCGCGGGCACGTATGGTCGAGGCATGTTCGCCTACACGGTTGGCACTCAGTCCGCGGTGCTTCGGGGCGACGTCAATGCCGACGGAAAGGTCGACGCGCTCGACGCGCTGATGATCCAGCAGGCGCTGACGGCGTCGCTGCCGGGCGCGGCCACGATCTATCCGCGCGGCGATGCCAACTGCAACGGAGTCATCGACTCGGGCGACGTGGTGTTGGTGCTGCGCGCAGCCGTTGGATTGTCGACGGCCGGGGCGTGCGTCGGAACCCTCAAATAAGTCCGCGGAGGGCGTGAGAGCGAGGCGCCCACCCTCGCCCTCCGCGAAAATCAGACCTCTGAGAACTGAAAACTAGAACGCTCCAACGGCCCGCGGCATCCCCGCGAGGCCGACCTCTCTCGTGCGACGCTTCTTCAACAACACCTGCGGCGCGGGCGCGAACAGATCGTAGATCGGGAGCGTCGCGACGCCGAGTGCCGCCGCGTCCTCGCCGGCCGTCGCGAGCAGATGCGATGGCACGACCGTCTTCCCCCCGACGCGCCGCGAAGGAAGCTGCCTGGCCACGCGCTCCATCAGACATCTCAGAATGCGGTTCGACAGCCGCCCGCCGAAGAAGATCGCCTCGGGGTCGAGCACGTACTCCACCGCGAGCACTAGACCCGCGAGATGATCGGACGCCTTCTCCATCCACTGGAGAATCCGCGGATGGCGTGACGCGAGCAGCTCGTCGAGGTCCTCGAGCGTGTGCGCGTCGACTCCATCGTTCCGAAGCGCCTCGTACAGCCCCGCGACCGTGAAATGCTGGCCGACATGCGACGCTTCCTCGCCCGCCCGCGTCGTCGCGTCGCGACCCGCGAGCACTGTCGGCAGGTAGCCGATCTCCCCCGCGTTGCCGCTCGAGCCCTCGTACGGACGACCCTGCATGATCAGTCCGCCGCCAAGCCCGCTGCCGAAGTAGATGTAGAAGAAAGTCGAGTACCGCTTGCCCGCGCCGTACCACCGTTCGCCGACCGCCGCCGCCGTCGCGTTGTTCTCGAGAAAGACGGCGGTGTCGAGTCGTTCCTGAAGCAGGTTCGCGAGCGGAATGCGATGCCAGCCGGGAAACGCCTTCGGATTGACGACGTAGCCTTTGCCGTCGCCGGCGCGGCACATCGGACCGGGAATCCCGATGCCGATGCCCGCGAGATTCTCCTGCTTGATGTCCTGCCGGCTGACGAGCGTCTGCGCCATGTCGACCATGAGGTCGACGGTCTGATCGGGCGACGGCGTGTCGACGTCGAGATGGATGCGATGCCGAACGCGCCCGGCGAGATCCACGAGCACACCCGTGAGATGATCGCGGTCGAGGTCCAGCCCGATGGAATACGCACCGTTCGGGTTGATCTCGAGGCTCGTCGACGGAGCGCCACGTCCCTCGGTGCGCGCGTCGCCCTCGCGGACGAGTCCGAGCGCCATGAGCTCGCGGACGAGATTGGAGACCGTCTGGCCCGTCAGCTCGGTGTGTCGAGCGACTTCGGCGCGTGACAACGGCCCGTAGAGCCGGATCACCTCATGCACGATCCGGAGATTGAACTGCTTGGTGTAGATGAGGTTCGTTCCGGTCAGCACTCGGACCTCTTGGCGTGACGGCGCTTCGTGCCAGAGTTACGTCCGCGAGGCCCATATGGTTGTAGCCAATCGATCACTGGCCAAAACAACTTGACGAACTAATCGACGCGAAACGTGCGCGCGGCCGCATGGTCAGCATCGATTCGCGCACGTCATACAGTCCGCTACTCCGCCCGAAGCGCAATCGTCGGATCGACGCGACTCGCCCGCATCGCCGGCATGAGCGCCGCCATCACCGAGCTGACCAGCAACAACCCGCTCGCAAAACTCAAGACGGCCGGGTCCCTCGGCGACACGTCGAACAGCAGCGACGCCACGAAGCGTCCACCGGCCAGCGCCGCGAGCACGCCGATCACCACACCAATCGCCGCCGGAGCGAGACCGCGCACCAATCCCAATCGCAGCAGGTCCACACGTTGTGCGCCGAGTGCGGCGCGCACACCGAATTCGTGCGTGCGCTGGCCGATCGTGAACGCAACGACGCTGAACAGGCCGATCGCCGCGAGCAGCAACGCGAGGGCACCGAACGCGGTGAACACGCGCGCACCGAGCTCCCACGCACGCGTGTGCCGGCCGAGCAGCCCGCGCATCGATTGCACGTTTGCATATGGCACCGACGCGCCCACGCTCTGCATCGCCTGCCGCGCCTGCTCGGCCATTGCGCCGGCGTCGCCGCGCGTTCCCATCACGAGCGTATAGCCAAAGAAGCTCACCGTGCTTTCGGTGATCGCCGGCGAGAGCTGATCGAGTGGGCGATACACCTGCTGGACCGGTTTCTCGACGAGGTCCTGGCGACGCGTGTTGCTCACGACGCCGACCACCGTCGCGCAGGGAACCGTGTCGCCGCCGACGCGCACGCATGCGCCGATCGGGCTCTGGTTCGGCCACAGGCGCCGCGCCATCGTCTCGTTCACGATCGCGACGGGCGCGGTCCCCTCGCGATCGCTCGCGGTGAATGCGCGGCCCGACAGCACTTTGACGCCGAGCGCCTTGAAGTAGTCCGCCGTGATTCCATACTGATACGCCTGGCCTTCGGATCGCGTGAGCTCTCGTCCTGGAACCGCGACGGTCGCACCCCAGGACAGTTGAAACGGCAAGCCAACCGTGATCGCGCTCGCCGTCACTCCTGGCAGCGCGCGCGTGCGCTCGACGAATCGATCGTACAGGCGATGCGCTTCCTCGTTGCTGAGCCCCGCGACGCTGTGATTGATCTGACCGACGAGCACGTGATCGACGTCGATGCCGAGATCGAGCGACGCCACCTTCTGAAGACTTCGAATGAACATCCCCGCGCCGGCAAGGAGGACGATGGCGAGCGCCGCTTGCAGCACCAGCAGCGTGCTCCGCGTCCGCGAGCGATGAATCGCCCCTTCGCGCGCGCCGGCCTTGAGCGCCGAGGTTAGATCGGGATGACTCGCCTGCAGCGCGGGCACGAGTGCGGTCACGATGCCGCTCCCCAGCGCGATCACCGCGTTGAACGCCAGCACTCGCCCATTCAATGCGCCGCCGCTCCACGCGCCGTCACCGATGAGCCACGCACGAATGAGCGGCGTCGCGAATGCAGTGACCGCGAGTGCGCCGAGTGCGCCGAACAGCGCGAGCAGAATGCCTTCGATGACGAGCTGCGCGATGAGCCGGCGACGGCCGATCCCGAGGGCAAGGCGAACCGCGATCTCGCGACGCCGGCCGAGCGCGCGCACGAGCAGCAGATTCGCGACGTTCGCGCACGCGATGAGTAGCACCATCAGCGATACCACGCCGAGCAGACGGCTGATGCCGATGTCGGTGTCCGAGCCGGACAGTCCCCACTTCCACGGTGACTTGCCCGGAATGATCGATCCGAGCACGACCGTCTGCGAATCGACGTACGCCGCCGCCTGCGATGAGTATTTACTCATTCGCGCGCGTTCCCAGTTCTTGTACGCGGCGTTCGCCTGTGCCTCGGCATGTTGCGGAACGACGCCCGGCTTGAGTCGCGCGAGGATGAGCAGCCACTGCGAGTTCGTGCTCGTCGTCCAGTCGGGGCCCGTGGCCAGGCGAAGTCCGTCGGCAGCGGTGATCGGCAGCCACACGTCGACATCTCGCATCTCCGTGCCGGTGAATCCCGCGGGCGTGACGCCGACGATCGTATAGCGCGAGATGCCGACGTCGATCGTCTGTCCAATCACGTCGCGACGGCCGGCGTACTGCCGCTGCCAGTAGCCATAGCCGAGGACCGCGAGCTTCTGCGCGTTCCGCTCCGTCTCCTCGTCGGGAAGAAAGAAGCGTCCGAGGGCCGGGCGAACGCCGAGCACTGAGAAGTAGCTCGCGCTGACGAGCGCGCCCGCGACGCGCGATGCGGTCGGACCGCGTCCCACGGGATAGTAGGTGCGACGTACGACGCTCGTCGGCGTCGCCACGGCGACGTCGGCGAAGTCGCCCACCTGTTCGCGGAGCACCGTGCTGAGGACGTACGGCTCGGTCGTCTGCGCGCCGTCGAAGCCCGCGGTGCGAACGTTGAACAACACGACGCGATCCGGGTCGGCAATGTGCGCGGGCGCCTGGAGCAACAGGCGGTCGAGCAAGCCGAACATGGTCGTGTTCGCGCCGATGCCGAGTGCCAGCGTGGCGACGATGACCGCGGTGAATCCGGGCCGGCGGCGGAAGCCGCGGAGCGCGTAGTTCGTGTCGTAGCGCAGGGCGTCGAGCATTCGATCTCCGTCTGGTCCTGAGCTATGACACTTCATCCTCGCGTTCGGTTGTCATCCTGAGCGCGCGGTTCGAGGCCAATGGTGGCGGCTCGGGGCCAATCGTGGCGGCTCGGGGCCAATCGTGGCGGCTCGGGGCCGGCGATGTCCTCCACGCGACCAGGCAATACTTCCGATACTGCCGGAAGTATTGCCTCGGCTCGCGCTCCGGA
>Ga0070679_100003756_pt1 | contig 13928 bp, 13 predicted proteins | sample KBSC63BmetaG_FD_65652 | JGI IMG/M metagenome (GOLD analysis project Ga0070679, IMG submission 65652) | Corn rhizosphere microbial communities from Kellogg Biological Station, Michigan, USA - KBS C6-3B metaG | ecosystem: Host-associated > Plants > Roots > Rhizosphere | place: USA: Michigan... | reverse complement strand
CGCTCGACGAGTTGAAGCCATCCAGCTCGGTCAAGATCTGGTTGATGATGCGGTTGCCTTCCGCCTCGGACGTGCCGCCCGTCTCGGTGTTGCTGCGGCGCCCGATCCCATCCATCTCGTCGATGAAGACGATGCAGGGGGCGTTCTTGCGCGCTTTGCGAAACAGCGACTTGACCCGCTGGGCGCCCATGCCCACGAACATGGCCGTGAAGTCACTGCCCGTGGCCGGGATGAAGTGGACGTTGCACTCGCCCGCCAGCGCCTTGGCCAGCCTGGTCTTCCCCGTGCCGGGAGGGCCCGACAGCAGCACACCCTTCGGCGGCCGCGCGCCCAGCGCGGTGAACCCAACCGGGTCCTTCAGGTAGGACTTGATGTCCATCAGCGCCGCCTTGGCCTCGGACGCGCCGATGACATCCTCGAACGTCACCGCCGACTGGTTCTTCGAGAACTGGAAGCCGTTGCCGCGATACACGCGCACGCCTTGTATGGCGACGACCGACATGAAGGCGATCGTCAGCACCAGGCCCAGATCCAGATGGACGCCCGTCGACTCCTGGACGTCATCGCCGATCACGGTCAGGGGAAAGGCCGCGTTCGCGGTCTTCTCGTACGACGCCAGGACCAGGCCGGCCAGCTTGCCGGCGCTGTCGCCGACGAAGTACCGGTTGCCGGCGCGCGTGGAGACGAACATCCCCGACGGCGCCAGCGTCAGGCCGGCGACGGCGTGGGCCTGCATGTCCTGTAGCAGCACCGAAACGTCACGCTCGGTGGACGTCCACAGGCCCGGCTGGCTGCGAACCTGCTGCAGCATGCTGTTCAGCGCCGCCGGCTGGTGGTTGAGGTACCTGTTGGCGGCGAACGCGCCGCCGGCTGCCAGCAGCAGCGCGCCGATGACCAGATACCGCCATTGCTTCTTGGGGCTCAATTTGTTCTTCGACATCGCGGGGAAGCAGTAGACATCGGCGAGGCCGGCCCAGAACTGAGGCCGCCGGCCCCCTGAAAAACGCCGGTCGGGGACAGCCCGCTGATATCCTGCGCCGGATGACTTTCGCCAGACGGGCCGCCATGTTGGGAATGTTCCTGGCGCTGGGCTGCGCCGGGCTACAGCGGCGCGACGGCCTGGGGTCGGGTACGGCCCCTACCGACGGGTCGGCGCCGGCTGACGAGGCGGGGCGCGAGTTCGTCTATGTCGGCCTGGCGGGGGGCGAGGTGGTGCTGTTCTATCTGGACGTCTCGTCCGGGACGCTGGCCCGGCGGGCGGCGGTGTCGGTGGGGCGCGCGCCGGCCTCACTGGTCCGCTCGGCGGCGCGGGAGTCGCTGGTCGTGGTGGACGGGGCGACCGGACAGGCGGCGTCGTTCTCGATCGACCCGAAGTCGGGCACGCTGCGGGCGGTGGGCCGCGCCGCCACCGGTAGCGCCGCGGCGCCCGGGGCGACGCTGGACGAGACGGGCAAGTACGTGCTGGCCGCGCATCCGGCCGCGGGCCGCGTGTCGGTCCTGGCCATCACCGAGGCGGGAGGCCTGAAGACGATCGACACCTTCGCCGCCGGCCCTGGCGCGCACGCCATCGCCGTGAACACGGCCCAGATCGCCTTCGTGGCCAACGGGCGGGCCGACAGCGTGTCGCAGTACACCTTCAACACGGGCACGGGCATGCTGACCACCTGGTCGGGACCGGCGTTCGCGCTGCCGCCCGGCGCGAAGCCGTCGCGGCTGGTCTGCCATCCCAGCGGGCGGTGGGTTTACTTGATGGAGGAGGGAATCGACGCGATCGCGGTCTACGGGTTCGACAGCGATCTGAAGGCGCTGTCGCCGATCTCGTTGCAAGCCGTCTCGACGCTGACCGAGGGGGTGGCCCGCGACCACAGCCGCCCCGCCGATCTGGTCATCTCGCCGAACGGCCGGTTCCTTTACCAGACGAACCGCGGTCCCGACGACGTCGGCGCCTTCGCCATCGAGCCGGGGGGGACGCTGAAGCTGGTCGGTCACGAGCCGAGCGGCGCGCGTGGGCCCGGCGCGCTGAGCGTCGACCCGAGCGGCCGGTACCTGATCGTCGCCAACGAGGGCGGCAAGAGCCTGAGCGTGTACTTCATCGACGCGACCACGGGCGCGCTGGGGGGACGACACAGCGTCGCGCTACCGGCGGCGCCGCTCTCCGTGCTCGCGGTCAGGCCTTGATTCGCCCGTCCGTGACGTCCGCCGCGCGCTAGGCGGCGCGGCGGAGCTTTCCAGCGCGCCCAGCAGGCGCAGCAGGATGCCCTGCAGGCGCTCCATGTCATCGGGTTCCATGCGCGCCGACAGCTCGCCCTCCAGCCGGCGCAGCAGCGCCAGCCCCTCCAGCAGGCCGCGCCGCCCGCGGGCCGAGAAGCGGACCAGCTTGGCGCGGCCGTCCGCCGGGTCGGGCGCGCGCTCGAGCACGCCCATCTGCTCCAGCTCTTCGACCAGCTGCCCGGCGGCCTGCTTCGACACGCCCATGCGCGCGGCCAGCTCCGTCAGCCGGGTGCCCTCGAGATCGATGAAGGGGAACAGGCTGGTGTGCGAGGCGCGGACGTGAGGGCCCTTTTCCCCGCCGCTCATCCGGTCGCGCACGCGGGCCAGCGCCATCTCGTTGAACAGACGGGCGCAGCGGAACAAAAGCTGTCCCACGCTGTCCTTCTTGCGCCGCTCGAGTTCGGCACGAAACCGGTCTGGGTTGTCGGGGGACGGCATCTTCGTCAATTGTACTTGACCAATTTAGTCAAGGAAGCTTTACTACTCACCATGTCTGAGACACTACTGCAAGCGGTGGCGGAGGACGTCTGGGTGGCGCAGCAGGTGCTGGTGAAACCCGGACGGGTGTTGATCCCCATCAACATGACGGTGATCCGGCTGCGAGATGGCTCGCTGCTGCTGCACGCGCCCATCGCCATCGACGATCCCCTGGCGGCGGCGCTGGCCGCGCTGGGACCGGTGCGCCACGTGGTGGCGCCCAACAGCTTCCACCACCTGTACGTCTCGCCCTGTGTGCAGCGTTACCCGCGGGCGGCCCTGTATCTGGCGCCGGGGCTGCCGCGCAAGCGTCCCGATCTGAAACCGGCCGGCGTACTAGGCGACGGCGCCCCGCCGCCCTGGGCCGGCGAGCTGGACACCGTCATCCTCGAGGGGGCGCCGAAGCTGCGCGAGGTCGCGTTCTTCCACCGCGCCAGCCGCAGCCTGCTGGTCACCGATCTGCTGTTCAACATGACCCATCCGGCGACGGCAACCACGGGGTTGGTGCTGCGCATGATGGGGACGTACCGGCGGCTGGCGGTCAGCCGCGCCTGGCGGTTTTATACGAAAGAGAGAAAGGCGCAGCGGCCGGCGCTGGAGGCGCTGCTGTCGTGGCCGTTCGAGCGGATCGTTCCGGCGCACGGGTCGGTGTACGAAGGGACGGCGCCGTTGCCGCCGCCGCGCGAGGCGGCGCGGGCGGCGTTCGCGGCCTTGCTGGCCTGACGATTTCGCGCGCGGGCCGCACCTGATTCGAGGGGCGCCGATATACTGGCCGCATGTTCATGTTCGAGGCGTGCCTCCCGATCGGCGCGCAAACGGGGAGGCGGGGGCTGGTAGGGTGAGCGGGACCGCCGACATGGCGGCAGCGCCGCCCGGGATCAGCCTCGCCTTCGTGGCGGGGACGGTCGAGGTGCGGGGGCTCGACGAAGGGGTCAACGTGCCTGGATGCCGCTGGGACGCGCGGACGGCGTGCCATCGGGCGCCGGCCATCGCCTACGCCGACATCGTGCGGGCGCTGGTGCGTGACAAGGTCGCCTACGACGATCGGGCCCGCGCGTACGCGACGCTGGCCGAGGGGGCGGTGGTGCGGCGGCCGCCGCGGTCGTATCAGAGCGAGGCGCTGGAGGCCTGGACGGCGGCGCGTGGGCGCGGGGTGGTGGTGTTGCCGACGGGCGCCGGCAAGACGCAGGTGGCGATGATGGCCATCGATGCCAAGCGGCGCGCCACGCTGGTGATCGCGCCGACGCTGGACCTGGTCCGGCAGTGGTACGACCTGCTGCGCACCACCTTCGCCTGCCCGGTGGGCGTGGTCGGCGGCGGCGAGCACCAGGTGCACCCGCTGACCGTCACCACCTACGACTCCGCGTTCCTGCACATGGAGCACCTGGGGGCGCGCTTTGGTTTGATCGTGTTCGACGAGTGCCACCACCTGCCGGGCGCGTCGTACGGCCTGGCGGCACGGTTCGCGCTGGCGCCCTTCCGGCTGGGGCTGACGGCCACGCCCGAGCGCACCGACGGCCGGGACGCCGAGCTGACCGAGCTGATCGGCCCGCTGGCCTATCGCAAGGACATCGTCGATCTGGCGGGCGACTACCTGGCCGACTACGAGACCGAGCGGGTGGCCATCGAGCTGTCCGCGGCGGAGCGCGCCGAGTACACGCGCGAGCGCGAGATCTACCGCGGCTTCGTCGAGACGAACGGCATCTCGATGGCGCGGCCGAGCGGCTGGTCCGAGTTCGTCATGCTGTCGGCGCGCAGCGGCGAGGGCCGCCGCGCCATGCAGGCGTACCGGCGCCAGCGCGAGATCGCCTTCTCGGCAGCCGCCAAGCTGGACTACATCGAGCACCTGCTGCAGCTGCACCGTCACGATCGCGTGCTGCTGTTCACGCAGGACAACGCCACCTGCCACGCGGTGGCCCGGCGTTTTCTGGTCCCGGCGATCACGCACCAGACCAAGGTGCGCGAGCGCAGCGAGATCCTGGCCCGCCTGGCCGACGGCAGCTACGGCGCCGTGGTCACGTCGAAGGTGCTGAACGAAGGGGTCGACATCCCGGACGCGAATGTGGCCATCGTGGTGTCGGGCTCGGGATCGGTGCGCGAGCACGTACAGCGCTTGGGCCGCATCCTGCGTAAGAAGGACGGCAAGCGGGCGCTGCTGTACGAGCTGGTCACCAACGACACCAGCGAGGCCTTCACCAGCGATCGGCGGAGGGACCACGGTGCTTACCGCTGATCTGGTGAACGCGCGCCGGCGCGGCAACGTCCTGCACGTGACGGCGCTGGACGCCCAGGCGCGCGAGCGGGCGGCGGCCCTGGCCGAGGTCTTTCTGGCGCTGGCGCGCGACCATGTGGGGCGCACCCGCGAGGAGCTGGAAGAGGCGTGGGGCGCCGTCGAGGTGGACGCGCGCGATCGCCGCCTGGCCGACGGGCTGCGCAAGCTGGTCGAGGATCGGTGCGCGCTGGACGCCGAAGCCACGTTCGATCCCGAGGCGCTGCGCCGCGATCTGTTCCTGCGCGCCGCCGCCGCGCGCCGCGCCGGCACGTTCGATCGCGCCGCCATCCTGGAAGAGGTGGCCACCGTGCACGTGCGCGCGCCCGCCGACCTGGAGCGCGACATGTACGCGGACCTTCGCGAGGCGCAGGTGCTGCAGGGGATCGAGCCGACGACGGCGGCGTTGCTGGTCGAGACGTACGACCTGGGCCAGGCCCAGGCGGTGCTGCTGCGCGCGGTCCGGGTCACCGTCGAGGTCACCTGCGCCACGCCGGGCGCCTACCGCGCCCTGTTCCAGAAGCTGAAGTTCCTGCGGCTGATGCACGCCATTCAGCCGGCCGACGAGGGCGGCTATCGCATCGACATCGACGGGCCCTACAGCCTGTTCGAGTCGGTCACCAAGTACGGGCTGCAGCTGGCGCTGGCCCTGCCCGTCATCCGTGAGGCAGACCAGTGGAAGCTGCAGGCCGACGTGCGCTGGGGGAAGGAGCGCGCGCCGCTGGTGTTCCAGTTGGAGGGCGGCGAACGCCGGCCCCGGCGCAAGAAGCGCCCGCCGACGGAAGACGCGCGCCCGGCGACAGAGGACGCGCCGGCGCCCCCCGACGAGTCGAGCTTGCCGGACGAGGTGGCGGCGTTACTGCGCGGCCTGCGGGCGCTGGACACGCCGTGGGCCGTGACACCGGCGGCCGCGATCCTGGACCTGCCTGGCGTGGGGCTATGCGTGCCCGATCTGACGTTCCGGCATCGCGACAGCGGCGCCGCTGTCCACCTGGAGGTGCTGGGCTTCTGGAGCCGCGCCGCCGTCTGGCGTCGCGTCGATCTGGTCGAGCAGGGCCTGGGCGAAAAGATCGTCTTCGCGGTCAGCCAGCGCCTGCGCGTCAGCGAGGAGGTGCTGGGCGACGATCACCCCGCCGCGCTGTACGTCTACAAGGGCGTGATGAGCGCCCGCGCCGTGCTGGCGAAGGTGGAGGCGCTGGCCGCGCGCGTGTAGCGCGCACGAGCCGAACGGCGCCGCCCATGCCAAGGTTGGGCTCATGCGCGCGATGGTGCTGCCGGCGGCCCGGCAACGACTGGTGGCAGAAGATCGTCCGCGGCCCACCCCCGGCGCGCGCCAGGTCCTGCTGCAGGTCCGCGCCTGCGCGGTGTGCCGCACCGACCTGCACGTCGTCGACGGCGAGCTGACCCAGCCCAAGCTGCCGCTGATCCCCGGGCACGAGATCGTCGGCACCGTCGTCGAGAAGGGGGCCCAGGTCTCGCGGTTCGCGGTCGGCGATCGCGTGGGCGTGCCCTGGCTGGGCGAGACCTGCGGCGTGTGCGCCTACTGCACCAGCGGCCGAGAGAACCTGTGCGAGCGGGCGCGCTTCACCGGCTATCAGCTGGACGGCGGCTTCGCCGAGTTCACCGCCGCGGACGAGCGCTTTTGCTTTCCCCTGCCCGCTGGCTACTCCGACGTGGAGGCGGCGCCCTTGCTGTGCGCGGGCCTGATCGGGTACCGCGCCCTGCGCGCCGCGGGCGACGCGCGGCGGCTGGGCATCTATGGCTTCGGCGCGGCGGCCCACCTGATCGCGCAGGTGGCGCGTTTTCAAGGACGCGAGGTGCTGGCGTTCACGCGGCCCGGGGACGACGCGGCGGCCGGGTTCGCGCGCAGCCTGGGCGCCGCGTGGGCCGGCGGATCGGATCAGCCGAGCCCGGCGCCTCTGGACGCCGCGCTGATCTTCGCCCCGGTGGGCGCGCTGGTCCCGGCCGCGCTGAAGAACGTGGTGAAGGGCGGCGCGGTGGTCTGCGCCGGAATTCACATGAGCGACATCCCGTCATTTCCGTACGCGGACCTCTGGGGTGAACGGACAATTCGCTCGGTCGCGAACCTGACCCGCGCCGACGCCGACGAGTTCCTGCGCCTGGCCCCGCAGGTCCCCGTGCGCGCCACCGCGCTCCCCTACCCCTTGGACCGCGCCAACGACGCCCTCGACGATCTCCGTCACGGCCGGCTGCAGGGGGCGGCGGTGCTGGTCCCTGGTATGTAACGCCCGAGGCCCCCGCCTGCTTTCTCCCTGGCGGTCACGCGTCCGGCGACCCATATTTTCCATGTCAACGCGCGAGCTCCCGGCCACAGCGGCGAGAGCCCGGCGCGCGAAGGGTGGCGCCGCCGGGGCTCGCGAAGCGCACGGGACGCCGCGAAGAAGTCGATCGGCGCTTCGCGAGGAAAGGCATCGGTCATGGACCCTCAACTGAAGTTGCGAGGCGGCCGCACCGGGAACAACATCCTGCACCACCCGCTGGCGGCCAGCATCGGCGCGGCGGTGCTGGCCGCGCCATGCACCTGGATCGCGACCGGCGTCGACGGCGCGGTGGCCGGCGCGCTGCTCGGCGCGGTGGGCCTGGTGATGGGCGCGCCCCTGGGCGCGATGCTGGCCGACTCCGCCACACCGGCGCCCATCGACACCCATCCGGATGACTTCGACAGCGCCGGGTCGCGGTTCCATTGAGCCGCAGCAGCAGCGGGGATGACCCGAGCGCGAGCCAGCGGAACACTCCGCTGGCCCGCAAGGATTCCTATTGAGCGGGGTTGCCGTAGACGACCTCGATCTTCTGCCGCAACTGGTTGCGAGTTAGTAGGCTGACAGAGTGGCCTTGCGAGTTGGCCGCTCGGCGAAGTTGCCAGTCTTTGTCCGGATGCAGTGACCCAGCGAGTCACCTGGAAACCGATTATCTCTCGGTCCCACTACACCGCATGTCGAATCGATATGCCGCGTTCTGGCGCTCGCCGAATAGCAGCGTGACATTGACGCGCCTGTCCTGATATCCCTTTCTGAACTCAACGGCGCCGTGCCATGGAATAGGTCTGAGTTGAATATGACGGCGCCACTGGAGCGCGATACGGGATGTAGACACACTCTGCTTCTGCCGCCGGGTCGGCGGTCCCTACCAAAACCTCACCGACCGAGTTTCCCTTTCGGAGCGGTGCCCTCGACTCGACACGTCGGTATCAGAGTCGCCTTCAGCCTCTCACCTAGAGTGCGTCCTGATCCACGGAGCTTCGTGCCAAGGTTGACCGTAAAAACACCCGGCGAGACGCCAAGAGGACCAATTGGAAGAACGTCACTTTCTTCCGACACCCCGTCTGGCAACTGTGTTGCGCAACGTTCACTCTGGAGGATGCACTTGCTGAATGCGTCCAGCATCTTGCCGACCGACAGATCGGTGCCGGTGAATGGCATCCAGGCGGCCTGCCACTCCTTCGCCAGATCGCTGGCCGACTGCGGGAACGTGGGGAAGACATCGAAGTCGGCGGCGTGCTTGGGCCACAGCTGCTTCAACAACTGCAGCCTGTGGCGGTGGAACAGCAGGAACTGATAGCGGTCGCCCGGGGTCTGGCAGTTCTGATCCTTCGAGATCAGGTTCGTGTACTGGCAGATGTTCACGTTGGAGCCGATCGCGCGCCGGGCAGGTTGCAGGTGCGGATGGCGCGCCACTAGACGTGGCGAACGGCAACCCCGACCGGGCTCTCAGCCCGGCGGGGGTGCGGCGGCGCTACCAGGCCCCCATCCAGCACGAGCGCGAAGCCGCGGAGCCCGCGTCATCGCAACAGCACGACGGCCGTCCCGACCACTGCCGACAGGAGCAAGCCGAGGACGAAGTCCCGCCAGGGCAGCACCGGTAGCCGAAGATCTTTGCGGCCGCCGAAGTCGCCGAAAGCCGCTGCGGAGAGCTCGTCCTGCGACTGCAATGGCAAAGAGCTCGCCGGCGCCGACGCCAGGGCGGTGTTCTCCTCGTGTTCCGCTGCCAGCGCGGCCAGCCGCGCCTCGCTTGCTGCGATCTCGCGTCGTAGTTCGGCCTGGCGGGCCTTCAGGACCTGCACCTTGTTCCGGGCGATCTCGTCGTTTCGATTCGACATCGATCGGCCTGGTCAGCGGCCTGCGCTCATGAGGAGAGCGAGCAAAGCGAAGATCCCCGCCCCCAGCGCAGCCCCGAGCACGAAGGGCAACGGCCTGACCTCCTCGAGCCTCGGGTCCTGGTACAGAAATCCGACTGGATAGGTGCGCGCGGGCACGCTCGCTAGCAACGCACCGCTAGCGGACTCCGCCGTATGGCCTTTCTCCGCGGCAGCGGCGCGGATGCTCCATTTCAGCGTATCCAACCGCTGCTCGGCCTCGGCGATCTCGCGCTCCAACGCTTCGACTTCTTCGTCGGTCGGCGTCTCCCGGTCCGTCGCCACACGCAAACGATAACAGGCCCAGCTTGCGCGGGGAATCAGCGGGCGGCCACCGCCACCGTCGCGATGCGCAGCCACGACCAGTAGGCCGCGGTGATGCCGATGGCGTACAGCGCAGGACGGCGGGCGCGTGCCAGCCAGCGCTGCGACACCGGCAGGCGCACGATGGCGAACGTCACCAGCGCCGTCAGCAACTGCCCCAGCTTGACGCCGGCGTTGAAGGACAGCAGCGCCAGCGGCAGGTGCTTCTGCGGCAGGCCCACGCTCTTCAGCGCGCCCGCGAAGCCCAGGCCGTGTACCAGCCCGAACAGGAACGACACCAGCGCCGGCAGGCGGCGCGCCAGCGTGTCGCGCTCGCGCAGAGCCTCGCTGGCCACCAGCACGATCGACATGGCGATGGCCGCCTCGACGGGCGCCAGCCGCAAGGCGATCAACCCGAACACGCTGCAGCCCAGGGTCACGCTGTGCGCCAGCGTGAACGCGCTGATGGTGCCGATCAGCCGCGGCCGGAAGCCGACCAGGAACAGCAAGCCTGCCACGAACAGCAGGTGGTCGATGCCGCTCAGGATGTGCCCGATGCCCAGCACCACGTAGGCGCGCGCGATCTCGCCGCCGCCGCGGCGATCGTGGCCGAACCGTATAGCTGCACCGATCGCTGGGCGTTGGTCAGCGCGGTGCGCAGCCGAACGCTGCGCGTCAGCGCAGGGGAATTGCGCGGTCAGTGCAGGCGAAATTGCGCGCGTCAGCGCAGGCGAAACTGAACCACCCATCGCATACGGACGGGCACGGCGCGGCCGGCCCGCACCGCCGGCGAGAAGCGATAGGCGCGGATCGCCGTCAGCGCCGCCTCGTCCAGGCCGTACCCGGCGCGGTGCACCGCGCGCGCGGCGACGACGCGTCCGGCGGTGTCGACGACGATCTCCACCGGAAAGTCGGTCTCGATGGCAGCGGCGCGGGCCGCCGGCGGATAGACCAGGGGCCGCGACGACAGCAGGCGCGCCGGCTCGCTCACGTCTCCCTCCGCGAACGCGTTCGCGGCGAACCCTGCCGGCGCGTTCGCGCCACCGGGCGCCGCGAAGGCGACCGGACCCGCGGGTGCGACGGGGGTGGCGCGGGTGGCGACCGTGCCGGCGCTCATCACGAAGCGCGGCGGTGCGGCGGGCGCGTCGACGAGCACGGGCGCCGGATCGGCGACCACCGCGACAGCCAAGGGCCTCAGGGCGACGCGGTGGCGCGGTGAGGGGTGGGCCCGCACCGGTTCGGACGGCGCGGCCACCGGTGGCGCCGCGGCGGGTACAGGTAGATTCGTCGCCACCTCGGCGGCGGGCGCCAGATCCAGCTCGACCATCTCGGCCGGCCGCTCGCCCCCCCGGGTGCCGCGCGCCAGCACCCCGCCGACTGTCACCGCCGCCGCCGCGTGAAAAGCGGCGGACGCCAGCAGGGCGCCGCCGCTCCGCGGAAGCCAGCGCCGCAGACCGCGGCCCTGACCGTGCGAAGCTGCACGAAACGGTGATCCGATCACGACACCCATCAGTACGTCCGATCTACGGGAACGGATCTGGGTCTCGGGTCTCGTTTGTGCAACATCAGCGGGGTCCGGCGAAATCGGCGAAAGTAGTAGCACGATTTCGCGAACACATGTTATTGGCACGACTTTCCGGAAAGGTGTCACCGCCAGCATGCCGATGTCCCCTGTCCCGTTCGCGCCCCGTCGCGCCTGCTTCGCCGCGCTCCTGGTGGGCGCGCTGACTTCGGGCCTGGCGGCGGCGGAGGAACCCGCGCCCGCCGCGCCACTGGCCGACGCGACGACGCCCCCCTCGCTGAAGGAGCACCCCGACGCGCCCTACCCGCCCGAAGCGCTGAACCAGAAGGTCGAGGGGAACGTGGGGCTCGAACTGGACCTGGACGCCTCCGGTCAGGTGGTGGCCGTGCGGGTGACGTCGCCGGCCGGCCACGGCTTCGACGAGGCCGCCACCGCGGCGGCCAGGCAGTTCACCTTCGAGCCGGCGCGCCGCCACGGCGTCCCCATCGCCGCGACGGTCGAGTTCACGTACGAGTTCCATTTGCCCGAGGAGGCGCCCGTGCCGCCGGCCGCCACGCCGCAACCGGGCCCCCCGCCGTCAGCAGCGGCCCTGGCCGAGGTCACGCAGAGCGGACCGAACCAGTCGACGCTGGTGCTCGGCACCAAGCCGATCAGCGCCGCGTCGTCGTTCTCGGTGCAGGATCGCGACTTCCAGCTTCGCCCCATCGGCAGCGTGCAGGACATCCTGCGCGTCACGCCGGGCCTGGTGATGGTGCAGCACTCGGGTGGCGGCAAGGCGAACCAGTACTTCCTGCGCGGCTTCGACGCCGACCACGGCACCGACCTGGCGCTGTCCATCGACGGCGTCCCGATCAACCTGGTCTCGCACGCGCACGGCCAGGGGTTCGCCGACACGAACTTCATCATCCCCGAGGTGGTCGAGCGCGTGGAGATCACGAAGGGCCCCTACTTCGTCAACCAGGGGGACTTCGCGACGGCGGGCGCGGTGAACATGGTGTCGCGAGACGACTTCGAGCACGGCGCGGTGGCATTCGGCATGGTCGGTTCGCCCGGCCATGGCCAGGCGGGCTATCGCGGCCTGGCCATCGCCAGTCCCAAGTTCCAGGACGTCCCCCTCAAGTCGACGTTCGCCGCGGAGATCGGCCGCACCAATGGTCCTTTCGACAACCCGGATCACTGGGACCGCTACAAGCTGTTCAACAAGCTGACCTATGACGTGACGCCCACCTCCAGCCTTTCACTGACGGAGATGAGCTACGCCGGCAACTGGCACGGCTCGGGACAAATCCCCGCGCGCGCCGTGGAGCAGGGATTGATCGACCGCTTCGGATCTCTGGATCCCGACGAGGGGGGCAACACGGCCCGCCACCAACTGGCCGTGCAGTATCACCTGCGACCGACGGAGGCCAGCGAGGTGAAGGCGCTCGCTTACCTGGCCAGCTACCGCTTCAACCTGTTCTCGAACTTCACGCTGTACCTGCGCGATCCCGCCAACGGCGACGAGATCGAGCAGGTCGATCGGCGGACCTTCTACGGCACGAAGCTCAGCTACCGGGTCCTGCGCCACGCCGGCCCCGTCACGTTCGACACCACCCTCGGCGGTGAGACCCGCAGCGACGACATCCACGAGGAGCTGTGGAACACCGTGCAGCGCCGGCAGACCACGCCGGTGCGCGGCAACGACGTGCACGAGACGTTCATGGCGGCGTACTTCAACGAGGAGATCACGCCCGCGCGCTGGCTGCGGGCCGACGTGGGCGGGCGGGCCGATCTGGTCTCGTTCGCCGTCGACAACCGCCTGGCCAGCAGCGATCCCGCCGCCCCCCAGAGCGGCACCGGGGCGGCCAGCCGGCTCAGCCCGAAGGCCAGTGTGATCTTCACGCCGCTCGACCGGCCGCGGGCGCAGCTGGACCTCTACGGCAACTACGGCCACGGCTTTCACTCGAACGACGTGCGCGGCGTGTTCGCGCAGCCCGCCGTCACGCCGCTGGCGCGCGCGAAGGGCGCGGAGGTGGGCGCCCGCACCCGCCTGTTCCAGCGCTGGGATCTCGCGGCGGCGCTGTGGCAGCTGGATCTGGCCAGTGAGACGGTGTGGAACGGCGACGACGGCACCACCGCCGTGAGTGATCCGACCACCCGGAAAGGCGTCGAGATCGAGACGCGTTACGAGCTGACGCCCTGGCTGGCCGCCGATCTGCAACTGAGTTTCACGAAGTCGCGCTTCACCACCGACCGGGAGAACGGCGGCGGTCTGGCATTGGCGCCCCGACAGACGTGGGCCGGAGGGCTGTCAGGACGACACCAGCTGGGCCCGGGCGTGGCGCGCGCCGGCCTGCGGTTCTATGGCATCGGCGATCGCCCCGCCACCGACGACGGCGCGCTGACGGCGCCGGGGTTCACGCAGTTCGACCTGCACGTGGGTTATCGCCATCGCTGGTTCGACGTGGCGCTGGACATCGAGAATCTGCTGAACGGCGATTTCCGCTCCGCCCAGTTCGCCACCGTCAGCCGCCTGCCCGGCGAGCCCGCCCTCGGCGCGGCGGTGCCAGCGGGCTTTGGCTGCGGAAAGAATGGCCGCCTGGCCGCCGGCCCCGGCTTCAACGGCTGCGAGGACATCAACTACACGCCGGCCTACCCGCTGACGCTGCGCCTGCTGGCGACGCTGTACCTCGATTGAAGGCCGCCCGGCGACGGTGGCATGACGCTGCCGGCGGCGGACGGGCTGGCGGTCCTGACCTGGCACCGCTGCGGCTTCCCCGCGTGAAACAGGCGGCGGGAATCCCCGCCGCCTTTGCACGAACAGCTACTCCGCGGCGACTACTTCGCGAACTGGGCCGACCGCGACTCTCCGTTGATCTCGAAGGTCAGGTTGTTGATCTTGCCGGTGCCCTGCGTGTTGTCGTCCACCTCGGTGCCGACCTCGATGCGGGTCA
>Ga0070679_100003755_pt1 | contig 13929 bp, 11 predicted proteins | sample KBSC63BmetaG_FD_65652 | JGI IMG/M metagenome (GOLD analysis project Ga0070679, IMG submission 65652) | Corn rhizosphere microbial communities from Kellogg Biological Station, Michigan, USA - KBS C6-3B metaG | ecosystem: Host-associated > Plants > Roots > Rhizosphere | place: USA: Michigan... | reverse complement strand
TGCGCCGGCTACCTAACTCCAAGCCGGTACCCGCCTGGCTTGAGCCACCGCCTGCAGGTCGTTCGCGCTTACGACCGGGATGGCCGGATCGCCGGCGGCGTCATGGTAAACGACGGCGAGCACGCCATGACCGTCATCCGCGAACTGCTCACCCGGCCGGACGTCTCGCTCGTGCACCTGCGTAACGTGGGCTACGGCTGCTACAACTTCGCTGTCCGGCGCGTTCTGCACGCCAGCAATTAGCTGCCCAAGAGGTCCTTGAGGCCCTGGTCGATGAACGCGGTGTCCACGGGGTTGACGCCGCCGCCTGCGAAATGACCCCATACGCCCGGTATGACTCGCAGCTCGGCGTTGGGCATGCGTTCGACCTCCCACGCGTTGTCCTCCGGCGGGAAGTACAGGTCTTTTTCGGCGGGCATCACGATCGCGCGCGCCTGGATGGAGCCGAGCGCGCGCTCGGTGTCGCCGCCAAATCCCTCCGTCAGGCCGATGTCCCCGTGCTGCCAGGTCCACACCATCGTGAGGAGGTTGTTGGCGTCACGCTCGTCCAGGAAGAACCCCTCCCAGAACCCCACGAGGAAGTCTTCGAGCGACGTGTAGCCCAGCTGCTTGTAGAGCTCGTCCCAGTAGAAGGCCTGCGAGAAGCCCCAGCCAGCGTAGACGCGCGCGAAGGCGCGCAGTCCGCGCCAAGGCTGCTCGTCATACCAGCCGCCCTTCCACGCCGCGTCGGCCGTGAGCGCCCCCTTGATCCCTTCAAGGAAAACGAAGTTGTGCCGGCTGGTCCTTGCCGAGCCGCAGAACGGCAGGATGCGCGGCACCATCTCCGGATAGCTGACCGCCCACTGATAGGTCTGGCCGGCGCCCATCGACCAGCCCGTCACGGCGACGAGCCGCTCGATCCCGAAAAGCTCGGTCACGAGCTTGTGCTGGGCGCGCACATTGTCCTGGACCCGGATGTCGGGGAACCGCGCCCCGTTGTACGGCGGAGGGGTGTTGCTGGGCGACGATGACAGCCCGTTTCCAAGCATGTTCGGGACGATGACGAAGTAGCGCGCGGGGTCAAGGGCCATGCCGTCGCCGATGAGCCACTCGTTGTCCCAGTGGCGTCCCGAGTACCACGTCGGGTAGACGATCGCGTTGTCGCGGTTCTCGCTGAGCGTCCCGTATGTCTTGTACGCGAGCCGGGCGCCGCGAAGCGTTGCACCGCCGCTGAGCGTGAAGTCACCCAGATCGAAGATCTCGTAGTCAGTACGGGAGGTCATTGTCACGACTTCACCGTCCTCTGCAGAAGACGAACCGGCGTCGTCGCCGGCCGCAAGCTCTTACCGGAAACTGTTTCCGATGTTCGGCATCGCAAACGATCTGATGGAACGTCGTCAGCGTCCCTGACGGGCCCGCACGGTCACCCGCCGTGGCAACCGCCTCCCCCCGTTCCGGCCGACCGTCATAGAAGTCTCTGAATGGGCCTTCTGGGCAATCCGTACGAAAGCGGACTTCGTACGGCTGTTGGAAGCTGATCCAACTCCAGAAGGATGTGTGACGTTGCAACGACTTCGTTCGCTTCGCCCAGCGGTCTTGCTTGCGGCGGCCGCCGGCGGGCTGGCTCTCGTCGCCACACCGGCCACGGCGTTCGCCAGCTCCGGTCACCACCACGCGTCCCATCGGGATCTGAAGCTGAACCAGGTCAACCTGGCCTCCGATATACCCGGCATGGCCCCTGTGACCGACCCCGACCTGAAGAACCCGTGGGGCATCTCGCTAAACCCGACCTCTCCGCTGTGGATCTCCAACCAGGGCACCGACAGTGCCACCCTCTACTCCCTCGCTCCGGGCTCGAGCACCGCGACTAAGTCCACGGCGGTGCGGGTTACCCTGCCGGATTCGGTCGCGGGCCCAACCGGCCAGGTGGCCAACACGGGCACCGGATTCGTCCTGAGTAACGGGACCGTCAGTGCCCCCGCCGCGTTCATCTTCGCCACGCTCGACGGCCACATCGAGGCATGGAGCCCCCTAGTCGACCCGCACCTCGGTAACACCGAGGACAAGGTCACCGTCCCGGGCGCCGGATACACCGGGCTCGCGATCGCCACCACCAAGCAGGGCGACCGGCTCTTCGCGGCCAACTTCGCGAAGGGCACAGTCGATGTCTTCAATTCCGCGTACCACCAGGTCAAGACAGCTCCCTGGCAGTTCAGGGACGCGCGGCTGCCCCGCGGATACATGCCCTTCAACACTCAGGCGCTGAACGGCAACATCTTCGTGACCTACGACAAGGCCGACCCGGCCACCGGCCGGGAAGCGGTCGGCCCGGGCCTCGGCATCGTGGACGAGTTCAGCACCGACGGCCACCTGATCTCCCGTATCGCCTCCGGCGGCGCGCTCAACGCCCCCTGGGGCCTGGCGATCGCGCCCAGCAACTGGGGGTCCGTGGCCGGGTCGCTCCTGGTCGGCAACTTCGGTAACGGCCGGATCAGCATCTTCGCCAAGGAGGGCGGTCACTTCGCCCACCACGTCACGGGCCAGGTCCGGGACGCCTCCACTGGCAAGCCGTTCGCTGAGCCGGGCCTGTGGGGCCTGCTGCCCGGCACCGCGGCAACCGGCGGCACCGACGCGCTCTGGTTCACCGCGGGCATCAACCACGAGCAGGACGGCCTGCTGGGCGTCCTGCGTCCGTGACACCGACACGGCCAGGCCCGTCCCGCGGACGCGGGACGGGCCTGGCCGGTTGCGCCGTGGCGATCGGCGGCCTCATTGCTAAGTGAAGGCGCGGACCTCGATGCGCCCGTCCTGGATGCGCGTCTGGTAGCAGGGCTGCGGCGTGCTGGCCGGGCCGCGCACGATGGTGCCGTCGGCGAACCGGAAGGTGCTGCCGTGCCATGGGCAGATGACGCAGCCGTCGCTGATCGCGCCCTCCTCCAGCGGCCCCCCCATGTGACTGCAGGTGCTGGCCAGGGCATACACCGTTCCCGCGGTCCGGTACAGCAGGACCGGCGTGCCGCTTGCGTCGGCCTTGCGAAGTTCCCCGTCGGCCAGTTCGGTGTCGGCTAGCACCGGCGTCCACTGGTGCGGCGGCTGCTCCCACGCGGTGCGATTGACATTCACGCCCATGACGAAGGCCAGGTGTCCTCCGAGGTACGCGCCGCCCGACAGCACTCCCAGCCCGGCCAGGGCCAGTACTTTACCGCCGCGGCGTCTTCCCCGGACGCGCGCGACCAGGGAGGCCAGGTAAAGGCTCAGCGCGGTGGTGTTCACCGCGGCGTGCACCAGCCCGACCCGGGTCTCCGGCCCAGAGGTGTCGGACCAGTCGTTCAGTCCCGATGCCGCGGTCGGCACGGCGGTCACGACGCCGGCGGTGACTAGCAGGTCGGCGGCACCTTCGGCGGCCGGGCCGCCGACGGTGTCCAGCAGGGCCGACATCATCCACGCTCCGATCGGCAGGTCGGTCAGCATGGGGTGCAGGGGATGCCCCAGGTCGGTGCCGCTGAGCAAGTTGCGCACCACCCGCGGCCGTACCGCGCGGCTGACTGTCGCCGCCAGCGGTTTGGCAACCTTGTCGAGCGCCTCGAGCCGTTCCAGTCGGCGTACCGTCTGACGAAAGACGTTCATGAAAACCCCCGGTTGAGATGTGGAACAGGCGGCCATGGCCGCATCCGCCCTCCGCGTGTCTCCTGTGTGGTCAGGTACACACCATCGACGCCGAAAGCCCGGCAACTGCGTAGTTGTCCAGCCGTGCCGGATCGTTTTCCGCCACCCTGCCGGGTGACTACAAAACCACGACGTTCCCCGGCTGCCCCCCGGCAGTACTACCCCTTTGATCTCGTTAGTCAACCCAAGGCGGGTAACGGCCGACGGTACCGAAGGGAGGCCATGCCTGCGGTGAAAGGCCTGTGTCCGATGCGCCGCCTAGGCCGCGCTCTCCGGGACGAAGCTGTTGATCGACTTGAGGTCCTCGGGCGAGCAGGGCTGGTGCACCCGTTCGTTCCCGCTGTCGACTGGTGACTTAGAGTAGTGCGATGAAGCGGGGGAGCGGGAAGGTCATCGAGCTTCGGCTGAATCACGCCGAGGACATGTTCGCCTTGGCCCAAACCGACCTGTTCTCCGAGTACCGCAACTACCTCACCGGAGTCGAGTACTGCATCAGTCTGCTCCGCTCGCAGCGCCTGCGGTCGCCCGTGCACCTCCAGCTCTCGCTGCCGCCAGCGGAGGTCAAGGATGGCTTGGCCGATCGGTTCAGCGTGGCGCTGCGCCGCTACTGCAACCAGCGCATCCGGTACAACGAACGCGAGCGGCGCGCGGTCCGCCTGGGTGGCGTCCGGTCGCTGGTGGTCGGCGTGCCCATCGTCGTGCTCGGATATCTCCTGGTGATCTACGAGGGCAGGCTCGTGGGACCCACTGGCAATATCGTCTGGGACACCACGGGGTGGGTGTTCGTGTGGCTGGGAATCTGGTTCCCGCTCGACACATTCTTCTTCAGCCCGCTTGGGTACGGGCGAGAGAACCGTGCGCTCGAGTACCTGCGGGACGCCGAGATCACGGTGACAACCTGGCAGCCCGTGACGCCGTGACGCCCGGCGTCAGGCGTTGACCCCGCCGGCGCCCGGCGGCCCGGCCAGGATCGTCGGAACGTACTCGAGCAGTTGGATGCGGCCATCGAAGGTGCGGCTGCTGATCATGTCGAGCGCGACGTCGGGATAGCCGTCGTAGATCCGTTCCCGGCCGGTGCTTCCGGTGATAACGGGAAAGACGACTACGCGGAAGCGGTCCACGAGACCGGCCTTCAGGAGAGAGCGGCACAGGGTGAGGCTGCCTATGGTGCGCATCGACGTGGCGGCCTTGTCCTTCATCTCCCGCACGGCCGCAACGGGGTCTGTGCCCACGAGTTGCGTGTTCGCCCAGGAAAGGGGCTCGCTCAACGTGGTCGAGAAGACGACCTTAGACATGCCCGCTAGGGCATCGGTCCCTGGCTCGCCCCCGGCGGCGAATCCGGACATGACGCGGTAGGTGGTCGCACCCATCAGGATCGTGTAGTCCGCCTCTGGCTGCTCTCCCAACCACGCGAGGTACTCGGGTCCTTCGAGCCCCCACCAGCCTGGCCAGCCTTCAGCGGCCGCGTAGCCATCGAGCGAGGTGATGAAGTCGACGAGGAGTTCTGGCATCGCAGTGTCCTTTTCTTGAGTCTGTCCTTGGGTCTTAGGTAGCGGCTCCCGTCTTCGCTACCACGGAGGTAGTTAGGACGGGCGACAAGACGAGAACTCATCGCCAGCGCAGCAGGACAGCGTGAAAAGCGTGTTGGTCTGCGCTAACGCAGGAGCGACCGGGCGGTCGGGGTCAGCCGCAGCCTCTCCGTCGCTCCGGTAACCAGCTGCGACAGCCCGGGCAGCGCCTTCTCCTGCCACAAGTCCGAGTGCGCCAGCCGGTCTTCATGCGCGCTCGCCTGGGCCGTGCCGGGGAACCGCGCGAACCACACGAATGCGTGCTCGCCCGTGCGCACCGGCAGGGCGGGAAACGTGTTCTCTGCGTACTCGGTCTGCAGGCACGCCAGTGGTGCGACTCCAGCCGCGGCCAACGCCGGCCGGGCACAGCTGTCGAAGAAATCAAGGAACTCGTCGTCGAACGGACGGTCGCGGTAGTAAATAGTGGCGAGGACGAGCGACGCCGGCGCTTCGGTGTGCCCGGCGGGCGACCGCGCGATGCCGACGGCGGGGAAGCCCGAGCGCGCGGATGCGGGGCGCAGGAGCAGCACGTTATCGGAGTCGATCATCGTCGCGTTCGCGGCGGCGCTGTTGGCCTTCCAAACTGGTCCACCGTAAAAGCCGGCCAATCCCTCAGCCCGGCTGGGCATCGTCTCGAAGCCGCGCAGCCACACGAACCGGTCGGGGTTGTCCAGGTCGCGAAACTGGCCCAAGATCGCCATTCCGAGCTCTTCCTGGCTCTCGATGAACTCCCGGTCGAACAGCGCGATCAGCGCCTCGCGCTGGCCAGGATGCAACGTGTACTGCCGAAGTTCCACGATCGGGCACCGCAAGACGTCCATCAGGGCACTTCCAGGGTCGAACGCAACACGTCCGCGATCGAGGTTCGCGTCAGCTCATGTCGCAGGGTCTGATCGATCTCGCTGTAGACCCGGCCGAGCGCGGGCCTGATGCCGTGGCCGACCGGGCACTCAAGGTTGGGCGTGGTGCGGTGCATGGCGAACAACGGCTCGTGCTCGACCGCGTCGTACACGTCGAGCAGGGTGATCTCGCCAGGCTCGCGGGCAAGGCTCCAGCCCGCCCCGGCGCCGCGCCGCACCTTGACGAGCGCCGCCCGGCGCAGGTCGCCGAGGCTGCGCCTGATGATCACCGGGTTGGTATTGACACTGGCGGCGACCTGGTCGGACGTCATCCAAGGCAGGCCACGTTCGCGGGCCAGGGCCATCCAGGCGAGCCCGTGCACGGCGATGGTCAGCCGACTGTTCGCGCTCATGTTGTAACACCTTCGGTTACATCAACGACTCCGTCAAGCGCCATGGTCGCTTCGTTATGACTTCGCCAGTTTGACGATGATGCGGGATACTTCGACCCCCTCTAGGGGGTCGAAGTATCCCGCATCTGGTCTGTGCGGCGGAAGACGCAGGTTTTGCGGCGGCAGGGGCGGGGCTTGCCCTGCCATCCGCCGCGCCGGAGCGTGGCCGCGACCATGGCGGCGCTTTCGCAGGCGAGTTCGGTGACCTCCACGGGCCCGAACCGGAACGTCCGGGCGTCGTCCTCCGCGAGGTTGCGGTTGTCGCGGCGATTGTCCCTGCTTACCTGCTCGTTCTGATGGTAGGACGGCCCGTCGATCTCGACGCAGACGCCAAACTCCGGGTACCAGTTGTCCTTGTAGTGGACCTTGCCGCCGATCTCGCGGCGCGCCTGACGCCGCGCCTTGGGCAGGCCGTGCGCGCGTTCCACGTCCCTGGTGTAGCGGAGCTCGAGCGGGGACTGGGCGCCGTCGGCCGCGTCGGCGAGCGAGTCGGTCAGCCACGCTCGCCATCGGAACCGGCTGCGATCCGCCAGTGCCGCGCGCAGCATGGCCGCGGTGGTCAGCTGCCTGAAGGTCGCTCTGGCCACCCAACTGTAGGCGTCATCGAAGGTCCGCGCGGCAGCGACCAGGTCGAGAACCGTGTCCTCAATGCACGTTCGCGGGAGTTCCCAGGGCGGCAGGTACTGCGGGTGGCTCTGGTCCGACCGGTGGATGACGACACCTTGAAGCGGTCTTTTTTGCGCGGGCCGACGGCGCCAGGGAACGGTGATGTGGATCGTCTTGCTTGGCCTGTCGATCAGGCCGTGCACCTCGGCGGCGGTCTCGTGGCTGAGCATCGCGCCAGGCCCGGCGCGCCGTACCGCGGCCCACAAGCGCGCCTGGCGCGGGATTTCTCCGGTAAACGTGGCGTAGACACCGCGGCGCACGTACCGCCACTTACCCGACCGGAGCCGATGCTCGACCGCCTTCGCCGAGAGGCCGGCCTGCCGCGCCTGAGCCTTCGCCGCGATCCCGCGCTGCGCGTGAAGGACGAAAGCCCAGTCGCGGGCAGTTCTGTCATCATCCATATGCATATCGTGACATATTGATTACGAATTGCCGGCTACCAGCGACTGGGCTTGCTGTGTGCGGCCCCGGAAACAAACACGCGGGATACTTTGACCCCCTCCAGGGGGTCAAAGTATCCCGCGTGTTGCTTGTCGCCGGGTTGAGCCGGGCCGGGGGCCGGAACTGGTTCCGGCCCCCGGCCCGGCTGGCTGTTACGGGTAGGTCAGGGAGCTGCCCGTGCGGTGGGTGACGTTGATGTAGCGGTTGAGCTTGGGGAACTTCACGGCTTGGCGGCCCGCTAGGCCTGGAAGCGGTAGCCCATGCCCGGCTCGGTGAGCAGGTAACGCGGGCGAGACGGCTCGGGCTCCAGCTTGCGGCGGAGCTGGGCGACGTAGACGCGCAGGTAGTTGGACTCCGAGCCGTAGGCCGGGCCCCAGACGTCCTGGAGGAGCTGCTTCTGGGTGATCAGCCGGCCCCGGTTGCGGACCAGGATCTCAAGCAGTTGCCACTCCGTCGGCGTGAGCCGGACGTCGGCCCCGTCCCTGACGACGCGCTTGGCGGCCAGGTCGACCGTGAAAGCTTGTGTGGTGACGACGGGTTCGTCCGGTGCGGCCGGCGCGGCGCGGCGGACGGCCGCGCGGAGCCGGGCGAGCAACTCGTCCATGCCGAACGGTTTCGTGACGTAGTCGTCGGCGCCGGCGTCGAGCGCGGCGACCTTCTGGTGCTCCGCTCCCCACACCGACAAGACGATGATCGGCGTCGTCGACCAGCCGCGGACCCCATGGATGACCTCGGTACCGTCCATGTCGGGCAGGCCGAGGTCGAGAATGACCGCGTCCGGCCGCTCACGCGAGATCGCGGCCAGACCCGAGGTGCCGTCGCTGGCGGTTGACACCTCGTAGTTCCGCGCCGCCAGGTTGATCCGCAGCGCGCGCAGGATCGAGGGCTCGTCGTCGATGACGAGTACGCGGGTCACCGATCGGCGCCAAGGGCGGCCCGGGCCCCGCTGACCAGGGCGGGCAGTGTCACGCGGACGGTCAGGCCGCCGCCCGGGGTATCGATCGCGACGATCGCGCCGCCCATCGCCTCCGCGAACCCCTTGGCGACGGCGAGCCCGAGCCCGACGCCGGGTGACCGCTCGTCGAGGCGCGCGAACGGCTCGAAGATCCGGTCCTTGAGCCCGGACGGCACCCCGGTGCCGTGGTCCACCACGTCGAGCACGACGCGGTCGCCGTCCTCCCTGGCGCGGAGCATCGGCCGCAGGTCGGGCGGGGAGTGCCGCAGGGCGTTGGAGAACAGGTTGGCGAGCACCCGCTCGAGGAGGCCGGGATCGGCCCGCACGAGCGGCAGGTCATCGGGGACGACGATCAGCAGGTGGTCCGCGTGGTCGAGGCCGCGCAGCGCGACCGGGGCCACCTCGTCCACCGCGGTCGCCCGCAGGAACGGCTCGAGCGACCCGGCCTGCAGGCGGCCCATGTCAAGCAGGTTGCCGACGAGCGCGTCGAGCCGGTCGGCGTTCTGCTCGATGTTGGCGAGCAGTTCGGCCTCGTCCTCCGCCGACCAGTGCACGTCGGTCTGCCGCAGGCTGGACACGCTGGCCTTGATCGACGCCAGCGGGGTGCGCAGGTCGTGGCTCACCGCGCGCAGCAGCGCGGTCCGCATCCTGTCGCCTTCCGCCAGCGCCTCGGCCTGGGCCGCCTGGGTGCGCAGCCGGGCCCGGTCGAGGGCCGCGACCGCCTGGGCGGTGTACCCGGCGAGCAGCGCGGTTGTCGCGCTCGCCGCCTGCCCGCTGACCTCGAGGGCGAGGTCGGGCCGCACCTCGAAGCGCAGCGTGCTTAGCGAGGTGTCCGCGTCGCCGCTCGACGCGACCGTGACCCAGCGGCTGCCCACGCGCTCGAGGAGTTCGGCGTGGCCGCCGTGGCTCGCCGTCAGGTGGTCGAGCACGTCGGCCGGCGTGTCGGCCCCGCCGAGCACGGTCTGGGCGAGGCCGAGGAGCGAGTCGGTCTCCTTCGAGCTGCGCGCCGCGTCCGCCTCGCGCCTGGCGGCCAGGTGGACCACGCTGCTTACCGCGACCGCGACCGTGACGAACAGCACGAGGGCGAGCAGGTTGCGCGGCTCGGCGATCGTGAACGTGTGCAGCGGTTCGGTGAAGAACCAGTTCAGCAGCAGGCAGGCGCCGACCGCGGCCACCACGGCGGGCCAGAAGCCGCCGACGACCGTGATCGCGACGACCGCGACCAGGTAGATCAGCAGGTCGTCGGAGAGGTTAAGGTGCGGCTGGACCGCGTTGAGCAGCGCGGTAAGCGACGGCAGCCCGGCCACGGCGAGCACCGCGCCCGCCGTTTGCCTGCGCCGGGAGATTCCGTTCTGCTCGTGCCGCTCCACATTTACCAGTGTCACCCTCGACGCGCGCCAACGGAACGCCGCGCCGGCGGCGGCCGCGCAGAGCGCCACCACGGCGAGCGTGATCGCCGCCCGTTCCGCGTCCAGCCCGGTCAGCCGCAGGTCGGCGTAGGGGGAACGGGAGAACCCGACAGCGGTGAGCCAGCCGATGACGCCGAGCGGTACGGCCGCTGTCGGCTCGGCCACCGCGGCGAACACGCCGACCACCACCGCGCAGGCGATGAGCACCCCGGTCGCGCCGAGCCGGCCGCCGAGCGCCGCCGCCACGGTGCCTACGGCGAGCAGCGCGGCGAAGCCCGTCGGCAGCACGTAGGGGGCGGGAAAGCCGCCCCGCGAGGCCGGCCGTCGCGAGGGGTCACGACGCCGCGCCCACGGGCGCGTTGTCTCGCGCTGCCCCGCCAATGTCAACGGGTACTTGCTTCCAGTCATCCTGGATGCCATTTCAATCGCTGCGCGGCCGAAAGTGGCAAGTCTTGACGATTCCCTAACGCCCGGCGCAGCACCCTTAACGCGCCCCTTGCGGCCATCTGACCAGCTAAGACCTAGCGTTGAGGCCGCGATGAGAAATCAACTACCGCGGCCCGTGTGGCGAGACCGCCGTAAGGCCCGCATCCGGGTGATATCGGTCCCTGACGGCCCCTCCGCGTCAGGAGCAAGACGGCGTTCCGCCGCCCGTGCCGCGGACGGAGGCACGGACTAGTGGCGGTATCCCAGGGCACCGGGGTCGCGGGCGGCGGCGTGCCGGACGAGCTCGCCGGCGGCGTCATGCCGAACGGGGCGCTGCCCGAGACGTTCGGCTACACGCTCAAGCGTAAGCTGCTCGGCCCGCCGCTGGTCAACGATCAGATGGGCGAGGAGCGGCTGTCCCGGGCGATCGGCCTTGGCGTGCTGTCGCCCGACGGCATCTCCTCCGCCGCGTACGGCACCGAGGAGATGCTGATCGCGATGCTCCCGGTGGCCGGGATCGCGGCGTTCACGCTGATCGTGCCGATGACGCTGGTGATCCTGGCCGGCGTCGCGCTCGTGGTGCTCTCCTACCGTGAGGTCGTCTCCGTCTACACCAAAGCGGGCGGCTCGTACGTGGTGGCGCGCGAGAACTTCGGGCCGCGAGTGGCCCAGGTGGCGGCCGTCGCGCTGCTTATCGACTACGTCGTCACGGTCGCGGTACAGGTCGCGGCGGGCGCGGCGGCCGTCGTGTCCGCGTTCCCGCAGCTGGCGACCATCCCGGTGATCGGCTCGAACATCCTGAGCGTGATCTCGGTGATTGTCGTGCTGCTGATGTGCTACGGCAACCTGCGCGGCATCCGCGAGGCGGGCCGCGCCTTCGCGATGCCCACCTACTTCTTCTCCATCGCGGTCGCGCTGACGATCATCGTGGGGCTGGTCCGCGAGGTGACCACCGGCCTGCCGCACGCCAGCGCCTACCCGGGCGCCACCTTCCCGATCGGACACAGCACCGAGGCCATCCTCAGCTTCGGCATGATTTACATGCTGGCCAAGTCCTTCGCGAACGGCGGATCCTCGCTGACCGGCATCGAGGCCGTCTCCAACGCAGTCAGCGCGCTGCGTCCGCCGGAGGGCCGCAACGCCAGGCAGATCCTGGTCACCCAGGGGTCTATCGTCGCCTTCCTCATCGCCGGCATCTCCTGGCTGGCGCACGTCACGCACGCGATCCCGTACGAGGCCGGCTATCCGACCGTGCTGGCGCAGGAGGCGAACACAGTGTTCGGCCACGCCGGGCACTTCATGTACTTCGTGGTGCAGGCGGCCACCGCGCTGATCTTGTTCACCGGGGGCAACACCAGCTTCAGCGGGTTCCCGTTCCTGACCAGCTTCGTGGCGAGCGACGCCTTCTTGCCCCGCTGGCTCACCAAGCGCGGCCACCGGCTCGCGCTGTCCAACGGCATCATCGTGCTCACCGTGGTCTCGCTGATCCTGCTGATCACCACGCGTTCGCAGGTCAACGGGCTGATCCCGTTCTACGCGATCGGCGTGTTCACCGGGTTCTCGATGGCCGGCTTCGGCATGGCCAGGTACCACAAGCGGGTCAAGGAAGCCGGCTGGCGGCGGCGCCTGATCATCAACCGCACGGCGGCTGTCTACAGCGCGATCGTGGTCGTCGTGTTCGCGGTGGTCAAGTTCACCGAGGGCGCGTGGGTGATCGTCATCGTCTTCCCCGCCCTGGTCTTCCTGCTTATCCGGCTCAACCGGGAGTATCGGATGGAGTCCGAGGTCCTGGAGAACATCGGCGGCAGGCGGGCGGCGGGCATCCCGGCCCGGCAGCCGAACTACAGCCGCCGCGTCGTGCTGATCTTCGTCGACGATGTCGACCTGGCCACGCTCGCCGCGATCAGGTACGCGCGCGGCCTGCGGCCCACCACGCTGCGCGCCGTGCACTTCGTCATCGACGGCGCCAGGGCGCAGATGCTGCACGAGAAGTGGGTCAGGTTCGGGCAGGACATCCCGCTTGAGATGATCGATACCCCGGACCGCCGGCTCACCCGGGCCTCCGTGGAGCTGGCCAGCCGCGAGGCCGCGCAGAAGGGAACGCAGGTCACCGTCGTGCTGCCCCGGCGCGGCTACGCGCCGCTGCTCGGCCGGATCTTGCACGACCGCACGGCAGACAAGATCGCCGGGGTGATCAGCCAGGTGCCCAACGCCGCCGCCACGATCATCCCGTTCGACGTGGAGAGCCGGGTGCACCTGCTGCACGCCCGGCAGGCCGCCCGCCTGGCGGTCCATGCCGACGACAACACACAGCCGGCCAACGGCACCCAGCTGGCCAACGGCACCCAGCCGGCCAACGGGGCGCAGCCAAGCGACGGCGCCCGGGCAAGCGGCGGCACCCAGTCGGGCGACGGCGTGACACCCGAACCCGTTCCGCTGAATGGAAAGCCTCAGCCGCCGGCGACGGCAGCCGCGCCGCGGAACGGGAGCACGCGGTCACCTGCGCGCGATTCCGGTGTTACCGCGATCGTCGAGCTGAACGGCGCGCGGAAGGCGATCGTCGAAGGCAAGGTCCGTTCGGTGGAGATCCACCCGGTCGAGAACAGCTGCGTGTTCGACGCCACGGTCGCGGACGAGACCGGGGCGCTCACGGCCAAGTTCTACGGCCGGACAAACATCCCCGGCTTCGAGCCAGGCACCCGCGTCAGGCTCGCCGGGAAGGTGTCCATGCGGGAAGGCGGGCCCGCCATGATCAACCCGGCGTATGAGCTGCTGCCGAGGGGTGAGTAGCGGCTAGTTAGCCTCCTCGGCCGAGACCAGCTCGTAGGCGGGGTTGATCATCACCGGCTGGCCGCCGCGGATGCGCGCGGAGCCGCTGAACCGGACGCGGGCACCGCAGATCAGGCCCGGGATGTGCGACCGGCCGTAGAACATCGCGGTGAGGTTGCCGGTCGAGTCGTTGATCTCCACGGCGAGCACCGAGTTGCGCTCGACCGGGCGGATCTCCACGACCCGGACCTTGCCCTCCACGGTCACCTTTCCGCTGGTGACGGTGCCGATCGCGGCGACGCCGGGCGCGGCGCCGTTGCCTGACGGCCTGGCCGAGTGCGCCGACACGACGTCGGACTCGCGCGTCAGTTCCTCCAGGGTCGCCGCGAGCGGGCCGGTCGACCGCTTCTTCGGCGCGGCGGGCTCAGCGGCCACCGGGACGGGCGCGTCGCCCCGGCCGCCCTTGGCGGTCTGCCTGGCCTGCAGCACCGCGACCCGGCTCGGCACGTCGTAGGGCACGATCGTGGCCGCCGACCGCGGCATGCGGCTGACCGACGCGGCGATCTTGTCCGCCGTGCGGTCGTGCAGGAGGCGCCCGAGCAGTGCGGAGTAGCTGCGGCGCGGCAGGATCACGGTGACGTGCGTGCCGGGATCCTCGATCTCGCGCTCGACGAGGTCGGTCGCCGCCTTGGTGAGCCGGCGGTCCGGGCAGTCGATGAAGTCGAGCGCCACGCCGCGGTCGGCGCGGGTCCACTTGTC
>Ga0070679_100003751_pt1 | contig 13935 bp, 8 predicted proteins | sample KBSC63BmetaG_FD_65652 | JGI IMG/M metagenome (GOLD analysis project Ga0070679, IMG submission 65652) | Corn rhizosphere microbial communities from Kellogg Biological Station, Michigan, USA - KBS C6-3B metaG | ecosystem: Host-associated > Plants > Roots > Rhizosphere | place: USA: Michigan... | reverse complement strand
CGCGACGTCGCGGCATAGATTCCCGCTCGGGAAAATAATTGCGCCATCTGGTTCTCATCCTGCTGCGGTTCCAAATGGATATTGCTCCTGAGCTCTTCCACTGTAAAGGCGCTGCTCTGGAATTCCGGATGACGATCCACGCCGACGATGTGCACGGGCGCAGGCATGTCTTCGCGCAGCAGCAATCCGGCGTTCTTCCCGATGTCCCAGAGCCGCCCCACGCTTAGGATGGTGTCCTCCTTGCTCACGTGCGGGTTGAAGAACGTGGGAGTTCGTCCGTTGTAGATCACTGCTCCCTGTTGCGGCTTACCATAATGGATTTCAATCTGCTGGAGCATCCAACGCGATGGCGCAATCACGCTGGTGGCAGAGGCCAGCCCACGGGCAACGCTTTCCCGATACCAGCGCAGCCACGCCGATTCAGCAGGCGGGTGCTCATGCAGTGCAGACCACCAGCTCAGGACATCGCTGTGCGCGACAACTACGCGCGGCACATCCGCGGCTAGGGAACCGTAATAGTACTGACTGAGATGGAGCAGATCCGGCCTGGTTTCATCAATTACCTGCGCGAGGTAGTCAGATGAGGCCTCCATATCGCCCTCGGAATCCTGCATCCACTCGAGCTTGAATGCCGTAGGCCGAAAATCGACCTGCGGAAGCGCATCGAGCCATCGGGCCTGAGCAGCCGAGGGAATGTCGCCGAAGCTGACAAGCGTCACCTTTACGCCGCGGCACACCAACCCAGTCACCAGCTCTCGTGTATATGTCCAAACACCGCCCAGAGTATCAGCGGTGACTAAGATGTGCATTTTCCAGTTCCTCAAGTGGGGCTGGTTTCTGCTCCTGGATGTCGCTATACCCCTTTTCCGCAAACGTGGAAGTGTAATAGTGGTGCGCCCGCTCCCACGCCAGATCGTCCGGTGGTGCGGAAAACGTCTGCTGGTACAACGGACTCCCAGGGAACGGAAACATGGGGACCGGTTCGCTGACCCATACTCCCCTGCTTCTTAGATGCTCCTGAAAGGCTTGAATCTGCCCACGATCGTCGTGATCGGTAAGAATTAGGTTGGCCTGGACCCAGGGGATCCGGCTGCGGGCATAGATGAGCAGTTCGGAGATGCGGTCGGTATCGATGCGGCAATTCTTGTGCAGCTCTTCGCGGCCTTCCTGGGTAATGGATTCAATGCCGCACTCCATTGAAATGCAGTGTGCGCGCCCTAGCAAATCGAGCGTTTCCTCACTCCACAAGTCAATCCGGGTCTGGAATCCAATTTTCACCCGCCGCTCCGCAATACCTTCCAGCAGGCGGCGCACGTTCTTCCCAACACCGAAGATCTCATCGATGAAGTAGATATATTCAACGCCCCTGGCGATCAGTGTATCCACTTCATTAAGCACGGCATCCACGCTGCGCTCGCGAAACTTGTTGCGGAACAAAGTTTTATTGCAGAAGGTGCACGCCCATGGGCATCCACGGGCAAACTCCAGTTCCGCGCCCAATCCCTGATCGTTGGTAAAAACGTGATGGCGATGTTGGTGCGCCTCCACGTGGTAATTGCGGAAGTCCAGCGCGCCGAGCGCGCTCATATCAGATACGCCGAATGAAGCGCTGATGTGTTCGCCGTCCGTGGTCCGGTAACAGCAGCCGGTGATCCGGTCCCATGGTTCACTCGCAAGAAGCGGAATGATCTGGTCCGGCTCTCCGCGAAGCGCCACATCGCAGCCTGTCTTGCGAAGCGTTGCTGCCGGCGTTGCTGACGAATGTGGGCCAATCGCCACCTTCACTGGATTGGCGCCCTCACCCAGAGCGCGAAACCACTCCATGGGAACACGCAGCTCGGGAGGCGGGCATCGCCAGAAGAGATACGACGGGGCGCTCGGAATAACAAGAAAATCGGGCGAGAAAGCCGCGATTACCGGCCTGACCTGCTCCACATCCAGTCCATCGGTCTGCGCGTCGATCAATAAAGCATCGTGTCCCGCCGCGCGAGCCTGGTCAAAAGCAAACATCAGTTCCAGCGGCACGTGCGGGTCACGACAACCGAAATACGTGGACCCAGTGAAATCCCAGTTCGGGTTGACGAATGCAAACTTCATGCAGCCCTCTCGGAATTGCCAGTCGCCGCAGCCAGCGTCTCCAGAGGCGCAGGTACGGCCTGCTCCGACAAGACCATCTGGTTCTCTTCCCAGAATTCGCGCAGCAGTTCCAGTGTCTGCCTCAGATTGAACTGCGGCTTCCATCCTGTGTGCCGCTGCAGCTTGCTGTAATCAGTGACATAGACCAACTGATCTCCCGGCCTGCGTTGATCTGGGACATGTTCCAGGCGGCCCCCGGTAAGCTCTTTTATCGTCCGCACCAGTTCCAGCAAGGAAGTGGTGTTCGCGACGCCTCCTCCAACGTTGTAGATTTGGCCGGCAGTGATGGGCAGATTTTCCCGGACTGCCGCAAAGGCACGCACCAGGTCCTTAACGCAGAGCACATCCCGCACCTGACAGCCATCGCCATAAATCACCACCGGCTTTTGCTGAAGGGCCGAGTACAGGAAATGGGCGACCCAGCCCTGGTCTTCCGTGCCGAACTGGCGTGGGCCGGCAATACAGGACATGCGGAAAACGACCGTGGGCAGCCCGTAAATACGGCTGAAATCGTGAACGTACTGGTCCGCCGCCCCTTTCGAACAGCCATAAGGAGAATGAAAGTCCAGAGGCTGAGATTCGGCAACGCCACGGTGCCCGGGATGAATGTAGCGCTCATTGCTGCGCACAGGCGTGCCGAGCCCCAGGTCGCCATAAACTTTGTTGGTGGAAGTAAACAGGATGAAAGGCTTGTTGCCTGACCTGCGAGCAGCATCCAGAACGTTGAAGGTGCCGCACAGGTTCACCTCGAAATCGAGGCGAGGATCCATGAGCGATGTCGTAACCGCCACTTGAGCGGCAAAGTGATAGATTTCGCCGGCATCTGCGACGGCCCGCATCACCAAAGCGGCGTCTCGTACATCGCCAAGAGTGATCTTCAGTCGGCCGGAAGTTCCCGCAGCTCTCCTAAGCCAATCAAGGTTGTGGCGCACACCGGCACGGCTGAGATTATCAAAAACATGAACCTTGGCATCTGTTCTGGTGAGCAGGTGGTGCGCCAGGTTCGATCCAATGAACCCGGCGCCGCCGAAGATCAGTACAGAGCGGGTCTTGTCTTTGGTCATTTCTACCTTCCCCCTTCGCCCGGCCTAGGCGGTCAGCCCGAAATTGCTGAGCTGAGCCACAGCTTCAACCGCACGATCCTCCGGCTGCTGAAGGCGCAGCCATCCGACTAATTCCCTGATTCCGTCCGCAAAACGGACCTGCGGCTCATAGCCAAGGTGCTTTTTTGCAGCGGAAATATCTGCAAAGCAGTGACGAATATCGCCGGCACGGTACTTCCCCGTGAGTTCAGGAAAGATGCCGGACCCAAGCGCTTCAATGAGAGCCGCAGCCACTTCACGAATTGAGACTGGCTCCCCAGAGCCAATGTTGAGCGCCATTCCATCACCACCCGAGCGCTCCATGGCCAGAATGTTCGCCCGGACAATGTCTTTTACGCTCACGAAATCGCGCATTTGTTTCCCATCCTCAAAGACCAGCGGTGGTTTTCCGTTCAGGAGGCGCGAAGCAAAGATCGCCGCCACACCTGTATAAGGATTGGAAAGGGCCTGCCTGTCGCCGTAGATATTGAAGAACCGCAAAGCCACCACTGGAAGTCCATAGGTGCGGCCGAACAGCAACGTCATTTCTTCCTGGTCCTTCTTGGACAAGGCATAAATCGAACTGCACTGCAGGGGCTTGGATTCGTCCGTGGGAATGGGAGTAAGAATCTCGCCACAGCCAGGGCATGGCATCTCCCAGTCTTTGGTCCTGAGCTGATCGTTGGAACGGAGCTGTGGCGCCATTTCTCCGCAGCGCGCACAGAGATACTTGCCCTCGCCGTAAATGGACATGGAAGAGGCGACTATCAGCTTCTCCACTTTGCTTCGGCGGGTGAGAAGTTCCTGCAACAGCACAGCAGTTCCCTGCGTGTTGGAACCCATGTAATGAGAAATCTCATACATGGATTGGCCTACACCCACGGCGGCTGCCATGTGGAACACAACTTCCACTCCGTCCAGGGCGCGATGCACGGCGGCGGCATCCTGCATCTCTCCCCCCATAAACTCTGCTTCAGGGGAAAGGTAAGCAGGGACTCCGTCCCCGTGAACCTGAGGCGTGAGATTGTCAAAGACGCGAACGTTGTGACCGGCCGCCAACAGCGCATCCACAAGATGCGAGCCTACAAACCCCGCTCCGCCGGTCACGAGAATATTCTTAGGCATTCTTATCTGCTCCTACAAGGAGGTCGTTTGCGGTGTGCGCTGCGGCGTACTTGCGTACAGCCCAGACCGCAAATTCGGCAAAATCTTCCGCCCGCTTCGGCGGACTGGTGTAGTGAGGCTGAATTCCCATGTGTTCAGGGGTAAAGCAGAGCGTAAGGGTGGTTGTAAAAGGCTCCAGCATCTGCATCTGCCGGTCAAACCACTCTTCAGAGTTCTCTCGAAACCAGTCAGCCCAACTAATGCCGGTCCGCAGATACTTCACGCCGAGCCGGTGCAGCCAATCCACCGCGAGTTCGAGCCGGTGATCCTCAAAGTGGAACCACTGGCAGATTCCCAGGCCTTCAGGGAAGCAGTCGGCGGCCGGTTTAGGCGAACCGTCTTCACGCAGCAAGCCCATGTAGTAGTGCCGGTAATAGGCGCTGCCTTCGGCCTCCTTGTGGCGTGTGGTTGCGGTCCAGGTGGCCGGCAGATCAAGCAGACTGTACCAGTGCACTCGATCCACGATGGGAAGCAGCAATTCCGCCGTTCGCTTGATGCCGAACACCTGTACCTCTTCTGCTCCAAAGGAAGAGACTCCCGCCTCCGAAACCCAGACCGGCTTACCTGTCACCGCTCGGATCTCATCAATCTTCTTCGGCCAGTCCTGGATCTTCCAGTGGTTCCAGTCCAGAGGGAAGCCATGAACCGCCACGATGTCAACGGCATCGAGCACACCGTGCGATCCCATCAGTTCGATAAAGTGGGGATCGATGGGAGAGATCCCGCCCAGAGCGATGGGGAGCCCTGGGCACTCCCGTCGAATCGCCTTGCTCGCGGTGGTAATCATCTCGGCAAACTTCTTCCAGTCGGGGTCAGCCTTAAAGTCCCAGTGGGAGAGGTTATTCGGTTCGTTCCACAGCATTACTGCTTCAACCATTGATTCAGCACCTTTGCAGAAAGCCGGGTGGACCTACAGCGTACCTGCGAGTTCGTGATCAAGAATGTACTTGTTCTCCTTCATTACCGTTGCAGGACGGCAGATCCATGTTTCCGGTTCGGGATGAGATTCAACTTCGAGGCCGGAGCTGCGCAGCATGGCCTCCATAGCGCCATGATTCGGGATCCACCAGTTGGTGGGATCTCCCGCATAGCTCTTCTCGATGAAATACATGCGCGGAAAATCGGGAGCGTCGAAGATTTCTTTATTCCAGAAGTGATAATCATCTTTCAGTTCGGGGCTGGTCAGGGAACCACGGATCATGGTCTGAAACACGAGCCTGCCCTTCACCTTTTTGATTACCTTGTCGAGCGCATAAAGGGGGTAACGCAGGTGATAGAAGACGCCCATAAACAGGACGTAATCGAATTGGCCGGGAATCTGGTCCACGTCATAGACGGAGCATTTTGCGAACTCGGTGTCGAGGCCGAGAACGTCAGCGACAAAGCGGGCCTGAGCCAGATAACGATCATCCACATCCACGCCGAGAACCCGGCCTGCTCCCCTTTTTTTCAGCTCCACGGAATAAAAGCCCGCGTTACACCCGATATCGAGCACCGAAGCGCCGTTCAACTCAGAAGGCAGGGCGGGAGCAATGCTCTTCCATTTGACACGGGGGAAATCTCCCAGAAAGTGCGCGGGCGCGGTGGGCACCCCTTTCAAGTCAATGTTGTGGAACCATTCGCCCATCTCGGAAATACGGCGAGCGAGCTCGGCCGCATCTTCTCCAACTGTGGCATTTGCCTGCTGTGGTGAAGAGGCATCAACTGCTTCGCGATGTATGACATTCGTTTGGGTGGTTGCCATCTCTCAAACCGTTTGCGGCCGTTATTGCACGGCGGATTGTGAATTTACCGGATTAGACACGTGCTAAGGAACATAGGATGGCCTTGCGCATGAACGTGTTCCTGCTCTGGCGCACCATGACGTTTGTACGTTTATTACAGATTCTTCATGTGACATGGCATGCGCGAGAACCACAAATTGCCCGACCCGAAAACGCAGCGTTCTGGAAAAGTTCACGCGGCTGAGTAACGACCTCACGTTCGGCCGTCTTGAGAACACGCCAAACCATCTACTTACCTTGAGAAGCAGGTACTTACCTTGGAGTTGTCTGTAATTGCACTCGCGGGGTCATTGGGAGCGTGGGACTCGGAGCGGAGTTGTAACGGGATGGATGATTGCGTTCACGCGAACAGGGCGCACCTGCATCGGAGCCGTGAAGTCACAGAGTAACATTCGTTGATATAAAAGCTGAGGATTTCTGAGCGCCTTGGCGTCGCTAGTTCGGCTTTTCTCTCTTCCTGCCACGCGCGATGCGCTCGTCGATCGGCTTTCGTCCCGCGAAACCCTCTTCCATTCCATGCCAGAATCGAATCTTCTCTTCTCCGTATTTCCAGCACAACAAGATGATGTCGTCTTCCACTTGACAGGGAAAATCGAGCAAGCCAATATCCAGGTCTTTGACCTGCACACCAATTGCATCGATCTCTGCCATCGCATCCTGAATGGCTTGCCGGAGCTTGTCGCGCTCAGCTCGGCGGCGAACGGCTTTGCCTATGTCCAGAAAAAGCCCGCCACTCAGGAAAACTCTATGCTTCAGGTCGAGAAACTCCTGGTCAATCTGCTCAATCGCCTGCTTTCCCTCCATGGCGCGCTTGAGCAGCGATTGGAGAACCGGAAGCAGCCTCTGCGCTTCTTGGAGTGTGAATGTCTTCGGCTTTGACATAGTTGTTTTATTTCAATCCCGAGCGGAGCGAGGGATCGCTACTACGAACCAGCAATCCGGTTTGTTCGTGCCCGACCCTCTCTCATACAAAAAATAGGACTTCCTCGCCTTCGGCTCGGGATCGCAAAAAAGTTACGCAACCTCCAGCATGCGATCCAGCGCCACGCGCGACCAGTGTTTCACCTCTTCGGGCACCCTGATCCGATTCACGACGGTTCCGTCCACCAGGTTCTCCAGTGCCCAGCAAAGATGCTGCGGCGAAATGCGGAACATAGTCGTGCACAGGCAACCGGAATCATCCAACGTGATCACCAGCTTATTGTCTTTCAGGAATTCCTTACCCATGCGGTTGACCAGGTGGATCTCCGTGCCCACGGCAAATTTGCTTCCGGCCGGGGCTTCAGCAATCATCTTAATCAGCTTTTCGGTTGAGCCGATGCCGTCGGCTTTCTGGCAGACCTCGAGGCGGCACTCGGGATGCACAATCACTTTGATTCCAGGATACCGCTCGCGAACTTTGTCCACGTGCTCGGGAAGAAACCGCTGATGCACAGAGCAGTGCCCCTTCCACAGAATCACCTTGGCCTGGCGCAACACAGCTTCAGTGAGGCCGCCCAAAGGCATGAACGGGTTCCACACTACGCATTGCTCTAAAGGGATCCCCATTGCGTACGCGGTGTTGCGGCCCAGATGCTGGTCGGGGAGAAAGAGAATCTTTGCATTGCGCTTGAAAGCCCATTTAAATGCTGCTCCTGCGTTCGATGATGTGCAGACCAATCCCCCGCGTTCGCCGACAAAGGCCTTGATGGCTGCCGTGGAGTTCATATAAGTGAGTGGCGTAAGGCCGTGGCCCTCTTCGTCGGTTAGGCCGAGCTCAACCAATTGTTCCCAACAGCTCTCCACTTGTCCGATTTCTGCCATGTCTGCCATGGAGCAGCCTGCATTCAGATCTGGCAGGATCACCTGCTGGCCATCGTGCGCCAGCACGTCAGCGCTTTCCGCCATGAAGTGAACACCGCAAAAGACAATGTATTCGGCGCTGGTGCGCGCGGCTTCCTGCGCGAGTTTGTACGAGTCGCCTCGAAAGTCCGCAAAGCGGATGACTTCATCGCGCTGGTAGTGGTGGCCAAGGATGACCGCGCGCCCGCCCAGTTTGCGTCGCGCGGCAGCAATGCGCGCATCCAGGCTGCGGTCTGGGAGTACAAGATAATTATCGAGCGAACAAGTCGGGCCCCGCTCAATGGCTGGTGCAATTGCAGTCGACATTTATTCCGCCTTCAGTTCCTTCTTGGAACGGGGATGTTGAAAGCATCCGCAGGCTCCAGTGGATTCGCTGCGCTTTCTTAAGCGCCCAACCCACGGGGTTGTTGAAGCCCGCAGTCCTACATAACATTCGATTGCTCGAAAGCCCCCGTGGACGCAAAAATTCAGGTCCCGCGGCAACTTTGGAACAACCCCATATTTTGACATTCCAGGCGATATGAATGCAATCGCGCGCGCACAGCAGGAGGACTGGCCCCTGGTTGCGTTCAGAATCCTCCATCTGCCGTTACACCGCCTTCAATTTCGGCGATTTTGGCACTCTTGGCAATTCTGGCGATCTCGATTCGTTCACTCGGCCCGAAGCGCCGTCATGGGCTCAACCTGGGTCGCCCGCCTGGCCGGAACGGCGCATGCCAAGAGCGAAATCAGGGTAAGAATCGCAGCGCACGACAAGAGCAGCATACTCTCAGCCGCTTTGACTCCGTATAAGACGTAGATGCTGCCCAGAGAGCGCACCAGAGCCACCGCCAGGGGAATGCCGGCAGCAATGCCGATCAGCGTCAGGAGTGCCCCTCGTTTCAAGACCAATCTCATCACTCTGGTTCTGTCGGCTCCCAGGGCCATGCGGATCCCAACTTCCTGCCGTCGCTCAGCTACGGAACAAGCCATGACGCCATAGACACCAACTCCGGCCAGGACCAGAGCAAGCAGTCCAAAGGCAGCAATAAAGTTGCCGACGCCCTGCAGACCCGCAATTCCATCGGCTATCGCCTGTTTCAAGCTTTCCACTTCGTAGACCGGCAGTTCGCCATCGAGTTGAGCAACGCTCTTGCGCACATGTGGCACGAGCGAGAGCGGATCAGCTGTTGTGCGTATCGCGAAGAGCGTGCTCACCATCGGCGCCTGCGTGAACGGGCGGTAGAGGGTGTATTCAGGAGCTTCATCGGTCCAGTCGTAGCGCACATCTCCGGCGACGCCCACAATCTCCATCCATCTGCTCCCCTGCGCGTCTTCAATCTTCAGGCGCTTTCCTATGGCATCGCTTCCGGGGAAGAAGCGCCGCGCCAGCCGCTCGTTGATGACTGTCACCGGAACGGCACCGGTTACGTCTGCGCGTGTAAACCTGCGCCCTCGGAGCAGCGGAATTCGCAAAACATCAAAGTAATCCGAGCTGATGCTCTGAAGAATTCCACCCGGCAGATCTTCGGGCTTGAGTTCCTGCTGGCGCTCGGTGCGGAATCGTGTCCACACAACTCCATTGTTGCTCAGCGGAGTCGTGGTAAACACGGCGGCCGCCTGCGTTCCTGGCATGGCTGCGAGCTTCTCCAGCGCCGCGCTATAGAGTTCCGCTTTCCGCTGCTGGTCCGGATAGTGCGACGCAGGCAGTGTGACAGCGAAGGTAAGAACCTGCTCGGGAGCAAAGGAACGCGAGGCTGAAGCCATGCTCTGGAAGCCGCGCAGCGTCAGGATGGTGCCTCCCAGCAGGGCCAGAGCCATGGCAACCTGGGCGGCAACCAGCCCGCTCCGCAAGCGATGCTGAGAGCGTCCCGAGGAACTTTTTACGCCATCCTTCAACCCGTGCGTCACATCGGGCTTGCTGGCTTGAATCGCGGGAACCAGGCCGGACGCCAACACGGTGAACAGCGCTATAGCCACTATGACCAATAAAGCACGATGGTCCACTCGCATCTCGTTCAGTCCGGCAACGATTCGCAGCATGACGGGCGGTGCGCTCGCCACCTGGTAAGCAATCATCCATCGGGCCATCACGAATGCGGCCACGGCGCCCAGGCCGCCCAACAACAAATTTTCCGCCAAAAGCTGCCCCATGAGCCGCCCTCGCCGCGCTCCTAGAGCGGCGCGTACCGCCATTTCGCGGCTGCGCACCGTGCTGCGCGAGAGCTGAAGGTTGGCCACGTTCGCGCAGGCCAGCAACAGCACCAGCAAGGCCGAGATAAAGAGCAGCTCAGCCATCGGCAGCATCAAGGTCCCGTTCACCACCAGCCGCAAAGGCCGCAACTGCACGCCCACGTCTTTGTTTGTTGTGGGATACTGCGCGGCGAGGGCCTGGGCTTCGGCTTCCATCTCCTGCTGCGCCTGCTCCACGGTGACGCCGGGCTTGAGCCGTCCGAAAACCTCAAGCTGAGCCTTGCTCCGGTCGGTGGTTTCGTTACTAGTCCACTCGATCGGTATCCACAGTTCAGCTCCGCCGGGGAAGATAAGCTTCTTGTCCATCACGCCGATGATGGTGTACGGCTTTCCATTCAACTGGAAGTCACTGCCGATCACGCGCGTCTCAGCTCCGAACCGGCGCACCCAAAGCCCATAGCTTAGAACCGCCACATTCGCCCGGCCTGCCAGTTCTTCGTCTGCTGAAAACGTGCGGCCCGCAATCGGATTGAGCCGAATCGTCGAAAAGAAGTTCGCGGAAACTCTTGCACCGCTGACTCTCTCAGGCGTCGGTCCGCCGCTGATGTTGAAATCGGCGGACGAATAAGCGGAGAGATTTTCTAAGCTATGCGTCCGCTGCTGGTAGTCGCGGAAGTCCGCCGGGCTCATGTTTCTTCCCGCTGAGCTGTTGCCGTAACGTACAAACACCGTGACAAGCCGTTCGAGTTGAGGAAACGGCAGCGGACGCAGTAACAGCGCTTCCGCCAAACTGAACACCGCCGTATTAGCTCCGATGCCCAGCGCCAGCGTGATCACCGCAACCGCCGTGAAGCCGGGGACGCGTCGCAGCATGCGCCAACCGAAGCGCACATCCTGGAGAAATGTTGCCGGCAGATGACTCCAATGGACTCGATGGACGGATTCTCTTGTCTGCTGCACGCCGCCAAAAGCGATCAGCGCCTGGCGATGGGCTTCGTCAGACGGCATTCCCTCGGCAATCTTCTTCTGCGTCTCCGCTTCGATGTGGAACGCCAATTCGTCCCGCAGGTCGTCATCGTTTCGTTTACCCCGAAACAACTGCCGCAATCTCATGAAGACTGACATATAACGCTCCCGGAGCTTACTCGTATCTGAGCGCTACTAGAGGATCCACCTTTGTCGCCCGACGCGCCGGCAGCCAGCACGCGACAAGGCTGACCAGCAGCAGAATCAATGCGACTCCGATCAGCGTAGCCGGATCTCCTGCGTGGACGCCGTATAACTGGCTCTGCAGCAGCCGTGATACTCCGAATGAGGCGCCGCACCCGATGACGGCGCCAATCAGCGCGAGCAGCACTCCGTGGCGCACCACCATGCTCAGCACATGCCGGCTCTGCGCGCCAACCGCCATTCTTATGCCAATTTCGCGCGTACGCCGAGTCACCTCATAGGATAGGAGGCCATAGATCCCCGCGCACGCAAGGACCAGCGCGAGGGCAGCAAAGAAGCTGGAGAGCTGGGCCAGCAGCTTTTCCATGAATACCTGCTGATCGATCTGTTCAGATTCGGTGGCGACCCGATACATGGCCAGGTTGGAATCGCGGTGCGTAAGAATGTCGCGAATGGCGCTCACAAGCTGCTTCGGATCGCCCGAGGAGCGGATGGAGAACCCGGCATTCCCGACCCATGGCATGTACATGGTGGGCGCAATATCGCTGCGGAGATCGTAATACTTTGCATCTCCGGCCACTCCCACGATCACCCAGCCTGGCCCGCGGGGCTTGCCCGCTTCCTCCGGCAGGCTTTCCTCTATGTGCTGTCCCAGCGGGTTCCTTCCCGGAAGGAAGCGCTTCACGAACGTCTCATTCACTATCACCGGGAGCGGAGGCGCTTTCGGGTCCGCGCCTTTACCCGGAGCCAGCGCAGCTCGCGCCGCTTGAATGGCAAAATCAGGCTCCTGGAAGTCGCGCCCGAGTTTCAAGGGGAGCCGCATCACATGAAAGAAATTCGGCCCGACCGGAAAGACGTCGGCATCAGCCTTGGTGCTGTCGGCCGTACCCGGCGGATGAAAATCCGTGTCCCACTCGCTGTTCCCCAGTAGGCTGGTCCACGAATATGTAACCGACTGCACGCCGGGCAGCGCGGCGAAGCGTTGTTGCAAATCACGGTAGAGACCGTCGAGTTGCGCGGGTTTATAACCTGCCTGCTGCGGGTTTAAGGAGAAGACAAGCACGTTGGTCGGATCAAATCCCAGATCAACGCTCTTGAGGTTCCTGAGAGTTCGCACCAGCAACCCCGCACTCACCAGAGTGACGATTGCCAGCATCACCTGCACGACCACCAGCGCGTTGCCCATGCTGTACCAGCGGCGGCGCGAATCGGAAATATCAATGGCGCCACTGCCGGACTTCAATGCCGGGGTAAGGTCCACACGCAGGCTGCGCAAAATGGGAGCCAGCCCGAAGAGGATGGCGGTGGCAACGGAGACCGCCAGCGTGAAAGCGAGCACGCGGCCATCAAGCTGCGGAGTCAGAGAACGTGGCGAGTCCGAGTGGTGAGAAAGCAGTAGCCAAAGCCGCGCTCCCCATCTCCCAATCAGGATTCCCAAAGCGCCGCCGGCCAGCGAGAGCATGAGACTCTCCATCAGCAATTGTGAAACCAGGCGCGAGCGCTTCGCGCCCAGCGTGAGCCGCACGGCCATCTCCCGCGTCCGTCCTGTAGCGCGCGCCAGCAATAGCCCGCCGATATTGGCGCAGGCAATCAAGAGAACCAGAGCCACAGCGCCCATCAGGATAAACAGTGGCTGCGCGGCCCGGCCGCGCTGTCCTAATGCTTGCTGGGCCGGCGCGAGTTCAAGCCAAGCGTCGTCCTCCGGTTTGAAAAGTGGTTTACCACCATTTTCTGTTTCGTTGCGGAACAGCAGGTTGAGCGCAGCCTGCGCCTGTGTTGCCGGAACACCGGGCTTCAGACGGCCCACAATAGCAAGCCACCACGCTCCCGCATCTTCAAACTCAGGCGTCCATCGCGGAACCAGACGCGCCCTCGCAGCGAGCGGCAGCCATACATCCGGGCGACTCGCGGGCACAAACCCCTCGAAATCCTTTTCTGTCACACCGACGATGGTGAAAGGCAGATTGTTGAGGCGGACAGTCTTCCCAATTGCGGAGTTGGAACCGCCGAAGGCGCTTTGCCAGTAGGCATAGCCGAGCACGACTGCAGGCATGGCTTGCGGCGAATCGTCATCCGGCAGGAGCAAGCGACCTGCAGCGGGCTTGATTCCCAGCGTCTGAAAGAAGTCTCCGGAAACAAATTGACCCCCATTCAATATGGTTGCCGGGCCGTTGCCGCTCAGGGTCAGCCGGTCCATGCCGGCAAATCCCGCCACTCCTGAAAAGACATTGGCCTGCCGGACGGTATTGAACCAGGGGCGGGAGAGAGAACAGTTGGATTGGTTCGTTTCGGCGAAACTCGCTGTGCAGTATCCGTATCCCCATTGGCTGTGAATCTTGGGACGCTTATGCGCATGCCATTTCAGCAGAACCAGATCTTCCGGATGGCTCACCGGCAAAGAACGGAACATAATCTGATCGATCAGACTGAAAATGGCAGTATTTAAGCCGATGGCGAAAGCCAGTGTAACCACGACAGTGATGGTGAACAGCGGCGTCTTGCGCAGAAGTCTGCCGGCGAAGCGCGCATCCTGCAGCAGGACCTCGACAAAATGTATCCAGCGCACCTCGTTCACGTTTTCACGG